>Ga0213872_10002328_pt1 | contig 11311 bp, 10 predicted proteins | sample VelepicomBERX_R2_FD_160071 | JGI IMG/M metagenome (GOLD analysis project Ga0213872, IMG submission 160071) | Rhizosphere microbial communities from Vellozia epidendroides in rupestrian grasslands, the National Park of Serra do Cipo, Brazil - RX_R2 | ecosystem: Host-associated > Plants > Roots >... | reverse complement strand
GGCCGCGGCGATGGCCCTGATGGAAAGGGTCTGAACGCCTCGTCCCGCGGCGGCACCGGTTCGTCACTTTGCTGCGGCGCTGCGGCCGCCGGCATGGTCTTTCGGCAGGAAACCACCGAGAGACCTTCATGCCGATCCTGCTGCTGTTCCTTGCCTGGCTATTTGCCGTCCCTGCCTGGTCCCAGCCCCTCGCCATCGAGAGCGGACTGATCGAAGGCGTCCCAGGCGACGGAGTGACGATCTACAGGGGTATTCCTTACGCGGCGCCGCCGATTGGCGACCGCCGCTGGCGCGAGCCGTCGCAGCCGCCCTCCTGGCAGGGCGTTCGGGTGGCGGACCATTTTTCGCCGGCCTGTCCGCAGAAGGGCACCTACCCGCCCGATCAGCCGGAGGAGGCGACCAGTGAGGATTGCCTGTTCCTCAATGTCTGGCGCCCCGCCGGTGAAAGTGCGAGGCCCTTGCCCGTGCTTGTGTGGATTCATGGCGGCGGACTGCTGAACGGATCCGGCTCGCTGCCGGTCTATGAAGGCAGCCGGCTGGCGCGCCAGGGGATCATCGTCGTCACGCTCAATTACCGCCTTGGGGTTCTGGGCTTTCTTGCCCATCCGGAGCATATTTCCGGCAATTACGGGCTGCTGGATCAGATCGCGGCCCTGACCTGGGTCCAGCGCAACATAGCCGTTTTCGGCGGCGACCCCGCCCGGGTGACGGTGGCCGGCCAGTCGGCGGGCTCGAACGCGATCAGCGTCTTGACCGCTTCGCCTTTGGCCCAGGGGCTGTTCGCCCAGGTGATCGGCCAGAGCGGCGGCATGTTCGAGCCGATGGAGATGATGGAAAATTTCCGCCTCTCCGGCGCCGAGAAGGATGGGGCTCGATTCGCCAAAGGCGACACGATCGAGGCGCTGCGGAAGCTCCCAGCCGAAAGCTTGCTGGAGCGTTCCTTCGATCCCCATCCGATCATCGATGGCCATGTGCTGGCCGAATCGCCTTATGACGTCTATCGCCAGCACAAGGAAATACCGGTCCCTCTGCTGCTCGGCTATGACCAGGGCGACGGGCTGCCTTTTCTCGCTGGACGGACCATCAGCGCCGGCAATTTCCGTGATGAGCTGGGGATGGATTTTCCGCCGTTGCTTGTGAAGCTGCTGACACCTTCTTCAGTGAAAGACGATGCCGAAGCGAAGAGCGTCGCCGCCTCGGTCGAGCGTGACCTGCGCTTCCGTTGGGATATGTGGCGGTGGGCGCAATCCGGCCAAGGGCCCGTCTTTTTCTATCGCTTCGCCATCGGCGAGGCTGGCCATGGCAGCGAGCTGCCGGCCGTTTTCGGCGGGTCGGGGCCGATGGCCCGCTATTGGGTCAATTTTATCAAGACCGGCAATCCCAACGGAGAAGGCTTGCCTGCGTGGCCCGCCTTCACCAAGGAAGGCCATCGCCTGATGAGCTTCGCCGACCAGCCGCGCGCCGAACCGGTGCCGGGCGAGGCTGCGCTGCGCCGCATCGAACGGGTCTATCTCTTTCCCCGCGTCCTGCTGCGCTACTGGCACAAGCTGTTCTGAGCTTGCCGCCGGGCATCCGGCGCGGTTTGATGTTTCCATGCGGACCCTGATTGTGAACCGGCCCTCCTGGCTCGCCGAATTGGCGGCGGGATGGATCTATTGGTTGCTCTTCCTGCTTCTGCTGGAAGTGGGGAATTTTCTCGCCGCCGCCGCGCCATTGCCGGTGTTGAGCGAGGCTGGTCGTATCCTTGGGGCCAGCCTGCTCGGCGCGATCTCCGCGCCACCGCTGCTGGCGCTGGTCCGTCGCTTCCCGCTCGACGAGCCGGTACTGTGGCAAAGGCTCCTGATCCAGGCAGCCGGGGTGACGGCGGTTTCCGTCGCGCTGCTGTTGATCGGGGTGGTGTTGGGGACGCTGGCTGGCATTCCGCAGCGCCCCAATTTGGCCGCCGAGTTTTCCGCCAATGGCGGGTTGATGTTCTATTGCGTGCTGAGCTTCGTCGCCGGCGCCAACGGGCTCCAGCTTTTCAGCTCTTCGCGCCGAGCCGCTTTACCTGTGGCAAACGCTTATCCCGGCAATCTGCCGGTCAAGGACGGACATGGGCTGAAAATCATCGATCTCGCCACGGTGGATTGGATCGAGAGCCAGGGGAATTATATAGCCGTGCATCAGGGCGGGCGGCATTGCCTGGTGCGCGAAACCTTGTCCGCTTTCGAGAAGAAGCTCGATCCGGCCCTGTTCCGCCGGATCCATCGCGGTGCGATGGTGCGGCTTGACCGGGTCCGGGAGATCACGCCCCTGGCCAATGGCGATCAGGCGCTCACTCTGATCACGGGCGCCGAATTGCGGGTCAGCCGGACTTATCGTGAGGGGGTGCAGGCGGCGATCGCGGACTCCGAATTTGACCGCAAGCAGCGGAGTGCGGGGGTTTCCCGGTCCGACTAGATAGGAGCGAGCTGATATCTCGAAGGGCCAAGACCATGTTGAATCAGATGATCTCTGTCACTGAAACCGATCCCCGCTGGCAGTCGGTGCTGAACCGCGATTCCAGCCAAGATGGAAATTTCGTCTATGCCGTGAAGACCACCGGCGTCTATTGCCGTCCGGCCTGCCCGTCGCGGCTGCCGAAGCCGGTGAACGTCGCCTTCTATGAAAGTTGCGAAGCCGCCGAGGCCGCAGGCTTTAGGCCTTGCCAGCGCTGCAAGCCGCGGGGACTTCCCTTGGCGGCCCGCCAGTCCGAGCTGATCGCGGAGGCCTGCCGCACAATCGAAGCGGCGGAAGAAGCGCCGAGCCTCGAGCAATTGTCCGAACAGGCTGGGCTCAGCCCTTTCCATTTCCACCGCATCTTCAGGGCGGTGACGGGGCTTACGCCGAAGGCCTATGCCGACGCGCAGCGCGCCAAGAAGATGCGGGCCGAGCTGGACGGCGCCTCCAGCGTCACGGATGCCATTTACGGGGCGGGCTTCAATTCCAGCGGGCGATTCTACGCCGCCTCGGATTCCCGGCTCGGCATGACGCCCTCCAATTGGCGCAAGGGCGGGGCCGAGACGGAAATCCGCTTCGCCATCGGCCAATGTTCCCTGGGCGCCATTCTGGTGGCGCAGAGCGAGCGCGGCATCTGCGCCATCCTGATCGATGACGATCCGGAAATTCTGGTGCGCGATCTGGAAGACCGTTTCCCCAAAGCCACTTTGATCGGCGGCGATTCCGCCTTCGAGGAGCTGGTGGCCAAGGTCGTGGGGTTCGTCGAGGCGCCCAATCTCGGGCTCGACCTGCCGCTCGATGTGCGGGGCACCGCTTTCCAGGAGCGTGTCTGGCAGGCCTTGCGCGATATTCCCGCCGGCCAGACGGTCAGCTATAGCGAGCTGGCCGAGCGCATCGGCGAACCGAAGGCGATCCGCGCCGTAGCCGGCGCCTGCGCCGCCAACAAGATCGCGGTCGCCATTCCTTGCCATCGGGTGGTGCGCACCGACGGATCTCTTTCCGGCTATCGCTGGGGGGTCGAGCGCAAAGCCACCCTGCTGGCGCGGGAGAAACGGGCGTGATGGAGGCCGAGCTCGACCTGCAAGGCTGCGCGGTGCTGGAAAATCTGCTGACTCCGGAAGAGTGCCGCGCAATCGCCGCGCTCTATCCGGAGGAGCGGCATTTCCGCTCGACCGTGCATATGGCCCGCCATGGCTTCGGGAAAGGAGAATACCGTTATTTCCGCTATCCCTTGCCCGACAAGCTGGCCGACTTGCGTCAAAGCCTCTATCGCCGGCTGGCGCCGGTCGCCAATCGCTGGAATCAGCGCATGGGGATCGAGCGGCGCTATCCCGCCGAACATGCCGACTATCTGGCGGAATGCCATGCCGCCGGCCAGCTGAGGCCGACGCCTTTGCTACTGCGCTACGGTCCGGGCGACTATAACTGCCTGCATCAGGATCTTTATGGCGAGCAGATCTTCCCGCTGCAGGTGGCGATCCTGCTCGATGAGCCGGGGCGCGATTTCACGGGCGGCGAATTCGTTCTGACCGAACAGCGTCCCAGGATGCAAAGCCGCGCCGAGGTGGTGCCTTTGCGTCAGGGGGACGGTGTCGCCTTCGCCGTGCATCACCGCCCCGTGTCGGGTTCTCGCGGCACCTACCGCGTCAATCTGCGTCACGGCGTCAGCCGGCTACGGTCCGGCCAACGTCATACGCTGGGGGTGATTTTTCACGACGCCTTGTAGATATTGAGAAATCAGACTAGAATTTAAACCAGTTTAATTTTGGTCTGATTTTCATGATCACCGTAGGTGCCTTCGAGGCAAAAACGCATCTGTCATCCCTGCTCGACCGCGTTGCGGCTGGTGAAGAGGTCGTCATCACCAAGCATGGCAAGGCAGTCGCACGCCTTGTCGGCGCACAGACCGTCGATGTCGAGCGAGCAAGGCAGGCGGTGGAGAAGCTCAAATCATTGAGGAAATCGACGACGTTGGGTGGCCTGTCCTGGAAGGCGTTACGTGATGAGGGGCGGCGGTGAGCAGGTCGGTTCTCGACTGTTCCGTCGCCCTGAGCTGGTGTTTTGAGGACGAAGCCTCTCCGGCAACCGATGCTCTGCTCGACAGGGTGCGCGACGAAGGCGCGGTGGTGCCGAGCCTTTGGCATCTGGAACTGGGCAACGTTTTGTTGCAGGCGGAACGGAGAAAAAGGATTTCGCCCGAGGATGTGGCAACACGATTAAATCTGATTGCTGCGCTGCCTATTTCCACGGATCAGGAGACGATGTCTCGCGCGTGGCACGACATTCTGAGCATCGCCCGGGTCGAAGGACTGACCACGTATGATGCTGCCTATTTGGAATTGGCGAGCCGGCTGGGCACTCAACTATTAACCAAAGACCGTGATCTAGTCGCCGCAGCTGCGCGCCGTGGAGTGCCTGCCCTACCGTGAATTATTCTTCTGGTTTCAGGCATTTTCTTCGCCTTTTCTGAGCTGCGCCTCCGGGGAGTTGTTTTCCCGGTGGCGCGCTGCTCTCAAGCCTTCTTCGTCTTACCGATATAATCGTCGATCACTCGGCCCAGCACGTCGAGCGGCATGACGCCGGCGGCGAGGCCGATGCGGTGGAATTCGCGGATGTCGAATTTGCTCGCCAGTTCCTTCTTGGCTTTTTCGCGCAAACGCACCCACTCGGTGTGGCCGACCTTGTAGCTGCTGGCCTGACCCGGCCACACACAGTAACGGTCCACTTCGCGCCGCACGCCGTTTTCGTTCTTGCCGGTGAGATCGACCATGTATTTGACGGCCTGTTCGCGGGTCCATTTCTTGTGGTGCAGGCCGCTATCGACCACCATGCGGCCGGCGCGGAACAGCTGGGCGTTGAGATACCCCACCCGGCCCAGGGGGTCATTGTCATAGACCCCCAGCTCGTCGGCCAGCTGCTCGGCATAGAGCGCCCAGCCTTCGCCATAACCCGAGAAGAACATGTTGGCGCGGTATTTCGGCAGGCCCGGGGTTTCCTGGGCGATGGCGCCCTGCATGTGATGGCCGGGCATGCCCTCGTGATAGAGGGTGGTCCACGTGGCCCATTTCGGCCATTCCTTGGAATCGGCGAAGTTGAACCAGATGGTGCCGGGGCGCGAACCATCCAGAGCCGGGCTTTCATAATAGGCCAGCGCCTGGCCCTCCTCGATCAGCTTCGGCACGCGCTTCACCACGGCCTTGGCCTTGGGCAGCACGCTGAAGAATTCCGGCAGGCGCGACACCACATCGTCGAACCTGGCCTGCAAGGCGGCAACGGCCTGTTCCTTGCCGGCATCGTCATTGGGATAGAAGAAGGACGGATCCTTCGACAGCGCCTGGACGCGTTCGCCCACCGTGCCGGTGCTGTAGCCTTGCGACTTCAGGATGGCGTCCATGCGGGCGGTGATTTCCTTGGCCTGCTCCTGGCCGATCCGATGGATCTCCTCCGGGGTCAGATTGGTGGTGGTGCTGATCTGCAGGCCGAGCTTGTACCAATCCTCGCCGCCCTTGATCTTCCACACGCCGGCTTCGTCGGTGGCGCGGGCTCGGCCGGCCTTGACCGCCTCGATCTGGCGGTCGAGAGCGGGGACGATCTTATCGGCATAAAGCTTGGCGGCCCTGGCCGCATGGTCGCCCGGAATGTCCTTGGTGCGGCGTGCGATCGACGTGACCAGATCGGCCTCTTCCGGCTTTTGCTTCAAGGCTTCCAGCTGATGCAAAGTGGTGTCGAGCAGGAAGCCGGCGGGCTGGATATTGCGCGCCGCATCGCGCAGATAGGCTTCGGTATCGGCATCGAGCTGGCCGGCGAAGGCGTCGAGGCGGGCCAGATAGGCATCGGCGTCGGCGGCGTTCTCGACGGTGTGCTTGGTGTCGAGGAAGGTCGGAATTGTGCCGTAGGAACCGGTGAGCTGGCTGATCCGGTAGGGCGACCCTTCTTCCGGCGAGCCGAAATCGAACTTCTCGCGCTGTTCGATCGCTTTGGTCAGCACATAATCGACGCAATCATAGGAAACAGCGTCGAGCCCCGTCATCGCCTTGCGGTTCAGGGCGCGCAGGCGGAGAAGCTGGCTCTTGTCGACATCGAGCTGCATCTTCTCGCCGGCCGGGCTTTTATCTTCCAGCTTGGATTTCAGGTCGGCCAGCTCGCCCTTGTCGAGGCCGAGCTGGGTCGCGCTTTCCGGGCCGCGCTTCAGATCCTCGGTGAAGAAACTGTCGAGCAAGGCCGACAGCTTGGCGCCTTCGCCATCCTGGGCGGCGAAGGCGCGGCCCGTCGGAGCGAGGGCGGTGTAAAGGGCGAGGGCGGAGGTGCCCGTGACGAAATCGCGCAAGAGATGGCGGCGTGACAGCATGGAATGATATCCCCTGGAAATTATTAGCCGGGACGGTAGCGGAGGAGCGTGACCGGGAGAAGACTTGCTGCGCCGCGGATTCGACGAACCGCGCCGCTCCATCGACGGATTACGCGCGGCTTGGCGGGGCTTTCGAAAATGTGCCACACTCCGGCCGCGGGATGAATTGGGGAAGAAAATTTGAGTCTGGTCAGCGAATCCACCGCAGTGGATGGAAAGGACGTCGTCGGCGAACATTCGGGCGAAGAGCCGACACTGAAAAGGGCCCTCGGGCCGGTCACGCTTACCATGATCGGCGTTAGTTCGGTGGTCGGGGCGGGTATCTTCGTCCTGTCCGGCGTTACCGCGGCACAGAATACCGGCCCCGCCATCACCCTCTCCTATGTCTTGGCCGCGGTGGGCGTGCTGATCGTCGCCCTCTGTTATTCCGAGCTGGCGGCGATGATGCCGGTGGCGGGCAGCTCCTATTCTTACGTGCGCGAAAGCATGGGCCTGTTTCCGGCTTGGCTGATCGCTTGGGCCATGCTGCTCGAATATCTCGTGACCGCCTCGACCGTGGCGGTCGGCTGGTCCGGCTATCTGGTCGGCATGCTGGGACATGCGGGCATGCCGCTACCGGAAAAATTCAGCCAGGTGCCGATCACCATGTCCGAGGACATGGCCTTCACCGTCACCGGCTGCTACGGCAATTTCCCCGCCGCCATCGCCACCTTGGCGCTGACTGCGGTGCTGGCGATCGGCGTCAAGGAATCGGCGCGTTTCAACAATGCGATGGCCACCATCAAAATGAGTGTCATCACGATGGTGGTCGCGGTCGGCGTCTTCTATATCAAGCCGGAACTGTGGACCCCGTTCATTCCCGAGAATAACGGCAACTGGGGGCATTTCGGCTTCTCAGGCGTGCTGCGCGGCGCCGGCCTCGCCGTCTGGACCTATACCGGTTTCGAAACGATCTCGACTTGCGCGGCGGAAACCAAAAACCCCAAGCGCGATTTGGCGATCGGCATGGTGGCCACTCTGGTCATCTGCACCATCCTCTATCTGTCGGTCAGCCTGGTCATGACCGGCTTGGTTTCCTACAAGGAGCTGGATGTCGGCGATCCGATCCTGGTCGCGCTGGCCACCATCGGCCCGCAATGGTCCTGGCTGGTTACCGTGGTGTCGATCGGCACCCTGGTCGGTATTTCCGGGACGCTCCTCTTCACCCTCTATCCGCAGATTCGCGTCTTTTATTATATGGCGGTCGACAAGCAGATGCCGGCCAGCTTCGCCAAGGTGCATCCGAAATACCGCACGCCGATCGTCGCCACCTGGTTCACCGGCATCGTCTGTTCGATCGTCGCCTTCCTGGTGCCGCTCGACGTGCTGTCCGAGCTGGTGTCGATGGGTACCATGCTGGCTTTCGGTTCGGTGTGCGGTTCCGTCCTGGTCTTCCGCAAGCAGCAGCCCGACCGCGAGCGCCCCTTCAGGGTGCCCTTCGTGCCGCTGGTGCCGATCATCGGCATGATCTTCTGCTTCGGGCTGATGCTGAACATGGCCCGCCGCTCCTGGATCCAGCTGGTCATCTGGATGATCATCGGCGCCCTGGTCTACGCCTATAACCACCGCAAGAAGCACAAGGCTGCGCAGGCCTAAGTGGAGCGGATCAAGGCCGATCTCTCGCTGCTGCTGGCGGCGTTCATCTGGGGCACCGCCTTCATCGCCCAGAAGACGGCGGTCGCCACCATCGGGCCGATCCTGTTCCTGGGCTGCCGTTTCCTGCTCTCCACCCTGCTGCTGGCGCCGCTGGCCTGGGCGGAGAGCAAGAAACGCACCGACATACTCGAACCCTCGGATTGGCGTCTGGCGCTGCTGGTCGGGTTGAGCCTGTTCTTCGGCATGGCGATCCAGCAGATCGGCATCGTCACCACCAGCACCACCAATGCCGGCTTTCTCACCGCCATCTATACGGCGATGGTGCCGGTGGCGGCCTGGGCACTGCTGGGAAAGCGCCCGCGCCTCGCCGTGGTGGTCGCCTGCGCCGTCTCGCTGTCCGGCGCCTGGCTGCTGGAAGGCGGGGCCGGCCTCTCGGGCTGGGGGCGGGGCGATCTTTTGATCCTGATCTCGGACACCGGCCAGGCGGTGCAGATCATCCTGGTCGAGCGGTTTCTGGCGCGGCACAACCGGCCCCTGCTGCTGTCTTTTTTCCAATATGCGGTGATCAGCCTTCTGTCCTTTCCCCTGGCCTTCGCCTTCGAGACGGTTTCATGGGAGGGTATCCGCCAGGTGCTTCCTTCGATCCTCTATGCCGGGGTTCTGTCGGGCGGCGTCGCTTTCACCCTGCAGATCGTCGCCCAGCGTCACACACCGGCGGCAGAAGCGGCCATCATCATGTCCTTGGAGAGCGTCTTCGCCGCGCTGGCCGGAGCCTGGCTGCTCGGCGACCGGCTGGGTCCGACCGGGATGGCCGGCTGCGCGCTGATCATGGCCGGCGTTTTGCTGGTGCAGCTTCTTCCGCTGTTGCGCCGAAACCGACTTGAATAGGCGGTGCGGCCGCAGCAAGATGCCTCTAACTAACCAATAGGGGAACCTGTCCATGCGCCGCCTTGCTCTTCTCTGCTCCGCCGCCTTGATGGCCGGCGCGGCCGCCAAAGCCGATCTGCCCCCCGCCCCGCAGCCGCCGGATCAGGTGAAAGGTCTGGCGCACGATATTCTCGATCAGGTGATCGCGACCAACACCGTCCATGCCAATGGCACGACACCGCTGGCCGAAGCGCTGGCGGCGCGCTTCCATGCCGCCGGCTTCTCGCCCGACGAGCTGACTCTGCTGGCGCCGCCCGAGCATCCCAACCAGGCCAATCTGGTGGTGCGCTTACGCGGCAAGGGCAAAGGCCGCCCGCTGCTGGATATCGTCCATCTCGACGTGGTCGAGGCCAAGCCCGAGGATTGGAGCTTCGATCCCTTCAAGCTGACCGAGAAGGATGGCTGGTATTACGGCCGCGGCACGCTCGACATCAAGGGCGACGCGGCGGCTCTGGCCACCACCCTGATCCGCATGAAAGGCGAAGGTTTCGTGCCCGACCGCGACATCGTCGTCGCCTTCACCGCCGATGAGGAGGGCGGGGATGCCAATGGCGTGGACTGGCTGCTTTCGGCGCATCGCGACCTGATCGACGCCGAGTTCGCCCTTAATCCCGATGCCGGCAACGGCTTCTCGCAGGGTGATAAACGCCTCTATATCGGCATGGAGACCTCGGAAAAGGTCTATACGACCTTCCGTATCGAAGTGACCAACAAGGGCGGTCATTCCTCGCTTCCTGAACCGGACAATGCCATCTACCGCCTGGCCGCCGGCCTGACGCGGATCTCGCATCTTTCCTTCCCGGTCCACACCAACGCCACGACACGCGCCTGGTTCGCCGAGATGGCCAAGCTGGAAAAGGGCCAGCTGCGCCAGGATATGGAAGCGATGACCAAGCCCGAGCTGGATCCGGCCGCCGTGAAGCGCCTCGAAAAGCAGATCCTCTACAACGCCATGCTGCATACCACCTGCGTCGCCACCATGCTGGACGGCGGACATGCCGACAACGCCCTGCCGCAGCGCGCCGGCGCCCGTATCCAGTGCCGGCTGATGCCCGATGACAGCCCCGACATGGCGCGCCAGTTGATCGAGAAGACGCTGGCCGATCCGGCCATCAAGGTCTCGGTGCTGACTCCGGCGCTGCCCGGACCAGAATCGGCGCCGACGCCGGCGGTGATGGACAAGATGCGGTCGGTGGTCAATTCGATGTGGCCCGACCTGCCGGTCGTGCCCGACATGGATGCGGGCGCCAGCGACAGCAAATATACCCGCGCCGCCGGAATCCCGACCTTCGGCATCACCGGCCTGTTCGTCGATATCGACGACAACCGCGCCCATGGCCGCGACGAGCGCATCCGGGTGAATAATTATTACGAGGATGTCGAGTTTACCTACCGTCTCCTCAAAACCTTTTCGGCGGCGGAGTGATCATGTCTTCCTCCTATCCTCACCTGCTGGCACCGCTCGATCTCGGTTTCACCAAGCTGAAGAACCGCGTGCTGATGGGCTCCATGCATACCGGGCTCGAAGAATATCCCGACGGCATGAAAAAGCTCGCTGCCTTCTATGCGGCGCGGGCTGCCGGCGGGGTCGGGCTGATCGTGACGGGCGGCATCTCGCCGAACCGCGAGGGTATCCTGGTCAAAGGGGCGGCCCGCCTCGATGACGACAAGCATCTCGATCATCACCGCACCGTGACCGGGGCGGTGCACCGGGCCGGCGGCAAGATCGCCCTGCAAATCCTCCATGCCGGCCGCTATGGCGCCCATCCGGACGCGGTGGCGCCATCGCCGGTGCGAGCGCCGATCTCGCCGCTGACCCCGCGCGAACTTTCCGCCGAGGATGTGATGCGCACCATCGCCGATTACGCACGCTGCGCCGAACTGGCGCAGGAGGCGGGTTATGACGGTGTCGAGGTGATGGGT
>Ga0213872_10002327_pt1 | contig 11313 bp, 8 predicted proteins | sample VelepicomBERX_R2_FD_160071 | JGI IMG/M metagenome (GOLD analysis project Ga0213872, IMG submission 160071) | Rhizosphere microbial communities from Vellozia epidendroides in rupestrian grasslands, the National Park of Serra do Cipo, Brazil - RX_R2 | ecosystem: Host-associated > Plants > Roots >... | reverse complement strand
TCCCATTGGTGCTTGCATATAGCGCGTCCGAGGGCTAAACCGAATTGACGTCGCCTCCAAAAAAACCGCTTTCGTTGCGATACGTCGTTGCGGAGGAGAAATATCGCCTTACATTTCCAACATATGCTGTGTCGATATTTTTCCTTCGCGCCTAGTCTTGCTTAGAAACTGGGGTTTTTCGAGGTACGCCGGAATCCCTTCGATTTGGAGCACGTCATGCGCATCTCCCATAAGCTCGGCGGTGCCTTTGGCGCGCTGGTAGTGTTCGTCGCCGTCATCGGAGGCCTGGGCTATGAGGCCCTGTATACCCTGGACGGCGCCATCGGCAGCGTCGCCGACCAAGCTTTGCCCAGCGTGCGCTATGTCAGCGCCATCCGTGCTGAAGCCATCGATTTCCGCAATCGTGAAACCCAATTGCTGCTGGCAAAAGGGGAGGACGAGGTCAAGGATACGCTCGACCGCGAAGCGAAGAACCTCGACAACCTCAAGCAGTATGAAGGCAAGCTGTCGCACTATATTGCGGGCGGCGAGGGGCAGGCGCTGTTCGATCGCTACCATGCTGCGCTCGACGGCTACCTTGCCGCGCATGCGGAGCTCGTCAAGCTGGTGCAGGCTGGACAGGTGGATGCGGCGCTCACCAACTTCAGGGGGCCGGATCGCCAGGCCTTTCGCGACTTTCTTCCTACCGTCGACAAGCTGGTCGAATACAACACCCAAGTGGCCGAGGCGACTGCCAAGCGCGCGCACGATGACTACGCCAGTGCGCGCATCATGTTCCTGAGCCTCGCCGCCCTTGTGATCGTGCTGTCCATCGTCATGTCCATCCTCATCATGCGCAGCATCACCCCGCGCCTCGAGGGACTGGCCTCGTCGATACGCGACATCGAGCGCGACCTGGATTTCACGCGCCGCGTTGCCGCGAATGGCGATGACGAGATCGCCGATACGGCACGTGCGTTCAACGGTCTGGCCGGCAATATGCAGACGGTGCTGCAGGGCGCTGCCCTGGCCAGCGCACAGTTGATGGAGATGGTGGCTAGGCTGGCCGAGTCGGCACGCGAGGTATCGAGCGGCTCGCAAAAGCAGAGCGATGCCTCCAGCGCCATGGCCGCCGGCATCGAACAGCTATCGACCAGTATCAGCCACCTGGCCAACGCCGCACGCGAGGCGATGACGCACTCCAATATCGCCGACCGCAATGCCCAGGAGGGCAGCAAGGTCATCGGGCAGACGGTGCGCGAGATGCACGCGATCGCGGAGGAAATCCAGCAAGTCGCGCACACTATGCAGCAGCTGGATACGCGCTCGCAGGAGATCGGCGGCATCGTGCAGGTGATACGCGAGGTAGCGGACCAGACCAATCTGCTCGCGCTTAATGCCGCTATCGAAGCAGCGCGCGCGGGTGAGCAGGGGCGCGGTTTTGCCGTGGTGGCGGACGAAGTACGCAAGCTGGCCGAGCGTACGACGGGGGCGACCAAGGATATCGGCGACAAGATCAGTGCCATACAGACGACGTCGGAACAGGTGAATGCCGCCATGGACGATGCCAAGAAGCGCGTCGAAACAGGTGTGTCGCTCGCCAGCCTGGTGGGCGAAACAGTCAGTACCATCGTCGACAATGCGCGCCTCGTGGAAAACGAAGTGCAGACGATATCGGAAGCCTTGAAGGAGCAGGACGAAGCGGGCCATCTGATCGCAACCAATGTGGAGCAAATCGCCGACATGGTGGAGTCGAACAGCGTCGCGGCCGGTGCCACGACGAGGTTGACCGTGGAGCTGGAAGGCATCGCATCGGGCCTCAAGTGCGATATTGCGCGCTTCAAGGCCTAGGCGGACCGTTCGCAGTACGGTGGTCGAGAGGATAGCTACGATGCGCTTGAGTCTGCGACGGCGCTTGGCCTTGGCATTCGGCATGCTGCTGTCACTGCTGCTGGCGAACGCACTTGTCGCCATGCAGCAACTGGGCACAGACCGGCGCGAGCTGCGCAGCGTGGTCTACGAGGACACATTGGCCGCTCGCCACGCCCAGGCTATCTATTCCGCTGTACGCGATGTCTCCGTGGCGGTACGCAACCTGGCGCTGTTCCCCGCAGGCCAAGATGCGCAGGACGAGATTGCGCGCATCGCGCATGGCCGGCAGCGTTACGCGGCCTCGCTGCAGGCGCTGCGGCAGATCGTCGAGGGGCGTGCCGCACAAGATCAGCGTGAGCGCAGCCTGCTCGATACGCTTGCACCGCTGCAGGCCGCCACCGAACCCACTATCGACCATGTGATCGCCTCGGTACAGCGCGGCGAGCATAGCGCAGTCGGCGAGCTGCTGCTGCACGAGGTCCGCCCGCCGCAGAGTCGCTGGCTGACACAGCTTGATGCGCTCGCGACGCTGGAATACGAATACGGCGAAGCACGTTTTCACGCGGCCGAGCTGCATTACGAACAGGCACGCAACCGTATGATCGCCATGCTGGCGGCGGCCGTTGCGATCAGCTTCCTGGTTGCATGGTGGTTCAGCCGACGCTTGTTGCGGCAGTTGGGCGGCGAACCCGACTACGCGGCCGAGGTAGCCAGGGCCGTTGCGAGCGGTCGACTGGACCTGACCATACGCACTGCGGCGGGTGACCACACCAGCCTGCTTTACACCCTACGCTACATGGTGGAGACGTTGCGCCGCATCATCGCCGAGATCAACCAGACAGCCCAGGTATTGAGTGAGGCATCAATACAAGTCAGCGCGTCGGCGATACACCTGCAGCAGACCGCCACCCACCAGGCGGCCAACCTCGAAGAGACGGCCGCGTCGCTGGAGGAATTCACGGCAGCCATCGCCCACAACCACGAGAACGCCATACATACCAACTCGACAGCCGCGGCAGCCGTGCAGGAGGCGCAAGCAAGCGGCGTGGCGATGGCGCAATCGGTCGATGCCATGCATCGCATCCAGGAGCAGATCGGCGTCATCGACGAAATTGCCCACCGTACTAATCTGCTGGCGCTCAACGCGGCCATCGAAGCAGCCAGGGCGGGGCAGCACGGTCGGGGATTCTCCGTGCTGGCAGCGGAGATACGCCGGCTGGCGGAAAGCTGCCAGTCGAGCGCGCACGACATCATTACCGTATCGGGCGACAGCGTGCGCCAGGTGACCATGGCGGGCGACATGCTCAATGCCCTGATCCCGCATATCGCGCACACTTCCAAACTGGTGAACGAAATCAGTATCAATTCCGACTACCAGGCCGAAGGCGCCAACCAAGTCAGCATCGTCGTCAACGACCTGACCCAGATCACCCAGCGCACGGCCGCCACGGCCGAAGAGCTGGCATCCACCGCAGAAGAACTGAGTGCACAGGCCGAGCAGCTGACGGCCATGATCGCCTATTTCAGCGTCGACCCCGCAGCAACGGCCTGATCACTCGTCGTCCCTGCGTCGATGTCCTTCTGGCGACACTTCGGTGGCGACCAGTTTGCGGGCATGGCGCGCTCCTGAATGACGGAATAGGTTCGCGTTCTTAAGCGCGCAGGCGGCGTCATGTCTGAGACGCCAGCCACGTACCCGCCTGCGGTCAAACCCAAGGCATATGCGAGCCCGTTCAAGCGAGGAATTGGACTTGCATAGTGGGGGATTTCGACGTCTGCGATACGGGTATCGGCATCGCCCCGGAAAAAATCCCACTATTGTTCGAGCGTTTTACGCAAGCAGACGCCACGATCACGCGGCAGTATGGCGGCACGGGTATTGGCCTGGCCCTGGTCAAGGAACTGACGACGCTCATGGGAGGCGACATTTCCGTCAAGAGTGCCTTGGGGCAAGGGACGCGCTTCGTGATAAATCTACCGTGCGGCGAACTTATGGCAGAGGCAACGGCCGATGGTGCGCCCGCCACGCAGAGCGCGCCACCGCGTCCCGAACTGCGGCGTGCGCAACTCGCGTCTGGCGCAACGGCTCTCGTGAACGCTCAGTGCGATGGACTCAAGGCGCGTCGCGCGGGCCTACCGACTGTCCTAGTGGCCGATGACAGTGCGGATATGCGGCACTATGTCGCCACGCTACTGATGGGGTCTGCCCCGAAAACTACGATGTCGCTACCCGGCGCTGTGCTGCCAAGGTTCTAGTCGTCGACGACAATGACGCGGTACTGGCGACCTTCCGCAAGGTGCTCAGTCGCGAAGACGATGGAGCGCGTGCCAGGCTCGACACGCTGGAGCAGCAACTCTTTGGCGGAAGTGATGGCTCTCCGACCCGTCTGGTCGGTTACGAATTGGAACTGCTGCAGGATGGCGAAACCGCCTGCCGCCGGGCCGAAGCTCTGCTGGCCGACGCATGCCAGTTCGCCGTTGCCTTCATCGACATGCGCATGCCAGGCGGCTGGGATGGCCTGACAACGATCGAGGCGTTGTGGCGGATTGATCCGGACATACAGATGGTCCTTTGCAGCGCCTACAGCGACTATGGCTGGGACGAGATCGTAGAGCAGCTCGGCCAGTCTGATCGCTGGCTTGTGCTGCGTAAGCCGTTTGAGGCGTTGGAAGTGCAGCAGATGACAGTAGCGCTGGTCGAAAAATGGCACATGCAGCGTACCCAACGTAAGCAGGTCGGTCGGCTGGAGCGAGAAGTTGCGGATCAGGTCGTCGAATTGCAGCGATTGAACCGGACGTTGCGGTTGATTTCGCGCTGCAACGAGACCTTGGTACGGGCGAACGACTATGACTCCTTGCTCAAGGACATCTGCGAGCGCATCGTGGGCGACGGCCGCTATGCACTTGCCTGGGTTGGCTTGGCGAGCCACGATTCGTCATATCGTATCGAGCCTGCCGCCTTTGCCGGCCACAACGACGGCGGCACGGCTTTGAATCGTCGTTGGCTTTGCCCTTGGTCAACAAGGACGACGTCATTGGCATGCTTGCCATTTACGCTTACGTGGCAGACGCATTTGACCGCGAAGAAGTGCTGCTGCTGCAAGAGATGGCGGACGATCTGGCGTTTGGCATCATGCGCTGGCGCGAGGCGGCCGCCCGCGAGCAGGCGGAGCAGCGCCTCGTATTCGAAATCAGCCATGACTCGTTGACCGGCTTACCCAAGCGCGAGGTGTTCCTGGATCGCGCCGGGCAGGCAATACGGCGCGCGGAGCGCGAGAATTCGGGGCTCGCCGTCATGCTCGTCAAGGCAGGGCGATATCGTTCGGTGGTCAGTGCCTTCGACCATAACGCAGGCGATGCGCTGATCAAGGAAGTCGGGGCAAGACTGCAAAGTGCCTTGCGCGCGGGTGACACGGTCGCGCGAATTGGCAATGATGACTTTGCCGTGCTGGTTTGCGATCTGGGTGAGGAGCAGAATGCGGCGCCGCTTGCCGAGAAGTTGCTGGCCAGCTTGTCGCCGCCGCTCGACGTATGCGGGCAGCAAGTATATGCCGACGCGCTGATCGGAATCTGCCTATATCCGCGAGACGGCGAGGCGGCCGACGTGCTGCTGCGGAATGCCGAGGCTGCCACCAACGGCGCTCAAATCGACGAGGCGAACGCACTGCAGTTCTATTCTACGCAGATGAACAAGTACGCCAGCGAGCGATTGGCGTTGGAGATTGATTTCCATCGCGCGGTAAATGCCGGTGAAATGCGCGTGTATCTCCAGCCGAAGGCAAATCTGCATGATGGGCACACATGCGGCGCGGAAGCGCTCGTTCGGTGGCAATACCCGCGGTACGGCCTGCTTGCGCCCAGTCGATTCATCGGGCTGGCGGAAGAGACGGGACTGATCATTCCGCTCAGCGAATGGATCATACGTGAGGTGTGCACCCTAATCGCCAAGTGGCAGGCCACGGAGCGAATGTGCGTTCCTGTTGCCATCAATATTTCGCCGCGCCATTTGCGTCACGCCAACCTGGTGCCTTTGATACGCGAATGCCTTCGAACGCACGATGTTGCCGCCGACATGGTGGAGGTGGAAATCACCGAGAGCGTGCTGCTGACGGACGGTGAAGCATCCGTTGATGTGCTCAGGCAGCTTCGGGCCCTCGGTCTGCATCTGGCGCTCGACGACTTTGGCACAGGATTTTCATCGCTCAGCTATCTACGGCGGTTACCTGTCGATTGCGTGAAGATCGACCAAAGCTTCGTGAGCGACATTACGACCAATCCGGAGAGCGCAGCCATCTGTTCCGCCATTGTCAGCCTTGCTCATGCACTGAGGTTGCGCGTCATCGCGGAGGGGGTGGAAACGGAAGGCCAGTTCAGCTACCTGCGGAATTTGGGTTGTGACGAAATGCAAGGTTACTATCTTCACCGGCCTATGCCGGCGGATGAGTTCCCTGGCTTCCTGCGTCGGGGGAGAGTGGCTATCGATCCCGCGAGACGATGGGGCGCCGACCAGGACGTTGCTGATTGTCGACGACGAGCAAAATGTGGTGTCCTCGCTCAAGCGCCTTCTGCACAACGAGGGCGTGCGGGTGCTGGACGCCAACAACGCGCAGGACGGTCTGGAGTTAATGGCGAAGAATCCCGTTCAGGTTGTTTTGTCGGATCAGCGTATGCCAGGCATGAACGGCACGGAATTCCTGGAGCGGGTCAGCAAACTTTATCCCGATGCGATCCGCATCATATTGTCCGGTTATACCGATCTCGAAACGGTCGTGAACGCCATCAACCGTGGCGTGATCTACAAGTTCCTGACCAAGCCTTGGGAAGGCGAGCAGCTCCTGGCGCATATCCGATCAGCGTTTGAATACTACGAATTGCGCCGTCGGCAAGATGCAAAGCGGTGACCAAGAAAAGCGTGATGGGGTGACATTCCCATCTCACCCATATTGCCAAGCGCTCGCCGGACAACTTCGACGTCGCCCGCTGCAATTCACTGACCAGGTCGTCGAGGCTCCGCATGAATTTGGCCCATATGGTTGTGCAACCAGCTTCGGGGCGTAGCGCGCGAAACATGGCCGCCGCGCATCAGGAAATGCTTACATTTAGTTACAAGGTTTCCAAACTGAATTATATTCTCCACCGAAACGATCGCAGTAACCGAGTAGCCGAGTCTTCCCATGTCGAACCAGCCCGTAGACACACCCATGCGCCGCCCCAGCGCGAGACCCGCGGAAGCGCTTGTAACGGACGACGATGTGCACAGCTTGGTCGCCCCGTGTCGGATGATTCTTGACGAACTGATGCGAGGAACGAACGCCGCAAGCGATGCTGCGGACTGGCAGTGCCTCTTTCGGTTCGCGCGCCTGGTGCACCAGCTATCGATCCTTAAGCCGCCGATTCTGTCCGGCACCACATTTGCCGCCGCGCTGCCCTGCAAGATCGCCGCTGGCGGGACGCCAGATGAGGACGAGCTTAAGATCGTCGACCGGTGGTTGACCGACGTCGAGCACCTACTCGCTGGCACCACACGACGAGACCTATGCCACGCGCAAAATTGTCTGGTGCTTGCGACAGCGACTTAGTTTCACCGGCGCAACAACACATACGAGCGGAAGCAATTGTATGACATCGGCAACCTTCGACAGGGCAACAACGGGTGCTTCGCCAATGACGCAAGGAATGCTTGACGTCGGCCGACTGCCCGAACTCAATCGGTTGACCAGGCTCATCGCCCATCATTTCAATGCTTCGGCGGTGGCGGTTGTGTTGGCGGACGCCGATCATTGTCGCGTGGCATCGTCGGCGGGACTTCCGCCGGGTGCGGCACTAGATGAGTGCAAACTGTGCCGGCAAGCGGTGTTCGCGCAAAAGCCTTTGGTTGTCACAGGTACGATGGCTCCCTGCGGCACCAACGATCACTGTGAGCCAATTCATGACAGCGCCCGATTCTTTGCCGGGCATGCGGTTCGTTCGCGGCATGGTTCGCCGATCGGGGCGCTCTGTATATTTGATACCAACCCGCGCGACATGAATCCGCACGAACTGGCCGACCTGCAAGACTTCGCCGCTACCGTCGAACTGTGTCTCCAGGGCTTCGAGGCGCATTGGCGCGCCGATGCGGCAGAAAAGCATCTTTATGACGCGGATACGCAGTTCGAACAGATGTTCCTGCATGCCAACATCGGCATCGCGCTCGTTTCGCTGGAAGGCCGCTGGTTACGCGTCAACCAGCGCCTGTGCGCCATCGTCGGCTACGACGAGCCCACCCTGCTCACAAAGACCTTTCAGGACATCACACACCCTGACGATCTTGACGCCGACTTGAACCTGGTGCGCCAGATATTGGCTGGCGACATCGCGACTTACTCCATGGAAAAGCGCTATTTCCGGGGGGACGGGACCATCGTGTGGGTAGAGCTGACAGTGGCCTTGATGCGCGACGTTCGCGGTCAACCCTGGCAGTTCATCTCTGTTGTTAACGACATATCTGCACGCAAACGGGCCGAGGCCGATCTGGCTGCGCTTCACAATGAGCTGGAGGGCCGTGTCGCACAACGTACGGACGAGCTGAACATCGTCATCAAGCAGCTCAACCATCAAATCGAAAGGCGCGTCGACATTCAGCAGACGCTGGTTGCGGAGCGGGAACGCTTCTACTCCACGCTGGAAAACGCCCCCGACGCCTTCGTGCAGCTCGATATGCGCGGGCAGGTCACCGCCTGGAACTTGGCCGCAGAGCGGCTGTTCGGCTGGGATCGCAAGGACGTCGTCGGCCGCGAGTTTGCAGAATTGGCCGTACCGGAGCCGGACCGCGAGGCGCTGCGGTCGGACTTCCAGCGGGTCGTGCGGCACGGCACGCCAACGGCGTCCGACTTCCGCGTAGAAATTTCCGCCATGCGCCGCGACGGCGGTGTATTCCCTGCTGAATTGAAATTGGGCGAAAGCCGATCCGGCGATGTCCGCCTCATCGACGTGTTTCTGCAGGACATCACCCGCAGGAAGGCCGCCGAGAGCGCCCTCCTGGCCAGCAAGGAGCGGCTTGCGACGATCACAGACAACTTGCCCGCGCTTATCGCCTATGTCGGGGCCGATCTGCGTTATCAGTTCAACAATCGGACCTATCTCGATTGGTTCGGCAAGTCGCCGGAAGCGTTGTCAGGTACCTTGCTGACCGAATTTGTCGCCGAACATTCGTCGAAGAAGGTGGATCGGCACATTGCACGTGCGCTGAGCGGGCAACGAGCCACGTATGAGAAGGTGCTCAGGTCGATCCACGGCGAGATGTGGGTGCAGACGACCTTTGTTCCCGACGTGACCGACGAAGGCAAGGTGGACGGGTTCTACGTCCTGTCGCAGGACATCACAGATCGCAAGGCGCTGGAGCAGCGCCTGGTCTACGAGGTGACGCACGACACGCTGACCGCGCTGCCGAACCGGCGCGCGTTCCTGCGCACCATTGTGGACGCCGCCAAGCGCGCCCGCCGCAGCGGCCAGGGTATGGCCCTGCTGTACCTGGACCTGGATGGCTTCAAGCAACTCAACGACGTGCACGGCCACGAATTTGGTGACCGCGTGCTACAGCACTTTGCGGCGACGTTGTCGAGCACGGTACGCGAAACCGACACGGTCTGTCGTCTTGCCGGCGACGAGTTCACCGTCGTGCTGGAGACGCTGGCCGATCCGGAAGCAGGCTCCATTCGCGTCGCCGAGAAAATTCTGGAGCGGCTACGGCAAACAACGGTTATCGACGGCGTGACCGTTCAGCTTGCCTCCAGCATCGGCATTGCCAGTGTCGGGAGTGGAGAGGCGGTCGTGCCGGACACGCTGATCGCCCGCGCCGACGCCGCCATGTATCGTGCAAAGGGGGCGGGCAAGGGGCGCTACGCCGTCAACTGAGCGTCGATAGCACGTTGGCGGCGAGTGGCGGTGCCGCCTATGAGGCGGCTGCCTCTGCCGTCGCTCGGCGCAGCTTATGGGTCAGTTGGCAGTAGACGTGGTAAAGCTGCTGCGGCGAGCTTCGCTCCCATATGCAGTCACATAGTTCCAGTGCTTCTATCAGCACTTGCTTTCCCGTATCGTCGATCGTCCAGGCTTGCGTCCGTTCATGACGGCGACGCATGTCCAGCATTTGCGATGCGGCGGCTTGCAACACCGCCATCTCGGACTGGCCACTCACAAGCCGGCCGCAGATGTTCAAGCCCATGCCGAGGCGCTCATAGTGCTCATGTGAGAAGCCAACCGATTCGGTCAGGATCTGCAGCGCCATCCAGCACCGTGTTGCAAGCAATGTCCGGTCTACCCCAATGCACTCGGCGGGGCGAATCAGGTGACGCTTGCGCGGTTTCTTGCTGATCGGCATGGCTGTCCGCCTACGCTTCCCGTCCCAAAGCAGGATTCCCTGCGCACTCGGCCGGCCCCTTACCGGGCGCCACGACGACGCAGTTGAACCCTGAACGGCGCGCATGATCGAGACTGGTGTTAGCCGCCTCCAATACTTCCCCCTGCCATAGTTCGATGGCGCTGCCTATAGCCACACCCAGACAGGCCGACACCCACATCAGGCCGTCGCGGCAGAACACGCGTATGCCTTCAATGGCGGCACGTATCGATTCAGCCTGGGCGGCGACGTCTTCGAGGTCGCGAGCGCCTTGCACGATAGCCACGAAGCTATCCGGGCCGGTGCGAAAGAGCTGTGCCGGGGCTTTTGAGCAGGCGCTGACCAGTGCGTCGGCGACAGCCAGGACAACGTGGTCGGTCGTGGCGCGATCAAACATCGTATTCATGGTCTTGAAGAAATCGACATCTACCTGAATTACGCCGTAACAGGTGTCGCTGGATAACCCTTCCTGGCATAGCTCTCGGCAGCGCCGTTTCAGGTAGCGCGTATTGCCCAAGCCGGTCAACTCGTCCACCCAGCCGCCTTCGTTTACCTGCGGCGCCTCCTGCGCCTCATCCAATGAAATGACCGGAGAACCGCCGTGTTCAATGGCGCGATGGGGCAGCTTCGTCAGGCGCTGAACATCGAACGCGACGAACTGGGCGATCAGCCCCGCCAGGTAGCTGCGCAACCGCCACTCGGACCCGTACAGTTCGGCCGGCGAAAAGAGGCACAGCAGGAAACCAATTCGCAGTCCGTCATCGTCGCAAATCGGCTCGACGTAACTTTCAAAGCCGTGGAGTCTGCCGACGTCAACCGACTCGTCGGACTGACACGCGCCGTTGGTCGTCGAAAACCGCCGCGTCGCCTCACCGACCGTGCGCCGCAACTGGTCGATCTGCTCGCCACGAATTTCCTGCCTTGTCTTACTTTGCCAAACGACGGTCAGGTCACTCTCGCCGACTTCCCCACCCTGGCAAGATGCGACCATTACCAGTTCAGCTCCGAGCGACTCGCCCAAGCAGGCCGCAACGCCTTCAATCCAGCGCACGCCGCTCAGCGATTCCGTCGACGAAACGAGGTGTTCG
>Ga0213872_10002326_pt1 | contig 11313 bp, 14 predicted proteins | sample VelepicomBERX_R2_FD_160071 | JGI IMG/M metagenome (GOLD analysis project Ga0213872, IMG submission 160071) | Rhizosphere microbial communities from Vellozia epidendroides in rupestrian grasslands, the National Park of Serra do Cipo, Brazil - RX_R2 | ecosystem: Host-associated > Plants > Roots >... | reverse complement strand
CGAGACCCTGGCCGCGCTGATGGAGCGCGACGACGAGCGCCGCCGTGCCGACTACGAGCGGCTGCAGGATGAGTTCCGCCGCAGCGCGCCCTTCGTCATCCTGTGCCAGCAGACGCAGGTCGCGGCACTGCGGCGCGAGGTGCAGGGCTATCGCCTCGGGCCGACGAGCGACACCAACGGGCTCGCGCCCGTCAGCAAGCTCGGCGGAGGGGTCGCATGAGGACGGCGCTGCGCTTCGTGCTCGGCACGCTGCTCACGCTGCTGGGCCTGCTCGCCGTGACCTTCTTCATCGGCCGCGTCGTGCCCGTCGACCCGGCACTGGCCGTCGCTGGCGACCGCGCCACCGAGGCCCAGCTCGCCACCGTGCGCGAAGCCATGGGCCTGAACCGGCCCTTGTACGTGCAGTTCGGGCGTTACCTGCGCGACGTGGCGCACGGCGATCTGGGCCAGTCCATCCTCACGGCCAACCCGGTCGGCGAGGACATCGCGCGCGTCTTCCCGGCCACGCTGGAGCTGGCCACGGCCGGCATCGTCATCGGCGTGGTGTGCGGCGTGCCGCTGGGCGTCTGGGCGGCGCTCAGGCGCGGCCGCGCCGTGGACCAGGCCGTGCGCGTGACCGGGCTGCTCGGCTACTCGGTGCCGATCTTCTGGCTCGGCATGATGGCGCTCGTGCTGTTCTACGTGCGGCTCGGCTGGGTCGCCGGGCCGGGCCGCATCGACCTGGCCTACTACTACGCCGTGCCGCGCGTGACGGGGCTGCTCGTCGTCGACGGCCTGCTCGCGGGCAATCTCGCAGCGGTGCGCTCGGCGCTGGCGCACCTGGCGCTGCCGGCGTTACTGCTCGGCTATTTCTCGCTGGCCTATATCAGCCGCATGACGCGCAGCTTCATGCTGGCCGAGCTCAAGAAGGAATACGTGATGGCCGCGCGCGGCCGCGGCGTCAGCGAGGCGCGCGTGGTCTGGCGCCACGCGCTGCGCAACGCCGCCGTGCCGCTGGTGACGGTGGTGGCGCTGTCCTACGCCGGCCTGCTCGAAGGCTCGGTGCTGACCGAAACCGTGTTCTCCTGGCCCGGCCTCGGCCAGTACATCACCAATGCGCTGCAGAACGCCGACATGAACGCAGTGCTCGGCGGCACGCTGGTCGTGGGCTCGGTGTTCATCGTCTTCAACCTCGTCGCGGACCTGCTCTACCGCGCGCTCGACCCTCGCGTCCGATGAACCAGCCCATTGCTGAGATGAGTCCGCACGGCAAACGCTGGCGCCAGTTCCGCCGCAACCGGCTGGCCTTGACCGGCGCCATCGTGCTCGCGCTGCTGGTCGTGGTGGCGCTGGCGGCACCGTGGCTCGCGCCCTTCGATCCCTACCTCGGCGACCTGCAGCACACGCGCCTGCTGGCGCCTTCCGGCGCGCACTGGGTCGGCACCGACGAGCAGGGCCGCGACATCCTCTCGCGCCTGCTGTTCGGTGCGCGCATCACGCTGTGGATCGTCAGCCTCGTCGCCGTGATCGCCGCGCCGGTAGGCCTGCTCGTCGGCACGCTGGCCGGCTTTGCGGGCGGCTGGGTCGACACGCTGCTGATGCGCGTGACCGATCTTTTCCTGGCGTTCCCGCGCCTGATCCTCGCGCTGGCGCTGGCGGCAGCGCTCGGGCCCGGCATCGGCAACGCCGTGATCGCGATCGCGCTGACGGCCTGGCCGCCCTACGCGCGGCTGGCGCGCGCCGAGACGCTGCTCACGGCCCGCGCCGACTTCGTGCGTGCCGCGCGTGCGCTCGGCGCTTCGCCGGCGCGCATTCTGCTGCGCCACCTGATGCCGGCGGCGCTGCCCTCGCTGGTCGTGCGCGTGACGCTGGACATGGCCGGCATCATCCTGACGGCGGCGGGCCTGGGCTTCCTCGGCCTGGGCGCCCAGCCGCCGAGCCCGGAGTGGGGCGCCATGATCGCCGGCGGCCGTGCCTTCGTGCTCGACCAATGGTGGGTCGCGGCGGCGCCGGGCGCGGCGATCTTCGTCGTCAGCATGGCCTTCAACCTGCTCGGCGACGGGCTGCGCGACGTGCTCGACCCGAAGTCGGCCGATTGACGCACCGCCGTAACCACGCCGGCCTATCATCTGCCGCATGAGACTCGCCCTGATCGCCCACGACCACAAGAAGGACGCCATGGTGGCTCTGGCCCTGGAGTTCGCGGCCTTCCTCAAGACCTGCACGCTGATGGCCACCGGCACGACCGGCGGGCGCCTGCAAAGCGAGGTCGGGCTCGAGGTCGAGCGCATGCTCTCGGGCCCGCTCGGTGGCGACCTGCAGATCGGCGCGCGCCTGGCGATGGGCGAGGTCGACGCGGTGATCTTCCTGCGCGATCCCATGACGCCGCAGCCGCACGAGCCCGATATCAACGCCCTCGTGCGCGCCTGCGACGTGCACGACGTGCCCTGCGCGACGAACGTCTCTTCGGCCCGTCTCGTGCTGGCTCGCCTGGCCGAAATCGGCTGATGCACTAAAATGCCCGGCTCAGCCCGTTTCCAAGGCTGTTCGTAACTTGCAATTTCTACGGAGCCACCATGGGCAACAAGATCGTCACCGAGGCCGACAAGAAGGCCACCCCGCGCCTCGCCGGCACCCGCCTGCGCCAGGGCGACGGCCAGCGCGGCAGCCAGGAGCGCGGTTCGCACACCCGCTCGAAGAAGAACCCGGGCAAGCGTCCGCATTCGGGTTGATTCCTGGCTGAAGCCTGCGGGCTTCCAGCGTCGATGCCCCGTCGCCCACGGCACGGGGCATTCTTCATTCCAGACCTGCCTGATCAATCACCATGATCCGCATCCAAGAACTCAAGCTGCCGCTCGACCACGCCGAGCCGGCCCTGCGCGAAGCCATCCTCACCCGCCTGGGCTTGAAGGACGCCGAGCTGAAATCCTTCCACGTCTTCCGCCGCGGCTACGACGCGCGCAAGAAGACCAACATCCTGCTGGCCTACACGGTCGACTGCGAAGTCGACGGCGATGACGGCGCCGTGCTGGCGCGCCACCAGGGCGACCACAACATCCGGCCGACGCCGGATACCGAATACAAGTTCGTTGGCCGCGCACCGGCCGACTGGCCCGAGGACAGGCGCCCCGTCGTCGTCGGCTTCGGCCCCTGCGGGCTGATGGCGGCGCTGATCCTGGCGCAGATGGGCCTGCGCCCCATCGTGCTCGAACGCGGCAAGCAGGTGCGCGAGCGCACCAAGGACACCTGGGGCCTGTGGCGCCAGAGCGTGCTGCAGCCGGAATCAAACGTGCAGTTCGGCGAAGGCGGCGCCGGCACCTTCTCGGACGGCAAGCTCTACTCGCAGATCTCCGACCCGCGCCATCTCACGCGCAAGGTGCTGACCGAGTTCGTCAAGGCCGGCGCGCCCGAGGAGATCCTCTACGTCAGCAAGCCGCACGTCGGGACCTTCCGGCTCGTCTCGATGATCATCAAGATGCGGGCCGACATCGAGGCGCTGGGCGGCGAGATCCGCTTCCAGAGCAAGGTCACCGACCTGCACATCGAAGACGGCGCGGTGCGCGGGCTCACGCTCGAATCGGGCGAGCAGATCCGTGCCGACCACGTCATCATCGCCCTCGGCCACAGCGCACGCGACACCTTCGCCATGCTGCACGAGCGCGGCGTGCAGATGGAGGCCAAGCCCTTCTCCATCGGCTATCGCGTCGAGCACCCGCAGGGCATCATCGACCGCGCGCGTTTCGGCCCGAACGCCGGCAACGAGATCCTCGGCGCCGCGGACTACAAGCTCGTGCACCACGCCAAGAACGGCCGCTCGGTCTACAGCTTCTGCATGTGCCCGGGCGGCACGGTCGTGGCGGCGACCAGCGAGCCGAATCGCGTCGTCACCAACGGCATGAGCCAGTACTCGCGCAACGAGCGCAACGCCAACGCGGGCATCGTCGTCGGCATCACGCCCGAGGACTACCGCCAGGACGGCAAGACGGACGGCAGCCGCGTGAGCCCGCTCGACGGCATGGCCTTCCAGCGCATCTGGGAGAGCCGCGCCTACGAACTTGGCGGCGGCGACTACAAGGCGCCGGGCGCGCTCGTCGGCGACTTCATCAAGCGCCAGCGCTCGAAGGAGTTCGGCGGCGTGCAGCCGTCCTACAAGCCCGGCGTGACGCTCACCGACCTCCAGCAGAAGGGCATGGGCAGCCTGCCCGACTACTGCCTGGACGCGATCCGCGAGGCGCTGCCGGCCTTCGAGCGACAGATCAAGGGCTTCTCCATGCCCGACGCGGTGCTGACGGGCGTGGAGACGCGCACCTCCTCGCCGCTGCGCATCAACCGCGGGCGCGACTACCAGAGCGTCAACGTGCGCGGCCTGTATCCGGCCGGCGAAGGCGCGGGCTATGCCGGCGGGATCATGAGCGCGGGCGTCGATGGCATCGAGGTCGCCGAGGCGCTGGCAGCCGATCTGCTGGGCCTGCGCTGACGCGGTCGTTCAGCGGCGTCAGCGCAGGCGTTTTCAGGCCGCGGCCATCAGGTCGATGAGCTCGCGCACAAAGGCCAGCGCCTCTTCGGGCGTGGCGAAGTAGTACTCGCCGCCGAGGTCGGCCGCATCGCCCTCGGGGCCGATGTGCACGACCGACCAGCCCTGCGCGCCGCCTTCGATCGCGCAGATGCCGAAGGCGCCGGGCGCCAGCTCGCGCGCGCTGCCGGCGGTGATGAAGATGTCCCGTCCCTGGTGCTCGTAATAGCGTTTCACGGCGGCGATTGTCTAACGCGGCCAGAGCGCCCAAACGCGCAGCTGCTGCTTCATCTTGCCGGCCTGTTCCTCGGCCTCGGCGCCCCAGCCCCAGAACAGGTCGACGCGGACCGCGCCCTGGATGGCGCCGCCGGTGTCCTGCGCCAGCACGAGGCGGCGCAGCGGCGTGTTGGTGAGCGGCGCACCGGTATCCAGCCACAGCGGCGTGCCCAGCGGGACGGCGAGCTTGTCCACCGCGACCGAGCGGCCGGGCGTCAGGGCCACGCCCTGTGCGCCGCGCGGGCCGAGCGCCGGGTCCGGCATCGCCTCGGCGCGGAAGAACACATAGCGCGGATTGGCCCAGAGCGCCTCGCGCAGACGCGCCGGATTGCGCCGCGCCCAGTCGCGGATGCCGGTCCAGGACGCGTCGCTGAGCTCGCCGCGCGCGCGCAGCCAGGCGCCGATCGACTGATAGGGCAGGCCGTTGTCGCCGGCATAGGACAGACGCAGCCACTGCGTGCCGCCGCCCGTGCCGTCGATGCGCAGGCGGCCCGAGCCCTGCACCTGGGCGATGGCGAGTTCGAGCGGATCGTCGACATAGGCGATGACCTCCGCGCCGGCCGCGCTGCCGGTCTCGATCTCGCGCCGCGTCAGGTAGGGCTGGTGGCGCCACAGCTCGCGCGGCGGTGCCAGTACGGGCGCCTGGCTGGCGCTGCCGGCGGTGCGCGAACCGACGAGCTGCGGCTCGAAGTAGCCGGTGGCCGTGCCCTGGGCCGAGCCGTCCAATGATTCGACGCGCCACGGCCGCAGGTGCTGCATGAGCCACAGCATGGCGTCGTCGTCGCGCGGCGCATAACGCAACGCCTCAGTGCACACGGCGTCCCAGCCCGGGGCCGGGCGGGCGCAGCCGCGTTGCAGGGCGCTCCAGGCCTCGAGCACGGCGTCGCCGCCCCAGCCGGGCAGATCGTTCCAGTCGGCGGCGATCCAGCGTGCGTGGTCGCGCGACAGGGTCGGTGCCGATGGTGCGCTCGGCGTTGGCGTGGCGACGGGCGCCGGCGTGGCGGGCGGCAGCGGAACCGTCGAGCAGGCGGCCAGCACGCCGGCCGCGATCAGGCCGCCGAGACGGGCGCGCATCGACATCGGCAGCTACCGATCAGTGCAGACCGGCGCTGTCGGCCAGGGCGAACTCGGGCACCTCGGCATAGAAGATTTCAGCGGCCTCGGTCACGCAGAGGTAGCGCCCGGCCATGCTGCCGTGCGGCGTCTCGATCTGCGCCCAGGAGCTGTACTGGAACTTCTCGCCCGGCGCCAGCAGCGGCTGATGGCCGACGACGGCGAGCCCGTCGACGCGCTGCTCGCGTCCGCGCGAATCGATGATGCGCCAGTGCCGGCCGATCAGCTGCGCGGTGATGTTGCCGGTGTTCTCGATCGTGATCGTGTAGCTGTAGGCCCAACTGCCCTTGGCGGCGTCGGTCTGTTCGGGCAGGGCCTGGACGGCGACGCTGCAGGTGAATTGGGCTTTGGGCATGCGCCCATTATGCTTGCCCACCATGGAAAAACTCTGGACGGCCCCCGACGGAAAACCGCGCTGCGCCTGGTGTGGCGCCGCGCCTGATGACGCTGAATATCTGCGTTACCACGACGAGGAATGGGGCTTCCCCGTGGCCGACGACCGGCGCCTCTTCGAGAAGCTCTGCCTCGAAGGCTTCCAGGCCGGCCTGTCGTGGCGGACCATCCTGAACAAGCGCCCGGCCTTTCGCGCGGCCTTCAGGGAGTTCGACTTCCGCCAGGTCGCGCGCTTCGGCGAGCGCGACGTCGAGCGCCTGCTGCAGGACGCCGGCATCGTGCGGCACCGCGGCAAGATCGAGGCCGTCATCGGCAATGCGCGCGCCTGCGTCGAGCTGATCGAGGCCGAGGGCTCGCTGGCGCGTTTCGTCTGGCGCTTCGCGCCGGCTGAGCGTACGCCCGGTGCCACCGAGACCGCGGCGTCCAAGGCCCTGTCCAAGGAGCTCAAGAAGCGCGGCTGGCGCTTTGTCGGGCCGACGACGATGCATGCGTTCATGCAGTCCGTCGGCCTCGTGAACGACCATGCCGACGCATGCGAGACGCATGCGGCGGCGGTGCGCGCGCGCAAGGCGTTCAAGGTGCCCAACTAGAATTGCGGCCATGACCAAGCCCACCTACCGCATCGCGCCGAGCCTTCTTTCCGCCGACTTCGCCCGCCTCGGCGAAGAGGTCCGCAACGTGCTCGCGGCCGGTGCCGACTGGATCCATTTCGACGTGATGGACAACCATTACGTCCCGAACCTGACCTTCGGGCCCATGGTCTGCGAGGCGCTGCGCAAGCACGCCGTCAAGCCCGACGGCACGCCGGCGGCGATCGACGTGCACCTGATGGTCCAGCCCGTTGATGCGCTCGCGCAGGCCTTCTGCCGCGCCGGTGCCGACCTCGTGAGCTTCCACCCGGAAGCCTCGGCCCACGTGGACCGCACGCTGCAGCTCATCAAGGCCGAAGGCAAGCAGGCCGGCCTGGTCTTCAACCCGGCGAGCTCGCTGGACGTGCTCGAGTGGGTCATCGACAAGGTCGACCTCGTGCTGATCATGAGCGTCAACCCGGGCTTCGGCGGCCAGAGCTTCATCCCGAGCGCGCTGAAGAAGCTCGAGGCCGCGCGCCGCATCATCGACAGGAGCGGCCGCGACATCCGCCTCGAGATCGACGGCGGCGTCAAGGTCGACAACATCCGCCAGATCGCCGACGCGGGCGCCGACACCTTCGTCGCCGGCTCGGCCATCTTCGGCAAGCCGGACTACCAGGCCGTCATCGACGCGATGCGTCAAGAACTCGCGCGCTGAGAACGCGAATCCGATGCCTTCGGTCTTGTTCGTCTGTCTCGGCAATATCTGCCGTTCTCCCATGGCCGAGATGCTGCTCAAGGCGCGCCGGCCGGAGTTCTCGCCGGTGCGGTCTGCCGGCACGAGCGCGGTGGGCGGATCGATGGACGCGCGCTCGGCCGCGGCGCTCGAACGCGTCGAGGTCAAGGCTGACCGCAAGTTCCGCTCGCGCCAGGTCGAAGCCGCTGATTTCGAGCGTTACGACCTGATCTTCGCGATGGATCACTACAACCTCTCGGACCTCCAGGCGTTGCGGCCAGAAGGCGCGCGCGCCGAGCTGCGCCTGCTGCTCGACCTCGTGCCGGAGCTGGCCGGCCAGGATGTGCCCGATCCGTACTACGGCCCTGCTGCGGGCTTCGACCACGCGCTGCGCCTGATCGAGCGCGCGATCGCCGCACTGCCGGCCGCCTGAGCTCCCTCAGCGCTGCGCCTGCAGCGCCGCCGCCAGCCGCGCGCCGGCCCGCGCGTTGTTCTTCACGAGCGCGATGTTCGCCGTGAGGCTGCGGCCTTCGCTGAGCTCCTTGATGCGCGCCAGCAGGAAAGGCGTGACGGCCTTGCCCTTGATGCCGCGTGTGTCGGCATCGGCCAGCGCCTGCGCGATCCAGCCGTCCACGAGCTCGCGCGGCAGGCCGTCGGCCTCCGGCACGGGCACGCTGAGCAGCACGCCGCCTGCCAGGCCTAACGCCCATTTCGCGCGGATGAAGCGCGCCTGTTCGGCCGGATCGTCGATGCGCTGGTCGGCCATGAAGCCGCTGTCACGGCAATAGAAGGCGGCGAACGCGTCCTGGCCGCTGCTGAGCACCGGCACGCCGTGGGTCTCGAGGTATTCGAGCGTCAGGCCGATGTCGAGGATGGACTTGGCGCCCGCGCAGACCACCGCCACGCTGGTGCGCGCCAGTTCCTGCAGGTCGGCCGAGATGTCGAAGCTCTCCGCCGCGCCACGGTGCACGCCGCCGATGCCGCCGGTGACGAAGACCTCGATGCCGGCGAGCTGCGCGCAGATCATCGTCGCGGCCACGGTGGTCGCGCCGACGCCGTCACGCGTCAGCGCCACGGGCAGGTCGCGCCGGCTCAGCTTGAGCGCATCCGGTGCGCGCGCCAGGCGTTCGAGCTGCGCGGGCGCCAGGCCGATGCAGATGCGCCGGTCGAGCACCGCAATCGTGGCGGGCACGGCGCCCTGCGCGCGCACTTCGGCCTCGACGGCCAGCGCCGTCTCGTGGTTCTGCGGCCAGGGCATGCCGTGCGCGACGATGGTCGATTCCAGCGCGACGATGGGGCGGCCTGCGGCGCGCGCGCTGGCGACCTCGGGCGAGAAATGGAGGAAGTCCTGGGCGTTCATGGGCGCGATTGTGCCCAGGCGGCCGGCCCGGGGCTCAGGTCATGCGGATCAGCAGCGCGCTCAGCGTGAGCAGCGAAAGCAGGGTCGTCAGCAGCGTGGCGGCGGAGGTCACGCCGACTTCGCGCCGATAGAACTCGGCCAGCATGAAGGGGCCGGTGCCGGTTGGCAGCGCCGCGAGCAGCACGGCGCAGCGCGTGGCACCTTCGGGCAGGCCGAAGACGGCGCGCGCCAGCAGCCACGTGAGGGCCGGCATGGCGATCAGCTTGATGGCCGAGATCGCCAGCATGGCGCGCCCTTCGCTCCGCCTGCTCTTGGGGCGGTCGGCGAGGAACAAGCCCAGCGACACCAGCGCGCAGGGCGTGGCGGCCGGGCCGATCAGCTTCAGGAAGGTCTCGACGGAGGCCGGCATCGCCAGCCCCGCGCCCGAGCAGGCGGCGCCGAGGGCCGGCGCCAGCACGAGCGGGTTGCGCAGCGAGCGCCCGAGCGCGACCAGCAAGCCGCGGGCATCGACGCCGCCGGACCGCCGCAGGCCAAGCTCGATCAACACAACAGCAACGGAGAAGAGCGCACAGACGACGATGAGCGTGGCGATGGTCGCCTCGACCTGGCTGCCCTGGCCGAAGACCAGCAGGCACAGCGGGAGCCCGACGTAGCCGGTGTTCGAGTAGGACGCCGCGATGGCGTCCACGCTGGCGTCGGCGATGTGCCGGCCCGTGCGCAGGCGCACGACGAAGACGAGCGCGAAGACCAGCGCCGTCGCCGCGCCGAAGGTCGCGATGAAGCCGGGCTGCCACAGCGTCGACCAGCGATTGCGTGCCGTGATGTCGAACAGCAGGGCGGGCAGCGCCAGCCAGACCACGAAGGCGTTCAGCACGCTGGCGGCGTGGGGGTCGAGGACGCCAGTCCGGCGCGCGGCATAGCCGGCGCCGATCAGGGCGAAGAGCGGCAGGACGACGGTCAGGCTGGCGTTCACGATGCGGCGGGGCAGGGTCTCGACGGACTCAGCGTATGCTCGCTCGACATTGCCGTCCAATATCGATACGCGTCTTTATTGATACCTTTTCAGCATCCATGCTCGACTTCAGGCAGCTCCGCTATTTCGTGGCCGTGGCCGATTCTCTGCATTTCGGGCGGGCCGCCGCGCGGCTGCATATTTCGCAGCCGCCGCTGAGCCGGCAGATCGCGGCGCTCGAAGCTTCGCTGGGCGTGACGCTGTTCCTGCGCAATGCCCGGCAAGTGAGCTTGACGCCAGCGGGCGCGCGCCTGCACGCCGATGCACGCGCCATCCTCGCAGCCATCGATCGGGCCACCCTCAACGCGCGGGCCGCCGCCGATGGCGAGGCCGGCGCGCTCTCGATCGGGTTCACGATGTGCGCGGCCTACAGCGTCGTGCCGGGTTATGCGCGCCGCTTCGCCGCGCGGTATCCGGAGGTTGCGCTGGCATTGCGCGAAGTCGTGTCGAACGACCTCGCGCTGCAGGTCGCCGAAGGACAGATCGATGCAGCCATCGTGTTCCCGCAGGCGCAGCGCGCCGGGATCGTGCGGCGCACCGTGTTGCGCGAGCCGCTGTGCCTGGCCTTGCCGCGTGGACACCGGCTCGCCGGGCGGCGGCAACTGGCGGCGGCGGACCTGGCGCAGGAGTCGTTCGTCGCGGCCGTCGCCGAGGTCGCGCCCGCCCTGCGCGAGGCCGTGCTCGCGCTGTGCCGGGAAGCCGGCTTCGAGCCCGCGATTCGCATGGAGGTGCAGCTTCAGCAGACCATCCTGAGCCTGGTCGCGGAAGGCGCGGGCGTGGCGCTGGTGCCGGCCTCGATGCGGCGCGTGCGGCTCGAAGGCGTGGTGTTCAAGTCGCTGCGAAGCGACGTGCGGGTCATGCAGGAGCTGATCTGGCGGAACGACAACCACAATCCCTGTCTGGCCCGCTTTCTCGACCTCGCGGCTGCGGCCGACTGAAACGCAAGATGCAAACACCCGATTCCGGCAAGCTGCAGGCGCCAGCAGCCTTTCTCATCGACCTCGACGGCACCCTCGTCGACACCCTCGGCGACTTCCACGCGGTGCTCGGCCTGACGCTCGGCGAGCTCGGCCTGCCGCCGGTGTCGCGGGCTTTCATCGAGCTCACCGTGGGCCAGGGCAGCGAGCACCTGATCCGTGCGGTGCTGGCCGAGGTCGGCGGCGAACCGGGCCTGTATGAGCGCGCCTGGGGGCTCTACCAGCAGCACTATTCAGCCCTCAACGGCCGCCATGCGAAGGTCTACCCCGGCGTGATCGAGGGCCTGGAGCGCTTGCGCGCGCTGGGTCGGCCGATGGCCTGTCTGACCAACAAGCCCGGCGATTTCGCGCGCGGGCTGCTCGCGTCAAAGCAACTGGATCGTTA
>Ga0213872_10002325_pt1 | contig 11314 bp, 10 predicted proteins | sample VelepicomBERX_R2_FD_160071 | JGI IMG/M metagenome (GOLD analysis project Ga0213872, IMG submission 160071) | Rhizosphere microbial communities from Vellozia epidendroides in rupestrian grasslands, the National Park of Serra do Cipo, Brazil - RX_R2 | ecosystem: Host-associated > Plants > Roots >... | reverse complement strand
CTCGCCCAGGATGCCGATCACACCGCCGGCGCGGTGTACGTCTTCCATATGGTATTTCTGCGTGGCGGGCGCAACTTTGGCGAGGCAAGGCACGCGAAGGCTCACGCGGTCGATATCGGCCATCTTGAACGGCACGCCCGCCTCGCTTGCTGCAGCCAGCAGGTGCAGCACTGTATTGGTCGAGCCACCCATCGCCACATCGAGGCTCATCGCATTCTCAAACGCCTCAAAGGTCGCGATATTGCGCGGCAGCGCACGCTCGTCGTCACCTTCGTAGTAACGCTTGGCGAGCTCAACAATCGTACGGCCCGCTTGCAGGAACAACTGCTTACGGTCGGCATGCGTCGCGAGCACCGAGCCGTTACCCGGCAGCGACAAGCCCAACGCTTCGGTCAGACAGTTCATCGAGTTCGCGGTGAACATGCCCGAGCACGATCCGCAGGTCGGGCAGGCACTGCGCTCGACGGCTGCGACTTCTTCGTCGCTGACCTTGTCGTTGGCGGCTTCCACCATCGCATCGACCAGATCGAGGCCGCGCTCCACACCGCGCCAGTTGATCTTGCCGGCCTCCATCGGGCCACCGGAAACAAACACCACCGGGATATTGAGCCGCAATGCGGCCATCAGCATACCGGGGGTGATCTTGTCGCAATTCGAGATGCATACCAGCGCATCGGCGCAGTGCGCGTTGACCATGTATTCGACCGAATCCGCAATCAGCTCGCGGCTCGGCAGGCTGTAGAGCATGCCACCGTGGCCCATCGCGATGCCGTCGTCGACGGCGATGGTGTTGAATTCTTTTGCGACGCCGCCGGCGCGCTCGATTTCACGCGCCACCAGTTGGCCGAGGTTCTGCAGGTGCACATGGCCCGGCACAAACTGGGTAAACGAGTTGGCGATGGCGATGATGGGCTTCTGGAAGTCTTCATCCTTCATGCCAGTAGCGCGCCACAGGGCGCGGGCGCCGGCCATGTTGCGGCCGTGGGTGGTGGTACGGGAACGATATGCGGGCATGCTGGCCAATCCTTGAATACAGTACTCGGTCGTCCGCTTTACGGCCACGCGGCGCCGGCAGTCGTCAGGCCAACGCAAGGCGTGGCGCAAATGCCGGTCGGCGCGTCCGTTGCAACAGACGCATCATCAATCTACCCAATGCCAGTGTGTATAATGGCGCGCTTTCTACGATAGCCTGCGCGCGAGGGAAAACCGAGATGATGACTCACCCGCAATTCGACCCGGTGGCGATACACCTCGGGCCGCTGTCAGTCCGTTGGTATGGACTGATGTATCTGGTGGGCTTCGTGCTATTCCTACTGCTCGGACATTACCGCATCCGCCGTCACCCGGCTAGGGGTTGGACCGCACAACAGCTCGACGACCTGCTCTTCTACGGCGTGCTCGGCGTGGTGCTGGGCGGACGGCTGGGTTATATCCTCTTCTACAAGGCTGATTACTACTTCAGCCACCCGGCCGAGATGCTCAAGGTCTGGGAAGGCGGCATGTCCTTCCACGGCGGCTTCCTGGGTGTACTGGTTGCGATGCTCATCTTTGCCCGCCGGACGCGCAAGACTTTCTTCGAGGTGGCCGACTTCGTCGCGCCGCTGGTACCGCTGGGCTTGGCCGCTGGGCGCCTGGGTAACTTTATCAATGGCGAGCTCTGGGGCCGCGTCACCAGCCCCGATGCCTTCTGGGCGATGCGCTTCCCGCTGGTCGACCAGCAGCCGCGCCACCCTTCGCAACTCTATGAGTTCGGCCTCGAAGGCATCACGCTTTTTCTGGTGTTGTGGTTCTTCTCAGGCCGCGAGCGGCCGCGTGCACAGGTCTCGGCGCTGTTCCTGATCGGCTACGGCCTCAGCCGCTTCATCGTTGAGTTTGCCCGCGAGCCCGATAGCTTCCTCGGCTTCCTGGCCTTGGGGCTCAGCATGGGCCAATGGCTCAGCCTGCCGATGATCTTTGCAGGCATCGGCATGTTCGTCTGGGCAGGGCGCCGCGCACCGTAAGCCGCCAGCCTGCTCAAAGAGAAACGGCCATGCATATACATGGCCGTTTTCTTGTTGGGTATCTATCACCCAGGCAGGTGATTGGGCACTACCAGACAGAGGGCCACGATGCGGGCCAATACCTCGCCTTGGAAATAGCCACGGCGTTCGTCTTCAGCATCGACAATCCCGATCACCGTACCGTCGTCCGCAAAGATCGGCAGGCAGACTTCGCTCTGCACCGCTGCGTCACAGGTGTAGTAGGCGCCACCATCAGCCAGGTAACTATCGACACTGTCGATGATGCGCCCCTTACCCGATAAGCCCACCGTACTGTTGTTGGAGTGCGCGGCGAAATCCTCGGTCAAAGGGAATTCAGCGCGGCTTGGCTTGCCACGGTACGCCAGCTTGACCAGTGCTTTCCCGTCAGCCACGGTGCGGGCTTGGTAAACGCCCAGCCAACCGCAACCCGTGTCAGTGGCCACGGCCGCCACCAGTGCGTGCAGAGCAGCCAGGCGAGCGGTATTTGAAGTGTTCGCACCGCCTAGCGTCGCTGCCAGATCGTAGGGTTCGCTGGCCAATTGGTCCGGCAAAGAGCAGGCACCATTCTCGCCCAGCTCGGGTACGACATAACGATACAGGCCCGTCGTGTCGGAAGGCGGTTTGGCGGACTCAGCAACCGCGAGGTATTGCGCACGGTGCCCGGACACTGCCGATGCATCGGCAGACACGCCTGCGTGCGTCAAGTAATACTCAGCGTTCATATCAATCTCTTTCTTTAGATCGCCCGATATTAAAGCGACTCGCATCTCGCTGCCAAATGGCGGATGACTCATTTGCCGTGCTTGACCGATTTCAGTACCGGCCCGAGCACCACCATCACGTTATCGAGCACCTGCGATTCTGCACGCGCGATCGGGTGCAATTGGTCGGGCTGGAACAGCTCAGGCTTGTCGGCAAGATGATCGAGCAGGAAAGGCGGCGACGGCAGCTTGTATTGCTTGGCCAAGGTTTCATACATCTCTGCGAACTTTGTCGTGTAGGCCGCGCCAAAGTTGGGTGGCAGCCTCAGCGATAGCAGTACGGGCCTGGCGCCGGCTGCCTGCGTTTGTTCGATCATCGCGGCCAGGTTGGCGCGTGCGGTATCAAGCGGCAGGCCGCGCAAGCCATCGTTGGCACCCAGCTCGATCAGCACCACGCTGGGGTGATGTGTCGCCAAGGCCGCAGGGAGTCGGGTCAGCCCCCCCGCGGTCGTTTCACCAGATACACTGGCATTGACAACATGCCAGGCCGACCCCAACTTTTGCTGCAAAAGTGAAGGCCAAGCCTCTTCTGCACGCAAGCCGTAGCCTGCAGACAGGCTGTCACCAAAAACAAGTACGGTCGGCACGTTGGCAGCCCAGCCACCCACCGCCCATGCCATGCACAATAACCAAGCGAAACAACGCGCCATGCCTGATTCCCTTCCTGTTGAGAGCACACCCATCCTGATCGCCGACCGGCTGAGCAAGCAAGTCGGCTTCGATCATGACTTGCTGACCATTCTGGATGATGTGAGTTTCACGCTGGCGCCGGCCAGTTCGCTCGCCATCGTCGGCGCTTCGGGCTCGGGCAAGTCTACCTTGCTTGGCCTCTTGGCTGGCCTTGACCAGCCGACGCGCGGCAGCGTCACGATCCAGGGCACGAGCCTTGGCAGCCTCGACGAAGATGGCCGCGCGCGACTGCGTGCCCACAATGTGGGGTTCGTGTTCCAGAATTTCCAGCTGCTGCCGGCACTTACCGCGCTCGACAACGTCGCCTTGCCGCTTGAGTTGCGCGGCGACCCGCAAGCGGCGAAAAAAGCGGCAGCCCTGCTTGATCGCGTCGGCCTCGGCCATCGGCTCAGCCATCGCCCGCGCGAGTTATCGGGCGGCGAACAGCAACGAGTGGCGATTGCACGCGCCTTTGTGACACAACCGAAGCTCCTATTCGCAGACGAACCCACCGGCAACCTCGATACGCATACCGGCGAGCGCGTCAGCGACCTCTTGTTCGAGCTCAATGCCGAATCGGCCACCACGCTGGTATTGGTCACCCACGATGAACGCTTGGCCAAGCGTTGCCGAGCATTGCTACGGCTCGAAGCGGGCCAGGTCATCGAACGGGTGCTCGCATGAACGCGCTGTCTCTGGCGTGGCGCTGGTTTCGGCGGGATCTCAGCGCAGGCGAACTCGGCGTGATGGCGATTGCATTGGTGGTGGCCGTTGCCGCCATGAGCAGCGTCGGCTTTTTCACCGACCGCGTGAAGCAAGCGCTGGGCAGCGAAGCCAATCACCTGATGGCGGCTGATCTGGTCGTCAGCTCCGACCATGCGATCAGCCCTGAGCTCGCCACCGAGGCCGATCGGCTCGGCCTTGCCCAGTCGCATACTGCTGTGTTTCCCAGCATGGCCCAGTCGGGTGAGCGCTTCCAGTTAGCCAGCGTCAAAGCGGTCTCGGCGCATTACCCCTTGCGCGGGCATGTGCATGTATTGCGTGACCGGCAAGATGTCACTATGCCCGGTGCGCCGAAGCCCGGCACGGCCTGGGCCGACCAACGCTTGTTTGATGCCTTGGGTATCCAGCGCGGCGGTCGCATCCAGGTCGGCAATACCACACTCACCCTGACCGAGGTGCTGGGTCGCGAGCCCGACGGCGCGACCGATCTGTACAACTTCGTGCCTCGGCTGATGATGAATGACGCCGACCTACCGGCCAGTGGGTTGATCCAACCCACCAGCCGGGTACGTTACCGGCTACAGATCGCGGGGAATGCCGACCCGGTCGAGCGCTTCCGGCTGTGGGTCAAGCCGCATATCGGCCGCGGCCAGCGCGTAGAAGATATCCGCGATGCACGACCCGAGCTGCGAACAGCCCTGGAGCGGGCTGAGCGCTTCCTGCGGCTTTCGGCCCTGATGGGCGTCTTCCTCGCGGCCGCTTCGATCTCGCTCGCCTCGCGCCGCTATGTCGAGCGCCATCTCGATGCCGTCGCGCTGCTGCGCACGTTGGGACTGGTGCAGCCACAGATCATGCGGCTCTTCCTCACTCAATTCCTCATCATGGGCATATTGTCTTCCGTGGCGGGGGTCCTGATCGGTTGGCTGGCTCAATTTGGCCTGTCGGCCGCCTTGCAGGGTGTATTCGACAGTGCCTTGCCGCCAGCGGGCTTCGGCCCTGCGTTTGGCGGCGTTGCAGTGGGCTTGACCTTGCTCTTCGGCTTTTCCGTACCGCCACTGCTGCGCCTACGCGGTGTACCCGCATTGCGGGTACTGCGCCGCGACGTGCTGCCAACCGGGCGCAGCCATCCAGTGTTCCTATTGGGCATGGCGGCACTCGGTGGCTTGATCGTCTGGCAGGCTGCCGACATCAAACTCGCGGCCATTGTGCTGGGGGGGCTGATCGGCACCGTATTGCTCGCCGCCTCCGCCGCATGGGGCCTGGTCTGGGCGGTGCCACGCTTGACGCTGCGCACTGCTGCAGGCTGGCGCTTCGGCCTCGCCAATGTTGCCCGCCGCCGCGGCCTGTCGGTCGCGCAGATTGTCGCACTGTCGCTTGGGATGATGGCGCTGATGCTGCTCACCGTAGTGCGGAACGATCTGCTCTCGGCCTGGCAAAACACCATCCCACCCGATGCACCCAACCGCTTTATCGTCAACATCCAGCCGGAACAACGCGCGGCACTCGCACAGCGATTTGCCGATGCGGGTCTCGACAAGCCCGTTTTCGCACCGATGATCCGGTCGCGATTATTGAAGATCGGCAACCGCCCGGTCAGCGAAGCGCACTATGAGACGCTGGAAGCCAAGCACTTGGCAGAGCGCGAATTCAATCTATCGTGGGGGCAGAGCGAGCGCGCCGACAACCACACGATTGCCGGCCAATCGCTCGACGAGCAGGCGGCAGGCTGGGCGGTCGAAGAAGGCATGGCGAAGTCGCTCGGCATCCAGGTGGGCGATACCTTGCTGTTCGATATCGCGGGCACCCAGGTCGCGGCACCCGTGCGGGCCATTCGCAAGATCAACTGGGATTCGTTCCGCGTGAATTTCTTCGTCGTGGGCACCGGTGCGCTGCTGCATGACCTGCCCGCCAGTTACGTCACCAGCTTTCACCTCCCCGAAGGGGATGATCGTTTCGTCGGGGAGATCGTTCGCAACTTTCCGAGCCTGACGGTCGTCGATGTCTCAGCCGTCGTGACCGAAGTGCGCCATGTATTGGACCGCGTCTTGTCGGCGGTGGAAGTCGTCTTTCTCTTCAGCCTGGCCGCCGGCTTGGCCGTGCTCTATGCCGCTACGCTCGCCACGCATGACGAGCGCAAGCGCGACGCAGCGATCTTGCGGACTTTGGGTGCCAGCAGCCGCACGGTTCGCCAGGCCGTGAGTGCAGAGCTCTTCCTGATCGGCGGTTTGGCGGGCGTACTGGCTGCAGCAGCGGCGTTGGCGGCCGGCGCAGTGGCTGCTACGCACTTGCTCGACCTGCCGGTTCGTCCATCCTGGTGGCTGCTGCCGGCCGGCCTGGTGCTGGGTGGCTTGGCCGCGCGTTACGCTGCAGCACCCTTGCTCAATCGGGTGCTGCGTACGCCGCCTCTACACGCGCTGCGCTGAGTCGGGCCGTGGGCAGTGGAAATGGGCGACGCGAACCCCGTCGTCCTCGACCACCACGCCCTGCGAAGCGAACCCCAGTTTACCCATCATGGCAATTGAGCTCGCGTTGTCGGGCATGATCGTCGCCACAATGCGTTGCAGCGCGCTGTGTTGCCAAGCCCAGTCGATGATGCCGCGCGCCAGCTCGGTCGCATAGCCGCGCCCCCAGCTTGCGGGGGACAGCGCGTAGATGATCTCCGCCGCCGTGTCTTGCGCGTTATCGCTATGGATCAAGCCTGCCCAGCCGATCACCCGACCACTGGCGCGCTCCACAACGGCATGGGTGCCGTAGCCCCATTTTTCGCGATTACGGTTGGCGACCATGATCCACTCTGCCGTTCTCACGCGGTCCAGCAAGGTGCCGTCGCCAACATAGCGCATCACCTGTGGGTCTGCGGTCAAGCTGGCAAACGCATCCAGATCGGCCTCATGCCATGCACGCAGAATGAGACGTGGTGTCGAAACCCAATCCGCTATGGCGGTTGGGTGCGTAGATGTATCCATAAGGCTCCAAATTTACAGAACGAAACGCAGGCCTAACACAAGCGCGGCAACGCCTGCGCCAACATACGGTCATAGCCATATGCATATTTGAGAGACGACGCCCGCCGAGGTGATCCGCATGAACGCATACACAACGTTGACCGTCACAACGGCCATGGTGACGGCCGGGCTGCTCGCTGGCTGCGCGGCACCGCCGCCGAGCATGGTCTATCGCACCACCGTGGCGGCCCCGCCGAGCACACCGCCACCCCGCATCTACTTTACGCCGCAGCAAGGGCAAAGTGACGCGCAACAAGATCAGGACCGCTTCGAGTGCAATAACTGGGCGGTGAAGCAAAGCGGTTTCGATCCTAGCATTCCACAGTCGTCACCTCAGTATCGCATTGCAACCGTGAGCGACCCGGCCCCGTTGCGCGATACCGCGACGGGGGCCGTCGCCGGCGCCGCCATCGGCGCAATCGCTGCCAACCCGGGCCGCTCCGGCGAGGGGGCTGCGATCGGCGCAGTTGCCGGCGCCATCGTCGGCGCGATCTCGGACAATCAGCGCGCCGATGCGATCCAGAACGCGCAGGATCGCCGCGCCGAGCAGCTCGACAGCCTGCAACAACGGCAGCGCGCCACGCTCGACAATCTGGTCGATCGATATCGGCGCGCAATGACAGCTTGTCTGGATGCACGCGGCTACCAGGTGCATTAGAGAGAATGGGTCGTGCACACCCCTGCGCGACGCCTTAAAGGAAAGAGGACATGGTTACGCACAGCAAACCCCAATTACACCGTCGCCCAATTTGGATAGGCACGCTTCTGGCGTCTTGCTTGGCCGCATTCGCGTGGCCTGCAGGCGCCGACCCGGGTTTTCATGGCGACGGACACCATTTTGCGTATGGCCATGCCGTGTCGCGGCTACCAGCCGAACACGAAGTCTTCGTTCATGGCGGCGTGAATTACTACTATTCGCACGGTTGGTGGTATCGCGGCTATGGTCCACACTTCGTCACGATCCACCCGCCTTTTGGTCTACATGTCCGTATCTTGCCCGACGGCTGCACGACCTTCGTCGCCGCCGGCGTGACCTATTGGGTATTCAATGACATCTATTACCGGCAATTCGGCCCGGACTATGTGATCGTCGAGCCGCCGGTTCTTGAATCTGTGCCGACTGCGACCGTCGTCCCCTCACCGCCTGCCTCGCCACCCCAGATCGCCGCCAGCGACCTATTTGCCTACCCACGCAATGGCCAAAGCGAGCAGCAGCAGGCCAAAGACCGTTATGAGTGTCACGCTTGGGCGGTAAAGCAGACGGGCTATGACCCAACGCAACCCTTAGGGGGCGTATCGCAGGATATGTCGCTGAATAAACGCGCCGAGTACCAGCGCGCCACGACGGCCTGCCTCGAAGGTCGGGGTTATACCGTCCGCTGATAGTGCCCTACGGATGCGGTGTCGGGCAGCGATGCAGCGATGCCTGACACCGTCGCCGCCAATTCGACGCGCAGCCAGCTTAGCAGCGCTCCCACCTGCGCGTCGTGCTCCATGCCTTTCGGGCAGACAAACCAGTTGCCGAAGCCGGACTCCAGCACCAGCGTCGGGAACGGGGCGACCAGTCGCCCACACAGCAGGTCGTCCGCGATCAGGACCGGGTCGGCAATAGCAACACCCAGGCCCTGGTTGGCCACATTGACGGCCATATCGATCACCTCGAAACTCGGCCCCGCATCGATTGCCGGGTGCACGATGCCCGCCAGCTGGCACCAGGCACGCCAGTCGGCATGGTCCGGCGTGAGATGGATCAGCGCCTGGTGCATCAGGTCGCCCGGCGTACGGAGTCGCGCCGCAATATCGGGCGAGCAGACAGGCGTCAACCGTTCCTGGAATAGGCGCTCGGCATAGGCATCGCCGGGGGACTGGCGGGCATACAGAATCGCCGAATCGAACCCTTCCGCTTCAAACCGGACCTTGCTGAAGCTGCCCGTGCTCATGCGTACGTCGATGTCGGGATGCTGCCGCTGGAAGTGCGGCAATCGTGGCAAGAACCAGCGCAGGGCCAGTGTAGGCGGCATCTTGACGCTGAGTGAGGAGGGCGTCGCCTCCAGCCCTTCTATGGCACGACGGATCGACAGGAAGGCCTGGTCCGCCACCGGCAGCAGGGTTTGCCCCGCCCGCGTCAGCTGGATGCCCCGTGCTTGCCGGGTAAACAACGTACAGCCCAGTTGCGCCTCCAGCTGCTGAATCTGCCGGCTGACCGCGCTCTGTGTCAGGAAAAGCGCATCGGCCGCTCGGCTCATGCTGCCCTCTCGGGCCACCACGACAAAAGTCTGCAGTGCATCCATTGGTGGCAGGCGTTTCATGATCACCCAGTGTGCTACATATGCATAATACGCATAGCTTACATGCGTATTTCTCGTTTGTCCGGCTTGTCTGATGCCCGTATCTTCCGGCTATCGAATTTTGCATCACCGCCGGAGCCATGCCATGAACGCACCCCTCAACACCTCCCCATCCAGCCTGCGCGGCATCTTGTGGATCGTGCTGGGCATGTCGCTGTTCACGCTGGCCAATGCCCTCTTCAAGCACTTGGGTGCCGATTTGCCAATGACCACCGTCATGGCGTTGCGTGCCGCCACCATTCTGCTGCTTCTCGCGCCATTTGCACTGCGCCAGCGCGGGCGGGCGATCCGTAGCCAACGCCCGGGGCTGCACCTGGGGCGCGCTGCGTTTACCAGCTTGTCGGCTGCCTGTGCGGTGTACGCCCTGTCACGCTTGAGCCTGGGCGACGTCACCGCCTACGCGCTGACGACGGCCATCTGGCTGATTCCGCTGGGGTTGATCTTCCTGGGCGAGCGGGTCTACCCGCAGCGCTGGGTTGGGGTGGCCGTGGGATTCGGCGGCGTGCTGGTGATCGCCCACCCCACGCTTTCCGGCCCGCTGCTTGCGATTGGCTTAGCCCTGCTGGGTGCAGCATCGGATGGCGTACTGGGCGTATTGCTCAAGCGCGGCGCCAACAGCGAATCGGCACTCGCCATTTTATGGTGGACCTATCTCGGTCAATTCCTGGTGTTCGGCACCATGAGCGGCTTCACGGTTCCGCATCTGGCGCTGGCGCAAATCCTGCCGACCCTTTTGCTGGGCGGCGTGTCCATCGCCTGTATGCTCTGCTTCGTACAAGGCTACCGGCATGCCGATGCCTCGCTGGCTGAAATTGGCTGCTTCAGCGGGCTGATCGTCGGCCCGGCGCTGGGTTGGTTGATGTTTCGTGAAACGCCGGCGCCGGGCTATTGGCTAGGAAGCACGCTCCTGGCCGGTGGCATTGCCATCGCGTTGATCGAGTTCGATTGGCGGCGCGTGCTGCGGCCGAGTCGTCTGCCGACCCCAGTGGGTTGCGAGGCCGACTAAGCCGTCAAATCAAATCGATAGCGTCGCGACCACCGGTGCGTGGTCACTTGGCCGCTCCGCCTTGCGCGGTTCCCGGTCGACCACGCAGGCGGTACAGACTTGTACGAGCGGCTCGGTCAGCAATACATGGTCGATACGCAGCCCAGCGTTGCGGCGAAAGCCCGCCGCGCGGTAGTCCCACCAGCTAAAAGTCTTCTCAGCCTGCTCGAAGAGGCGGAAGCTGTCCTTGAGCCCCAGAGCCAGCATTTTGCCGAAACGCTCGCGCTCTGGCGGGCTGACCAGGACTTGGCCTTCCCAGGCTTTCGGGTCATGGACATCGCGGTCATCCGGCGCGATATTGTAATCGCCCACCAAGGCAAGCTTCGGATAGGCCGCAATCTGCCCTTCCAGCCAGCCAAGCAGCGCATCGAGCCAGGAAAGCTTATAAGGGTATTTCTCCGAATCCAGGCTTTGCCCATTGGGCATATAGGCACCCACCACCCGTACACCCGCCACGGTGCCCGCGATCAGGCGCTTTTGCGGGTCGTCAAAATTCGGCAGGTTGATCTGTACATCCTCGATCGGCGCACGCGCAATCAGTGCGACGCCGTTGTACGTCTTTTGCCCCGCGAATGCCACGTGAAAGCCTGCAGCCTCGATCTCGGCCTTGGGGAAGACATGGTCTTCCATCTTGGTCTCCTGCAGCGCAAGGACGGTGATCTCGGGATGGGCCGCCAGCCATTCGAGTACTTGCGGCAGGCGTACTTTCAACGAGTTGACGTTCCAGGTGGCGATTTGCATG
>Ga0213872_10002324_pt1 | contig 11314 bp, 9 predicted proteins | sample VelepicomBERX_R2_FD_160071 | JGI IMG/M metagenome (GOLD analysis project Ga0213872, IMG submission 160071) | Rhizosphere microbial communities from Vellozia epidendroides in rupestrian grasslands, the National Park of Serra do Cipo, Brazil - RX_R2 | ecosystem: Host-associated > Plants > Roots >... | reverse complement strand
CTGTGCGACCGCACCTGCGCGCTGCATGACCTGGCCACGGCGATCGAGCGCAACGTCGTCGAATGGCTGGCCATCCCGCAACGCGATGCGCATCTGGTGCACCTGGACCTGCTCGACGCCCTGCTGGATGGCTATATGGCGCTAGCGCCGCTGACGGCGCGCCAGCTGCGCGCACTGGCGGCACTGCTGCCGCTGGTGCATGCCGAGTTCGCGCTGGCCGAGCTGGATTACTTCCACGGCGTGACGCAGTCGCCCATGAATGCCTCGCTGGCCTATGACACCTACTTCCTCGGCCATGCGGCATGGTTCCATTCGGCCGAAGGCCAGCGCCTGCTGGCGCATCTGCAAGGACGCGCCGACGCAATGGAGCAGAACTGAGTTTTCCACAGGCGCAGAACTTGTCGCTCCTGTGGATAAATCAGAAGCGGGCTGAGAGGATCAGGCAAAATCCTTGATGGTTTCCGGCTCGATCAAGACCATGTCTTCGTTGGCGCCCAGCCAGACCTGGCCGTCCTGGATCGTGCATTGCAGCTGCATGGTGCGCTGGGCCAGCGCAGCCAATGCCTGGCTGGCCTCGGCCGGGATGTTGACCACCTTCAGGTTCTTGGCGCGCTCGACGCGGCTGCCGGTCTGGTTCCACCAGATGTTGGAGACGCTGCTGTAGCTGTACACCAGCACACGCCCGGCACGTCCGCAGGCCTTGAGGATGGCGCGGTCATCGGGCTGACCGACCTCGATCCAGAGGTCAATGGCGCCGGTGAGATCCTTCTCCCACAGGTCGGGTTCGTCGGTATCGGACAAGCCCTTGCCGAAGGCCAGCGCCTCGCTGGCATGGAGGGCGAAGGCCAGTACCCGGATCATCATCCGTTCGTCAGTCTCGGAAGGATGACGGGCAATGGTCAGGGCATGTTGCTGGTAGTAATGCCGATCCATGTCGGAGATCTGCAGGTCGGCCTTGAAGATGGTGGATTTGAGCGCCATGGAATGTTGTTCTGTCTGGAGTGCGGCGACAGGCTCGCCGCCGAAGGTTGGCAAGCATAGCCGATCTGGGCCGCCTCTGCGCATTTGTGCTCAGTGACATCATGCGCCGGCGCTATGGTGCATGCGACAATGCCAGCCATGAATACTCCCCTCCCTGCCCGCAGCGACGACGAGGTCGTCGCCCTCACCCGCGCCTGGCTGGAACAGGCTGTCATCGGCCTGAACCTGTGCCCGTTTGCCAAGTCGGTCCACGTCAAGGACCAGGTCCGTTATCGCGTCAGCCATGGACAGGACTGGAACAGTCTCGCCGGCGACCTGGAAGAGGAGCTGGCACTGCTGGCGCAGGCCGATCCTGAACAGATCGACACGACGCTACTGATCATTCCGCTCGCATTAGCCGACTTCCACGAATACAACGACTTCCTGGATTGGGCCGACCAGTTGCTGGAAAGGATGGAGCTGGACGGCGAGTTGCAGATCGCCAGCTTCCATCCGCACTACCAGTTCGCCGATGCCCAACCCGACGATATCGAGAACTACAGCAATCGCTCGCCTTTTCCCATCCTCCATCTGTTGCGAGAAAGCAGCATCGACCGTGCCGTCGCCGCCTACCCGGATGCGGCCGCCATCTTTGAGAAAAACATGGCTACCTTGCGTAACTTGGGCTTAACTGGCTGGAATTTGTTGCCATTTGTCGTATCAAACAGACAACGCTAGCAAATATTGAAATAATGCTGTTAATATCTGTTACAAATTCGAAAATGGGTTTTTGCAACTATTGTGGAATAGAATTTTCTGACTGCATGAAAAATGTGCAATTATTTCTATATAGACATAGAATTATTGCTGTGCTGCTCCAAGCGCACTTGGTCAGAGAACTCGCTAGGGTTGTTTTGAAGTCGTTCTTTGATAGGGCTTTCGCTATCCAGCTGAAAAGGCAGCTGTGTCGCAGTCAGATAGCGTCAGTCGCGTTTTGCAGTTTTACCAACAATTAATGCTTAGGCGCAATGCCTTCCACAAACATCTGCATAATGGAACGTCCCGATCATGACTACCAACGATACTGCTGAAACCAACTCCATCACCGATCACGTCAACTACGATCCCAACCACCTGTTGGACGCATTGATCGAGAAGCTGCACCTGAAGAATGACGCAGCGCTGTCGCGCGCCCTGGAAGTGGCGCCGCCGGTGATCAGCAAGATCCGTCACCGCCGCTTGCCGGTGGGTGCATCGCTGTTGATCCGCATGCATGAAGTCAGCGAACTGTCCATCCGCGAACTGCGCGAACTGATGGGCGATCGCCGCGAGAAATTCCGTATCAGCGACAAGCAGTTCAAGCCCAAGCCAGGTGCAGCACCGGCGCCGGCGGCGGCTGCCCCTGGCGGCGGCGCCGAGTAAGACGCCACCTGCTGTTGGTAACGCACTGACGGGGATATAAAAAAAACGGAGCCATGGGCTCCGTTTTTGTTTGTGCCGTGCCTGTCGCCCGGGCCGCGCCTCAGGCCGGGAACACGCCGGTGGAGAGGTAGCGGTCGCCGCGATCGCAGACCACGAAGACGATGGTGGCATTCTCCAGCTGGTGTGACAGGCGTACCGCCACTTCACAGGCCCCGGCCGCCGAGATGCCGCAGAACAGGCCCTCGGTCACGGCCAGCTTGCGGGCCATGTTCTCGGCATCGGCCTGGCTGACCGATTCGATCTGGTCCACGCGGGAGCGGTCGAAGATCTTGGGCAGGTAGGCTTCGGGCCACTTGCGGATACCGGGGATGGACGAGCCCTCCTCCGGCTGGGCGCCGACGATCTGCACCTGGGGATTCTGTTCCTTGAGGTACTGGGCCACGCCCATGATGGTGCCGGTGGTGCCCATGGCGCTGACGAAGTGGGTGATGCCGCCCTTGGTATCGCGCCAGATCTCCGGGCCGGTGGTCTCGTAGTGCGCCAGCGGATTGTCGGGATTGGCGAACTGGTCGAGGATGAGGCCCTCGCCGTTCTTCTGCATCTGCTCGGCCAGGTCGCGCGCGTATTCCATGCCGCCGCTCTTGGGCGTCAGGACGATGCGGGCGCCGTAGGCGGCCATGCTCTGGCGACGTTCCTCGGAGAGGTTTTCCGGCATCAGCAGCACCATCTTGTAGCCACGCATGGCCGCCACCATCGCCAGGGCGATACCGGTATTGCCGCTGGTGGCCTCGATGAGGGTGTCGCCCGGCTTGATCTGGCCGCGCGCCTCGGCGCGGGTGATCATGGAGTAGGCCGCGCGGTCCTTGACGGAACCGGCCGGATTGTTGCCTTCCAGCTTGCCCAGGATGAGGTTGTTACGGCGCTTGGCTTCTTCGCCGCCGATGCGTGGCAACTGGATCAGCGGGGTATTGCCGATGGTGGATTCGATGGTCGGGTAAGACATCTGCTTGGCTTCCTTGCGCGGCCGTGCGTGGACACGGGCGATCTTTGGTCGAAAGGAGCATTCTAATATGAAGCTTTCATATGTACAGGCGAGCGCACCTAACAAGATGCTTATATAGATATAGCCAATTCGTTTAAAGCGAAGGCCGCGCCACCTACCGCACGGCAATGGCCTACACTGGGGGAACACGCCGTCCCCGGCCCTTACGACAACAAACACAGGCAGACTCGACGGCGCACGTTGATGGAGACGACATGCATACCCATGAGATCAGCAACCAGGTCCCCGACCTGCGCGACACCAACCTCTACACCCGCGACCTGGCACTAGGCGAAGCCGTACAGCGCGAAGGCGCCGCCTGGCATGACTGTACCCTGCGCAGCCAGGGCGAACTGCTGGGCAGCGCCGAGATGAGCGAGCTGGCCGACCTGGCCAACCGGCATGTGCCGGTGCTGCATACGCATGACCGCACCGGACATCGCATCGACGTGGTCGATTTCCATCCGGCCTGGCACACGCTGCTGGAGCAATTGCGCCACGCCGGCCTGCACGCCCTGCCCTGGATGCAACCGGGCGATGGCGCCCATACCGCGCGTGCGGCGGGTTACTACCTGCACGCCCAGGTCGAGGCCGGTTCGCTCTGCCCGACCACCATGACCTTCGCCGCCATCCCGGTACTGCAGCAGGAACCGGCGCTGTTCGAGCAATTGCGCTCGCGCCTGTTCTCGCGCGAGCACGACGCGCGCGACCTGCCCATCCCGCGCAAGCGCTCCATCCTGGTGGGCATGGGCATGACCGAGAAACAGGGCGGTTCGGACGTGCGCAGCAACGCCTCCATCGCCATGCCGGCCGATCCCTTGAACGAGGGACGTGGCCACGCCTATCTGCTGTCGGGCCACAAGTGGTTCTTCTCGGCGCCGATGAGCGACGCCCACCTGATGCTGGCGCGCACCGAGAACGGCCTGTCCTGTTTCTTCGTACCGCGCTGGCTGCCCGACGGGACCCGCAACCCTATCCTGATCCAGCGTCTCAAGGACAAGCTGGGCAACCGCTCCAACAGCAGCAGCGAGGTCGAATTCGAGGAGGCCATGGGCATCATGGTCGGCGAGGATGGACGTGGCATTCCCACCATCATCGAGATGGCCAACCACACGCGGCTGGACTGCGTCATCGGCAGCTCCGCCTTGATGCGCCAGGCGCTGGTGCAGGCCATCCACCATGCCCGCCATCGCAGCGCCTTCGGCCGCCTGCTGGCCGAGCAGCCCATCATGCGCGGCGTGCTGGCTGACCTGGCGCTGGAAAGCGAGGCCGCCACCATCCTCACGATGCGCCTGGCGCATGCCTTCGATGCCCCGGACGATGCGCTGCAGCGCGCCTGGAAGCGCATCGTCACACCCGCTGCCAAGTTCTGGATCTGCAAGCGCGCCGTGGAATTCACCGGCGAGTGCATGGAAGTCTGGGGCGGCAACGGCTATGTGGAGAGCGGCCCGATGGCGCGCCTGTATCGCGAGGCGCCGGTCAATTCGATCTGGGAGGGTTCGGGCAACGTGATGTGCCTGGATGTCTTGCGTGCCATGTCACGCGAGGTACAGGGCCTGTCCCTGCTGTTGCTGGACCTGGACGAGGCCGCCAGCACGCATCCCTTGCTGCAGCCGCGCGTACATGCGCTCAAGCAGATGCTGGCCGCCCCCGAGGAAGAGCGCGAGGCCGGCGCGCGCCGCCTGGTACAGCAACTGGTGCTGGCCTTGCAGGGCATGCTCATGGCACGGCATGCCCCGGCCAGCTCGGCCGACGCCTTCCTGGCCAGCCGCGCCGACAGCGATGGCGGACGCGTCTATGGCACCCTGGGCGCGAGCACCCTGGCCGTGCAGGAAGCCATCCTGCAACGCGCCTGGCCACATGGCTAGGTCAGCATGATCCTGCGCGGCCAATGTGCATGCGCCCCGGACCTGTCTTGCGTGCGACCAGCGCCGGGCCTCAGGCCGCCAGCGATGGCATCCAGGGACTGCGCGTGGCCCAGGCCAGGAACAGCTTGCCACGACGCGGGCGGGCGCGACGCTTCTTGAGCTGCGAATACACCAGTTCGGCCAGGGTGCGCTGCTCGGTATCGCTCATCTTCAATGACAGGCGATACATCCTCAGCAGCATCAACGCATTGTTCATGAAGGCTTCCTCGGCGACATCGCTGCGGGCTTGCGCGGCCATCTGCGCGGCCAGCGTCAGGGTGGGGGCATCGCTGCTCGCCCGTGTCCGTGTGGCGTCGGCGGCCATATCCTGCAAGGCGATGCGCTCCAGCGTCAGGCGATAGACCGATTCGGGTTCGCTCGCATCGGCCTGGGGGTCCCCGATACGCAGGCCGGCCAGGCCAGCCAGCAATTTTTCCAGGGCACTGAGGCTCACGGCGCGGCCCTCTTGCCCCTGCTCGCCAACCGCATTGACCGGATCCAGCAGCCAGGCCAGGAAGGCATGGTCCAGCGTGGTCGCATGGGCGGCGGCGCTGTTGAGCAGGCTGCGGGCGGTACTCATGTCGTCGCTGCCCATGCGCGCCGTGGCGGAGGCCAGCGCAGCGCCTGCGGTGGCGGCGAGCTTGCCGTCGTTGCCGCCAATGCCGCTCTCCCGCCCGCCGGCACCACCGCCAGCGTTGCCGCCCTCGGCGCGCTGGCGGCGATAGCGTGCCAGGTCGCGCGCCAGCGCATCCACATCCTCCAGCGCCATGCCATGCAGGCGCGCAAAACCATAGGCCTGCGCCAGGTAGCGGCGGTCAGCGGCGCTGAGGAAATCGCTGTTGCCCACGCCGGGGGCGGCACGGCGCGCCACGGCAGGTTCGTCTTCGCGGCGGCCTACGCCGAACACCCGCTGCAGCAGCACCAGGTAGGACGTGTCCTGCACGCTGTGGGCGATATTGTCGATCTGGATCAGGTCGGCCAGGCGCGGTGCGGCGGCGATCAGCTCGGCCAGCGAGGGGCCGGAACGCGGCAGCACCAGGCCACGGATCACACCGCCGGCCAACACCAGCGGCCCCGTCGGCAGGACCAGGGTTTCCAGCATGCGCGCCAGGTCCAGCTGCTGCTGTGGCGGCAGCGGGCTCTGTGGCTGCCATTGATAAAGGTCCAGGTATTGCTGTAGCAGCTGCACGTAGTTGGCCGGATAGGCGGTCTGCTCCAGCGGCGAGAGCGTCGCATAGAACGCCAGCGCAGCCGTGATCACAGGCTGCCAGTTGCCGCTTTCCAGGGCTTGCTGGAATACCGGCGTCCAGAATTGCTGGTCCACTGCCGTGCGCTGGTTGGCGGCGGCATAGCGTTCGTTGACGGTATAGGCGCCACTCTCGTCATAGACGATCGCCGAGAGCTCGGCGCGCGACAGGCCGGCGAAGGGATTGGCGGCGCGTCCATACAGGGACTCGATGGCCTGGCGGGCTTGCTGCAGACGTTGCGGGTCGCCGGAGGCCGGCACTTCGCTGTCGGCGTGCGCGATCGCATCGGCGCCGCTGCGCGCGGCGACCAGGCGCGCCTCGATGGCAAAGAGGGTGGCCCGCGTGACCGGCTGGCCCGCCAGCGGCAGCGTGGCATTGCTGCTCTGTACCTGGGTGTTGCTGGTGGCGGCTGGCGTGACCGGGGCCGTGACGCTGTCGACGGCATCGGCAAAGGCGGCCATGAGCCTGCCCTGCGCCGACAGGCTCAGGGTCACGCCTTCGTCGGCGGCGCTGGCCGCGGCTGTCGCGGCAACTGTGGCGGCGGCAGCCGTGGCCAGGGCTTGCCCCTGGGCGTTGCCGCCGCCGGACTGAGAAGCTGCCATCGGCGGCAGCACATCGCGCGCCGCGATGGCGAGGTCGGATTGCATCGCCATGTTCGTTCTCCCGTGGTGGAGTTCCCATGACTTGGTTACGGCCGCAGGCGCACGATCTTTACACTTGCAAACCGGCATGATCCAGGCGGGACGGGACGTCTCGGCCGATTTGCCGTTGCTGCGCGGCATGCCGGCGTGGCGCGATCAGGATATCTCCGATGCCGCTTACGAGCCCGGATGGTTACAGTGAGGGCAACAGGAGGATGCCCATGCACAAGTCTTTTCTGGCCGTCGCGCTACTCGCCGCGGCCACGTTTGCCCAGGTCAACTGGGATCACGCACTGCTGGCCGCCAATGCGGGCGCGCTCGATATCTCGGTGATCGTGGCCGAGAAATGCCGGGTCGATTTTTCCGAGGGCAGCGCGGATTTCTTCCAGGTCTGTTCCACCGGCCAGGGTGTGGCCAACGAACGCGCCCGCCAGGTGCTGGGAGCGGCCACCGCCCTGGCGCCGCAGGATGACCCCTACTACCTCGAACGCGATCCCGAGCAGCCAGCCCAAGCCGCCCAGCCAGCGGCACAGCAGAGCGGCACCACCCAGGTGGCCGCACGCAAGCGGCAGGGCCCCAATGTGGTGGTGATCCACTACTGAACCGGTCCTAGGGCTCGCTGAGCGTGATGCGACGCTTTTCCTGGCGCCGCAGGTACTGGTTGGGCGTGGTGCGTAAGGCCTTGCGGAACATGTTGGAAAACGCGCTCTGGCTGCGGTAGCCCAGCGCCTGCGCCACCACGCCCACGGCATCCCCCCGCGAAAGCCGCACCAGGGCCTCGCCCAGATGGACTTGCTGCACCCAATGGCGAAACTGCAGGCCGGTCTCGCGCGGGAACAGCCGGATCACCGTGCGCACGCTGGCCCCTCCCACACCGGCCCAGTCGGCCAGCGAGAACTGCCGTCCCGGGTCGGCCAGGATGGCTTCGCAGATCATCTGCAGGCGGCGGTCGCCCGGCCAGGGAATGGCCAGCGGGATATCGGGCGAGCGCGCCAGTTCCGACATGATCAGCTCAGCCACATGGCCGGCACGGCTGTGTGGCTGGTAGTCGCGCGGCTCGGCCAGCAGGGCCAGGATCAGCTCGCGCAGCAGCACCGACACCTCCAGCAAGCGGCACTGCGCGCCGATGACGCGGCCCTCCTCCTCGGCGATGTAGAGGGTGCGCATGCTGACCTTGCTGAGCATGCGGATCTCATGCTCCACATGGGGCGGCACCCACAGCGCGCGCTGCGGCGGCACTATCCATACCCCCTGGGGCGTGCGCACCTGCATCACCCCTTCCACCGCATAGAGCAACTGGCCGCGCCGGTGCGAGTGCGCCGTCAGCAGGTCGCGGTAGGCCAGCTCGCGGGCAAACGCCACCACCACGCTGAAGGAATCCTGGAAGTGCATCGCTTCCTGGCTGGGACTGACGGGCTTGAGGGTAGTCACCATGGCATTTAATCGCTAACAAGTGTCATCGGCATGAATAGGTGCCAATGATACGCTTGCATCCTCCAATGTGATGACCTTGTCCCCCTCCAATGCCATGACCAGTACCACTGACTCCAGCGCGTCCGCAACGCCTACGACGCACATGACGCCCACCTCGCCCACCTCCCCCGCCCCCTCGGCCCTGGCCGCCCAACCGCTGGTGATGAGCATCATCCTCGCCTGCGGTGGCGCCCACCTGATCAACGACATGATCCAGGCCCTGCTGCCCTCGATCTATCCCATGCTCAAGTCGGGCTACGGCCTGAGCTTCACGCAGGTGGGCCTGATCACCCTGACCTTCCAGGTCACGGCCTCGCTGCTGCAGCCCTGGATAGGCATGTACACCGACCGCCACCCGCAGCCCTGGCTGCTGCCCAGTGGTGCGGTCGCCACCCTGGTGGGCATCGTCCTGCTGTCATTGGCGGGCAGCTTTGGCGCCTTCCTGCTGGCAGCGGCGCTGATCGGTGTGGGCTCTTCCACCTTCCACCCGGAGGCCTCGCGCATTGCGCGCATGGCCTCGGGCGGTCGCTTCGGCCTGGCGCAATCGACCTTCCAGGTGGGCGGCAACGCCGGCTCGGCCTTCGGGCCGCTGCTGGCGGCGGCCATCGTGGTGCCTTACGGCCAGAGTCATGTGGCCTGGTTCGTGCTGCTGGCGGTGCTGGCCATCGCGGTGCTCTCGCGGGTATCGGCCTGGTATCGCGGCCACCTGGCGACGGTGCGCGGGCGCGCCAAGCCGCGCGCAACCCATCAACTGCCCCCGGCCACGGTGCGCCGCGCACTGGTGGTGCTGGCACTGCTGGTGTTTTCCAAGTACTTCTACATGGCCAGCTTCACCAGCTATTTCACCTTCTACCTGATAGACCGCTTCCAGTTATCGGTGGCGAGCTCGCAGCTCTACCTGTTCCTGTTCCTGGGCGCGGTGGCCGTGGGCACCTTCGTCGGCGGCCCCATTGGCGACCGCATCGGGCGCAAGCTGGTGATCTGGATCTCGATCCTGGGCGCGGCCCCCTTCGCCCTGATGCTGCCGCACGCCAACCTGTTCTGGACGGCGGTGCTGTCGGTGGTGATCGGGCTGGTGATTTCCTCGGCCTTCTCGGCCATCGTGGTGTATGCGCAGGAACTGGTGCCGGGCAAGGTGGGCATGATCGCCGGCGTGTTCTTCGGCCTCATGTTCGGCTTCGGCGGCATCGGTGCGGCGCTGCTGGGCCACCTGGCTGACCTCTATGGCATCGCCTGGGTCTATGGCCTGTGCGCCTTCCTGCCGTTGGCGGGCATCCTGACGGTGCTGCTGCCAAATGTGAAGGAGCATTGATCCCCCAGAGCAGCGTGCTGCCTCGGGGAGATCAATCAGTGAAATGATTTATATCATTGCCGGCGCGCATCGCTGAGCCGGAACAGCGCCACGATGTCGGCCAGCCTGGCCGCCTGTTCCTGCAAGGATTGGGCGCCAGCGGCGGCCTCTTCGACCAGTGCCGCATTCTGCTGGGTCGCCTGGTCCATGTGGGCCACGGCGTCGTTGGTCTGGTTGATGCCCTGGCTCTGCTCGCGGCTGGCCGCGCTGATCTCGGCCACCACATCGCTGACCCGGCGCACGCTCTCGACCACGCTGCGGATGGTGGTACCGGCATCGCTGACGGTCTGCTCGCCGGCCTTGACCTGCTCCACCGAGTCGGTGATGAGCACCTTGATTTCCTTGGCCGCCGTGGCCGAGCGCTGCGCCAGCGAACGCACCTCGGAGGCCACCACGGCGAAGCCACGCCCCTGCTCACCGGCACGGGCGGCTTCCACGGCCGCGTTCAGGGCCAGGATGTTAGTCTGGAAGGCGATGCCGTCGATGACGCTGATGATGTCCACGATCTTCTGCGAGGAGGCATTGATGGCCGTCATGGTCTGCACCACCTGATCGACCATCGCGCCGCCCCGGCCGGCGATCTCCGAGGCCGACTGCGAGAGCTGGTTGGCCTGCATGGCGTTGTCGGCGTTGTGGCGCACGCTGGAGGTCAGTTCCTCCATGGCCGCGGCGGTCTCTTCCAGCGAGCTGGCCTGGGATTCGGTGCGCTGCGACAGGTCCATGTTGCCGCTGGCGATGTCACGCGAAGCGGCATGGATGGTGTGGCTGGCGTCGCGGATGTCGAGCATCACGTGCTCGACCTTGTCGACGAAGCGGTTGAAGGCCGCGCCGATGCGCGCCAGTTCATCGCTGCTGCCGTGGGTATCGAGGCGGCGGGTGAGGTCGCCGTCGCCATCGGCGATTTCTTCCAGCGCGCGCTGCACCACCGACAGACGGCGCAGGATGGCCGAGATCAGCGCGCCCAGCACCAGCGCGGCCAGCAGCGTCACCAGCACCGCCATGACGCCGGAACTGGCCAGCATGGCCGACAGCGAGGCCAGCGCATCGGCGCGGTCCACGGCCACCACCAGCAACCAGTCGGTACCGGCCACACGGGCGGCGAAGAGCATCTGCTTGCGGCCATCCAGGGCCACGTCCTGGTGGGTGCTGGCGCTCAGGGCCTGGCCCAGGGATTGCGCGCTGATGGTGCTGTCCAGCTCGGACAAGGGCTTCAGGCGCAGCTTGTCGTTGGGGTGGGCGATGATCTTGCCCGACAGGTCGGCCAGGAAGGC
>Ga0213872_10002323_pt1 | contig 11317 bp, 11 predicted proteins | sample VelepicomBERX_R2_FD_160071 | JGI IMG/M metagenome (GOLD analysis project Ga0213872, IMG submission 160071) | Rhizosphere microbial communities from Vellozia epidendroides in rupestrian grasslands, the National Park of Serra do Cipo, Brazil - RX_R2 | ecosystem: Host-associated > Plants > Roots >... | reverse complement strand
TCAGTGACGGAAGGCGGAACGGGACTATAGCTTAGTACCGCGCCAGCAAAGGCAGTATAAAAAGATCCGGCTGAATCGTAAAAATTTCGTAAAAGCCCGCGCCTTATCCTGCACCGTTTTGGGTCGGAATTAATTTATATTTCCGTCATATCGCACCAATTTGGTTTATCCGCCAATTTATCGCACCACATTGGAAACCGGCGGCATTTTTTTATAAAATCTTTATGATTTTGTAGCGTTTCTTTAGAATTTTTTTCGCCTCGAATTGTTATCTTGCGTTGCCTGAAGTACTACGCCGGATACCGTGGCTTTAAATTTTCCAAGGGAATGTCCCACAAGGCTCCCCCCTGCAGATTATCTGCCCCTACCGTCCGGTGCAGCTGTCAGCCGTCATCGCGTCCCTGCCACCAATCATGGGCTTGAATCCCTTTTAAATGCGCGTCTCGCATTGGGGGCTTCGTCAAATAACCGGCGGCGGATGGATTGGTGCGCCAGGCAATCCTATATTCACAAATTATTTTAAATTTGTTATTAATTTTTGGAGCTAATAATATGCGTAAGAAATTGGGAGCGGCAAGATACCATGGGAGGCCGGGGGACAGCGCGCAACCATTCAAGCTGGGGCCAGTCGCGTTGGCCTGCGCCCTGGTGGCCCTGCCCACGCTGGCTGGCGCAAACCGGGTAAGTGCCGCCGAACTGCCGGGGTCGACTCCGGAGGCTGACAGCGCTGGCGCACCACCGGCCGCAGGCATGATGACGGTGATGGTCACCGGCCAGAAGCAGTCGCTGTCGCAGCAAAAGCGCACCGAGAGTGTGGAGGCGGTCAGCGGGGCGCGGCTCGAGCAAAATGCCGTTCCGGACATTACCACCCTGATCCAGTCGATGGCGGGCGTGTCGCTGAAGACCGAGGGAACCGGCCAGACCGAGATCGAGATGCGCGGCATGACCGCCAGCGGCGGCAGTTCGCCAACGACGGGCTTCTATCTCGATGATATCCCGCTGACGCCGCCGGCCGGCGCGCAAAACGGCAAGGTGGTGATTTCCCCTGCGTTGTACGATATGGAGGGGGTGGATGTGCTGCGCGGGCCGCAGGGCACCTTGTATGGGGCCGGCTCGATGGGCGGCTCGGAGAAACTCATTACCGCCCAGCCCGATCCAGGCGCTTTTTCCGCCTCCATGCAAAGTATTCTGTCGGGCACGCAAGGCGGCGGCCTCAATCACACCGACAACCTCATGCTCAATGCGCCCTTGGTACAGGACGCCCTGGCCTTGCGCCTGGTGGCGTCGGAGGCGTTCACCAGTGGCTGGATCAAGCGCATCGTCAGCAATGCCTTCCCGGTCGTGAGCGACGGCGGCGCCACGCGTGGCGATGTGCAAAATGCCCCGGTCACCATGAGCTATCCCCGCTCCAACGCGGCACAGCAATATAATCTGCGTCTGAGTTTGCTCTGGAAGGCCAGTCCGCAGTTGACCATTGTTCCCGGCCTGTACTATTTCACCAGCAGACAGGATGGCATTAGCGCGGTGGACAGCACGCCCGGAACGGAAACGCATTACCAACCCTTCGACATCCGCGAACCGATGACCGATCGCATCACGATTGGCACGGTCACCGCCACGTATGCCTTTGATCATGCCGACTTAACCTGGAACACGTCCTGGTGGAAGCGCCGCTCGGTCCAGGTGCAGGACGGCAGCGAAGACTTCAATAATCCGCAGTCCGGCGCGACCCTGGCGTCCAATAACGACCTCAACGGTCCGCAGCCTGGCTATTACGGTCCGGGCGGCACTGGCACGGTGGTGGGCAGGGAAGACGACCCCACCCGCCAGCTGAGTGCGGAAATGCGGCTGGCATCGCGTGGCAACGGTCCATTCCAATGGACTACCGGCGCTTTTGCCAGCAACTACAGGTCGACCTGGAATTTCTCCGGTATTACGGCCAATCCATCGGTCTACATGGACCTGGGGACGAACCAGGCGGCGACGACAGACCAATGGTTCGTCGCCAATTCGCCCACCCACATGACGCAACTGGCGCTGTTCGGCAATGGCAACTACGCGCTGGACGACCATTGGAAGATTGAAGCCGGGGCCCGCCTTTACAGCTATCACTATAGTTTCTCGTCCACGATTACCGGCTGGGGGTCGGGCTTGGGGGCGGCAACGCCTTCTGAAAGTGGGCTGATCCGTATCACTAACCGGGGTATCAATCCCAAGCTGGGCCTCTCCTATGATATCGACAATGACTTGATGCTCTATGGCAGCGTGTCGCGGGGCGCCCGTCCGGGCGGCGGCAACGCGCAGTATCCGACCACCGGGGCGTTCTGGAGCGGGGCCTATGCACCGTTTAACTATACCAATGGCTGGCCCGCAAGTTACCGCTCCGACACGGTCTGGAGCTATGAGGTGGGCGAGAAGGCGCGCTTCTTCAATCGCCAGCTGACCGTTAACGCGAGCGCATACTATGCCAACTGGAAAAATCCGCAACTGTTGGCCTATCCCGGCGACTGGGCCTTCAATGTCAATGGCGACCAGGCAACCATTGCGGGAGCGGATGTGAGCGCGAAGGCCAATCTGAGCCATGGCTTCACGCTGAGCGGGGCGCTTGGCTATACCCATGTCAACGTGTCCCCCGGGGCCCATTGGGAGATCACCCCGACCAAGGTCATGCCGGACGTTCCCTTATTTAACGGCAACATCGACCTGAGCTACCGCAAGGCTCTCGACAACGGCTACACCTTTACGGCCGAGGTCGACAGTTCCTATGTCGGCGCCCGCTATTCGCTGAGCTTTGTCTATCCGTATCAGGCGACCGGCCACTATGCGCGCCTGCCGGCTTACAATTTGACGAACTTGCATTTTGGACTGGAATCGAGCCGTGGCTGGAGTGTGAGCGCCTTTGTCACCAATCTGACCAACAAGCACGCAGCGCTGGAAAATATGTTCCAGGAAACGGAACCCTCGGCGGCATTCAGCCGGGTGATGACCAACCAGCCGCTGACGGCAGGCATCAATCTGATCTACAAAATGTAACCGTTAATTGCGCGAAAAAAACGCCGATCCGCATAGGTCGGCGTTTTTTTTCGCGTTGTATGCTTGCCCAGGCCGGCATCGAAAATTGAACCCGAGCCTGCCACGAATCAATTGAGGCTCTTGCAAAATTAACGAGGAAAGAGAATTTGACTTGGCGTAGCAAGCAAGAAGGCGGGAGTGGGAAGCATTCGAAAATACTGGTGTGCTTCCTGTGTGCTCAGGCAGAAATCGCCCGAGGCTGTGTAAAAACGTAAAAACGCAAAATTTTCGTGGGTAGGGTGCCCATTCCCCGCATCGAGAAAATCGCGTAGCGGCCGTTTTGAGAGGCCGTTTTTTTCGCACGCAAAATTTTTCTGCGTTTTTACACAGCCTGGCCCCGTTGCAGACCTTCGTATTTACTAACGAATTCGCCTATTGTCCGACATAGGGATTTCTAGCCGAGCCCAGGTCTGAACCTTGGCGACGCTAAGGCTTCATTCGTCGGGGTTCTTCTTCAAGATATTCATGGCAATGGCGACGCGCCGGCCTTTATTTTGCGGCACTTCATGCTGTAGAACGCCTGGAAAAAGATAAACGGCGTTCTTTATGGCGGGGCGGAGAGTGTTATTACCAAAAATGATAGGCGCGCTTTCCGCATCGCTTTCCAGATAAAGGACGCAGGAAAAGAAGCAGGGAAAGTGGTTGTGGCTGGCGGCATGGCCTCCGTCACCATATGACTTATGCACACCTCGCCGTCAAACAGTCAACGCCGTTAATCGCTTTCGAAGAAATGGGCTCAAGTCCTTTTTCAGAAACGCCGGCACATGTGGATCAGTGACAAAATAACGGGCCTTGTAAAACATCTCCGTTCCCGCTTGAGGCTGCAGCACCAACCGTTTGATGCCACGTGTAACGCAGAACTGTTCAATCGCTTGTAGAAACCAGGTTCCAACACCATGACGCCGATGCTTACTGGAGATGATCAGGTCTGCGACGTAGCAAAATTCGGGCGCGGCCAGTTCTAGTCGTGCGATGCCGATCCGCTCCTTTCCATTTTTGACGCTAACCCAAAGTACCTCTGCAACTGGGTGTTGAGGTAAACCTTGATTGATCGGGGCAGACCATCCGGCATCTTTGTGCCAGTCAAGCAGGGCCTTTCGGCTTAGAGGCCTCGTTAGAGGGACAAATTGTAGTGTGGGGGGGCATGCAATATTTACAACATCGGACGAACCAAGGGCCATGGGAACGACTGTACTGCAAACTCGACAGTAATGAAATTACTGTTGAGCAATGTTCGCGTATTGGGCAACTAAACTTGAATAACAAGCATACGCAGCGCATGGCTGGAAGTACACGGCCCCTTCGACCTGAGCCAGCTCAGCATCGGCCGCCGCACCTACGGCCCGATTGAAATCCGCGCCAGCGGCAGTCCCGGCGAGCGGCTCAGCATCGGCCACTTCTGCTCGATCGCGGGCGAAGTGCATTTTGTGCTGGGCGGGAATCCGCAGCACGGCTGCATCAGCAACTTCGGCTTTGATGGCAAGGCAGGCCTCAGCAAGGGCGCCATCACGGTGGGCGACGATGTCTGGATCGGCTACCAGGCCACCATCCTGTCGGGCGTGACGATCGGCCAGGGCGCCATTGTGGCGGCGGGCAGCGTGGTGACCAAAGACGTGGCGCCCTACAGCATCGTAGGCGGCAATCCGGCCCGCCACATCAAGGACCGCTACCCGCCGGAAGTGATCGAAAAGCTGTGCCGCCTCGACTACGCGCGCCTGAGCGACCAGACCATCCTGGCCAACCGCGAGCGGCTCTACACCAGCGTCACCCCGGAGAATGTGGACGAGATCATGCGCGCACTCGGCGCCTGAAGTTAGGCCTGCGCCGCGAACAGCGCATCGATGTTGGTGATGACCATGGCGTCGCTCAGATGCACCGCCAGGCAGTCATTCCCCAGCCGCCAGATCTTGTAGCCCTTGAGCGCGATGTACTGCAGCAGCTGGGCGTTATTGTCGGCAAACTGCGGCAGGCCCCAGGCTTCGAAGTACAGCGCGGGACGGTCACGCTCCAGCATCTTTTCCGCCGAGCGGAACACGGATAGCTCCATGCCTTCCACGTCCACCTTGACGAAGGCGATCGGCGCCGGCGGCAGCACATCGTCCAGCTGCACCATCGGCACGGTTTCGAATTCGCGCGCGTAGTTGCCCGGCTCGGCGATGCCGGGAATGGCGCCACGCTTGGCCATGATGGCCGGGTCCAGCGAGACCGAACCGGTATAGCGTTCCTGGAAAATATCGAAGTCCGGCACCTGGATGGTGGCGCCCGGCGCGCACACGCCCACCGCCTGCCTGAAGGTGCGCACGTTCTGCAGCCGGTTCAGCACCAGGTTGCCGCAGAAGTGGTGGTACACATTGCGCTGCGGCTCAAAGCTGTAGACCTTGCGGTCCGGGCAGGCGGCCGCGATCGGCACGGTGAAGATGCCGATATTGGCGCCCACATCGACAATATCGCCCAGCTTGTGGCGCAGCACTTCCACGGTCAGCACCACGCCGTGGAATTCAAAGGCGCCGTCGCGCAGCAGGGCGGCCTGGATGGTTTCCTGGGGATTGCAGATGATGAATTTGCCGTGCCGGGTCTCGGCGATCTGGGGCGCGTCGGTGGCCATTGTGAGCCTTTCAGAACCAGTTGACGGGAAGCTCGAGGCCGTTGTTCTTCAGCAGAGCCTGGCGCGCCTGCTTCAGTTCGACGTTCGGTGCCGGCCAGCGCCGGTACACGTGCAAAAAGTCGGCCAGCACGGTGTTATCATTGGCGGACTCCTGCGTGCCGCGGCGGTTGCCCGTGTTGACGTAGTCCTTGCACACCACCGCGCCGCCACCCGGCACATACACCGGCATCGCCTTGGCGCACACGCCGAGGAGAAAGTCCCAGTCTTCCAGCGAGTGCAGGTGCGGATCGACCGTCCCGCCTTCCAGCACCGCGCGCCGGTAGACCAGCGCATTGTTGGGGATGAAGTTCTTGACATGCAAGAGGGTGGGCGACACCCCGGCCAGCGGCATCGGCATATGGCCGAGCAGGCCCAGCTCGGGCTTGGCGCGGTCTTCGGTGATCACTTCGTAATCGGAAAACAGCACATGCTCACTGGTTTTGGAAGCGTGCGCGTGCATGGCCTGCAGGTGGTGCGGGCGGAACAGGTCGTCATCGTCGAGGAAAACCACCCAGTCGCCGCGCGCGGTTTGCATGGCGGCGTTGCGGCTGGTGGCCGGTCCCACGCCGTCATGATGCTTGATAAAAGTGTCGCTATCGCCCAACAATTCGGCGATGACGATGCCGGTTTCAGCGTCCATCGCGTCGGCGGCGACGATGATCTCAAAGTCTTGGAAGGTCTGCGCCCGCAAGGACTGCAAAGCGCGCCGCAGCAGCGGCGCCCGCAGATGGGTAGAAGTGATAACGCTGAAAAACGGTACGCGTGGGTTCTTCATGCGACCTCGCTAGCAAATGTTCAATTTGGCGATTGTAAGTGCGCCCCTCGTCGACACACATTACCGATAGGTTACCAACTGTAGCATTAAGTATCACCAAATGTCAGCGATATCAGATCAGGCCAAAGAAGCCATCCGTAAAACAGGCCAGGCCGACCGGCACCGAGGCGAGGCAATGGCGCAAGGCCATGACAAAGAGACGAAATGGGAAAAGACCCATCCGCGCCGCGATAAGGTCAATGATCGCCTAGCCAATCAAAACAAACGGATCACGGATGAGGTCAAAGAAGGCGAGATGACCAAAGCTCAAGCACATAAGCTGCGTAAAGAGGATCGTCAGATTCGACAGGAAGAGCGCGACATGGCCGCTCAGGACCACGGCCACATCACTAAGGCGGAGCAGAAAGTTCTGAACCAGCAAGAAAGCCAAGTCAGCAAGCGGATCGGCAAGTAAGCGATAATCCGCCTGGCGGTGCGTTGGTGCCGCCAGACGCGTATAACCTTGAAACGGGCTCAATTGAACGGAGCCTGAATCTAAAGGCGAAACGTTGAGCAAATACGGCTGGGATTTGCAAGGTTTCGTTAAAATAGGGGCAATTCCTTGCAAATTTCCGAGGTTTGAATGGGACCAAAGTCAGCCGGCCCGCCAACGGCTGGATGAGTTGGTGAACCTGCTGCATCCATTGGCCAGACTGGCACAGCACATCGACTGGCAAGTCTTTGAGAAGAAGTGGCCCCCCCCACTTTCCCTCTGCGCGCGGCCGCCCGGGCACGCCGACCGGCGTTCCAGCACCGACCGCCAATTGATCCCAGCTCTCTGACACGGTGGGCGCTAGCGCATCGACGAGGAAGGACTGGAAGGGATGCTGACGCAAACCATCAAGGCCGCCGAATCGACCCAGGTGGTCAAGCCCAAGAGCTTCGAAAAAATCATCGTCGACAGCACGGTGCAGGAAAAGGCCATCGCCCATCCCACCGACAGCAAGCTGCTGGAGCCCGCCCGGCGGCATCTGGTCAAGTTGGCTACCGAGGGCGGCTTGGCGCTGCGCCAGAACTACAACCGGGAGGCGCCCAAGCCGTGGAGCGGCAAACGGGCACATGAAGAACGACGGGCGGTTGCGGCGCAATTGGCTGCACGGGAAAGAAGGCGATGCCTTCCACGCGCTGCTTTGCGGCTGTGGACAGGGCCAAAACTCAGGTGCCGCCGCCAAACAGGGTAATGATCAGCATCTGTACCGCAGCGCTGGTAGTCAATACCACCAATACAACCGATGCTGCGCGCAGGGACTTGCGGCGGGCGCTTTCCAGACGCTGGCCGGCGCGTGGCGCCTCCGGAACATCGTGCTCAAAGCGCTGCCAGTTGTAGACATTGTGTTGCATGTTCAATCTCCTTGAAAATCAACCAGCATCCACTGTAACGACCGCCATCTAAAGATGGTGTAAAGAGTTGTGCGCGCCCTGTATAGAATGCGTAAATGCGTGGCGGTGGCCGACGGCGCGCGCCGGTCCGCCACGCGCCATGCTTAGTTGACGGCGGCGCTGGAGGTTGCGGCCGCAGCTGCTGCGTGAGCTTCAGTGTGAGCTTCGGAGCGCGCAGCCTTGCGCGCAGCCTCGGTTTCACGCGCCTCCCGCTGGCGGATCTGCGCATTCACCCAGGGCGTGCTTTGTGCGCGCGGGCCGTGATCCAGCGGCTGCACGCGGCGCGGCGCGGGAGTATCGGCCGCTGCCGGTTCCTGCTCGGCGTGGGCGTTGAAGATCGCCAGCAGGCTGGCGGCAATAAGGGTAAAGCGGATAAATGGTTTCATGGTCATGACTCCTGATTGATGTCGGCGCCGACTTGCCGCCTGCGCCGTGAGTTAAATTAGCGTGCCGGGATTAGAAGTGCACGATGACGTCCATGGCGAACATGGTTTGCGATTTTTTGCCTGCGGTGACGGTGCTGCCGCAGCCTGCCGTGCCGGCGGACGGGCAGGGATTGTCGTAGGCGGCCACGCCGGCGTGCTCGTAGCGGATCTCCGGACGGATGGTGATCGCCTTGCCCAGCCAGTGGTTCCAGCTCAGCAGGAACTCGGTGTAGCGGGTCGCAAAGCCGGTGCGCTGGCCGTTGACATCGTTGAGGATATCGGTACGGAAGGCAAAGTAGTCGCGTGCCGTTGGCTGGTATACGATGTAGTTCACGAAGGCCCACTCTTTCGAGGTGCAGGTCACACCGTCATTGGGACCGCAGCCACGGCCGCCGACCGCGCCAAACGGACCGCCCACGCTGTTGGACTGGCCGAAGTAAGAATTCCACAGCGCCGGACCGTCCACGTTGGACATATTGGGCGTGTTCTTCTGCGACATATACCAGCCCTCGCTGGACATATGCCACTGGTCGTTGAACTTGTGATACCAGGTCACGACCTTCTGCTGCAGATTATTCAAACCGTAGTTGCCGCGGTTGATACCGTTCACGCAGGGGTAGATGGCGTCGTTGCCGGAATCGGAGGTCCACTGAACGCACGCCGTGCCGGTGGCTTGCGCGCCATACTCCTGGCCCGCATTCGGATTCGGCACGACATTACCTGCCGCGTTGACGTAGGTCGCCGGTACGCTCTCCTTGTACCAGGCCGCGACGTCGTTGCCGACGCTGATCCCGGCCTGCACGGTCCAGTTCTTGTTCAGCTTCACCGTGGCCATCGCGCCTTCCTGGGTGTAGGGGTCGTAGGTGTAAAGCAGCGAATGGCTGTAGGTGTAGTTATTCGGCGCCAGCTGCGCCTCGATATCTGGCACCGAGATATAGCGGCCCACGCGCACCAGCATGCCGTCCGCTACACCAGGGAAGTAGCCCTCCAGGTAAGCCATCGGGATGTCATAGCCGTATTTGGCCACATCGCCTTTGCCGTTCGAGAACTGGCCGCTGACCAGCCCGCGCGAGAAGGTGTACTTGGCGTCCGTACCCCACAGGCTGGCCAGGCGGAAGCCCCAGTCGAAGTGGTCCTTCTGCACCACGTCCGGCGTGCGCTCCAGGTACAGCGCGACCTGGTCGATCTGGGCGGTGTTGGACGAGTAGGCGTAGGCGGCGGGGTAATTGGAGCCGGTGCCGTTGGCCGGGTTGTAGCGGCTGTGCGAGGTGCTGACGTTGCCACCCGCGTTAATCCAGCCGTACACGGTGACGCGGCTGTCCTTCCATTTCTTGCCATCCTCACCGCACCAGATGGCTTCCATCAGCTGGCCGTTGTACATGTTCTCGTAGCCGATGTTCTCGGTGCCGCCGATCGGCCAGTTCGAGAACGGCATCGGCGCGCTCGACACGGGCGGCGGCTGATAGCCTTCGCGCCAGTTGGGCGGGGTGTCGGCGGGATCGCCGTTCCAGGCCAGGTAATCGCTGTAGGCGCTGACGAAACGGTCGGACAACGATTGTTTCGCCGAATTGGCCGCACAGCCTTCCGCGGCTTGGGCAAAGGCCTGGTTGGCTGCGCTCGTGGCAAGCAGCGCCAGACCGGCATACGCAGCGATTGCGCCGCTACGCATGAAGCTATTTTTGGTCATACAAACTCCCGTTGAAGTGAGGCGCACAGAGTATCAACGGGGAGATAAAGATGGTGCAAAAAGACCGGCGCGGCCTGTAAACGTTACGTAAAAATGGTATTCAGGCAGGCAGCTGCAGGCGGTAGCCGACCGCTGTTTCGGTCAGCAGATAGCGCGGCTGGGTCGGGTCCTCTTCCAGCTTGTGGCGCAGGTGGCCCATGTAGATGCGCAGGTAGTGGCCGTTCTCCGATTGCGCGGGGCCCCACACCGCGCGCAGCAGCTGGGGATTGGTGACCACGCGGCCGACATTCGCCACCAGCACGGCCAGCAGGCGGAACTCGGTCGGCGTCAGATGCACCGGCTCACCCGCGCGCGTGACGCGGCGGTCCTTGATATCGACGGCGACGTCGCCAAAGCGCACCAGGCCCGCGCTGTCGGCCAGCGGCTGGCGCTGGCGCCGCAAGGTGGCGCGCACCCGCGCCAGCAGTTCGCCCACGCCAAAGGGCTTGGTCAGATAGTCGTCGGCGCCCGCGTCCAGCGCGGCGATCTTGTCGTCCTCGTTGACGCGCGCCGACAGCACGATGATCGGCACCTGCGACCACTTGCGCACATCGGCGATGAAGTCGGTGCCGTCGCCGTCGGGCAGGCCCAGGTCCAGCACGATCAGGTCCGGCTTGCGGGTGCCGGCGTCAATCAGTCCGCGCTGCAGGGAGGCGGCTTCATGCACCTGCCAGCCCTCCTCTTCCAGCGCGGAGCGCACAAAGCGGCGGATCTGCGGTTCGTCTTCCACCAGCAGGGCGGTAGGGGATGGTTCACTCATAAGTTCATGCTTCCAGTTGTGTGGCGGCCGGATCGGGATCAAGATCCGGCTCCGGCGGCAGCGGCGGGGTGCCCAGCGGCAGGGTGAATTCGAAGCCGGCCCCACCCAGCGGCGATGGCACGGCGCCAATCTGGCCGCCATGCGCCTCAATGATGGCGCGGCAAATCGCCAGCCCCAGGCCCACACCCGGCTTGGCCGATTCGCGCTCGCCACGGGTGAATTTTTCAAATAACGCTTCCTCGCGGCCGGGCGGCAGGCCGGGGCCGTTGTCGCAGACGCTGACATGGATCTGGGTGCCGTGCACTTCGGCCGCCACTTCGATCCGCGCGCCGGGCGGCGTGTACTTGGCGGCGTTCTCCAGCAGGTTGCACAGCACGCGCTCGATCAGCACGGCGTCGAATTGCACCAGCGGCAGCTCGGGCGGCAGGCGGGTGCTGAGCTGATGCTCGCGCAGCTGCGAGGCGCTGGCGCGCAGCGCGCTGCCCACCACCTCTTA
>Ga0213872_10002322_pt1 | contig 11321 bp, 5 predicted proteins | sample VelepicomBERX_R2_FD_160071 | JGI IMG/M metagenome (GOLD analysis project Ga0213872, IMG submission 160071) | Rhizosphere microbial communities from Vellozia epidendroides in rupestrian grasslands, the National Park of Serra do Cipo, Brazil - RX_R2 | ecosystem: Host-associated > Plants > Roots >... | reverse complement strand
GGCTATCGGACTCATTGAGACAACGAATGTCTCTGTTGGACGCGGCACCGATACTCCCTTCCAATATGTCGGAGCGCCCTGGATCGACGGCCGCGCCCTGGCCCGTGAACTCAATGCGCGATTCCTGCCCGGCATCCGCTTCGTGCCGGTAAACTTTACGCCGCAATCACCTTATCCCTACGCAAACCAGCTCTGCCACGGAATCGAGTTGGTCGTTACTGATCGCAACGTCCTCGATACTCCCGAACTCGGGCTGGAAATCGCCGCTGCACTCCACAGGCTTTATCCCGGGCAATACCAGCTGGATAAAATTGCGACTCTCCTTGCCAATCGTACCGTGCTTCACGACCTTGATTCTGGCCGTGACCCGCAGCGCATTCTAGAGGACTGGCAGCAGGACCTTCACAGTTTTGAAGAGAAGCGTAAGCCGTACCTGATCTACTGACGATTGACCCCTGATTGTTACGCCGGCTTGATCCCTTCTTCTTCTATGATCGTGACGTATTTGTCGATGGGCAAATCACTGAATCTTTCGACTTTGCCGCTGGGTGCAGGCCATTTCACTTCCAGCCAGTCGATCTTCGTCCGCTTGCCGACTCCGAGCACAAGGCGTGGATCGTGCGACGACAGAAAACTTCCACCGCCGACTTTGGTTCTGGAGCGCTTCAGGTCCCCGGCCTGGTACGTGACACACGCACCAACCGCGTCCCGATTCGACTTCCTGCCCACCAGCTTGATGCCCAGCCAGTGATTTTCTTTGGCTGCCGTGTTGCGCAACAGCAGAGGGGCGGCGTCATTGATTGAGATCAGCACATCAACCGCTCCATCGTTGTTGAAGTCTCCGATGGCTAGACCCCTTGCCGATAGGTTTCTCGTAAAGACCGGGCCGCTTTCCGCACTTACATTTCGCAACGTAGTTCCGTCGTTATGAAACAAGAGCAATGGCTCTCGATAGGTCACATCCTTCAGCATGGTCTCAATCAGGTCATCAGGGTTGCCGTTTGCGAGCATCAGATCGAGATTGCCATCGTTGTCGTAATCGAAAAACTTAAGTCCCCAGCCGCTCATCAAGCGGGTTGCTGCGCCAATCCCCGTGGCGTCGGCTTGGTCATCGAATGTTTCGTCGTGGTTGTTTTGATAAAGAGCGTATTTCTCGTGGTCGATGTTAGCTACAAAGAGATCCATCCAGCCGTCATTATTGAGATCCGCTGAATCCACTCCCATGCCTGAACGGGGCCGTCCGGTATCGCTGTATCCCACGCCAGCCAGCGCGGCGATCTCTTCAAATTTCCCGTTCCCTCGATTCATGAAAAGAAAATTCGCGATGGTGTCGTTCGCCACGAATAGGTCCATCCGGCCATCATTGTTGAGGTCCGCAGCCACTGCGCCCCAGGCTTTGCCCAGATACTTGCCAATACCAGACGATTGGCTCAAATCGGTGAATGTCCCGTCGCCATTATTGTGAAAAAGCCAACTGGCCATTGGCTTGTAAAGCCGCGGGACACAGTATCCAGGCTTGTTGTAAGCGGTACAGGGTAGGTTCTTCGACTTGCTGAAGTCAACGAAGCGGCAGACAAACAGATCGAGACGTCCGTCGTTATCGTAGTCGAACCACACTGCGCTCGACGACCATCCTGGGGCCGCCACTCCGGCCTTTTCTGTCACATCGGTGAAAGTTCCGTCACCGTTGTTGTGATAGAGGATGCTTCTTCCATATTGCGTCACATAAATGTCCGGGAATCCGTCGCCATCGTAATCGCCCACTGCAACGCCCTGCCCGTACCCCCCGCCTACGACACCGGCTTTCCCGGTTACGTCGGTAAACGTCCCGTCTCGATTATTGCGGTACAGAGCGTTACGCAGCGGCGGATTGGGATCGTAGAAGTCACTCTTGCCGCTGTTAACCAGATAGATGTCCATCCATCCATCGTTGTCATAGTCGAGAAAGGCGCAGCCTGCCCCGGTGGTTTCCGGCAGATATTTCTCGGCGGATTTTCCGGCAGTGTGCACCCACGTGATTCCGCTCGCTGATGCAGGTACTTCTTCGAAGGGATAGGCTGGCGCATTGGTCAGTGGGAAAGCAAATCTGCTCAAACCGACGAGTCCGGCGGCACCGGCGATAGTGCCGAGAAAACGCCGTCTCGACCAGCCCGCGCCATTTGAAGCAGAAAACATCACTGCGGAGTCTGTCCTCCCGGGGCTACCGCGCGGCTCGCTGCCTCCTGCAGAGTGAACTCGTGCTCCGCTTCCGATTTGCGGCCTGTGCGGGAGTAGGCAGTGCCCAGGCTGTAGTGCGCCGCGGGATTCGACGGCTGGAGCTTGACCGCTGTCTCGAGCGGCGCAACCGCTTCGGCAAATTTCTTCTCAGCCGATAAGGAAACGCCCAGTCCTAAATAAGCCTCGCCCAGATTCGGATCGAGCTGCGTCGCCCTTCTGAAATGCTGGATGGCTTGATCGAAATCTCCAGCCTGGCGCGCAAGCTCTCCCAGGACATACTCCGCGCCGGCATTCGCGGGATCAATCTCAAGCTCCTGCTGCAGCTCTTTTTTGGCCTGATCCTGAAAATCTGCTGGAGGATTTGGCTTTGAAAGCAGCAATCGCGCCAATCGAAAGTGAATGCCCGGATAACGCGGATTTTGCTCCAGGATCCTTCGATAGTCTTTCTCCGCCTCGTCCCATTTCCCCTGTAACTCGCTGGCTTCCGCATCCAATTCAAGCGCAGGAAGGGAATTGGGCGCCCTTTGTGCCAGCTCTCGGGTGGCCTGATTGGATAGGTCGGAATAGGCGTGCACCAGAACGTACAGGACCTCGGGATCTTGCGGAAACTGCTGGCTCAATACCCGCGCGAAGTCCACTAGGCTGTCCCAATGCTGCAGCAAAGTGGCGCAGCGAATGCCATCGAGAGCCACCCTCTTTTGCAGATCCTTGTCCGAGATGTGGGCCACACTCCTCGATAACGGCGACAACGCCTCAGAGCAATGGCCGCTTTCGGCAAGCGATGCAGCATGTTCGGCTGCATTCGAACTCGCTGGTGCTGGTGTTGTTGTCTTGCTGGAAACCTGCGCCGCGGATGGTAGCGTCATCGCAAGTGCGAAGACAATGAGAGGGGACAACTCAGCGAATTTAGGCATAGAAGACAGAAGGGGCAGCCATTGCGAAATGGTCTGCCCCCGAGTGTATCAGTCGCGCCTAATAGTAGAACTTCAGCGCGAATTGGATGTTTCTTGCGGGTTGCGAAGTGGTTACGAGCCCGAAAGACCCGGAGGTGCATGGCGCCGAGCCGGGGAACGCATACGGGCATGAATAATTGGTGTTCGGGTGTCCTAGCTGCACATTGTTGAATGCATTCAGGAAATCGGTGCGGAACTGCACGTATTTTGATTCGGTGATGTGAATGTTCTTCATTAGGCCGAGGTCCGTGTTACTGAATCCGGGGCCATAGCCCGGTCCCTGTGCCGGACAGTCGCCGAAGGAAAGCGGAATAGGTGATCCGGTTGCAGGATTAATACTTCCGTCCGATGGCTCCGAGTATCCGGAAGGACTCATCCACTGGTAGCCCTGAAATACGCCTTTTGCGAAGCTCGGCTGACGCCCGAATACCTGTTGATGTCCGCAGTTCGGACGAGGACCTCGCGAGCCGGTCTGGGAGGTATCGGTCGCGTTATAAACGGCCAGTGGGAAACCGCTGCGGAACTGAAGGATTGTGGAGGCCTGCCAGCCGCCAACGACCGCATTGACAGCACGATTCATGTTCCCGCCGAACTTCTTGCCCGTTCCAATCGGCAACTCATAAGTCGCATAAGCAGAGACGACGTTGGGCGAATTGTAATAGCAGCTGGCGTAGTCTCCGCGTGGGTTGTACAGGTTCTGGAAGTAGGGCGATGCCGGAGTTGCCTGTGTCGCCGCTCCCCATGTGCCGTAATACCCGCTGTTGTTGGTCAGGCAGTGCGACCAGGTATATGCAATCTGCGCCTCCAGTCCATTGGAAAGCCGCTGCTGCAGAACGGCCTGCAGAGCGTTGTAGGTCATGTATCCGGTGGAAGAAGTTCCGGATACAGTCGAGATGTCTGCAAGCAGCGCAGGATTACCCTGGAAGTACAGGCCAGGCTCAACCTGTCCGTTCACCAGGCGCTTCTGTGCATAAGGTGTTGGGACCATCAGGTGTTCGCCCTTTTGTCCGACATAACCAATCTGGAAGGAGGTTGACGGGGTCAGAGCATCCTGCACCGTCAGGTTCCATTGCTGGGAGAGTGCAGGCTGGACCTTTGGCGCCCAGACATACATGATCGCTCCCGCAAACGGATCGCCCGGAACGGCACCTCCGGGGCCCTCCTGAGTCATATAGGAGGGCGTGTGGTACTGGGCCGAGACCTCAGTCGGGGTGAAAGGAGGATTTCTCGGAAGGCGGAGGTTTGTGCCCGTCCCTTCGAGGTAAGAAGAGATGGTGTAAGCGCCGCGAAGAACAGTCTTGCCTTGCAACCACGCCGGCGACCAGGCAAAGCCGAAACGGGGCTGGAAGGCCGGAAGACCATAAACAGAGTTGTAGAGCGCGCGGCTGTTGCCGTTGACTCCCGCAAATTCTATTGCGCCAGTGACAAGATTCAGGTTGTCCTGACGATTGTTAAGCTCAACCCATGGAGTGTGTGCTTCGTAGCGCAGACCAAGGTTCAAAGTAAGCGTTGGTGTAACGCGCCAGTCGTCCTGGCCGTACCCAGCGAAGGTCCACGAGAATTGGTGCCACGTTCCACCCGAACTGACCCCCTTGCCGGTTGCTTCTGGATAGCCGAGGAAGAAATCGGAGCTTGGGTCACCCGAAAATCCACCACCGAAAAGAATCGACCCGTATGCGCCACTGTTGCCCGTGTAGAAGGTGTTAACACGGTACCGCCACATCTGGAAGCCTGTTTTGTATACGTGCTTGCCGCGTGTAATCACCAGTCCGTCACTGAACTGGATAACTGTATCGGCAAAATCCTGATCCACGACAGAGTTGCCGATGCTGGTCAGGGTGCCGGTGCCGGGTTCAGCTGATGTACCGCCTCCAAATCCAATGTTCAGCAGCCCTGGCCCGGCCGTGTTGGCATTGGCGATCCCAAGTTGGGTTCCCAGGTCGCCGATGCTGGGGGTGAAGCTGGTTCCGTTGAAAAGAGTGATCCAGCTTGTCCCGAAGCGCAGATCGTTCAGTATCGTCGGAGTGAACGCGTAAGTAATCGTGCCGACGACGTTGTGAATCGGCGCGTTCGAGAAGCCGTTGCCGAGGATAAGAAGTGAGTTGCTCGACGGATTGTTCTGATTCGCCTGCGAGTAACGCCCACTGAAGTGGAGCTTCTCCGACATGTTGTAGTCGAGCTTGAAGTCGCCCTGATCGGCATTGAGGGCCGACGCCGTAACCTGGAGCGCATTCAGGGTCGGACTATCATTGATCGGCGTGGGGTAGTATTTTGAGGCAAAGAGATTCGTGGCAACAATGTTTTCCTGCGACGGGGGAATATAGTTGTTTGAACAACCAGGCCCGCTTCCATAGGGCGCACCCGTCAGCGGATTTTTCAGTTGCGCGGATACCTGAGCAAAGCATCCATTCCGCTCAGCGTTCGTGAATACGGTAATGAACGAGCTGGTTGCCGGATGATCGAAGCGCTGACCCTGATAATCGGCGAAAAAGAACAGCTTGTCCTTGAGGATCGGACCACCGATCGTGCCGCCGAACATGTTCCAGCGAAGACCTGCCCGGGGTGCTTCGTGGCCCGGTCCTTGGAACTTGTTCTCCCACTGGTTGGCATTCAGGACATCGTTGCGGAAGAACTCCCACACATCACCGTGGAACTGGTTCGTGCCTGATTTGATCGATGCGTTGACGATTCCACCCTGGAAATTGCCAAACTCGGCTGGCGCATTCGAGGTGATTAAGTTGAATTCCTGAATGGCGTCGGGCGATGGTGTAACGGCGAGAAGATTGTCGGAGGTCTGGTTGTTGTCCATCCCATCCAGGATGAAGTTGTTGGATTGCTCCCGGTTGCCGTTGATATAGGGCCGGCCACCGCTCGCAGTGTTGTCGCCGTTGTTAAACGTGGAGTTATCCGGGTTGACGCTGCCTGGAGCCAGCAAGGTCAGCTCGACATAATTGCGCGTGGCCAGCGGGATGTTGGTGACTGCTCTCGAATCGATCAGCGTGCTGACTTGCGTCGTGTCGGATTGCAGTTGCGGGGCCTCGCCAGTCACCTCGACGGTATTGGTCACCGCGCCGACCTTCATCTTGAATGCGAGGCGCGCGGTTTGGTTCAACACCAAGGTGATGTTCGGTTCAATTTCCGATGCAAAACCGGGCGCCTCGACTTTCACTTCATAGGTGCCGATCGGAACATGTGGAAAGTTGAAGATGCCTCCGTTCGTGGTTTTCGTGTTGTAGACGGTGCCGTGCTCGTTGTCGGTGACCGTGACTGTGGCGTCATTTATGGCTGCTCCAGCCGCATCCATGACGGTGCCTGTAATCGCAGCGGTGATCTGTTGACTGTATCCAGATTGACAGACGCATAGACATACCAGAAACAGTCCTAACGTCAATCCTCGTAACAGGATGACTCGTTTCATGCTGGCCTCCTCCTACTCCAAGATTCGTGCACGCGTTTCGCCCCGATACGGGTGAAAAAACGTCTCTTTACTTCTGAAGGGGTAGCTTAAGCATCGCATCGGCTGTACAGCTGTCTATACAACAAGTTGAGTATACGAAACCCCTTCATTCGAAATCAGCGAGAAGCGTATGCCCAAACGATCCGAAAAAGCAACAGAAATTTACGGGCCTTTGAAAAGGCTAAGCTTGCGGGTCGTCAATCTGCCCTGAATGCAGCCGTACGGCTACGGTCTCGGAGCCGCGATGCCCATCATATCGCGGTCCATTCGTTCCTTGTGACGGTGGCTCGGTAGACGCTTCCGTTCTTCAGTCGGAGATCCTATTCAAATCTCTCTGGCGACCAACGAACGGAAAAATCGATCGCAACAAAATCCAAAGCCCTCGTCGATCACGTATTGCAAACGTAGGCGGATGCAATCGTAGCCGCTGAGGCGTGGCGCCGCGCCGTAGCGGTGAAGCTCGCGATAGTGCCGTCCTCCAAATCCACTCCAAGAGGAAAATCCTATGAAACGACGGAAAGCAATGGTGCGTTACGTCATGGCGCTGTTCATGCTGGCTCCCGCCGGCCTTTTTGCGTCCAGTCATCGCGAGGCGCCCATCTCCGCACTCGACCACAGCGCGGACGTAACGGACTGGTATGCCTTCGTGAGTTATGACCATCCCGACCGCGTCACCATGATCCTCAATGTCGATGGCTTTCTGGAGCCATCGAACGGACCCAACTACTTTCCATTCGATCCCAATGTCCGGTACGAAATGAAGATCGACAACGATCACGACGGCATTGAGGACATCACCTTCCAATTCCGCTTCCATACCGAAATCCGCCAGCCGGGCGTCTTCACCGGCTTTGTGGGCGGCATTGCAGGCATTCCGCAAATTACTTCCCTGGACGGCCCTGGTTCCGAAGGATTGAGCCTGCGTCAGACCTATACAGTCACCATGATCAGGAACGGCATTGCAACCGACCTAAGCTGCGACCGCCCGCTATTTGCAGTTCCGTCCAATGTCGGACCGCTCACCATGCCCGACTATCAGGAGCTGTTTAAGCAGGGCATATACGACCTCGGCAACGGAGTGCGCGTATTCGCCGGAACTGTCAACGATCCGTTCTACATCGATCTCGGCGCAGCGTTTGATTCATTCAATTTCCGCATGGGCGTGGGCGGAATTCTACCCCTTCATGTGGACACTGACGACCGGCATAACTATGCACCCGACGCGGTAGCTGGTTTCAACGTCAACTCCATCGTTCTCGAAGTACCGATCACCATGCTGACGATCGACGGCAAGATTCATCCCGCCAGCGACAAAAACGCGGTAATTGGAACTTACGGGGCTACTTACCGGCAACGCATCACAATTCGGCGGGTAAATGGCCAAATTCGTGGTGAGGGAGACTGGCGTCAGGTGAATCGCGAAGGAAATTCCCTGATCAACGAACTGATCATCGGGACCGGTTCGAAAGACCTCTTCAGCGTTTCCTATCCCAAAGACGACAGCCAATTCGCGAACTTTTTCCTCGATCCTCTTCTGGCCCACATTTACTCGTCTGTCCTCGGCATACCCATTCCGCCTGCACCGCGCGCTGATCTCCTTCCTCTGGTTCAGTACATGGCGCCCATCTGCCCGGGATGCGGACCGAAAGACGCGGGTCCGGTTGCCGATTTGCTACGGCTGAATACAGGCATTCCGCCCACTCCTGTCGGAAAGCAAAAGCGTCTCGGATTCCTCGCCGGTGATCTTGCCGGATTCCCGCAGGGACGCCGACCCATCGACGATGTCGTAGATATCGCCTCGCGTGCCGTCGCTGGAATCCTCGTCAATCCGGTTAAGTTCGGCGCCCGAATTGGCGACGGCGTCAACACCAAAGACGGCGGATTCGGGACGACCTTCCCTTATGTCACCCCGGCCAATAGCGGACGCGACAGCCATCACACCGGTCCAGGCCAGGCGGGTTGCAGTGGACAATCCGACGGCATCTGCCCGGTGAAGTAACTCACGTTATGGCCGTCGGGGCTCTACTTCGGCGGCCATCAATAGTTTGTGAAAAGAGAGGAACACTATGAAAAGTTTCGCGATATCTTTGATGCTTGTCATCGCTGCGTCCACAGCGTTCTCGGAGAATCCAGCACTCCCCTCCCCTGCGGAGCGAAGTATCGCTCAGGCCAGGCGCTTGATTGAAAAGAATCCGAAAAACTTCGAGGCCTACAACGCCTTGGCACTGGCGCTCTCGCGGCGCGCTCGCGAGACATCGGACGTGAACTACTACGCCCAGGCGGAAGAGGCTTTGCGGCAGTCTTTTGCCATTTCGCCCGACAACTTCGACGGAGCCAGAATTCAGGTCTGGCTGCTGCTGGGAAAGCATGAGTTTGCCTCTGCCCTCGACAGAGCGGCAAAACTGAACAAGAGAATGCCGGACGACGTTATGACCTATGGTTTTCTCACGGATGCCAACGTGGAGTTGGGTAACTACAAAGACGCCGAAACCTCGGCACAGATGATGCTTGATTTGCGTCCCGGAAATCTGCCCGCGCTTACACGAGCGGCATATCTGCGCGAGTTGTTCGGCGACATCGATGGCTCATTGGAGCTGATGAACATGGCGTTGCAATCAACCGCGCCCACTGAAGCGGAGGATGCGGCGTGGATCCTCACCCAAATGGCACATCTCGATTTATCCGTGGGCAAAACTACAGACGCTGAGAAGTTTCTCCAGCAGGCGCTCACCTTGTTTCCGGGCTACCACTATGCATTGGGAAATCTGGCCAAAGTGCGAATTCAGCAACAACGTTACGACGACGCAGTCCAGCTGCTCCAGCAGCGTTATCAGCAAGCCCCTCATGCCGAGAATTTATTCGATTTGGCGGAAGCGCTCCAGCTTGCGAAACGCACTGACGAATCCCGGAAGGCCTTCGCAGAGTTCGAGCAGAAATCGCTGTTGGAAACGAATCGAGGCGACAATTCGAATCGTGAGCTGATCTTTTACTATGCGGATTATGCACATCAACCGGCCAGCTCTCTGGACGTTGCTGAAAGGGAGCTTGCCCGCCGTCACGATGTCTACACTCTCGATGCCTACGCCTGGGCCCTCCACGTGAACGGCCGCGATCAGGAAGCGCGCAAGAGGATCGAGCAGGCCTTGGCAGTGGGAATTCGCGATTCCAGGGTGTTCCGGCATGCCGGCGAAATTGCGCTGGCTGCTGGCGACCGCGCAGCCGCCGAGAAATATCTGCAGCAGGCCGCCGATATGAACACATTCGAATCAGGGGCCGCCAGAGTAACTCTGGCCCACCTCTCGTCAAGCTGAAAGCAAACAGGCAAACGGTAATGAGGCAGCGTCATGCCCGGCATGTATTGCAACGTTCCGAGTGTTTTGAGATTGCCCGGGGGGCGCTGCCTTCCTGCTTCTGTGTATTCACGTTACGCGACTCGTAGTCGCGAGCAGTCTATCGGGAAACCTCACCGATCCTGATGGCCTCGCTCGTCTCAGGTCGGTCGCCGTTCGTTCCGATTCATTCTTCGCGGAGCAGGATCATCGGGTCGACGGCCAGTGCACGCCGTGCGGGGATCAATGCAGCGACAACGCCTACACAGAGCATGGTAAGAATGACGCCGCCCAGGATGACCGGGTCCTTCGGCGTGGCCTGATACACGATGTATGAAAGGACACGCGTGGCCAATACGCCGAGGATCATGCCTGCCACAGACCCGATGACGAGCAACCGGAATGCGCGCCCCAGCGCTGCGCTGAGCACCTTGCGTTGATCGGCGCCGAGGGCGATCCGGATACCGAACTCGCGGAGGCGTTTGCTGACCGTGTAGGAGGCCATACCGAATATGCCGGTAATGGCCAACATTGCGCCGAGCAGCCCAAGCACGCCGAGGGACACCGTGGCCACACGGGCGGCGAACAGGGCGGAATCCAATTCGCTGTTCCACGTCTTGATTTCAAGCGGAAGCGCCGGATCAAGGCTCCGCATCGAGCGCTGTAGCGCGGCCGCGATTTCCTGCGGGTCGCGCTGCGACCGCACGAGGATCAAGGTATCGGAGGATTTGTGCTGGAGGAAGGAGAAGAACATCGCGGGCTTTTGATCTTCGGTGAGGGTTTGGTACTTGCCGTCTTCCACCACGCCGACCACTTCCGCTCGCTTGCCGCCCCAGAACTTGAAGTGGCCGCCAATTGCGCGGTCGACGGATCCAAAGACCTTGCGGGCGAATTCGCGATTGACGATGGCCACCAGGGGAGCCTTATCTTCATCGTGCGTGGTCAACGTCCGGCCGGCAAGAAGTGCGGTCCCGGCCGCGCGGAAATATTCAGGCGAGACATTGTAGTTCTGGGCATCGGCGACGGCATTCGTGGGCCGGAAGTCGGTAGTCGCGTCGGTAAATACGGTGGAATCGCCGCCGCCGAGACTGAGTGGAAGCCGGTTGGCATATCCTGCAGTGGTGACGCCCGGAATCGCAGTGGCGGCGTCGAGTATGCGCTTCTGCATCTGCACGCTCTGGTCGTCGTTGTATCCGGCCATCTGCAGGTCGGTCTTTACGAGCATCACGCCCTTCGGCTGGATACCGTAGTTGCTCTGGAGCGAACGCGCCAGGCCACGCACGGCCACGAGCGAAGCGGTGACCAGTACAGCGCAAATAGAGATTTGCAGACCAAGCAGCACGTCCCGCAGCGTGAAGCGACCCG
>Ga0213872_10002321_pt1 | contig 11326 bp, 6 predicted proteins | sample VelepicomBERX_R2_FD_160071 | JGI IMG/M metagenome (GOLD analysis project Ga0213872, IMG submission 160071) | Rhizosphere microbial communities from Vellozia epidendroides in rupestrian grasslands, the National Park of Serra do Cipo, Brazil - RX_R2 | ecosystem: Host-associated > Plants > Roots >... | reverse complement strand
ATCGACGACAACATGGTCACACTATGCTGCTAAACAACTCGAATCACCATACGGATCTCGTCGAAATCGCCTGTCTCGTACTGACTTTTTCAACACCCACAGGCCGAGTCATTCGTCGAGGGAGCGACCGACATTTCGCCCCGTGTCGGAGCGGATCTCGCAGGACCGTTCATCACGGAGGCGCACAGCATCAATTCACCCGTCCGAGGCACGTTTCTCGACGATTTGGGCGTCCAGTCGGCGAGAGCGAGATAGGTGGGCATGGTTCACCTCCGCCGGGATTATAGGCCCGCGGTCTGGGATGTCAAGCGCATTTACCGGGCGGTCAGAACTGCTTCAACTCCACGAGGCCTTTGAAGAGATCGTCCGGCTGGGGCAGGATGACGTCTTCGAGAATCGGCTGGTAGGCGACGAACGTATCCATCGAGGCGATGCGCTTCACCGGGGCGTCCAGGTCGTGGAAGAGCTCGTCCGCGATGCGGGCGGCGATTTCGGCGCCGTATCCCCAGCTGAGCATGTCTTCGTGGGCGATGATGACGCGGTTCGTCTTGCGGACAGACTCAGCAATAGCGTCCCAGTCGTAGGGGCTGAGAGTGCGCAGGTCGAGAATCTCAGTCTCGATGCCGTGCTCGCGGCGGGCCTTCTGTGCGGCCTGCAGGGCGCGCGGCACGAGCGCACCGTAGGTGACGAGCGTGATGTCGGAGCCTTCGCGCACCTTGGCTGCCTTGCCGAACGGAATCATGTAGTCCGGGCCGGGATAGGGCACGCGTCCGTAAGTCTCCCGATACAGGCGCTTGTGCTCGAGGAACATCACCGGGTCGTCGCAGCGGATCGCGGTGCGCAGGAGTCCGTTGGCGTCGAGCGCGTTCGAGGGATAGACGATGTGCATTCCCGGTGTATGCGTGAAGATGCTTTCGCCACTCTGCGAGTGGTAGATGGAGCCTCCGGTGAGATAGCCGCCGATGGCGACGCGGACAACGGCGGGGCAGGCCCAGGTTCCGTTGGACCGCCAGCGGAGCACGGGCAGCTCGTTGCGGAGCTGCTGCATGGCGGGCCAGATGTAGTCGAAGAACTGGATTTCTACGACCGGCTTAAGGCCGCGAAGCGCCATGCCGACAGCGCGTCCGACGATGTTGGCCTCAGCGAGTGGCGAATTGAAGACGCGGTCTGAGCCGAACTCGACCTGCAGGCCATGCGTAAGCTTGAAGACTCCACCCTTGCCTTTGACGAGCTTCTGATCGAGGTATTCTTCACGGCTGCAGTCAGCGACGTCCTCGCCGAAGATGACGATGCGCGGGTCGCGGCGCATCTCGTCGCGCAGGCAGGCGTTGATCAGATCGGCCATTGTTCGCTCGTGGGTGTCGGCGGTGCGGGCCGGGGCGGTCTGGAGCGCGCGTTCGGTCGGGTCGAAATCCTCGGAATAGACGTGGCGCAGGATCGATGCCTCATCGCTTGCGGGCAGCGGCGAGCGCAGGGCGCGCTCAGCGGCCTGGCGGACCTCCTCGTCAACCTGCTTTTCAATGCGATTGATGCCATCCGAGTCGAGGATGCCCTCCCGGAGCAGGTACATCTGGAATTTCGACAGAGGGTCGCGCAGCGCGTCTTCGTTGCGCTCTGCTTCGGGGCGGTAGAGGCGGTCGTTGTCCGAGTGCGAGTGCGAGTAAGGCCGGATGACGTGTCCGTGGATGAAGGCTGGACCCTTGCCGGAGCGGCAATGCGCGGCGGCCTCCTCGAAGGCCTGCCATGACGCGATGGGGTCGGTGCCGTCGATCTCTGAGAAATAGAAATTCGGGAAATTGTGAACGAGCCGGGATATGTTTCCGCCCGGAGTGTTGACTTCGACGGGAACGGAGATAGCGTAGCCGTTATCCTCCACCACGAAGATGATGGGCAGCTTTTCGTTCGAGGCGGTGCTCAGGGACTCCCAGAATTCGCCCTGCGAGGTTGAGCCTTCGCCCACTGAGACGTAGACGACCTCGTCGCCCTCGAACTCCACGTTGCGCCAGGCGCGGTAGTCGCCTTCGTGCTTTTCGGCTGCTTCCGGATGGCGCGCGAAATAGCGTCCGGCTTCGGCGCAGCCGACAGCGTGGAGGCACTGCGTGGTAGTCGCCGAGGACTGCGAAACGATGTGGAGCGCGGGGCTGCTCCAGTGCGACGGCATCTGGCGGCCTCCGCTGGCCGGGTCAGCCGCAGCGCCGATGCCCTGAAGCAGCAGATCCTCTACGGAGGCTCCGAGAGCCAAGCACAAGGCGCGGTCGCGATAGTAGGGAAAGAACCAGTCGTATCCAGGCTTAAGGACCAGGCCGGCGGCGACGAGGAGTGCTTCGTGGCCTGCGCCGGAGATCTGGAAGAAAATCTTCTGCTGGTTCTTGAGCACAATCTCGCGGTCATCGGTGCGACGCGAGAGGTACATGAGCCGGTAAATTTCGATAAGGCGGTCGGGAGAGAGTCGGTCTGGAGAAAGTCCTTGAACCGCGCTCTGAGCGACACCGGACGCTGCTTTTGTTTTGCTCCGGTCAACGCCGGAGACCGCGCTACGGGCCATCCACTATCCTCACCAACTATTTTCGCCCATTGCACCAAACAGCGGAATGGACTTCAGATTGTACATGCCGCGAAGGTCGCGATAACAGCGAGGTACAGTCTGCACATATTAAGACGCGCGACGGGGCTCCGGCGGTCCAAGAAACGGCGGTGCAAAATTCCGAGACCACCTGAGGCGGCATGCTGACGTGAACCCCGCGTGAGCCTTGCCGCTTGTGCCTCGCTTGCCGTAGACTCTGCTTTCCACCCAGCATCCGAAGGTTGGTTACAAACGTAAGGGTGTGAATCGCAGAGCTGCCCAGATTGAACTTTGACCCCAGCATCACATTGACCACCGTTTCGGCAGCATGCTCTAATAACGCGTTTTGTGCAGGTTCGCCTTTGCGGCGTAATTGTACGGCCAATGACCGCTCGGGGCGCGAGCAGAGTTCGGCCGAAGAGGTTTCGTTCAGACCATAACCTTGTTCTCCTGCGCCCATGATCGCCAATTGGACGGCGCGGGAACTTGCTTCTCCTGGAGGGCTTTGAATGGCGTTTTTTGTTCCGTTAGTGGCAGCCGCGTGGCAGACCGAAGGCGTTGTGGCAGCGAATGACAACGTCTATCTCTGGATCGCGCTGATTACAGGCGTGATCGGGCTGCTGGCTGCGGTGGTGTTTGCGCGCGGCGTTTTGAGTTCCGACACAGGCACCCCGGAGATGCAACGCATCTCGAATGCCATACGGGAAGGCGCCGAAGCCTTCATGAAGCGGCAATACGGCAGTATCGCGATGATTGCCGCCGGGCTGGCAGTGGTCCTGTTCATCGGATACAAGCTGTCGGACTTCACCGCTCCCTACGCGAACAAGGTCGTCATCAGCTTTCTGATCGGAGCCACCTGTTCGGCGCTGGCCGGGCAGACGGGCATGTGGGTGTCAATTCGCGCCAACATCAGGACAGCCTCAGCTGCGCGCACCAGCCTCGGACAGGCGCTAAAAATTGCCCTGCGTGGCGGCGCTGTTACAGGCCTCGTGGTCGTGGGACTCTCGCTGATCGGCGTGGGACTGCTGTTTCTGGCCTTTGGAGGTCTGCATAATCCGCAGCAGGTTCCGTATCAGCTGGTCGGGTTCGGATTTGGCGCGTCGCTCGTAGCACTGTTCGCGCAGCTTGGCGGTGGCATCTACACCAAGGCCGCCGACGTCGGCGCCGATCTTGTAGGCAAAGTAGAGGCGGGGATTCCCGAGGATGATCCGCGCAACCCTGCCGTAATTGCAGACCTGGTGGGCGACAACGTCGGCGACTGCGCAGGTCGCGGCGCGGACATTTTCGAATCGACCGCTGCGGAGAATGTCGGCGCCATGATTCTCGGCGCGGCCCTTTATCCGGTGTTCGGGCTGAGAGGGATCCTGTTTCCGCTGATCGTGCAGGCCATCAACCTGATTGCGAGCATTGTGGGTGTGGGTTTTGTGCGGAGCGGCGAAGACGAAGACCCGATGCACGCGCTGAACAGGGGCTACTACATCACCACGTTGCTGGCACTGGTCGGTTTTGCTGCGGCAATCTACTTCATGCTGGGCGCGCGGTGGTATCTGCTGGGCAGCGGCATCTGCGGCATCGTGACGTCGTTCTTGTTTGTGCGTATCACCGAGTACTACACGGAAACGCGATTCAAGCCGGTGCAGAGCATTGCCACCGCGTCAACAACAGGACCAGCCACGAACATCATCCAGGGACTTGCGGTTGGCATGGAGACTCCGGCGCTGCCGGTAATCGTGATTGGTGCGGCCCTGCTGCTGAGCTACTACTTCGGCGTCAAGGGCCTGGCCGATGTCACGACGATTTCGAATTATGCCAAGGGCATCTATGGTACGGCGATCGCCACGATGGGCATGCTGTCGTCAGCGGCCTACATTCTGGCGATGGACACTTTCGGGCCGATCACCGACAATGCGGGCGGCATCATCGAGATGAGCGACCAGCCGCACAGCGTTCGCGAAAAGACCGACAAACTCGACGCGGCCGGCAACACGACCAAGGCGCTGACCAAGGGCTACGCGATCGGATCAGCCTCACTCGCAGCGTTCCTGCTGTTCTCCGCCTATCTCGCGACCATTCACGACATCGTGCACCAGCGGGTGACTCACGCCGGAGGATCTCTGCCCGACGGCTGGAGCTTCTCAAATGTAAACCTGGCATCGGTTCCGGTCTTTGTGGGAGCGTTGCTCGGCGCGATGCTGACCTATCTCTTCTCATCGATGGCGATCCGCGCCGTCGGGCGCGCAGCGCAGACCGTCATCCAGGATGTGCACGAGCAGTTCCGGGATAACCCGGGCATCATGCAGGGCACAACGAAGCCGGACTACGGCCGCTGCGTGCGCATCGTCACCGGAGCGGCTCTCAGGCAGATGGTTCTGCCCGGCGTACTTGCCGTTGCGATGCCCCTGGCCGTGGGACTGATCTTCCGCAATTTTGGTGACGAGTTTTATCCCTCCGCACTGACGAACTGGCCGACGATCAACGGCCTTCCGGTCAACCTGAGCGGAGCGGAAGCAGTCGCGGCGCTATTGATGGTCGGAACCATCGGCGGCATCCTTCTGGCCATGCTGATGAACAATGGCGGCGGCGCGTGGGACAACGCCAAGAAGCTGATCGAGACGGGCCTGCACGGTGGCAAGCGTTCTGAAGCGCACAAGGCGGCGGTGGTCGGCGACACAGTCGGCGATCCGTTCAAGGATACCGCCGGGCCGTCTCTGCACGTGCTGATCAAGCTGCTGGCAACCGTGACGCTCGTGCTCGCGCCGCTCTTCCTGTGAGTGCGTCGCTGGCTCTGAGCGCGACGCTGGCTATTTTCTTACGCCTTTGATGTCGCGGCCATTCTGGTGAAGGACGAGGGCGTTCACTTCGCCCTTGTCGTTCTTTATGAACTCGATCTGGGCATCGACGACTTTGAGGAAGAACCTGGTCGGAGACTCGGCAAAGAGGGGGAACTTCGGCTGGTTCGTAGCCTGTTCCATGAGCTGACCATTCTCCAGCGTGATGGCGATGCTGAACCCTGGAGCCAGCTCATAGGTGCCTGCGTAAGAAGACAGGACGGCAGGCGGGACGGTGATTTCCTTGCGCTCCGACGCCAGCTTCCTCACGCCTTTCATATCGCGGCCGCCCTGATGCAGGATCATCTGGTTCACTTCGCCCTTGTCGTTCTTTACGAACTCAATCTGGGCATCGACGACTTTGAGGAAGAACCTGGTCGGAGACTCCGCGAAGATGGGGAACTTCGGCTGGTTCGTAGCCTGTTCCATGAGCTGACCATTCTCCAGCGTGATGGCAATGCTGAACCCTGGAGCCAGCTCATAGGTGCCTGCGTAAGAAGACAGGACGGCGGCCGGGACGGTGATTTCCTTGCGCTCCGACGGGAGCACGATTTTTTCCCCATGTACAGCAGCGGCAAGTTTCGAAGCGATATCGTTGGGAGCGCCTCCGTTGAGGTTGCCGAGTACAACAACGGTGAGTTTGTCGTCGGGATAGTAGGCGAGATCGGTGTTAAACCCCTCGATGCCTCCACCATGCTCGATGAGTTGATGTCCGTTCACGGTGCGCACGAAGAGGCCGCAGGCGTAGTTTTCCTTGAAGGGCGTGGTCATCTTCTTCAGGGACGCCGCCGAGAGCACTTTGCCGCCGAATAGACCCTCTTCCCAGCGCAGAAGATCGTGCGTGGTTGAGTAGAGCGCACCGGCGGAAAAGGGAATGGTCATGTCGATGTAGCCGGCGTTCACAGGGCCGTTCGGGCCGGGCGAGTATCCATAGGCGCGGTGGAGAATGATCGCTGAGTTGGAATCGTAGCCTGAGTCAGTCATGCCGAGCGGCTTGAAGATGTTCTGCTGGATGAAGTCCTGATAGGACTGCCCGCTGATTTTTTCGAGAAGATAGCCGAGGAGTACATATCCGGAGTTGCTGTATTTCCACTTTTCACCGGGCTGGAACTCGAGCGGTTTGTCGCGAAAACGCGCGACGAGCTTCTCGGGCGTCGTTGGCGTGGCCTCGGTTGAGCGGTAGTCGGGCAAATCGGTAAAGCTGGGAATACCGGACGTGTGGGTAAGCAGATTATAGATAGTTACCTTTTCCCACGCGGCCGGCGCATCGGGCATGTATTTCTTCACAGGGTCATTGGTGCTGAGCTTGCCGCGCTCCTCGAGCAACAGGATGGCGGCTGCGGTGAATTGCTTGGTGATGGAGCCGAGGCGAAATCTGGCATCCGGGGCGTCGGCGATCTGCCATTCGAGGTTGGCATAGCCGTAGCCGTTGTCGAGGATGATTTGGTCTCCTTGTGCGACGAGGACCGCGCCCATGAACTGCTTTCCGTCCACGTAGGACTGGATAATCTGGTTCATACGGATGATGTTGTGTTGCGCGTGAAGCAGGGAAGCGACGAAGAGCAGAGCGAATGGTGCAGTACGGCGCGAACGTCCTCGAGTCACGGTGCAGTTCCCTCCAGCGATTGAAGCGGCATGGGAAGGATACAGGACATGTCAGTTACAAAAGCTCACGGGCACGTTGCAGCTTGGACGAGCGCACACCTGGCACCTGTATTCGCTGGATAGCGGAGCTCTTCGGGCACTTCGCGGGTACGAGAAGACACTGTCCTTTGGTAATCAGCAGGATAAAGGACTTTTTCGGACAGTTTTTGCTTGATTCGGTTACGATTTCCGTGACATAAAGAGAACACTATCCTCCTCTCTGCCAGCAGTGAGGGGATAGGTAATTTGGAAGGCCAATCGTTGAGGTAACTGGTTGCGCGGTTCTCTAGAAATGCTCAAGGATGTCGGGCTGCCTGGACAGTAGAGGCGGCTCTTGGTGTCTTAGGGACGAGAACTTGAAGGCAAAGAAGGCGGCTCACAGGAAAAGGAGTGGAACGTGAAAGAACACGGTGTGGTGAAGTGGTTCAACGGCGCAAAGGGCTACGGATTTATCCAGCGTTCTACCGGGGAGGACGTATTCGTGCATTTCTCCGCTATTCAGGACACGGGATACAAGACATTGAACGAGGGTGAAACGGTAGAGTTCGAATGCCAGCAGGGTCCCAAAGGACTGAACGCGGCGAACGTAATGCGAGCCGCCTGACCGGTTCCGGCATGAGCGCGATCACGCGCCACCAGATATGATCGGAACTGTTCTCTCTTTACGGCCTCTCGCATAAAGCGACGAGGCCGATCGTATTTTCGGGAGGACAACAGGGTTCAGGGCCCAGTTTGAGTCGGTGTTGTCGGCTGCTCGTATTTCTGGAGCAGTTCGCTAAGCGCCCAGGCCGCGGTTTCCGCCAGCACCGGATCAGCGGATCCCGACCATGCCTCGAGGATGGGGCGGAAGCGCGCGAGTCCGCTATTGCCCATCGCAATGGCAACATTGCGGCGGAATCCGGCAAAGCGCGAGCGCTTGACCGGCGAGCCGAAGAACCACTGGCCGAAGGCGGCCTCATCGAGCGAAGCCAGCCACTCGAGGGCGGGATTGACCAACTCCGGACGCGCGCCTAGTTCGGGGTCAGCCGCGATCGGAGCCTTGCGATTCGCCGCTCTGTAATTCCACGGGCAGACATCCTGGCAGATATCGCAGCCGAACACGTTGCGCCCGATGCCTGACCGAAGGTCCTCGGGGATCCCGCCGCGCTTCTCAATCGTCAGGTAGGAGATGCAGCGTGTCGCGTCCATGCGATATGGCGTAAGGGCCTGCGTGGGACAAGCGTCGATGCAGCGGGTGCAACTTCCGCAGCGGTCGGCAGCGAGGGCAGGCAAGTCAGCAGCAATTTCGAGGGAGGTGAGGATGACTCCGAGGAAGAGCCAGGAGCCGAGGCGCTGGTTGATGAGGCAGGTGTTCTTGCCGGTCCAGCCGACGCCGGCGTAGCGGGCGTACACGCGTTCGACGATGGGTCCGGTGTCGACGTAGCAACGCGATTCGAATGGTCCAAGCGTTTCGTGAAGGCGGGTATCGAGGGCTTCGAGGCGGCGCAACAGGACTTTGTGATAGTCGCTGGGTCGCACCTGAATAGAGTTCTGGCCGGAGTCGGTTTGCGCGCCGGATTGGGCATAGCGGGCAATCCAGCCGGTGTCTGCCGGCGCGGGATCCGTTGATCGCGGAGCCGCCGAGTTGTAATTTGCAACGCACACGATTACAGATTGCGCCCACGGAAACGCCGCACGAACCGAGGAGCGGACCAGTTCTCCGGATTCGTTGCGGCGCTTCAGGTATTCCATTTCGCCGGCAGCGCCTGAGGCGATCCATTGTTCAAAGCATTGGCACTCCTCGATGCCCTCGGGCGTGGAGGACTCCGGAATGGCGGCTACTCCGGCGGCTGTGAATCCGGCTTCGCGGGCGAGCGTGTCGACGAGGAGCTGTGTGAGGGGCACTTTTCAGAGTACAGCGATTAGCGTTCAGCCATCGAGCGCTGAGAGCGGGCCCTGCGAACAGCCGCGCGGGGTACCATGGCTTACCGTGGAGAGTTCATCCCAACCCGCGCCGAAGGCAAGCCTTGCCGATTATCTGGCGGCAGAGCGCACGCTGCTGGCTTGGATACGTACCGGACTGGCGCTGATGGGGTTCGGGTTTGTGCTGGCGCGGTTTGCCCTGTTTCTCGGGGAAATGCATCTGATGCAGAGCGGCCGCCCAGTTGAGTCTTCCGGATTCTCACTCTGGTCGGGAACGGGACTGATCACGGTCGGCGTGATAGTGAACGTGTTTGCCGGATGGCATCACATGAGCATGTTCAGGGCTCTTGATCGCGGAAAGAAAACAAACCCGCAGGCGTCGATGGTCGCCGTCGGGATGGCATTCTTTCTGGGACTGGTCGGCATAGCAATGGCCATTTATCTTGTTTCGGTCCGTAATTCGGCCCATTCGCAGGACACAAACAGGAAGGAGCCTTCGATGGCGGCGAGCACAGAGAATGGAATTGTCAGTGTCGCGAGTAATCATTCGGTAGACGAGACGGTGGATAAGCTCAAGGGCATCCTGCAAGCGAAGGGCGTAATGCTCTTCGCGCTGGTCGATCACAGTGGCGAAGCGGAGAAGGTGGGCATGACGATGCGTCCGACGAAGCTACTGATCTTCGGGAGCCCGAAGGCGGGAACTCCGCTGATGCAGGCGGCGCCGAGCATCGCGATCGATCTGCCATTGAAGATCCTGGTCGCGGAAGATGAAAAGGGGAAGGTCTGGGTCTCGTACAACAGCCCGGAGTATCTCGCCGGGCGGCACGGCATTCCAGGTGACTTGCTACAGAACATTGCCATTGTCAAAACGCTGGCTGAGAAGGCCGCGGAATAATCGGCCGCAAAAAAAAATGCAGTGGAGCTTTCGCCCCACTGCACTTCCGTAAAGGTTACGGTTTAGAACAGGAACTTCGCCCCGAACTGGAAGGTCCGAGGATCGTAGGTCGACGTCACCTGGCCGAAGTTGCCGTCCGTGTATCCGGTATTGATACCGTTGAACTCCGTATGGTTGAAGGTATTGTACGATTCAGCGCGAAGCTGGATCCGTGGACCTTCACCCTGCGTAATCCGGAATTCCTTGAACAGGCTGAGGTTCCAGTTAAACAGGCCCGGCCCGACGACCGCATCCTTGCGCGCCGTTCCGAAGCCCTGGTTTGTCCCGCCGGCCCACGGCGCCGCTGGTGCCGCAAAGGACGAAGTGCTGAACCATGCCATTTGCTTCTTGGTATAGCTCACCGGGCTGACGATGTCAGGACGGTTCGACGTTCCGCCGCCCAGCCCTATCGTGTCCGGAGAGTAGCTGACGTTCACGGGGTTTCCGCTCTGCGCCGCGGTGATACCGGAGATCTGCCATCCGCCCAGAAGATTGCGCGCAATCGCATTCTCCGAGTGCAGGAAGAACGGCAGATCGTAGATGTAGTTTGCGCTGAACACATTCCGGCGGTCGATCAAACCCGAACCGCGGTCGTACCTGATGTTGAAGGGATTTGAAATCAAACCGCTCGATCCTGACGCCACCGTCGAGGTCAGGTCGCCGCTCTGAATATCGATCTCGTGCGAGTAGGTATAGGACAGCTGGACAGTCAATCCATGCCGGGCCTGCATGCGAAGGCTGGCCTGAAGCGAGTGATAGCTGCTGTTTGTGGCATTTTCGACCTGGGTGATGCCGCCGAATCCCTGGTACATGCGGTAGAGGTTCGCATTGGCGCCGGTGGCTACCGCTTCGCGATCAGCGATATCCGACAGCGGCAAGGTGTTAATCGCCCGCTCATCGTTCTGGTGCCAGGCGGTCATACCGACGTACTGCAGCACCGCCACGGTGGACGGGGCCACCTCGCGCTGTACTCCCAGGCTGAACTGAGTCGTCGCCGGGAGCGGATAGTTAGACGCAAGGCTGCTGAAGTTGGCGGGGTAGAACGGCGCTGTGGAGGTCTGCCCCGTCTGGTTGTTGGTATTTGGATTGGAGAAGTAGACGGTATTCACGCTGGGCTGATAGGCATTCGGCGCGTTGGTATCCGTGCCGTAGATATCGTTACCCTGCACGCGTTCGAAGAACATTCCGAACCCGCCGCGAAGGACCGTCTTGCCATCCCCGAGCAGGTCATATGCGAAGCCGACGCGCGGCTGGATGGAGCCGTACCAGTTGTTTACCAGCCCTCTCGGGGTTCCATTGACGCCTGCCAGCACAACGCCATTCAGATAGAAGGGCACCACCGCGCCGGCAGGCTGGCTGAAGCCCGGTCCATTCGGGTTCAGAGCACCGGTTCGCGGGTCAGGTGACTGGGCAAGGGCCGGGTTGAAGTCTGCCGAAACGAAGTTCGATGTACGG
>Ga0213872_10002320_pt1 | contig 11347 bp, 7 predicted proteins | sample VelepicomBERX_R2_FD_160071 | JGI IMG/M metagenome (GOLD analysis project Ga0213872, IMG submission 160071) | Rhizosphere microbial communities from Vellozia epidendroides in rupestrian grasslands, the National Park of Serra do Cipo, Brazil - RX_R2 | ecosystem: Host-associated > Plants > Roots >... | reverse complement strand
GTGTTGGAAGGTGCAATCAGGTCGACCAGCGAGGCATAGGACGATGCGAAGTCGCGCCCCCCCATGTGCGCGGGAAGCGTCGCGAACAGCATTGACGTGGCGCCCGCATATCGACCGTGAAAATCGAGTATGTAGGTCTCAACCTCCACACGACGGGTCACGCTGCTCCCTTCCCCTGTTAGCTATTCTTGGCCGATCTTGCTGCTGGAGAATCTGCGCCGGCCGGCAGCCGGCGGCAATCTTCAACTATTTAAACAAAAATCAGTAATGAAGGCGATGCCTTTGTGGGGCGCACCCGCAAACAAAAGCCGACCGGGCAGCGTAGGCTGCACACGGTCGGCTCGCTGCGGCTGCTTACCAGACGCGGCAGCGATTCTCACTCACCATGGGTTGGCCCTTCTTGCAGCTGAAGGCCTGCTCAAATTCCGGCATGTTCACGACCAGGCCGTTCACACGGTACTTTGCCGGCGAATGCGGGTCCGTCAGCGCGCGCAGGCGGGCCGTTTCCGGGCGCACATTGGAGCAGGACCACTGCGCATAGCCCACGAAGAAACGCTGTTCGGGCGAGAGGCCATCGCGCGCCTCCAGCTGCTGGCCGGCGGTATCGGACTTCCACGCCATCCAGGCCAAGATGATGCCGCCCAGGTCGGCGATATCCTCGCCCTGCGTGAGCTTGCTGTTGACCTTCAGTTCGTCCACGGCCGTGTACTTGGCATACTGGTCAACTACGCACTGGGCGCGCTCCTTGAATGCGGCGGCGTCTTTCTTCGTCCACCAGTCGCGCAGATTGCCCTTGGCATCATACTGGCGCCCCTCGTCGTCGAACGCATGTGTCAGCTCATGGCCGATCGTGCTCCCCGTGTCGCCATAGTTCGGCGCCGCGTCCATCTTGGCGTCGTACAGGGGCGGCTGCAGGATGCCAGCCGGGAAGTTGATATCATTCATCTGCGCCGAGTAGTAAGCGTTCACGGTCGGCGGCGTCATCTCCCATTCGCCGTGGTCTACCGGTTTGCCGATTTTGGCGAGCTGGCGCTTGATCTCGAAGGCATTGGCGCGCTGAGCGTTGCCGAAGAAGTCGTCGCGCTTGATGTCCACGCTGCTGTAGTCGCGCCACTTGTCCGGGTAGCCGATCTTGTTGGCCAGCCCGTGCAGCTTCTCCAGCGCGCGGGCCTTGGTCTCCTCGCTCATCCACGTCAGGTCCTTGATGTCCTTTTCCATGGACTGCTCGATCAGCTGCGTCATATGCAGCGTATCGTCCTTCAGCTTGGGGCTGAAGGCACGGGCGACGAACTCCTGACCCAGGGCTTCGCCCAGTTGGCTATCGACCATCTGCACGCACTTCTTCCAGCGCGGCTGCTGCTGCGGAACGCCTTGCAGCGTCTTGCCATAAAAGTCGAAGTTCGCATCCACCAAATTCTTCGACAGCAAATTTGCCGATGCGTGCACCACGTGCCAACGCAGATAGGTCTTGATGTCGGCCAGCGAATCGCGCTTGAAGCGCTTGGCCAGCTCCTTCATGAAGCCGGGCTCCGACACATTGACGATGCCAGGCTCACCCACGCCCGTCTGCTTGAAGTAGGCGCCGAAATCGAAATCCGGCGTCAGTGCCTGCAGGGCCTTTGCGTCCATCTTGTGGAACAGCTTGTACGGGTCGCGCAGCTCCACGCGCGTCAGCGTGGCGCCGGCCAGCGAGGTTTCCAGCGCCATCACGTGCAGGGCGCCGGCGCGGGCAGCAGCGGGCGTCTCGCCGCTCAGCTCCAACATACGCGCCACGTGCTGCACGTACTTCATGCGTAGCGCCTTCGATTTCGCATCCTGCTTGAAGTAGTAGTCGCGGTCCGGCAGGCCCAGGCCGCCGGCGCCGACGAAGGCGATCACCTGCGAGGAATCGGCAAAGTCCTGGTTGGAGCCAAAGCCGAAGTAGGCCCCCACGCCGTTCAGGTGCAGCTGGGCCAGCAAAGCCGGCAAGTCATTCTTGGACTTCAGCGCGTCGATCTGGTCGAGGTAGGGTTGCATGGGCGCGATGCCCAGCTTGTCGACGGCAGGCTCATTCGTGCAGGCGGCGAAATAGTCGCCGATCTTCTGCTGTGTCGCGCTGCGGCCATCGGTATTCTTGGCTAGGCCGTCCAGGATGCCCCACAGGAAGCGCTGGTTGTCCTGGTACAGCTTGCCGTACACATCCCAGCTCGACTGGTCGGCCGGTATGGGATTGTTTTTCATCCAACCACCGCAGGCATACTGGTAAAAGTCGACGCAAGGGTCGGCCGTGCGGTCCATGGCCGCGGTATCGAGGCTGGGCGTATAGGGAAAGGTGGTGAGCGGCGTTTCGGCCGGCGCTTCATCGGCATGGACCAGCGTGCCCACCTGGGCCAGCGCCAGGCAGACCAGGGTCGTCAACATCTTGCGCATCGTGTCTTCTCTCCGTGAATCTTCATGTTCTTGCTCGGCGCATCAACGTGCCGGGTAAGCTTGTGATGGTACTCGATTCGGCCGCGGGGCCGCTGCCGCAGGCGCGACGAAGCGCCTTGGCCAACGCGAATGTTGCGAATTTGGCCTCGTGCCGATTGGCACACCGCCGGCCACGGCGCACGGTTCTGCTGCAACAATGCCACCCCGCGACACACAGGCGACGGACGTCAATTTACAGGTTTACCCTGATTGACATAGCATGCTGCCACACTAAGTCGCTGGCGGAGCAAGATAAAGATGGAAGCAAGGGCTGTACTACGCACTGCAGTAACGGACGACTGGCGCCGCTGGATCGGCGAGAACCTGCTGATGGGCAGCGACCCCGCCTCCATCCACAGGGCGATGACGGATGCGGGCATCGCACCCAAGGAAGCGGAAGTGGAAATCAACGCGGCCATGGCCAGCCCCTATCTGCGTGCATCGGAACGCCTGCACGCGCGTCTGGCCAAGCGCGACTGGATGCTGGAATCGATCTCCAAGCTGCGCCGCATGCACCCGGACGCCAAGACCGTCGAACGGCGTCACCGCATCAGCCGCGACGAATTCCTGCGCGAGTTCTATTCGCAGAGCAAGCCCGTCATCATCACCGGCATGATGGACGACTGGCCCGCCATGGAGAAATGGAGCCTCGACTACTTCGCCGCACAAGTGGGCGAGCGCGAAGTGGAAGTCCAGTTCGGCCGTACTAGCGACCCGAACTTCGAGATCAACGGCCCCAAGCACAAGCGCAAGATGCGTTTTGGCGAATATATCGACATGGTGCGCGCGGCCGGCGTCACCAACGACTTCTATATGACGGCCAATAACTCCGGCCACAACAAGCAGGCGATCCGCGAGTTATGGCAGGACGTCATCCAGATTCCGGAATACCTCAAGGGCGAGGATCCAAGCGAGGGCTTTTTCTGGCTCGGGCCGGCAGGCACGATCACACCCTTCCACCATGACCTGACCAACAACTTCATGGCGCAGGTGATCGGCCGCAAGCGCGTGCTGATGATCCCGTCGAGCGAGTTGCCGCGTACCTACAACCACCTGCACTGCTTCACGCCGGTGGACGGCTGCAAGATCGACTACGACCAATTCCCCGCCATGCGCGACGCCACCGTGCAGGAAGTCATCCTGAGCCCAGGCGAAATCCTGTTCCTGCCGGTGGGCAATTGGCACTTCGTGGAAGGGCTGGATGTATCGTGCACCATGTCATTCACGAACTTCGTGTTCGATAACGAGTTCACCAGCTTCTACAAGACCTACAACGCCGTCTGATCGTGCGCATTGGAACAAGGGGCCGCGCGGCTTGCTGCGTGGCCCTTTTTCATTGCGGCGACCTGCATCGCTCAGTGCAAGGTGAACACCACCTTGACGCTGTTGTCGAGCGCAGCACGGTCGATATAGGCGATCAGCTTGCTATTACCCGCCACCAAGTGCTTGACCTCGCCACTGTCCCCCACCTCCACTGGCGGCTGGCCGCGCCCGGTGAACAGCATGCGTGCCCAGTAGGCCTTCATTTGCGGCAGGGCCTTGCCGCTGATCGCCTCGTAGAAGTCGTTGCGCACGGGCGAGCCCTCGCGCTGGTCGACAGGCACCGCTGCGCCGCCGCCGGGGAAGGCCGCCGCCCGGCCCATGAAGATGTCGGCCACCTGGTCCTGCGTCAGGCTGGTCACCGCGCTCTTGGCGGAGACTACGACGACGATGTCGGCATGCGCGCAAACGCTGCCGAGGAGAAGCACGGCCAGCAAGATGCGGAGACGGGTTGGCAGGTACATGTCGTGCCCCCGTCAGAAGATGAAATCCGCCATGACACTGTAGACATTCACGCGACCGCCTTTCGGCATGGTCGGCAACGTGTTCTGCAAGGTGCCATAGGAATGGTCAGCCAGCCGGATATCGTCCCATTGCGCCTTTAGGTCGACATTGCGCATCACGTCCCAACGCACGCCGCTGGCGAAGGTGCGCTGGCCGATCGGGGTGACGCCCGTATTGGTGGTGGGCAGCAGTTCGGATACGGTGGCATAAGGCGAGAACAGGCCGAAGCGCTTGCCGGCGTTCACGTACCAGCCCACGCGCGTCGCCTTGACACCCTTGCCGCTGAAATTCACTACCTTGACCCACTCGCTGGACGCAAACCACTCGCCCGGGTCGTAGCTAGCGCCCAGCGACATGAAACGACCCAACGGCGGCCGCTGGTTGTCAACGTCGCGTACTTGGTAGGCTGCGTGCAGGGTGGCGCGCTCGAACTCGACGGTATCGAATATGCCGGCCACCTTGGTAGAGTGGACGGTAACCTCGCTCGTATTGGTCACTGCTGCATGGCCGTACAACACAGTCGTGGTATTGGTCGCGCCATCGATATGCCAACGGTAAGCGGCGTCCACCCCGTCGCTTTCCTTCAGCGCCAGCAACCTGTACACCTCGATGGGCGGGCGCGCCGTGATATTGCTGTAGCCCACGCGGCGCGAGTCAGACTCGAGGAAGCTCGGTAGTGAGATGCGCCCCAGGCGCAGGCTGAAGTCCGGCGTCACCGCATACTTGACGTTGGCCCAACTGATGAAGGGTTCGTAGCTGCCGTTGGGACGATATTCGCTGACCATCTGGACCACGGCGGACCACTGGTCTCCGATATGGCCCGTCAGCTGCAGGCCCAAGCGCGTATCGACGTAAAACGTCAACTCGTTCGACCGCCCCGCTCCTGTCGGCTGCAGGTTGTCGAAGGTATAGTCGGTCCGCCGCTCGGGCGATTGCGTGAGGCCGAGTGTGCCGAAGCCATTGAGCGCGACCATGGGCTGCGGCGCACGCGCGGCCAGGGCTGGCCCGTCGTCGTCGGCCCGCGCCGGCAGCACCAGCATCAGCATTGCCGCAACCATCAATACGGCGGACATTCGTTCGACCACGCCCCCTCCTACGACGATGCGCCAGTTGCGCTACTCAAGATACTTGTTCAGGAATTGCTGAACCTTGCCCTGTTGCTCGGCGCGGTCGATGCCGCTGTCGATCCGGCCAATCAAGTCCTTGGCATTGCTCGCCTTGGCCGATACGGCGAAATACAGGCGATGCTCGGGCGAGCCGGGCAAGGGCTGACTCACCAGATTGCCATCTACCAGCAGGGTACGCAGCTTCGGATTGATCAGGTACATGCCGCCCACGCTCTCGCGTGAGGCGATGAATAGGTCGCAGCGACCGACGTGCAGCTTGGCGATCAGCTCTTCATAGCCTACCGTGCCACGATCGACCTGCTGCGTATCGATCCCGTAGGACTCGAAGCGATAGCCCCCCAAGCCGCATACCCGGTAATGATGCAGATCCGCCAGCGACTGCAGCTTGATGCCCTCTGGCCGCGCCTTGCGCGAATAGAAGTAGACATGGTGCATGGTGAAGAAAGGCTTGCTGACCACGAGTCCACTCGCTTCCGCGTCGCCTTTGTCGACATCGATCGCAATCTGCAACTGCTTGTCCGACACGGTAGCGAGGCAGCGCGCCCATGGCAGCAGTTGCACGTCCACGTCCCAATGGTATGGCTGGCCTATCCACTTGAGCAGGTCGACGCTGGCACCGACCACGCGATCGAGCGCATGCCCGTCGGCACGCGCCCGATAGGCGAAAGGCGGCATCTCGGCCTGGTCCGCGCAGGCACCGATCCTCTCGGCCCAAGCGGGTACGGTAAGCACGAACGCCAGGCAAGCTGCCACCCACGCCCTATGTCCCACCGCCCTATTCAATATTGTTCTCATCGTGCTCCGACGTCACCCACGTCGGGTGCCCGTTCGCTTTTGAAAAATATAGCAGGTAGCCATGCGCAAAGCTGGCCCGATACCGCAAAGAAAAAGGCAGCGGATGCCCGCTGCCCTCTTCCTTCCATTGCCAAGATGTAAAGTGCTTAGAACGTGCTCCGCAGCGACAGCATATAGCTGCGCGGCGCCTGCCACTGGAACTGGTCCAGCGCAGGCGTGTTGCCCTGGCTGATCGAGGTCACATGGTGGGTGTCGCCCAGATTGAACACGCTGAATTCGATCTTGGTCTTCTTCAGGAAGCTGCTTGGACTGTTGATCGTATAGGCAGCGTTCAGGTCGACGTTGGAGAAGCTAGCGATATGGTAGGCCGAGGGGTTGCCGCCATATTCGTACTGCGGGCCCACGTCCTTGTACACGACCGATGCATTCCACGGGCCCTGGTTATAGAGCAGGCCGAAAGCCATCGTGGATTCCGGCGACTTGGGTACTTCGCCGAAATTGCCAAGGACGTTGTTCGCCGTGTAGTTGGCGCGGTTGATCGAGCCGTTGGCATAGAAGGACCAGCCACCGCCCATCACATAAGTCAGCTCGCCTTCGATACCCTTGTAGACCGCGCCACCCTGGTTCAGGAACACGGTCTGGTGTGTCACCGGATCCTGCTGCGTGCCGATCATGTTGTCGAAGTTGATGTAGTAGATGTCCGCATCGGCCACCAGCGTTGCCGACTTGTGCACCCAGCCGAACTGATAGTTCGTCGTCGTCTGCGGCTTGGGGGAGTTCTCCGGCGTGGCGACCTGCAGCTGGTCCAGCGTCGGCACCTGCAGGCCCTTGGCGAACTGCACATAGACGGCATCCTGCTTGCCCAGGTGGTAGTTGGCCGTCAGGAAGGGCAGCGTATCGGTATAGGTTTCGCTGAAATTGGCGGGAACCTTGGAACCCTGGTTGAAGATGGCGTTTACGCTACGCACGAAGTGCATGTACTTCACGCCCGGCGTGACCGTCAGGTCTTGCGTCGCGGCCCACTCGAACTCGGCGAACGGCTGATACTGGTTCCAGCCCGACTTCTGGTTCGACTTCAGGCCATAGGTCGCGAAGTCCGTATCGTAAGTGCCGGTCGACACGTCTTCCAGGAAGTTGTGGCGGTTCGTATCGGCGTGGTCGTACCACAAGCCGGCACGGAACAGGCCGGCGCTGGTTTGGTCGGTGATCTTGAAGATGTCGCCCGTCACGCGGTAATGGTTGAGCTTGTCGTAGCCTGGCACGCCGCTCTTGAACTTCACACCGTAGATCTTGCTGCCCGTGTCGGGTGTCGCGCCAGCCGCAATAGGCACACCCGTGCCCAGATAGCCCGTTGGGTCGTAACCCGCGATGGTCTTGTTGTCGTAGTAGTAGGAGTAGATGTTGTTGTCGACTTCCCAGCCACCACCCAGCGAGCTTTGCAAGCGCACATATTCCATGTCGGTACGCTTGTGCACGTGGTTGTAGCCATAGTAGCCCTGGCTGGTCGGATCGTTGTTCATGCTGTAGTTCTGGCCGAACAGCGCAGCCTGCTGCTGCGTGGCGCCAGAAGCATTGTCGGTCACGCCCGTCTGCACATCACCATAGGTGCCGAACACAGTCAGGCGGGTGGACTCGCCGATCTTGGTCTGGAACTTGACGACGATGTTGTCACTGGCGATCGTGTTGTAGGTCAGGTAGCCATCGCTATGCAGGTCCTGCGCCGTCACCTGCAACGTCGGGCCCTGACCGCTGGCACCGCGACCGCTCTCAAAGGAAGCACCTAGCAGGCGCGTGTTCCAGCTACCGTAGGAGCCGAACACTTCGGCCGACTCGACCGCTGCCGGCACCTTGGAGTACAGGTTGACCGAACCGCCGTAGGTGGCCTGGCCGAGTGTGCTGGCGCCGCCGGGGCCGCGCTCGACCGAGGCGCCGCCGATGACGGAGGCGGGGAAGTAGGACGTCGAGTGGTGCGACGGGTCGTTCGTGTCGCCGAATGGGATACCGTCCCAGGTCACGTTGTACTGGTTGTCCTGGAAGCCGCGCAGGGTCGTCTTCGTGTCAGCGAGGCCGGGGCCGTTCGGCGACGGCTGCGTGGCCGCGCTCGGGGCGATGCCGATGATGGTGTTGTAGTTGCCCGTCGGGGCGACCATTTCCTCGATGAAGGAGCGCGAGATGATGGATTCCGGCTGCGTCGCCTCAAGATTCGCCTGCGTCGGGGCCACGGCAGATGCCGTACCGCGCTTGGCAGACACTTCGATCACTTCGCTCGCGCCGGTCTGGGCGCCCACGGTACCGAGATTCACGCTATCGTCGGCCATGACGGCGGGCACAACGGCCACACCCGTCAATGCCAAGGACACCAAGCGGCTAAGAGACTTCAGTCGGACAGACTTCACCTTACGTACTCCCTGAATGGATTTTTAATGGTCGAACAACTCAATTCGCGAAAAAGCGCGCGCGAAATCTGCGAATTGATATCCGAGTTAAATGTCCAGGAAATTACACCTGTATTTAAGTGATATTACGCAGAAGTGAATCCCATTCAGTTCAATGACTTGGCCGTACAGCAGGGCCCGCACGCATGCCAGCATACTGTTGACTATTACCCACACAAAGCAATTGAGCCGCTGCAAACCGCGCCCGATAATATGCTTATGCTGAATACATCCATTTCCCTGCTGCGCCAGCTGGTCGTCACCGCCTTGAGCGGTACCGCACTTGCCGCAGCCAATCCATCGTTCACCGCCGCGGCTTCTGGCCCCGTGAGCGATATGTCCATCAACGTGAACGTCCAGGTTGCGGATGCCGACGCAGGCAAGCCGGGCGCCTACTACGTCGCGGCCCTGTACCGGGGCACGATCTTCGCCAACAACGGCAGCGGCTGGTCTGTGTACAGCGGCACGAACCTGCCAGCTTTTTCCACCGGGACACTGCAGAACAGCACGCTCAAGCCGGTGCAGAGCATGGACCTCAGCGCGCTGGCCGGCGTCCAGCTGTATGCCGGTTATGGCACCAGTGCGGGTGACATGCTGGCCAATCACCGATATGCGGCCATCTACACCGTCCCAGCGGCACCACCTTATATGGTGCTCGGCTACTACACGGGCAGTAGCGACTCGCTGGCCTCGGCGACGACGGCCAGTTACCCGATCACGGCAGTCTCAATGGACCAGGTTTCGGCGGGGACAGATGGCAGCCTGAACGGCACGCCGACCGCCAGTCTGCTGGCAAACGACAATGCCACGGCCAAGGCCAGCTTCATCTGCATCTCCAACGTCGGTACGGCCGACTTCGACCCCGCCATCGCCCACGGCGCGATGGTCACCAATCGCACCGTGTTCGAGCAGAACATCGTGGCCCTGGCGCAGAGCCAGAACGTCACCGGCATCAATATCGATTTCGAGGGTCTCTACAGCGCCGACCGCGATGCCTACACCAGTTTCGTCGCCGAACTGGCCACGCGCCTGCATGCCATCAACGTCAAGCTGATGCTGAGCGTACCCGCCAAGGCCAGCGACGACCCGGGCAATGACTGGACCTGGCCGTATGACTTTGCCATGCTGGGCCAGAGCGCCGACATACTGCAGGTAATGACCTACGACGAAAACGTGCCCGGCTGGGCACCCGGCCCGGTGGCAGGCAGTGATTGGATGCAGACCACGCTGCGATACGCCGTGAGCCAGGCGCCGGCCGGCAAGATCGTGCTCGGCCTGCCCGCATATGGCTACGACTGGAACACGAAGACCAACGCGGGCAGCTCCATCAACTGGAAGGACATCCCTGCCCTGCTCGCCAGCACGGGGGCCAAGGCGCAGTGGGATGCGGCCACGAACTCGGCCTACTTCAACTACACGGCCAGCGACGGCACCCCGCACCAGGTGTGGTACGAGAACACGCAGGGCATCCAGCTCAAGGCGCACTTCGCCAAGAGCATGGGGCTCGCGGGCGTCTCCATGTGGGCGCTGGGCGAGGAAGACAGCAGCTTCTGGACAGCTGTGTCGGCCGGGCTCAGTCAATAAAAAAGCGGCGGGTCATACGACCCGCCGCTATCAGTCACTCTCGCAAGTACCCGCTTTTCTTAGAAATGGAAGATCACGTCGCTTGCGAACATCAGCTGGTTCTTCTTGCCCTGCCCCAGCGTTGCTGTCGGATTGTCGTAGGCGTCCGCACCGAAGGAATGCTCGTAGCGGATTTCCGGACGGATCGTAATCACATTGCCGATCCAGTGGGTCCAGCTCACGGCCGTCTCGTAGTAGGCCGCCTTGAAGCCCGTACGCTGGCCCTGCTCATCGTGCAGCCAGTCATTGCGGTAGGTAATGTAGTTGCGGCCGTCGACCGTGTACTCGATGTAGTTGACGATGGCCGGCGTACGCGCGGTGCAGCTTGCGGCGTTCGGGTTCGCGCACTGCGCGCCCGACGGTGCGCCGTAGGTCACATTCGGGAAGTCCGCCGCCAACTGCGCCTGGCCGGCCGCATTGTTCGCGTTCGGCACGTCGCGCTGGATCATATCGTACATCTCGGTCGCCATATGCCACTTGTCGTTGAACTTGTGGTACCAGGTAATGACGGGATGCTGCACATTGTTCCAGCCAAACTTGCCGCCATTGACCGTGTTCAAGCAGGGGTAGAGCGCGTCCTTGCCGTCGTCCGAGGTCCACTGCACGCACATGGCGGCCGTCAGCTTCTTGGTATGGGCGTTCTTGTCCCAGATCGCCACATCGTTACCACTGCTCAACTCGCCCTGCACAGTCCAGTTCTTGTTGAGCTTGATCGTGTCGACGATACCCGTTTGAGTATATGGGTCGTAGGTGTACAGCAGCGAATGGCTGTAGGTCAGGTTGTTCGGTGCCAGTTGGGCCTCGATGTCGGGGATCGAGATATAGCGGCCGATGCGGATGTTCATGCCGTCCGCAATAAAGGGATCATAGAAGTCCGCATAGACCATGACCGGGTCGAAGCCATACTTCTGGGCGTACTGCGTGTACTGCTTGAAGGCTGGGTTGATGCCGTTCGAGAAGGTGTACTTATAGTCAGTACCGTAGAGGCCGGCAATGCGGAAACCCCAGTCATAGTGGTCCTTCTGCACTTCGTCTGGCGTACGCTCCACGTAGAGTGCCAGCTGGTCAAGCTGCGCCGTATTGGGTGCGTAGGAA
>Ga0213872_10002319_pt1 | contig 11348 bp, 10 predicted proteins | sample VelepicomBERX_R2_FD_160071 | JGI IMG/M metagenome (GOLD analysis project Ga0213872, IMG submission 160071) | Rhizosphere microbial communities from Vellozia epidendroides in rupestrian grasslands, the National Park of Serra do Cipo, Brazil - RX_R2 | ecosystem: Host-associated > Plants > Roots >... | reverse complement strand
TGTCGTCTGCCAGTGATTTGACGAATTCCTTCTGGATTTCGAGGATCTTCTGGTCGCGATAGAGGTCGTAATAGGCCTGGACGACGCCGCCGAGAACGGTCTGCTCGGTGGAGGTCAGGATGGCCCGGCCATTGGCGACCGCCCATTTGGAGTGGGTGACGTCCGAGAAGGTACGGCCCCCGTCCCAGATTTCCTGTTTGACCTGAACGGCCTCTTCGTCGGGACGGCGCTTCAGATTTTCGCGTTCGTTGATAGTGAAGCCGAGGCCGGTGGGCGTGGGGAGGGTGACCCCGTCATGCGCCTGCCCGGTCTCTCCGCTCACCACGATCTGCGGGCGGAATCCGCCCCAGGCGCGGGACACGTCATCGTCGGCCGCCCGCTGCCGGGCGCGGTCGGCCTCGAGCTGCGGATTGGTCTGGTAAGCCGAGATCAGGGCGTCCTGCATCGTCTGGGCCCCGGCGGATCCCGCGGCAAGGCAGGAAACGGTCAGCGAGCCCAGCAAAAGCGAACGGAGGCGCACGGCTTACTTCTCCTTGAAGGAATGGGTCAGGCTGTCGGACAGCGGCTTCAGCAGGTAACGCAGAACCGACTGTTCGCCACGCTTGATCATCGCTTCCACGGCCATGCCGCTATGGAGCTTGTGCTGGCCCAGGCGGTCGAGCTGTTCCTGCGAGATGAGGACGCGGCCCTTGTAATAGGCGCTGCCAGTGCGCTGATCGGTGATGCGGTCGGCCGAGATGTTGTCCAGCTTGCCGTAGATCACCGGGGTCAGGCGGTTGTCGACCGCGCTGATATGGATCGCCGCCTCGTCGCCGACGTGAATGGTGTCGATGTCGAGCGGGCTGACCTGCACTTCCAGCACCAGCGTGTCGTTGTCGGGCACGATTTCCATGATGGTGGCGCCGGGCGCCACCACACCGCCCTTGGTGTGGACGGCCAGGTTGAGGACGGTGCCGTCGACCGGCGCAGTCAGGTCGATGCGGCGCATCACGTCGTCGGCGGCGACCACCTTCTGCCGCGCCTCGACGATGCGGTTCTGCACGTCGCGCAGTTCCTTGGCCACTTCTTCCTGATGCTGCTTGTCGAGCTGATAGATCTGCAGCTTGGCTTCGCCGATGCCCTGCTCGGCGCGGGCGATCGAGGCGATGTGATCGCCGGTTTCGCCCTGCAGGCGGGCTTCCTCGCGCTGCAGAGCCAGCACGCGCGACTTGGTGACATAGCCGTCGTCGAGCAGGCCGGCCAGGCCGTGCAGCTCGTCCTGGATGGTGGCCAGCTGCACTTCCTTGGACTTCTGCAGCGCCTTCAGGCCGACGATCTGTTCCTTGTACTGCTCGATCCGCTGTTCGAGGATCTGCTTCTGGCCGGTGATCGCCGCGGTGCGGGCGCGGAACAGGTTGTTCTGGCCGGTGATGACCGAATCATCCTTGGTTTCGGCGACGTAATCCAGCAGCTCCTTGGGATAGGACGGCTCCTTCAGCCCGTCGCGTTCGGCGATCAGCCGGGCCTCGACGGCGAGGTTGGAGTCGAGGTCGCTCTGCAGGATGGTCAGCTGCGCCCGGGCCCGGGTGTCCTCGAGGCGGACCAGCACATCGCCGGCTTTCACCCGGCTGCCTTCCTCGACCAGGATGTCGCGGACGATGCCGCCTTCCAGATGCTGGATGGCGCGGCGGTTGGATTCCACCATCACCACGCCGGGGGCGACCGCGGCGCTGTCGATCGGCGCTAGGGCGGCCCACAGGCCGAACACGCCGAAGGTCAGCACGATGATGACGCCGCCGATACGGATCGGGCGGGTCGGGTCGCTCATCTGCTCGCTATAGGGAACCGCCTGGTCGGCCCGGTCGAAATAAGCCGAGATCGCGTTGGCGCGGTCCTGCGCGAAGGCGGCGAGCTTGGTGGTCACGGTCAGCTGTTTAGTCATGTCAAACCATCGAAACGGGGGCTTGCTGACCGGCCCCGGCGGAGGGGACGGCTTGCGGGCGGAGGTATTTGCCGAGGATTTCGTCGCGGGGGCCGAAGCTTTCGACCAGGCCGGAATTCATCACCATGATGTAATCCACGCTGGCCAGGATGTTGGGCCGGTGAGTGATCACCAAAGTGGTGCGCTTCTTTTCCTTCAGCTCGGCGATGGTGCGGGCCAGGGCGGCCTCGCCGTCGCGGTCGAGGTTCGAGTTGGGCTCGTCCAGCACGATCAGGGCCGGCAGCTTGTAGAGGGCGCGGGCCAGGCCGACGCGCTGGCGCTGGCCGCCTGACAGGGTGGCGCCGCCGGCGCCGATCATGGTGTCGTAGCCCTGGCCCAGCTGCAGGATCATGTCATGGACGCCCGCCAGGCGGGCCGCCTCGATCACCGCCTCGGGCTCGACCTCGCCGAAGCGGGCGATGTTTTCAGCGACTGTGCCCTCGAACAGCTCGATGTCCTGCGGCAGATAGCCGATATGCGGGCCGAGCTGGTCCTTGTTCCAGGTCTGGACATCCGAGCCGTCCAGCCGCACCACGCCGGAATGGGCTTGCCACACGCCGACGATCAGGCGGGCCAGGCTCGATTTGCCGGCGGCGCTGGGGCCGATGACGCCCAGCACGTCGCCGGCATTGACGCGGAAGCCGACACCCTTGATGACCGGGATGTTGCTCATCGGCGGGGCGGCGACAACGCGTTCGAGTTCGAGATTACCGTGCGGCGCAGGCAGTTCCATGTGGCGCTCATCGGCGCGCACCGCCGACAGGATGGCGCCGAGGCGGCCATAGGCGGTCCGGGCTTGCAGCAGCTGTTTCCAGCTCGCCACAGCCATCTCGATCGGCGCCAGCGCTTTGCCCATCATGATCGAGGAGGCGATCATCAGGCCGCCGGTGATCTCGTTGTGGATCACCAGGAACGCGCCGAAGCCCAGCATCGCCGTCTGCAGGGCGATACGGACGAACTTGGACACGGCGAGGATGAGGCCGGCGCGGTCGCTGGCCAGGGCCTGCAGCACCAGCGTGCGCTGACGGCGCTCCTGCCAGCGCTTTTCCATGGCCGGCATCATGCCCATGGCGGCGATCGCTTCGGCATTGCGCAGGGAATTGTCGAGCGTGCGGGCGGCATTGACGCCGGCAATCGAGGCATCCCCGAGGGTCTTGCGCGTCGCCAGCTCCTGCAGCACCGCGAGGATGAACAGGCAGACGCCGCCGATGGTCGCGACGATGCCCAGCAGCGGATGGATCAGGAATACGGCGAGCAGGTAGATCGGCAGCCAGGGGGCGTCGAAGAAGGCGAACAGGCCCGAGCCGGTGAGATATTCGCGCACCGTGTCGAGGTCGCGCACCGCCTGGCCGGTCATGCCCGGGCGCTGAAGGGCGCCCTTGAAGACGGCGTTGAAAACGCGGCCCGACAGACGGCGGTCGAGGCTGCCGCCAATCCGGACCAGCACGCGGGTCCGCTGCGTTTCGAGGGCGGAATAGACCATGAACAGGATCATCGCGCCGACCGAGATCACCACCAGCGTGGTGATGCTGCGGCTGGCCAGCACCCGATCATAGATCTGCAGCATGTAAAGCGGCGAGGTGAGAAGAAGGAGATTGATGAACAGGCTGAACACGCCGGCCCAGATGAAGTGCCTCTGAAAAGACTTCAGCACTTCTCGCAATTCACTCGGTTTCGCATCGATCATCCGGAAAGCCCTGTGCTCTGCCCGCCCCCTCGCCCCACGATTGGTGGAGAGTGTCGGCGCTATATAAGGAACAGCGCAAGCAAATGCAAATGTTTGAGGCTTTAAATGCGCCTCAGGCCTCGCCATTTATGCAGGTCGATCAGCAATTTTCCGGTGATTTCAGCCCATTGCCCATCGCTGCCGGAGCGAAACAAATTTTCCGACAGCAGGCGATAGCCGTCCGGGTCGGAAAAGACAGTCTTAATGGCTTGCGCGATACCGTGCGCCGAAATGTCTTCGGCGACGAAGCCCGCCTTGCCGCCATCGACCTGCTCCAGCAAGCCGCCCACCGGCGTCACCAGCGACGGCAGGCCGAGATGCGCGGCGATCGGCAGAACGCCGGACTGGCTGGCCTCTTGATAGGGCAGGACGGCGAGATCGGCTTGGGCGAACAGCTCGGGGATCTCCTCTTCCGGCGCCCAGCGCCGTTCGAGGTCGATATTGCCGGGCAGCGGCCCCAGATCCAGCGGCCCCTGGCCGACCAGCCGCAGCCGCGCGGGGAAATTCTCGGCCTCGATCAGCCGCATCGCCTCGACCAGCCGGTCGAGCCCCTTGTAGGGCAGCAGCCGGCCGAAGAACAGCAGGCGCCAGGGCGGCGCTCCCAGGGTGCGGGCGGCGGCCGAGCCGTAGCGGAACGGACCGAGGGTAGAGCCGATCACCTTGCCGGGGGGCACGCCCTGTTCGTCGACGAGGCGACGCTTGACCGAGTCGGTCAGGCTGACCAGCAGGTCGGCCTGGCGGAAATCGTTCTTCAGCAGCAGGCCGCGCCACAGATGATTGTCGCCGGGATGGGGGGCCGCATCGTGCACCACCAGCGCATTGGCGGCGCCAGCCCGCTTGATGGCGCCGACCAGCAGCGGATTCCACAGATGCACCATGGTGCACAGCGCGATATCGGCGTGCTGTTGGCGGGTGAAGGCGCCGATGCGCCGGGCGATGGCCGGCAGGCGCAGGAAACCGAGGGCAAAGCCCTTGAGGTCGGTATAGGTGTCGATGGAGAGCGTGGGCAGGCCGAGCGCCAGGGTCTCGGCATGCAGGTCCGACTGGGCGGACAGAATCAGGGAGACGCGGACGTCACCGCGCTCCTTCAGGCTTCGCGCCAGTTCCAGCGTATAGCGGGGCCCGCCGCCCCGCCGTCCCAGGTGCCACAGCACCAGGGAGGGGGGGGAGCGGTCGCTATCAATAGCGGAGGCTGTTATTGCGCACCCTTTCCTCGTCCCTGGCGGCCATCATCTGGACCAGGCCGGGGAAATCGACCCCGCGCTTCCAGCCCAGCTGCTGGGCCGATTTGGACGGGTCGCCATGCAGCAGGTCGACCTCGGCCGGACGATAGAAGGCCGGATCGACGACGACGATCGGCTTGTTGGTGGCGGTGTCGATGGCGCGGCGGCTTTCGCCCTCGCCTTCCCAGGCCAGCTTGATGTCCAGCGCCTCGGCGGCGCGCGCGACGAACTCCTCGACGCGCCAGGTTTCGCCGGTGGCCAGCACGTAATCGTCGCCGGCCGGCTGCTGCAGCATGCGCCACATGCCCTCGACATAATCGCCGGCGAAGCCCCAGTCGCGCCGGGCGTCGAGATTGCCCAGGCGCAGCTCGCCCTGCTGCTTGTGCTTGATGCGGGCCAGCGACAGGGTGATCTTGCGGGTGACGAATTCGGTGCCGCGCAGCGGGCTCTCGTGATTGAACAGGATCCCCGAGCTGGCGTGCATGTTGTAGGATTCGCGGTAGTTCACCGTGATCCAATGGCCATAGAGCTTGGCGACGCCATAAGGGCTGCGCGGATGGAACGGCGTGGATTCGCGCTGCGGCGTCTCGTGCACCTTGCCGAACATCTCGGAAGTGCTGGCCTGGTAGAAGCGGATATTCTTGGGGCCGATGGCGCGGATCGCCTCGAGGATCGAGGTCACCGCCATGCCGTCGACCTGGCCGGTATAGATCGGCTGCTCGAACGAGGTGCCGACGAAGCTCTGCGCCGCCAGATTATAGATCTCGTCGGGTTTGACCTTCTCGACCGTGCGCAGGATGTTGGAGAATTCGGTCAGTTCCATCTCGACGAACTTGATGTCCTTGTCGACGCCGAGATCGACCAGACGCCAGTTGTTGAGCGACGCGGACCGACGCGCCGCGCCGTAGACCTCATAGCCCTTGTCGAGAAGCAGGCGGCTCAGATAGGCGCCGTCCTGACCCGTAATGCCCGTGATCAGGGCTTTCTTTCCCATAATATTCTCCAGACCGGTTTGCGGCGATCTGATAACAAGGGCTTATGTCATTGCCAACAGAAAACCGATCGGCCCAATTTGGGCCCCGCAATGATTGTGTCAACGTCCGGTCCGGGTTATCCACATGATTCCTGTAACAGTTCTCTCTTTGGGCGGAACGATTTTGTCGCGGAGCGGCTCCGAGGAGCCGGTGCCGCTGGCCCGCCTGCATGAGGATGTAATTGCACGCCAGGCCCGCAGCGGCCCGGGAATGGAATCGGTCAGCTTCGTCGAACTCTCCCGCATCGGCAGCAACGCCCTGGGATTCGCCGACATCCGCGCCGTCGCCGACGAGATCGTCGTGCGCCACGAAGCCGAACCCGACGGCGCCTTCGTGCTGGTGCAGGGCACCGACACCATGGAGGAGACCAGCTTCCTGCTCGACCTGCTGCTGCCGCGCTCGGTGGCGCTGGTGGTCACCGGGGCGATGCGCACCGCCGACGCGCTGGGGGCCGACGGGCCGGCAAATCTGGCCGACGCCATCGCCGCCGCGCGCGCCGTGGCCGTGGCGCCGAACGGCGTGATGGTGTGCATGGGGGCGGAATTGCACAGCGCCATGCTGGTCAGGAAGACCGACGCCGGGCGTCCGAACGCCTTCACCTCGCCCGGTCACGGGCCGCTCGGCTATGTCACCGAGGGGCGCTGCCGCCTGCTGCTGCGCGCTACGCCCCATCCCGGACCCTACGTCATCGACGGGCCGCAGCCGCTGGTCGGGATGATGCCGCTCTGCTTCGATACCACCCCGGCCGAGGTGGCGGCGCTGCTGTCGGCGCCGCTTGACGGGCTGGTGGTGGCCGGTCTCGGCGCCGGCACCATGCCGCCGCCGGTCGATCCGCTGCTGGCCGAGGCGGCGGCCCGCATTCCGGTGCTGATGGCGACGCGCTCGGGCCAGGGCGAGGTGGCGGCGGCGACCTATGTCGGCGCCGGGACTACCCACAATCTGCTGGGGCACGGCGCGCTGGCGGGCGGCTTCCTCGATCCCCGCAAGGCGCGCATCCTGCTGACCGTCCTGCTGTGGGCAGGCTTGAAGGATGACGCGCTGCGAGAGGAATTGCGGGCCTGGCGCGATCTCGCCATTTGAGCGTCATGCGGTGGGGTGAATCATCTCCTCGGCCTTGACCCAGGAGTCGAACTCCGCCTCGGTGAGGAAGCCCAGCGCCAGCCCGGCCTGCTTCAGCGTGGTCCCCTCGGCATGGGCCTTCTTGGCGATCTTGGCCGCCTTGTCATAGCCGATATGGGGATTGAGGGCGGTGACCAGCATCAGGCTGTCGGACAGCAGGGTGGCGATCCGCTTTTCGTTGGCGACGACCCCGGCGACGCAATTGTCGGTGAAGCTGCGGGCGGCGTCGGCCAGCAGGCGGATCGACTGCGCCACATTGTAAATGATCACCGGCTTGAATACGTTGAGCTCGAAATGCCCGGTCGCGCCGGCGATCGAGACGGTGGTGTGGTTGCCGATCACCTGGGCGCATACCATGGTCAGCGCCTCGGACTGGGTCGGATTGACCTTGCCCGGCATGATCGAACTGCCCGGCTCGTTCTCCGGCAGGCTGATCTCGCCGATGCCGCAGCGCGGCCCCGATCCCAACAGGCGGAAATCATTGGCGATCTTCATCAGCGAGGCGGCCAGGGTGTTCAGCACACCCGACACCTCGACCAGGCTGTCATGGGTGGCCAGCGCCTCGAACTTGTTGGGCGCGGTCACGAAGGGCAGGCCGGTCAGGGCCGCCGCCTCCTCGGCGAAGACGGCATCGAAGCCCTTCTTGGCGTTGAGTCCGGTGCCGACGGCGGTGCCGCCCTGGGCCAGCCGCAGCACGGCGGGCAGGCAGTTCCGCACCCGCTCGATGCCATAGCGCACCTGCTGCAGATAGCCGGAAAATTCCTGCCCCAGGGTCAGCGGGGTGGCGTCCTGCAGATGGGTGCGGCCGATCTTGACGATGTCGGCGAACTCGGCCGTTTTCGTCTCCAGCGCCGCCGCCAGATGTTCCAGGGCCGGAACGAGTTGCCCGGCCAGCGCGGTGGCGGCGGCGATATGCATGGCGGTGGGGAAGCTGTCGTTCGAGCTCTGGCCGCGATTGACGTGATCGTTGGGGTGGACCGGCGACTTGCTGCCCATGGTTCCGCCCAGCAATTCGATGGCGCGGTTCGAGATCACCTCATTGGCGTTCATGTTGCTCTGGGTGCCCGAGCCGGTCTGCCACACCACCAGGGGAAAATGATCGTCCCAGCGCCCTTCGGCGACCTCGCCGGCGGCCTGGATGATCGCCTTGCCGATCCCGGCATCCAACTCGCCCAGGCGGATATTGGCCCGCGCCGCCGCCTGTTTCTGCAGGCCCAGCGCATGGATCAGGATGGGCGGCTGGCGTTCCCCGCCGATCTTGAAATTCTGCAGGGACCGCTGGGTCTGCGCCCCCCAATAGCGGTCGGCGGGAACCTCGATCGGACCGAAGCTGTCGGTCTCGGTGCGGGTGGGGGTACTTGTCATGACGCCTCGCTATTCAATTTCGCCATAATCATGATGATATGTTGCCAGTATGGAGCAAGGAACAAGATCCCCCCGACATCTTGTCCGCGGCATGGCCTTGTCGGCTATGTTGCACGGGGCATTTTTCCTGCTCGCCATCATCCTTTGGTCCCTGTCGCGCTCGGCCGCGCCGCCGCCCCGCGGGCCGCAGGCGATTCCCATCGATCTGGTCGAGTTGGGGCCCGAGACCACCTCGCCGGAAGGCGACAAGGCCCGGGTTCCGCAGCAGCGCGCCGCCGAAATGGGCGATCATCGGACCCCGCAGGCGGTTCCGGTTCCGAAACAGGCCGCACCGGCCCACGCACCCGGCAAACAGCTCGCGCGCAAGGACGAGGAGCGCTCGCAGCCCGATCCGCATCGCGACCCCAGCCCGCAGCCGCAGGACGGCAGCGGCATCTCCAACGTCACCGCCGGCGCGGATGGGGTGCCGGGGCGCAACGCCGCCTATGGGGTGCGGGATTACGTCCGCGCCCAGATCGAGCGGCGCTGGTATCCGCAAGGCAGCGCGCTGCTGCGCAATGACTGGGTGGTGCAGCTGCATCTTCAGCTCAATCAGGATGGCAGTATCGGCCATGCCGAGATCGTCGATGACGGGCGGATGGCGCAGGCGGATTACCGCGACTTCGCCTTCAGCGTCCGCAATGCCGCGGTGCTGTCGGCGCCATTCTCCCTGCCTCCGGGCCTGGACGACGCGACGCGCGATCTGACCTTGGACTTCAATCCGCGCCAGGCGCAGCAATAATCAGGGAAGCGATCGCGCCAGCCGGAACCCGGCATAGCTCGAATAATCGAAATCCTTGCCGTCGACATCGGCGCGCGAGCGCGAGGCCGAGCGGACGAGGACCGGCAGGTTGCTCCAGGATCCGCCGCGCATCACCCGCTTTTGGCAGTCGCCGGCGTGCCAGGCGCTGCCGTCGGTCGGGGCGCCGACATAGCTGTCGTTCCAGCAATCCTCGACCCATTGCCAGACATTGCCCAGCATGTCGTAAAGCCCGAACGGATTGGGGTTGAAGCTGCCGACGGGGGCGATTTCCCGCCCGTCCCAGCCGCTGCCGCAGCCGGCGCAATTGGCATTGTCGCTGCCGATCGCCGCCCCCCACCAGCGCGCCGTCTCGGTGCCGGCGCGCGCCGCATATTCCCACTCGGCTTCGGATGGCAGGCGGTAGGTGCGATGGGTCTTGCCGTTCAGCCAGGCGATATAGGCCTGGGCGTCCTTCCAGCTCAGGCAGGTGGCGGGCCAGGCCGGGGATTCGGTCTCGGTCGGGGCAAAGGCCCTGCCGTGCCCGGGCGAGCGCCAGCCCAGCCCGAGAGCGGTGTCGCACGGCGCCGGCTGATAGGCGGTCTCGGCAAGGAATTTGAGGAACTCGCCGCCGGTGACGGGGTATTTCCCAAGGGCGAAGCTCTTGACGGCGACCGGATGCCGGGGGCCTTCGGCATCGAACCGGCCGGGCTCGTCCCGCGGGCTGCCCATTTCGAACCTGCCGGCGGGAATGGTCACCAGAGTCGGGCAGTCCGGGCAGTCCTGGATCTCCTGGCCATGGCCCCCACCCGCCCAGATCATCGCGAGCAACAGGCCCGCGAGCAGCAACCGTCCTGACATGCGTACCCGCTCTCGCTATCGTCGATGACAGGAGGATGGCAGCGGAACGATTGAAAAAACAGGCTAATTCGCCAGATCGTTGGCCGTTCTTTCGACCGAGCGGGCCGCCTCGATGGCGGTCATGTCGGGGCGTACCGCCAGCACCGACGCCACGGCCCAGCGGGTCTGCCCGACATCGTCGAGGCCGCGCTTGCGCGCCTCCAGCAAGGCGCGGGCGATAACTCGAGTGGGGTCCTGGTGAATCTGTGCCGACATGGTTCGCTCCTTTCGGGGATGCATCATGATGCACTGCGAAAACAGGGTGCCGTGATCCGCATCACTGGGCAAGAAAAAATTGATCGATCCCAAATTCGTCACGGGACCGTAGCGCGAAGCCGGCCCACTTCGTCCCACAATCGGTCGGCATAGCCGGGCGAAGACTCGGCGAAGGGGCTGCCGAATGCCAGATAGGCCGGAGCCTGGACGAAAGGCTGCGGCAGCATCTCGACGTCGCCGGCCGTCTCAGGGGCGCGCAGCAGCGCCTCGATCATGTCGCGCCGCCCTATGGCGATGTCCGAGCGCCCGCGATGAAGCATGTCGATCATCTGGCTTTCGGCCAGCGGCACCGGCTCGGCCGGGGCGCCGAGGCGTTTCAGTTTCTGGGTGACGATCTGCGAGGCGGCGTCGTACAGCACCGGCAGATCGAGCCCGGTGAAGCGGTTCCCGTCCCATGAGGGGGCGGCGCCGATGCGGCGGACCACCACGAAGGACAGGTCGCCCAGGCTGCGGCGCGGGTCCGGCACGCCGCCGGTTTCGGGGAATTTCAGGGTCGTCAGGAAGGTCTCGGTGGGGACCACGCCGATGGCGCCGTCATAATGGCCGTGGCGAAGGTCGGCGATGCAGCGGCGCCATGGCAGCGGCGTGAAGGTGACGCGGTCCCCCATCGCCTGGGCGGCCGCCCGCACCAGCTTCTGGCCAGGCGCGTCGCCCTTCGGGGAACTGATCGGCTGAAGTTCGCGCTCGGTCTCGCAGATCCGCAGAACGCGCTCGGCTCGCACATCCGGGGCAAGGCCCAAGCCGATCAGAACGCACGCTCCCAGAACCAGACGCCTCATCGAATGCCCTTCGGTGCCAATCCGCGAAGGGGCGAAGGATAACCTAGACCGACAGCTCCAACCAGCGCCAGCCGTCGCGGAGACTGTCCGACAACAGGCCCGCTCCGTCGAGCAGAACGGCACGGCGCTCCTCCGTCGGCAGCAGCAGAGCAAGGGTGTTCGCGCCGTCCGCCTTGGCGACGGCGATC
>Ga0213872_10002317_pt1 | contig 11354 bp, 12 predicted proteins | sample VelepicomBERX_R2_FD_160071 | JGI IMG/M metagenome (GOLD analysis project Ga0213872, IMG submission 160071) | Rhizosphere microbial communities from Vellozia epidendroides in rupestrian grasslands, the National Park of Serra do Cipo, Brazil - RX_R2 | ecosystem: Host-associated > Plants > Roots >... | reverse complement strand
GTCGCATTGCCGGTCAGCGTCACCGTCGGGCGCCAGTTCGACAAGGCCTGCGGCACCAATTCGTCGGCCGCCCGCAATTTCGAGCGCTCGGACAGCAGCGTCGGATTGGTCTGGTAAGCGGTGGCCATGGCCTCCTGCAAGGTCTCGGCCGAGGCGGCGGCGCCGATCGAAAGGGCCATCGCGGCGGAGGCGAGCCACTGAATCCTGGTCATGTTTTGAAATTTCCCCCAAGCAAGATCTCTTCGTCTCTAGCAATTGCATGCACTGTGCCAGAGGAAAAAAGCTAGGGATCTCAGGCCTGTTTTCGACCAACGTGGTGAATTCGGCGACAAAGTGAGAAAAGCGCCCATCGGAATTTGGCGGGCTTCGCCATATCCGGTTGCCTCGCGGCGGCGTCCTCAATAGAGTGCCGCGCATGACCGACATCGTCCTGGGCACCACCACGTCCAAAATCGCCGTGACTCTGAATCTCGAAGAGTTATTGGCGACGCGGTTGCTGGTGCAGGGCAATTCCGGCTCCGGCAAATCGCACCTGCTGCGCCGCCTGATCGAGCAGTCGGCGCCTTATGTCCAGCAGGTGATCATCGATCCCGAAGGCGATTACGTGCAGCTGGCCGACCGCTACGGCCATGTGGTGATCGCCGCCCAGGACTACAGCGCCAAAGGCATGGAAGAGATCGGCGCCCGGGTGCGCCAGCATCGTTATTCCGCCGTGCTGAACCTCGAACATATGCAGGACATCGACGGCCAGATGCGCCAGGCCGCCGCCTTCCTGCGCGGCCTGTTCGAGGTCGAGCGCGAGCATTGGCACTCGGTCCTGGTGTTCGTCGACGAGGCGCAGATCTTCGCGCCCGCCGGCACCGAGGGCTCGGACGAATCGCGTAAGGCGGTGCTGGCCGCCATGGTCAATCTGATGTGCCGCGGCCGCAAGCGCGGCCTGTGCGGCATCATCGCCACCCAGCGCCTAGCCAAGCTGGCCAAGAACGTCGCCGCCGAATGCGCCAATTTCCTGATGGGCCGCACCCTGCTCGACATCGATATGGGCCGTGCCTCGGACCTTCTGGGCATGGAGAGGAAGAAAGCCGAGATCTTCCGTGATCTCACGCCGGGCCGCTTCATCGGCCTGGGCTCGGCCATCGCCCGCCGGCCGATCGAGATCAGCATTGGTTCGGTCGAGACCGCCGGCCGCGGCGGCACCCCGACTTTGGTTCCGCCGCCGCCGATGCCGGAAGGCTCGGTCGACGAGATCCTGTTTGCCGCCCCCCAGCCCACCGTGATCGTCGAGCGCCGCCCGCCGCCGCCTCCGGCGCCGCCGATGGAGCTGGTTGCCGATTTGATCGAGGCGGCCGCCGCGGCGGCTCCTCCCCCGGCGCCGCTCACTCCTCCGGAACCGACCGGCGACAAGCCCAGCTTCGACGACGTGATCGCCCGCGTCGCCGCCGATCCCGGCAGCCGCTTCCTCTCGGCGGCCGATCTTTATCAGGGATTTCTGCAGGCCTGCCGCATGATCGGGCTCAATGGCCGCACCTACGACCAGGCGACCTTCCGCCGCAAACTGGCGCAAGCCCGCGTCGGCATGCTGCCGATGCCCGAGGGCGACGAAGATTGGCGCCAGGCGGTAACCGCCAGCGACCAGTTCCAGGACGAGGACCGCGCCGTCTTCCTCATGCTGGCCAAAGCCGCCCGCCAACGCGAAGCCTGCCCGCCGGACTCACTCCTCGCCCTGGTGCTCGGCAGCCAATCCTCCCGCCGCGGCCGCGCCATCCTGTCCCACATCGAAGCACGCGGCGCGGTGGCGGTGCGTGAGGACCTGTCGGGGCGCCGCATCGTTGGCTTCCCCAGCCTGGGCTGGGAGACTGAGCCGGGCGATCCGAACCTCTAACCCTGTTCCTCGACGAAACTCCTCAACCGCTCCAACGCGTCATCCCATTGCCGCGACACCAGATCCAGATAGGCCCGGAGATCGGCCAGCGGCGCCGGATCAAGGGCGAAGCGGCTTTCGCGGCCGACCTTGACCTGGCGGAGCAACCCCGCCCGTTCCATCACCTTAAGATGCTTGGTCATCGCCTGGCGGGTGAGGCGCGTGCCCTCAGTCAGGCGGGCGATCGATTCCGGTTCGCCGCGCGCCAGGCGGCCCAGCACCGCGAGGCGGGTTGGGTCGCCCAAGGCGGCGAACATCGCGGCGGCGTCAGGCAGCTGCGGCGTCGACATAGTTGGCGATGTTCTCGATCTGGACGCCCCAGCCCCGCTCGTTCATGCGGAAGGCCTCGTCACGGCGATGGGCCGGGACTTTATCGAAGCCGGATTCCACGATGGTCAGGCGCGTGCCGGCGCCGACCGCCTCAAGCGTGAACTCCACCAAAGTCGGGATTTCGCTCGAATAATCCTGATCCGGGTCGAGGGCATAGGGATGCCACGTATAGGCGAAGCGCCGCTCGGGCTCCATGACCGTCACCGTCGCGTTCCAGCGAATATGCTCGTAGCCGGGAAAGGTCATGCGGCCGGTCGAGGGCTGGCCCGCCACGAACGGGCCGTCGAGATGGACGCGGAACCACTGGCCGAACTCGCGATAATCGGTGAGTGCCCGCCAGACTTTCGTCACCGGGGCCTTGAGTTCGATGGTTTTTTCGATACGATCGGACATAGGCAACCTCCTGGTTGCTGATTTGTCTAATTCAATTGACGACAATACGCAACCAAAAAGTTGCCTATAGAGGATCCAAAATGAAGGTGATCGGCCTGATCGGCGGCATGAGTTGGGAATCCAGTGCGGAATATTACCGTATCGTCAACCAGCTGGTGCGCGACCGGCTGGGGCCTCTGAACTCGGCGCGGATCCTGATGTACAGCGTCGATTTCGGCCCGATCGAGCAGGCCCAGCACGAGGGACGCTGGGACGACATGGCGGAGATGCTGGCCGACGCCGCAAGACGCGTTCAAGCGGGCGGCGCCGATGGGGTGTTCCTCTGCACCAACACCATGCACAAGGCGGCCGGCGCCATCGAAGCGGCCCTGTCGGTGCCCTTCATCCATATCGCCGATCCGGTCGGCGAGCGGGCGCGGGTCAAAGGCTGGAAGAAACTCGGGCTGCTCGGCACCGGCTTCACCATGGAAGACGGCTCGATCATCAGCGGGCGGCTGAGAGACCGCTTCGGCCTCGACGTGATCACCCCGCCGGCCGAGGCGCGCGCCATCGTGCACCGCGTCATCTATGAGGAATTGTGCGCCGGCGTTATCAAGCCCGAATCGCTGGCCGCCTATCAGACCATCGTCGCCGATCTGGCGGCGCGGGGAGCGGAGGCGGTGGTGCTGGGCTGCACCGAGATTTCTCTGCTGATACGCCAGGAACACACCGAGGTTCCCCTGCTCGACACCACGGCGCTGCATGCCGAAGCGGCGGTGGATTTCGCCCTGGCTGGTTAAAACTCTTGTAGTCCGAACCTCAAGGCGAGTAAGTACACCCCATGCTCAAGCCTCCGACAGTTCCCGTGCGTTATCGCCTCGCCGCTCTCACCGTGGCGTTGCTGATCGGGCTGTGCACGCTGCAGGTCTATCAATTCGGCGCCAAATTCGCCAATGCGGTGGCCAATTACTCCCGCATGGCGGCGAAAGAGGCGGCCAAGCAGCAGCACAAGCCGGCCGCGCCGGACATGAAGAACGAGCCGGGCGTAGTGCCTGTGGCGATCATCCCCACGCCTGAAAAGAAGAATTAAGGCTCTATAAGGCGGGTCCTGGCCGCCTTGACCGCCGCCTCGATGCGGGTGGCGACGCCCAATTTGTCGCGCGCGCTGTCGATATGGAAATCCACCGTGCGCTTGGCGACGCCCAATATGATGGCGATCTCGGCCGAGGTCTTGCCGCGCGCCGCCCAGGTCAGGGTCTCGATCTCGCGATCATGCAAGCGGAAATCGACCGGCCAGTAATCCTGCCGTACCGAGCGGGCCAGGCGGGTGCGGATGATGCTTTCCAGAATGTCGAAATCGACCGGCTTCAGCACATAATCGTCGGCGCCGAGCTGGCGTCCGCGCAATTCGTTGTCGCGGTCGGCCAATGCGGTCAGGAAGATGAAGGGGATATGGGCGAAGCTGGGCGCCATCGCCGACAATTTCTCCAGCACCTCGAACCCCGACAAAGCCGGCATCGAGATGTCGGACAGCACCAGATCGGGCCGTTCGCGCAGGATGGCGGCCAGCCCTTCCTGCCCGTCATAGGCCAGCACGATCTCGAAACCGCCGCGGTCGGTCAGCTCCTCGGCGATCAATCCGGCCGTCTCCCGATCGTCTTCGATACAGACGATACGCCGCATTTCCATAGCCATGCGAAGGCTCCCTCCCTTTATCCCAACAGTGTAACCGCTCGGCACCTGCGCTTGGTACTGTGATAAATCCCGGTTGTCGAATAAGCTAAGCCCTGCATACAGTTGATTTTTTCTCGTTTCGGCAAGGGCATGAGGCAAGTCCGATCGATCCGGTTCCGCTTCTCGCTGGTGCTGATCCTGGTGCTGGTGCTGGTCGCGGTGATGGGGCTGTTCAGCCTGTGGCGGGTCACCGACTATCGGCTGGTCGGCGGCGACATCCGCGAGCATTACCTGCCCACCACGCAGTTTCTCGGCGACCTCAACAATATGATTTCCGATTTCCGCACCGCCGAGAGCACCGCCCTGCTGGCGGAAACCGACGACGAACGCGCCGTCAACGACGCCCAGCTGGAGCAGATCGACCATCGCATCGCCATGGCCCAGCATAATTTCGAGCATTTCTACAGCGACCCCACCGACCTCGCCCTCTATCAGGATTTCGCCGAGAAATGGCGCGCTTACCGCGATCTCGCCCGCGAGGTGCTGGCCCAGACCCGCGCAGCAAATCGCAAGGCCGCCGCGGTGCGCCTTTATCTGACCAAGTCGCACGACGCCTATGACGCCGCCGCCGATTCGCTGTGGGTGCTGTCGGAAACCAACCGCTTGGCCGCCCAGGCCGCCAGCCAGCGCGCCGACGAGGCCTATCGGCTAGCGCGCCTCCTGACCTTCGGCGCGGTCGCCCTGTCCGGCGTGATCATCCTGGGCGGGCTGGCCTTCATCCGCCGCTCGATCCTGACCCCGCTGCTGAAACTAACCGCCGCCATGCGCCAACTGGCCGCCAACGACATGGACATCGCCCCCCTCAATGTCGACCGGCGCGACGAGATCGGCGACATGGGCCGCGCCGTCCAGGTGTTCCGCCAGAACGCCATCGAACTGGCCGAGAAATTCGCCCACGAGCAGCGCATGACCGAACTGCAGCGCAATTTCGTCTCGATGGCGTCGCACGAATTCCGCACGCCGCTGACGGTGATCGACGGCCATGCCCAGCGCCTCAACAATATGCGCGAGCGCATCCAGCCGCCCGAAATCGCCGAGCGCGCCGGCAAGATCCGCCAGGCGGTGACCCGCATGTCCGGCGTGATCGCCAATCTGCTCGACAGCGCGCGCCTGGTCGAGGTGGACGCCCGGCTGGTGCTGCACACGGCCGAGTTCGACCTGGCCGTGGTACTGCGCGAGACCGCGGCGCTCTATCGCGAAATGGCGCCGCGCCTGCGCATAACCGAAGATTTCGAGGGCCAGGATTTGGTCATGGTGGGAGACCAGAAGCTGTTGTTCCAGGTGTTCAGCAACATGATGTCCAACGCGGCGAAATATTCCCCCGACGGCGGCGTGGTGCGCCTGGCCGCCCGGCGCGAGGGAGACGAGATCCGCGTCACCGTCGAGGATAACGGCGTCGGCATCCCCGAGCAGGACCGCGACAAGCTGTTCGAGCGCTATTACCGCGGCAGCAACGTGTCGGGCATCGTCGGCACCGGCATCGGCCTCTATCTGGTGAAAACCGTAGTCGATCTGCATGGCGGCACCATCACCTTGGCCTCGCATGAGGGGCAGGGATCGACCTTCCTGACCACCCTGCCGGTGAGGCCGCGATGAGTCTGCGCGCCCTGCTGCTGGCCCTGTTCGCCGTTCTACCCCTGACCCAGGCGGATGCCGCCTGCGTTATGCAGAAGGTCGGCATCCTGCATGTCCGGGTCGAGGACAACCGCATCTTCGTGCCCGGCACCATCAACGGGCGGAAGATCGATTTCATGATCGCCACCGACATCGACAGCCTGGTCCTGCCCAACGCCGCCGAGGATCTGCATCTGGCGCAGTTGCTGGGCACGCGCTTCCTGCCCTTCGTCTATTTCGAGGAAATCAAGATCGGCCCGGCCCTGGTGCACGACGTCACCATCGACGGGGTTCCGGCCCGCGACACGCTGTTCCACATCATCGGCCATCGCGGCGATTTCGGCAGCCAGGACAAGGTGGCCGTGCTCGGGCGCGATTTCCTGCGCCAGTTCGACGTCGAATTCGACCTGGAACACCACGAGGTCGACCTTTTCAAGCCGCAGAGTTGCAAGGGGTCGGACGAAGTCTATTGGAGCGACAGCTACAACGCCCTGGAGATGACCCCGAACCGGCGCAGCATCCGCCTGCCGGTCCTGCTCAACGGCAGGAAGGCCGAGGCGGACCTCAACACCACCAATCCCTATACCGCCGTCAACATCGCCACGGCCTATGAGCTGGACGTCACCCGCACCGCACCGGGCGTGGTCCGCACCGAGGACAATCACGATCTGCTCGCCAACCGCCCGATCGAGACCTGGCTCGGCCGCTTCCTCAGCCTGACGCTGGACCATGAGACCATCAAGCCGGCCTGGATGCGGTTCCGGGCCTTGTCCAACGCCCCGCGCGCGACCGGCGTCGAGGGGCGCGACTATGGCGAGCCCGAGACCGGCTATGCCCGCCCCGAACTCGATTTCATGGCCGGCGTCTGGCGCAAGGGTTCCGAGGCCGAAGTCAGCCTGGGCGTGGACTTCCTGCTGGCGCATCGCGTACTGGTGGCGTACAGCCAGGACCGGCTCTATTTCACCTACACCCAGGGCGCCCCGTTCCTGCAGGCGCCGAGCCCGACGCTGACCGACAAGGAACGCCAGGCCCAGGTGGCGGCGCTGGTCGAGCGCTATCAGGCCGACCTCAAGGACCCGGCTTTCGACGTGATCCGCGACAAGGTGAGCCTGCAGGAGATCTATCGGCGGCAGGAACCGGCCTGTCAGCCGGGGCCGAACGATCCCGTCCCGACGGCCGCGGAGAAAGCGGCCTTGCACAAATGGGCCGCCACCCGCGCCACCTATTTCCGCGACGTGCTGTCGATGCTGGCGCCGCCCGCCAACGTCTCGGAGAAGCTGGGATCGCTGATCGACCAATATTACACCGCGATCCAGACCGGTTCGGCGCAGACCGGCGAGATCATCGACCAGCTTGCCGACGGCAAGATCACCTATTGCCGCTTCGCCGCCGATCATCGCGCGGCGCTGGAGGCGGCGGGCCGCAATTCCGACGCCATCTTCCGTGAGTTACGCAAGACTTATGGAAACGACGTGAACACTCTGCTGCCCTGGTATCGGGGACCGAGCTGAATTGGACTCACCATAAGGGATCCTGCCTGACGGCACAGATGCGGGTGCGATCGAAAGCCACATCCTCGGCCCGCACCTCGATGGTGGCGATGCGCCGCAGGATATAGGCGCTCGGCCGGCTGGCGGAGCTCTTCAGCGGCGACGGCAGGATGGCGGCCAGCAGCGCCGCCTCGCGCCGGTTCAGTGTCCGGGCGGAATGGTGGAACGCGGCCTGCGAGGCCGCCTCGACGCCATAGATGCCCGGCCCCATTTCGATGATGTTCAGATAAAGCTCGATAATGCGCTTCTTCGGCAGGATCAGCTCCAGCTCGGCGGTCAGCGGCGCCTCCAGCCCCTTGCGCAGGAAGGTGCGCCCCGGCCACAGGAACAAATTCTTGGCGGTCTGCATGCTGATCGTCGAGGCGCCGCGCAGCTTGCCGATCCCCTCCTCATAGCGTTCGAGATCGGCGTTCATCGCCTGCCAGTCGAAGCCGTGGTGACGGCAGAATTTGGCGTCCTCGGAAGCGATCACGGCGCGAAACATTTCGGGCGAGATGTCGTCGGCGGAGACCCATTTGCTCTGCCGGGGATGTCCCTCGACCGAGCGGATCAGCATCAGCGGCGTCACCGGCGGCGGCACGAAACGATAGAGCAGGACCAGCACCGGCGGCAGCAACAGCAGCACCGTGAGGATCCTGAGAAGCCAGACGACCGCGTTCCTCATGCCGCGAGTGTGCAACAACCCGGCCCGAAAGAAAGGGCTAAATCGATGTCACTCGGCGGGTGCTGCAGCCGGGGCGTCACGGCCGATCTGGGCGATGCGCCCGCCCATCCAGCCCACCGCCACGATGGCCAGCAGGCCGGCGCCGGTCAGGGCGAACAGGTCGGCCAGGCTGAGGTAATGCAGCAGCCAGCCGGTGGCGGGCCCCGACAACGGCGCCAGTCCCATGAAGATGAACATGAAGACGCTCATCGCCCGGCCGATCATCTGCGGCGGCACGCGGCGCTGCATCCAGGAAAAGCTGACCACCTGGATGAAGCCGGCCAGCAGCCCGAGCGGGGCCAGCAGCAGCACGCCTTGCCACAGGGCGCCGATGTGGCCGAAAGGCAGGAACAGCACGCCGGCCACCGCGTCGATGCAGAGAATGGTCATGCCGAGGCTACCGACCCGCCAGTTGGGCTTGGCGCCCGAGATGATCATGCCGACCAGCGCGCCGGCGCCATGCACCGCCATCAGCGTGCCATAGGCCTCGGCGCCCTGGCTGAGATTGCGCTCGGCCAGGGTCGGCAGCGCCACCTGGATCGGCCCGCCGATCAGGAAGGCGGTGGCCGCGTAATAGAGGCAGATCGCGCGGAGCAGCCTGTCCGCCCACAGGGCGCGCACGGCCTCGGCGATCGATTTCAGCACACCGCCCTCATTCGTCTGCGCCGCAACGTCCTCGCGCAGTCGCACATGGGACAGGGTCCAGGCCGAGATGGCGAAACTGAAGCTGTCGATGGCGAAGGCGACCGCCACGCCGGCGGCGTCCGGCCCGAGGCCGGTCGAGCCATCGCCGAACAAGGCGATCAGCAGCCCGGCAAGCGACGGGCCGAGCAGCAGGGTCACCTGGCGGATTCCCATCATCATGCCATTGGCGGGCTGCAGCAGCTCGGGCGCCACCACCTGCGGCAGGATCGAAGTGCCGGCCGGAAAGGAAAACGCCGAGGTCAGGCCGATCGCCAGGGCCATCAGATGCACGGTCCAGACCGTCAGCAAGCCCCGATAGACCAGCAGCGCCAGCAACCCCAGCAGCACCGTGTTGATGTATTTGGTGATCATCAGCACGGATTTGGACGAGGTGCGGTCGACGATGGCGCCGCCGACCAGCATGAATACCGCGCGCGGCAGGCTGGCCACCGCCAGCACGGTGCCGACGATCAGCGTGTCGTTGGTCATCTTCAACACCAGCCAGGGCAATGCCAGCAGGGTGAACTGGTCGCCCAGCATCGAGAGCGAGCCGCCGCCGATCAGCCACAAGAAATTGCGGTCCCGCATCAGGGGGGATTTCTGCCGTTCGCTCATCGTCCACTCTCCGTCGGGATCGAGTTGCCTTGCGCGTCGAGCGCATATTTCGAGGGCGGTATCACGCCCTTGGCGCGGCCGGCCGCCACCGCCGCCCTTGCGTAATCGAGCACCGCCTTGCTGAAGGGCGGCTTTGCCAGATGCGACCATTTGTCCATCTCGGCATACATCTGCGCCAGGCGCGGCCATTGGTCTGGCAGCGCGTTCATATAAGGCTGCTGCAAGGCCATCCAATCCTGTCCGAGCGCTATGGCGGCATCGCTGTCCGGCTTGGTTCCCTTGGTCATCGCCGCCTCGATCCGCGCCACCAGATCCACCCAGTCCTGCCCGGCCCGATCGCAGCAAGGCCCTGGGAAAGCGGCCGTCAGCGCAGTCTTCAAGCGCTCCTGCTCCTCGTCGGTCCAATAGCGCGACAGGGCCTTGCGCCAGTTTTCCTCCTCCAGGCTGCGCTCGGCCAGCCGGATCAGCTCGCACAGCGCTTCGGCGTCCTGAGCCGCGCCCTCCTCCAGCCGGGCCTGCGCCCCTTCCAGGAGCGCGATCGAACGCTCCAACCCGTCGCGTTCGGCGCGCAAGGCGCCGAGATGCAGCGCGATCACTTCGGCGGCGTTGAAGTCACGCCCCTTCAGCAGGCCGCGGATCTCGGCCAGCGCATAGCCGGCGCGGCGCAGGATCTGCACCTGCTGCAACCGGCGCAGATCGGCCAGGCTATAGACCCGCCGTCCGGCCGCCGTGCGCGAGGGCGCCACCAGCCCCTCGGCCTCGTAGAGCCGCAGCGCGCGCTCGGTGAGCCGCGTACGCCGCGAGACTTCCCCGATCGACAGGGACGGCTCGGCCTTCATCGATGATCCTCTACCTACCCGGGTTGCCAGATGATCATCCCACCTGACGTAGCGTCAGGAGCAAGGGATATTTTCCAGCGGCGCGAATTCGCTCAAGATCGCTAAACGCACCCGGAGTCCGTTACGCCATGTCCAATCGCTTTCTGCGCCAGATCCAGGCGCGTCCCCGTTTCCTGATCGGCGTCGCCGTTGCCCTGATCCTGCTTGTGCTGTTCCCCGCCGACTGGCGGCGCACCACGCGCATCATCACGGCGCTGGATTCCGGCGGCCTGACGTTTCTGATCTTGACCTGGTCAATGATGGCCCGCTCGACCGAGCGCCATATGCGCCTGCGCGCGGCGCTGCAGGACGAGGGACAATTGGTGGCGCTGGCCCTGACCGTGGGGGCTGCTTTATTCAGCCTGATCACCGTCGCGGTCGAACTGCACGACCTCAAGGATTTGCCGGCCGGCCGCACTTTGGACCATGTCGCGCTGGCGGCGGGCACGATCCTCTGCTCGTGGTTCGTCACCCACACCATGTTCGCGCTGCATTACGCGCACGGCTTCTATGTCGACCCCAATCCCCATGACGACAAAATCGAGCGCATCGGCGGCCTCGACATCCCCGGTTGCCCGCATCCCGATTATTGGGACTTCCTCTATTTCTCCTTCACCATCGGCATGACCTTCCAGACCTCGGACGTCCAGATCACCAGCCGCTCCCTGCGCCGCCAGGCGCTGGCGCATGGCGTGCTATCCTTCTTCTTCAACACGGTGATCCTGGCGCTCAGCGTCAACATCGCCGCCGGCCTATTGTGACACCGAGCCCGCAGGACGCGCGGCGCCCCGGATGATCCAGGCCAGGCGATCCGCCAGGGGTTTGTCGAGGGGATGGTTCGACTGGATCTCGACCTGCCAGCCATCGGGAGCGGTCATCGAGAAGACCTGCCGCATCACCCTTTCCTCGACGGGCACCGGCGCCGCTTCCGGCTTCACGGCGCGTTTGCGCTC
>Ga0213872_10002315_pt1 | contig 11358 bp, 13 predicted proteins | sample VelepicomBERX_R2_FD_160071 | JGI IMG/M metagenome (GOLD analysis project Ga0213872, IMG submission 160071) | Rhizosphere microbial communities from Vellozia epidendroides in rupestrian grasslands, the National Park of Serra do Cipo, Brazil - RX_R2 | ecosystem: Host-associated > Plants > Roots >... | reverse complement strand
ATTGGTTCCGGCAATGGCTCGGGCGGAAGTTCAGGAACATCGGGGTCATTTACTATAAATTCGATAAAAACACTGAACGGAAATAATTTTATAGTCAGCGTACCGAGCGCGACCTTTACCCTATTATCATCGGACAGCAATTCGAAAATTTTGCAAAACCCTGAGTTGCGAGTGCTCAATAACGAGAAGGCAACTCTGAGAATTGGCGACCGGGTGCCGATTGCGACAGGCTCTTTCCAGCCTGGTCTTGTAGGCGGCGGCGCGGTGAGTCCGCTGATTAACACTCAATTCCAATACCTCGATGTAGGAGTGAACATCGATATCACACCACATATTCATGCGAACGGCGAGGTGACCCTGAAGCTTGCGCTCGAGATATCGTCGGTCACCGGCAGCTCGAACATTGGAGGAATCACGCAGCCAATCATCGGGCAGCGGCGGATCGAACATGAAACCCGGCTGACGGACGGCGAGGTGAATCTGTTAGGCGGCATTCTGGAAGACACCGAAACTCAATCTATGAGCGGCTATCCATGGGTGAGCAAAATCCCAATCCTCAAATACCTGTTTGCGCAGGAGAATCGGGAACGCCAAAACAATGAGATTGTGTTTGCCATCACCCCGCATATCGTGCGCGCGCAAGAGGTAAATGAGGACGACACCTTAACCATCGAGGTGGGCACGGCAAACAGCATTGAAGTACGACGTAAATCCGCGCCCGCAACTGCACCGGCCGCCAAGACGGACCAGCAGGCCGATCCCCCCAAGTCCGATCCGCCTTCCCAGCAGTCACCCACGCCGAATCCGCCGAGTGCCGCGGTGGCTGAACCGAAACCGGGGGATCGACCGAAGCAGTAACAGCAGGATTAGGCAGTAGAAGCGTGCTCCTGGTCGCGTCTCGTAAGCAGCTGAAGACCTTTAACCCTGGTAACTGAGCCCAGCACGTAAGCAAGCGGTTTCTGGAATTGTGCCGATGAAAAACAACTGAAAGTGATAAGCCGCTGGTTCGGAGAGTGCAGGTTTGACCGTTGCGGGAGTAGATCTGCCCCTGCTATTTTCGGACAGACACGCCGTCGGGGCTATGCTGTTTCGACAGTCGGATTTGAACTGGAGCAAGTCCGCCAACACATCTGCGAGCAGCGGGTCCCGCGTGGGGCGGACCACGGACGCCCCGCCAATCCCGGTGTGCTCTTGATCTGCTTGCTTCGGAACCGCCCCAATGATCCGCATACATATATATTGCGGGTCAGGGTTCCGGCCGCCCTGTTACTTCGATTGCAAATACGCCGCTAGAGCTTGCTCCTCGTTAGGTTCAAGCGAACGCGCCACATTTGTCATGGACGATTGACGACGCGCGCCCGTCCGGAATTGCGTTAATTGCGCGACAACGTAAGGCGCATGCTGCCCCGCCAGCTGCGGCGCCACTTCGGTTCCACGCCCTTCGGGTCCATGGCAGCTTTGACAAGCAGGCACGCCGCGGGATTGCAGGCCCTTCATATACAAATCCCGGCCCTGCTCGACTACGTGGCCAGTTGTAGATTTTGCCGACGCTCGTCGCTGAGCCGAATACCATCGCGCAGCCGCTTTCAAATCGTCTTCAGACAGGCGTTTCGCCATGCCAACCATCTGTTCAGTAGCCGCCGCCGTGAGTGCTACGTGAGTGCGCGCGCTGCTGGTATGAAGAATGCGCGCGAAGGGTTCGTCCACCGTGGCGGGAACAGCCTTCCGGTATGTTGCCAGTCTACTCTCGAGGTACGCGGCGCTCAGGCCGGCCAGCCGTGGCACGTAAGGCAGCTGCGAATTGCCGTCTCTTCCGTGGCATCCCGAGCAGTAGTGGACAACGACGCCGGGCTCGTTCGCAGGCTCTCGTGCGCTGCCAGTGTAATTGATTGTGCAAATACCAAGCGCGATCAATAGTGTGCGTCCAACTGAATGTGGGACAAGCATGATCTTCTCTCCGATTAAAATGCGAAAAATACGCTAAGCCAGAGCGTGTTGTTATCGCTGGCATTTCTGCCGATCCCGTCAACATTGTGCCGGAGGCCATTAAGCCGACCGAATCCACGATACTGCGCCATCAGCTGTACGTTCTGCGTAATGTGCCGGTCTATTTCAAGCGTGTACCCGGTTGTCTTCGGTGACGATGAAATCACATCACCGGAAGGCGACACAACGGCGTAGAGTTGTGCATCACGGTTGCCATTCGTCAGCAGGTACCCGGCACTGAAGGCCCAGTTGTCCTTGTACGCATACGTTCCGCTGACGTTTATCGATCGCAGATTACCGGTTTGCGTTCCCACATTGCCTGCCGAAAAACTTGCATCCCATGCGCGGCGCTCATAGATATAATTCCCGCGCAGCGTTACCTTGTGCGTGCTCGCAAGGTACTGGTATTGACTGTCGATCCCGTAATCCGTAAAGACGTCGGCAGACCCCCTCGGATCTGAGCTGTCCGGATACACGCTCGCGCGGAGGCCGAATGTTCCAACCAAAAACGACTGCGCGCCGCGCGTTTTTTCCCAGTACGCCCTCCAGTAAGGGTTGTAACCACTGAGATAGTGCGGAAACGAAATGCCAGCGCTCATCCACCTGAAAAATCCCGTCGCCGCGCGATACGCTGAAACCTCGAAATAAAACCTTCGGTCCACAAGCGCGTACCCGCCGATCCCAGCCGACTGACTGCCCAAGCCGGTAATCATAGGATTTGCGGGTCCACTCACAGCTTGCGGCGATGAATAGAATGGGTAACTCCAGTCAGGCGACGAATTCCAAACGTCTTGAACGCTTGGGTTGTTATTGGTATCGGCGCCCACCAGGATTTCATGGCGACCCAAATGAAAGAAGTGAACCGCACGCACATCCGCGACGTTCGTTGTGCCCTTCCAACCCGGGAACGTATTGCCCACCTGGTATTCATAAAACAAGCCCAGAAAGTTAGTGATTTTAGTCCCAAGCTCTCCAGTGACCTGATACATCTCAGGGCGCCCGTTATGATCGATTACTGACTGTCCGTTTGAATCATTTGGCTGGGCCGCCCAAGTCAATCCGGCCTGTCCGAAGACGCCCACCGGAATGTGAACACCGCCCTCTTTGTCCTTAAGCGTGGTCCCGGCCGTGTACCCCGACAGTTTGAAGAATCTTCCCCATGGTGTGAGCTGAGGCCAGAATCCTCCGACATGGCACGCCACACACTTTTGGCCAGTTTGGCGGGCAAATGATGGCAGACTGTAGGCTTGCCGAGCCAGCCCGCACCACACGAACAGAGCCGCCAAAGCACGAAATAGGCGCACTCTGGGCAGCACTAGTTTGTTGATCTCCAGTACGACGTGCATAATCTGCTCCTGTAGTTTCCTGCTTGCGATTTGGTTTGCGGGGTTAGGATCAGAATATGCGGACTAAGTATCGTTTCCTTGCGCCAGGTCAATCAGTAATTGCTCCACTAAGTCATTAGATCCTTGGCTTCCCGCGCGTCTCCCTTGTAATCAATCACATAAGAGCCACGATGCCTCTATTGCTCTCAGGTTGTAAATAAATTGTGCCTAAACACCCGTCTTTGTCGACGAACAAATACACGACATCGTGCTCTTCGCATAATTAAGGCCCAAACACTTACAATGGGGGGCTCAGCATGATTCGCGAACAGACGATCATTGATGGATGTACCGATACGCCTGCGTCTGTGTCTGTATACGACAGAAGCCGGCGAAGATTACTGATAACCGGTATTCGCGCCTTCTGGGGCCTTATCACAGCCGCGCTCGGGGTGCCCGCCGCGCATTACCTTTTGTCGACTCCAAAGAGTCGAGTGGCCGACGAATGGGCCGGGATCGGTGATGCGGCGATGCTGCCAGCGGGCCGTCCCGTTGAGGTGGTGTTCCATCGCAATGGCGCCGATGCATGGAAGAAAACCGAAGAGAAGCTTACAGCCTGGGTGACGAGGGGACTTGATTCCAAGGTGCTAGCCTTTGGCCCGCGATGCACGCACTTAGGCTGCGCACACCATTGGGATGATACGCAGCGCCAGTTCGTTTGCCCTTGCCACAACTCCCGATTTTCAATCGCCGGCGACGTAGTTGCCGGTCCAGCTTCCCGGCCACTCGACCGCTATCAGGTTAAACTCGAGAGCGGCAAAGTGTTTATTGGTAAATTGACGCGTTCCGACCAAATCTTATGAAAAGCCTTCGGAACATCACAACTTGGTTGGAGGACCGGACGGGTGTTAGGTCGGCTACCATCCAGTTTCTCAACGAATACATCCCGGGTTCGAGCGGTTGGCGTCAGGTCTTCGGCAGCGTGGCACTGTTTCTCTTGCTGGTGCAGGGATTTACAGGTATACTGCTCGCCTTAAACTATGCCCCTATTCCCGGTGATGCGTACAACAGTGTGCGTTACATCCTTATAGAGATGACGGGAGGCAAGCTCGTCCGCGGACTACATCATTGGGGTTCAAGTTTATTGATCATCGTGATCTTTCTTCACCTTACTCAGGTATTCCTTTACGGAGCGTATAAAAAGCCACGCGAGCTTACGTGGATCAGCGGGGTAGGACTATTACTGCTCGCTCTTACCTTCGGACTCACGGGATATCTGCTACCGTGGGACAATCGAGCTTACTGGGGCACCATCGTTACGACACAAATTGCGAGTCACGCGCCCTTAGTCGGACCCTATGTGCTCGATCTAATGGGAGCCAAGAGCGGGGTGGGGGTCCTAACATTGACGCGCTTCTATGGCTTACACGTAATGGTGCTTCCGGCAGCCATTATGCTGCTGGTCCTATTTCATGTTTACCTTGTGCGGCGGCATGGTGTGGCGCCCACACCGCGCGACCACTCGCTCTCCAAAAAGCAATTTTATCCGGAGCAGGTCTTCAAGGATACGGTAGCTATCTTCATCGCGTTCACAATTCTTTTTGCGCTCGCAGTGCTCGTGCACGTTCCGCTTAGCCAAATTGCTGATCAGGCGGATTCTACTTACATACCGCGTCCTGAATGGTATTTCCTATTTCTTTTTCAACTCCTGAAATTCTTCCAGGGGCCGCTGGAAGTTGTCGGGAGCGTGATCCTGCCGAGCTGCGCAATTATTGCTTTGATTCTTGTTCCTTTTGTAGATCGCGGCAAGATAGTATATGTGGCGAAGCGTGGAATGGCGTTTGTCTTTGTTGGACTCGCGTTTGGGGCGTGGACAGCATTGACACTGGCTGCTATGGCGACAACCCCAACCCCATTGGTCTCGATCGATTATTCGCGTTCGACCGATTGGATCCGTGCCTCGCCCGCCGAGTTGCTTGCCCGGTCCGGCTCCGACACGCAGAATGTGCCGGAGTTCGCAATGAGAGGCGCGAGCATATATCAACAACATCATTGCAGCGCTTGTCATCTGGTCAACGGCACCGGTGAGCGCATTGGCCCGCCACTCAACGGACTCTCCAAGCGTCGAAGCCGAAGCTGGATTGAGGCACATTTCTCTGATCCTGCGAAGCTTTCTCCGGGCAGCATCATGCCGCGATTCAAGCTCTCCCGGCAGCAGACGGCGGATCTCACCAGCTATCTGCTTTCGCTAGAAGGCGAATAGTGGCGGCAACCGCTCTGTTATGTACTAGACGCGTAGCCTCCCGTTGGTCCGTTGGAGACTGTCTCCCGTTTCGGTCGTCCCTATGCCCAGGTTGGTGATTGTGAACGTCCCGTGTAACCGGCCTCACTTACACTCGTGACATTTACCCGAGCTCCAACCGGAAGTCATAACGGTTGGTCCGTCATGGCGACAACAATGTTCTCCCCGCTGATCTGGGTAATGTTGACAATGTTAGTGAGTTCTGTCGTAAGGCGAACCGCGCCGTTCCAGGTGAACACTCTGAAGCAGGTATTCGAAGTCTGTTTATGGCGCGTTCACGCCAACCTCGTTTGCCGCACAAGGCATTAATCGGAACGGAGATGTTCTCTCAACCGGTTGAGTTCTCCTTCAATGAACTCCCGCTCCTTAGCGTCAAGCTCCACGATAGAAGCCAGATTCACAATGCAATCAATAAACTCCCGGGCAGCGACTCTATATTCGTGTGCATCCTCGAGATATTCGTGCGCATCCTCGACATGCGGTATCAAGCACGCAACATCGACCAGTCTATGCGCAAGGTCGATGCCCGAGCCTAGAAAGGAGCCCCAGGAGCCCGTGAATGAGTCTGGCTGAGACATGGTTGCGCAGCGTGTTGAAAACAAGTTTAAAGCGATGCTCCCTTCGAACGCTTTGCGCTACGTCATGCTCCAACCCGCTGCACAGAAGCCCAATACGCAGGCTCTTTGAGCGAGCGCAATGATTGGACGAAAGCTTGCCAATAACCTAGACCTACGGTGTCTTGTGACCGAAGATGTCAGTTCTGCTGCGCTGGAAAGATCCGCAGGCTCGCTCTTGCCGCTCTGCTGATCCCCGGGGGAATTCAATCGGCTGACTTGGCTGGACCCAGCGGGAATCCACCCGGCACATGCTCCGTTGCGACTCTCCGCAATGGCTTCAGCATTCAGTATTCGCGCTACGAGCGGGTGGGAGTCACTACGCGGCTATGGCTCTGTACCGGACGTGGGAGCGGATACGTGGACGTTCCCGTTGAGCAACTCGAGAACTATGAGCCAGCGGAAACACAAGTCGTAACTGAAACGCCAGAGCCTGCGAATATAAGCTCGAATGCCGGTATCTCTTCTGAGGATAAGAATCGCTTGGGTGGCTTAATCACCAGCATCGCCACTCGATATCAAATTGACCCGGATTTCATCGATAGCCTAGTGAAAGCCGAAAGCCATTTCAATTCCAATGCCATCTCTCCTAAAGGGGCTCGAGGTCTCATGCAGCTCATGCCGGATACAGCAGCTAGACTGGGTGTCAAAAATCTGTTCGACCCGGCCGCAAACTTGGATGGGGGCGCCAGATACCTGCGCGGCCTACTTGAGCAATATCATGGGGACGCGGCTAAAGCGCTGGCTGCCTACAATGCAGGGCCACAGCGAGTTAGACAGTATGGAGGCATTCCTCCCTACCCCGAGACACTCTCGTACGTGAGACAGGTAATTACAGACTTCAATCGCAGGAAGCTTCAGCAACGCGCGCAGGCGCAGCACACTCCTTGAAATTAAGCACAATAAGTGATCGGCCGGGTAGAAAGGAGTTAGCGCTTAAGAGGCGTAACTCCCCATTATAAACGTGTTGCAGTTCACACGGTGCCGAGTCGCTTGTGAAGATTTACGCTCCAGGAAAAGAAGGGAACGTCAGTTAGCAGTATCGTCCGTATATATACCGCCTACTGCTAAGTACTAAAACCGCATCGCTGTAGCTGTGTAGCATCGTGACTATTTACACTTGCTTTCCAGTCTCGCCTTTAAGTATATAAAAGAATGCCCTGCATCATAAGTCGGACTATGTAGGGGAGGCCTCTGGTTTTCCTCCGAAACCAGCGGCCTCATCTTTCGATCCGCCCTTCCCGTCGGGACCCGTAGTAGGCAGAACACGCTCGACATCTTCGACGGCCAATGACAGACAGTTATATTTTCCTATTCCTAACGTCTTTACCTCAGTCGCACCATCGCATTAACTCGCAAACTCATTTGCCGCATGGGCCGTGAGAATCCACCCTGGGGAGCACCAAAGATCCACGGCGACTTGCTCAAACTCGGCTTCGACATCAGCGAAACCAGCGTGAGTAAATACCTTGTACGCCGCAAAGGGTCACCATCGCAATGGTGGAGGATGTTTTTAGAGAACCACGTGAAGAGCTTCACGGTTCCCACGATTCGCTTCGGAATCCTTTGTGTCTTCTCGTGATGGCGCATGAACGGTGACGAATTCTGCATTTCGCGGTTACGCAAGATCCAACTGCGGAATGGACTGCACACCAACTACCCGAGGCCTTTCCCTGGGGGCAAGGTGCCGCGTTGTCTGTTGCGCGATCGCGACGGTATTCTTGGACAAGAGTTTGTGGAGCAATTAAAGGCGATGGTTTCAAAGGAATCGCGACCGCCTGTTCACCTTTTTGCATCACGGTGGCGTACCCCGGAACAACAACGCAGCGCATGCAGTCAAAGTATTCGCACGTCTTCGAAATATCATCGGTGGCACCAGCACTCCCAAGGGGATTCGCAACTGCCTGATCTTTTTGAGCATCAGCGAGACATGCAGGTGCAAAGGCGTATCCTTTCTCGAGTTTCTCCTTTCGGAAGAGCACGAGGTCGATACATTTATTACCGCGAAAAAACCGCGAAGATCGCAGGACTGAGAGCGATAACGCTGGCTGCCGGCATCCGGTGAGAACGATACGGCGCGGCGATCGTTCTAGCGCCCTCTTCTAGAGGACCGTGGCAACTTTACGGCCGCTGGTACGGCTGCTGAACGTCTAGCCCGGGAATGATTTGAAAGTGTTTCAAGTTGAAAAGGCGAGGTGCTCGCGAGAGAGCCATGGCCGCGATGAGCGAATCTGGAATGCTGAGGGCAGAAGATAAGCGATGGGTTAGGAGCAAGCGATAACTAAAGCTCGAAGTCCGCTGCTTCAGGCCACGCAACGGCGAATGACCGGAGGAACTTCTGGACTTGTTGCAACTCGCTTTGGTTCCGGCACCCAATAACTAGTTCCATGGCCACTACACCCGGAACACAGAACGAATCATCATCGTCGAGCGTGCCTAGCCAATTTTTGGCGGCAGCCGAACCTCGCAGACACTCGATGAGAACGTCCGTATCTATCAGAACCATCAGGCGGAGCGTTTCCAGCCTTCAGATCGCAGTTCATGAGCGAAGTCGACGCTGTCGCCGATATCCGAGCGATCACGCCACATTCCAAAGAACTCCGAGTCGCGAAAGTCAGCCAGGGTTGACCTCCTCGAATCTTTCGACGGAGAAACTACCAGCACGATCTCAGCGGGCCCCTGAGGAAAATCAGCCGGTAGACTGATGTGCAACTCGCAGGTGGCTGGAATGTTGGCAGTGAGATTGAGTGTTCTGACCATGCGGCAAAATCCTCAGTTTGCCCGAATGATAGCAAATCTGTCGCGTTGACATCATTAAAAGCGTCGGCGAGGCACCGGTGATATCGAGACCAACTCGCTCGCCAGCCGATTCGATTGCCATCGCGACATTTCCGGGGAGTTCCTCGGCGCGCTTTAGAGCGGTGCCGCGGCAAGTGCACGCTCATGACTGTCAAGCATTCGGTGGAATAAAGGCGTTGCGCTTTTCTTCGGTTGAGCATGAACGCAGCCCAGGCAAACGAGTCCCCGCGGGCAGTGCTCGCTGGTGGGCAATGTGCAAAGATGCCTTCCCATATCGCGCATGCTGCAACTTCGTTCGAAGGCTGCCCATTCTTCGGGTGTCGGATTCTTCAGGTTGTCCGTGCCGCAGAAGCTGTTATAGAGACCTCGAACCGCTTTTCGATATTCCTCAATCAGATTGCGAGGATAGAGCTTCGCATACACCATGACCGTACAGCCCTTCAACAGCACCGAACATCGCGATGCTCTCTGCCATTGCCTTCATGGGCTGCTCCTTTTCAGATGAGCCCCTCCGCCCGGGGATCGAGGGGCAGCCGTGTCGGCATTTGCCATCCGGTTCGACTTCATGACCGCGGTCGCAAAGCGCTGCGGCATTCTCATCACTGCACAGAATGACTTCGGCGACTTCCATCAAGGTACGGCCGTCTCGTTTCAGATATTCATTAGCAAATTCGTATTCTCCATGTTGGGTTCCTTTCTCTCGCGCCGCTTGCGGCGGGCGCGGCCTTGCCAGCTGCGCACGAGGGGTTCCTTCAAGGCCGCGGCTTCAGCAGCGCCTTGAAGGGCCGAAGAGCCTTTGCGGGGAGAGGCGCTGTGGCTGACAGGAAAGTTGTCAACAACCCTTTCAAACGCGGAGTAAACAGTACAGGACCAAAACCAGCCCGGCCTCGGTCAGCGCACCTACCCGAAATAGCTATTCACCGCACGCTCTAAAGCGCGTCGCGCCGGGGTCCGGATTCACCTTACGCTTGAACCAGATGATGACACGCGCATATACCTCATTCCCAAACGGAGGCGCCGCAATCGGACTTTTACTGCTGAGATTTTTGAGCGGCGGCGGTGTTGCTGAGCAGAGTTGCCAGACTTTGTGCGGGTTACTTACGCTGCCCGATACCAAGACTGGAACTCTCAGCGAAATCACTGCGGCGTGCGCTTTGGTACTCGGCATTCTCATCATCGTCGGCTTGTGGACGTCGCTTGCGACTAGCCTCACCGTGATTCTCGGGCTTACGTCTGCTGCTTTGGGGCTTCAACCGCTCGAGAGCCTGCTCCTGGTATGGCTCGCCTTCGCAATTGGATTGGTCGGACCTGGGGCCTTTTCGCTCGATGCGCGTCTTTTCGGCTGGAAACAAATCCGGTTTCCGAATACGAGGAGTAACTGACCGCTTCAGGAATTTCGCCTTATGTGGATTGTTAGATTAGCTCTCCGGCGACCCTACACGTTTGTTGTGTTGTCGCTTCTGCTCCTGCTCATCGCGCCGGTAGCGCTGTTGCGCACGCCGGTCGATATCTTCCCGGCCATCAACATTCCCGTGGTTAGCGTGGTCTGGACCTACACCGGCCTTGTTCCTACGGAAATAGCGAACCGAATTGTTTCTATCTTCGAAAGATCGCTGACAACCAGTGTCAACAACATCGAACACATTGAATCTCAATCTCTGAACGGCGTGGCCGTAGTCAAGGTCTTTCTGCAGCCGAATGCCAACGTGGATAGCGCGATCTCGGAAATAATTGCGGAGTCGCAGGTTGGAATCAAGCAGTTTCCGCCCGGAACTACACCGCCGTTGGTATTGAGTTATAACGCCGCGACAGTCCCGATTCTGCAATTGGGATTGAGCGGTAAGGGTCTCTCCGAACAGCAGCTAAACGACTTGGGAAATAACCAGATTCGTCCTCAATTAGCGACAGTTCCCGGCGCATCGCTGCCCATTCCTTATGGCGGCAAGGTGCGCCAAATCATGGTGGATATCGATTCCAATCGTCTGCTCGCGCACGGGCTGTCGCCGATGGATGTCGTGAATGCCGTGAACGCACAAAACGTGATTCTGCCGACTGGGACGGCCAAGATTGGACGAACCGAATACAACGTCGAGTTGAACTCAACGCCGGAAGCGATCAGCGCGCTCAACCGTCTTCCAATTAAGACCGTCAACGGCGGCACGGTCTTCATGCAAGATGTGGCCAATATCCGCGATGGCTACGCCGTCCAGACAAATATCGTTCGTCAGGATGGGCAGCGCGGCGTGCTGATGACCGTGCAGAAAACAGGCAATGTCTCTACCCTCTCGATCGTTTCGAGCGTCCGGGCAATGTTGCCGAAAATTGCAGCAAC
>Ga0213872_10002314_pt1 | contig 11358 bp, 9 predicted proteins | sample VelepicomBERX_R2_FD_160071 | JGI IMG/M metagenome (GOLD analysis project Ga0213872, IMG submission 160071) | Rhizosphere microbial communities from Vellozia epidendroides in rupestrian grasslands, the National Park of Serra do Cipo, Brazil - RX_R2 | ecosystem: Host-associated > Plants > Roots >... | reverse complement strand
CTGGGCCGGCATACTGGTCAGCATCGTGGTGACCATCGGCCTCACTTTGTGGCTGCTGCCGCATATGAAGGGCGCGGTCGCCAATTACCTCTGGCGCCTGAAGATCCCCAAAGGCTCGGTCGAGGCTGGCTGAAGCCTGATGACAGTCCCGCCGGAGAGGGCTAATCTCTGCGGCATGGATTTCGAAAACACCCAGATCGCGAAGCGAATTAAACGCCCGGCGCTCGTCTAGAGGCCGGGTCGTTTCTATTCCTGTTCGTGATTTCTGGGGTTTTCATCATGAATTCCGTCGAGTTGGCGGTACAGTCCGCCCTGTTCACCGTTTTTGGCGAGGCTGATCCCGCCCTTCTTCCCCGCATCGTCGCTCTATTCGCCAAATGCGCCCTGGTGCCGGTTTGGCTGCATGCCGAGACCATGGGCGGGGAGATGCATGTCGAGGTCGAGTTCTCCGGTCTCTGTCCCGCCAAGGCCGATCATTTCGCCGAGGTGCTGCGCCAGATGCCGGTGGTTTCTCTGGTCCGCCTGAGAGGAGAGTCCCGATGACGAGTTCCGCCCAGACACCGCTTTCGGCCCGCGACGGCGCGCTGGCCGTGCTGGTCATGGCGGTATGGGGCACCAATTTCGTCGTCATCAAATATGCGCTGGGCGTGCTGCCGCCGCTGCTGTTCGCCACGCTGCGCTTCCTGCTGGTGGCCTTTCCGGCGGTGTTCTTCCTGAAGCGCCCGGCGGTGCCGCTGCGCCATCTCGCCGCCTATGGCGTGCTGATCGGGGCGGGGCAGTTCGGGCTGCTTTACATCGCCATGACCGGGCTGATCTCGCCCGGCCTCGCCTCCCTGGTGGTGCAGACCCAGGTGGCCTTCACCATCGGATTGTCGGTGATGGTCTCGGGCGACACCATCCGTCCGTTCCAGATCGCCGCCGTGCTGCTGGCCGGCGCCGGTATCGCCGTGATCGGCATGCATGCCCATGGTTCGGCCACGCCGCTAGGGTTGGCCCTGGTGATCGGCGCGGCCTTGTCCTGGGCGGGCGGCAATGTGGTGGCGAAGCAAGGCGGGCGGGTCAACATGCTGGCCTATGTGGTATGGGCCAGCCTGTTCTCGATTCCGCCGCTGATGGGGCTGTCGCTGTTTTTCGAGGGCTGGCCGGCCATTTCCGCCGGGCTGACCCATCTCGACGCGCCGGTGCTGGCGGCGGTGGTGTGGCAATCGGCCGGCAACACCATGTTCGGCTATTCGCTGTGGGCCTGGCTGCTGGCCCGCCATCCGGCCGCGACCGTCTCGCCGATGGCGCTGCTGGTGCCGGTGTTCGGCATGAGCGCGTCGGCCCTGCTGCTGGGCGAGCCGCTGCAGCCCTGGAAACTGGCCGCCGCCGCTCTGGTGCTGGGCGGGCTGGCGGTTAACTTCTTTTGGCCACTTTGGGTTCAGAGTCGAGCCAAGGCGTAATGGACTTTCGCGGCCGCATGGCGGCCGTCGCGCTGCCGACAGCCGTGGTGCTGAGTCGGTATAGCTTGGCGCGGAAGCCCAGCGCATGGAATGCGCGCCCAGCGTGCTTCGCACGCAGCCATACAGTATGTCGGCAAAGCCGACGTGGCCTGAGGGCTAATTAAAAGAGTCTCCCTCCGTTAGGGACCTTCAGGTCTGGCGCGAACAGTACGACTTTCCCCGCTTCGTCGGGAAAGCCGAGCGTCAGCACTTCCGACATGAACTTGCCGATCTGGCGTGGCGGGAAATTGACCACCGCGGCGACCTGGCGGCCGATCAGGGTTTCCAGGGTGTAGTGCTCGGTGATCTGGGCGCTGGAGCGTTTGATGCCGATGGCGGGGCCGAAATCGATCTTCAGCTTGAAGGCCGGCTTGCGCGCTTCCGGGAACGGTTCGGCTTCGAGGATGGTGCCGACCCTGATGTCGACGGCAAGAAACTGGTCGAAGGTGATCTGAGGCGCGGCCTGCGCTTCGGCATCGTGCTGCATGTGCATGAAAAAGTGTCTCCCGAATGAGCGGGAGAATCTTAGCAGGTTAGACCTTGGCGCTGGAGGGGTCTTGCTTGTGGTCGTGGCCGGTCAGGCGGATGGTTTCCTCGGCGCGCTGGAAGGCCTTGCGCCATTCCTCCTCGGCGCCCAGCTTGCAGGCGCGGCCGTAATATTTGCGGGCTTCGACCAGCTTCTCGTTGCGCGCTTTCACATCGCCGTCGTTTCCCTGGGCCGAGGCTTCGTGCAGGAAAGCGTCGCAAACGCGCATATTGCCGGCGCATTCGAGGATCTTGGCGCGCAACATCGCCTTGCGCTTGAACTCGAAGGGCAAGTCCTTGTCCTTGCCGCACCAGTCGCGCAGCTGCTGGTTCATCCGTTCGGCCTCCTCCGGAGCGGCGGCGGCGATCTTGTGGACGAATTCGCGAACGGTCTGCTTGCTTTGCTCGATGGCGGCTTCGCGCGCCTTCTCCGCCTCGGATTTACCAAAACCAAACATCGGCACCCTCTCCTCGATCGGGCTGGGATGCAAAAGGTCTCTCTGCAACGGTCACAGCGTATCATTTCGGGCGCGTTAAATACAGCGCTCGCCCCATTGGGTCGAATATTGCGGCGCGGCAAGTGGATCGGGGTGATTATTTCGGATTACTGATGCGCGCAAAAGCGCCTCCATTTGCCCTTGACTCCGAGCCCGATTCAAACGAGAACATAAAGGGAACAAATATCGGAGCGCCATGCCGGACCTCGCCCAATTGCGCGCCCGCATCGGCGCCTTGGAGGGGCTGCCCAGCTTCGCCGCGGGCCGTCCCGCCGAGGCCGTGCCGCTGGGGGCCGCCGCCATCGACGACTGTTTGCCCTGGGGTGGACTGGCGGCCGGCGGGCTGCACGAAATCCGGGCGGAAAAGGCCGATGAGTCCGGCGCCGCCCTGGGATTCGCCGCCTATCTGCTCGGTCGCCTGGCCAGGGCGCGGCGCGGCCGGCTGATGTGGCTGACCCTGTCCGACCATGTCCACGCGCCCGGCCTGGCCGGGCTCGGCCTGCCGGTGGAGCGGCTGCTGCTGGTGCGGCCCACGCGCACCGCCGATCTGCTGTGGGCCGCCGAGGAGTGCTTACGCTGCAAAGGCGTGGCCGGGTTGCTGGCGGATATCGACGGCGCCGATTTCCGTTCGGCGCGGCGGCTGTCGCTGGCGGCGCGCGGGTCCGGAGTGCCGGGCCTGATGCTCAATCGGGGCGGGCCGCTGGGGTCGGCGCTGACCCGCTGGCAGGTGGGCTCCGCCGCCAGCGAGGCACCGGGGGGAGTCGGGGTGGGCGCCTGGCGCTGGCATCTGGCGCTGACCCGCTGCCGGTTCATGGCGGCGGGCGAAGAGGATCGGTCCCTGCAATGGCTGGTGGAGGCGAAACATGCGAAGGGTGGTTTCAGTCTGGTTGCCCTATCTGGCGACGGATCGGTTGGCGAAGCCGGACAGCGGCGCCGGGCCGGATGAAAGTTGGGCAGACTCTTGGGCGGTGGCCGAGGCCGGCGCTCAGCGCCGGCTGGTGGCGGTCAACCGGGCCGCCGAACGGGCCGGCCTCAAGCCGGGCATGAGCGTCGCCGACGCTTTGGCGATCCGTCCCGGCCTCAAGCTGGCCCCGCACGAGCCGGCCGAGGAGGACGCGCTGCTGGGCCGCCTGGCCGAATGGTGCAGCGTCTACACTCCGTTCGCGGCGCCGGATCTGTGGCGCGAAGGTACGGGTAGCGCTGGATTGTGGCTCGACATTTCCGGCTGCGACCATCTCTGGGGCGGCGAGGCGGCGCTGCTCGACGATCTGATCGGGCGGCTCGACCGCTTGGGTTTCACCGCCCGCGCCGCCGTGGCCGACACCCCCGGCGCCGCCTGGGGCTGGGCGCGGTTCGGCGCTGGCGGCGTGGTGGCGGCAGGGGAGACGCGCGAGGCTTTGGCGCCTTTGCCGGTCAGCGCCCTGCGCTTCTCGCCGGAGATTACCCTCGGCCTGGCCCGGCTCGGGCTGCGCCGGATCGGCGATCTCTATCCCCTGGCGCGCGGGCCTCTGGCGGCGCGGTTCGGCTCCGTCGTCGGCCGGCGCCTCGACCAGGCGCTGGGTGCCGAGGAAGAGCCGATCTCGCCGCTGCGCCCGCCGCAATCCCTGCAGGTGCAGCGCCGTTTCGTCACGCCGATCGGCCGGTCCGAGGATGTCGCGGCGGCGGTGCGCTTTCTGCTGCCGCGCTTGATGCAACTGCTCGAACGCCAGCAACTCGGCGTGCGGCGGCTCGATCTGTCGGTGTTCCGCGTCGACGCTTCCTCTGTGCGCCTGGCCGTCGGCACCAGCCGTCCGACCCGCGATGCCAATGCTTTGTTCCGCCTGATGGCGCTGCAATTGGACAAGCTGCAAGCCGGCTTCGGCATCGAAAGCCTGATGCTGGCCGCCAGCGTCGCCGCGCCCTTGGCCGCCCGCCAGCAGGACATGGAAGAAGGCGATGCGGCGGAATGCCTGTCCGAGATGCTGGACAGTCTGGGCAACCGCTTGGGGTTTAACCGCATTCAGGCCTTCGCCCCGGCCGGCAGCCATCTGCCCGAGCGGTCGGTGCGGCGCCTGTCCACCGAGTTGGCCGCCGCCACCGCGCTCCCCGAACCCTGGCCCGACCAGCGCCGCCCGCCGATCCTGCTGTCCCGTCCCGAATCGGTGGCGGTGACGGCGCCCTTGCCCGACGCCCCGCCCTTGCTGTTCCGCTGGCGCCAAACCCTGCACCGCGTCCGCCGCGCCGAAGGCCCCGAACGGCTGGAAGGCGAATGGTGGCGGGATCAGAACCCGGCGCGGGATTACTACCTGGTCGAGGATGAGGATGGGGGGCGGTTCTGGCTTTACCGGCTTGGGTTGCCCGGGGAGTTCAACCCGGCGCGGTGGTTTGTGCATGGGTTGTTTGCTTGATGGTGAAGCCTACGTGGGGGGTGGCGTTGTTTTTCACCACGAAGACACGAAGACACGAAGAAAAGGAAGGAGAAGCGCCGCAGGTAATCCTTCCTCCATCCAGCCTCCGCCTTGAGAGAAAGGAATGACTGCGCTTCGCGCTTTTCTCCTTCTTCGTGTCTTCGTGTCTTCGTGGTGAAATCAAGCCGTCGAGCTGAGGAGATGTACGCCGAGTTACAAGTCACCACCAACTTCTCCTTCCTCGAAGGCGCGTCGAACCCCGAGGAATTGGTGATAGCCGCCCAGGCGTTGGGGTATCGCGCTATTGCAGTTACCGACCGCAACAGTCTGGCTGGCGCGGTCAGGGCGTATCGGAAGGCCAAAGAGCTGGGGATGCGCCTGGTGATCGGGGCGCGGCTCGATTTGGTCGATGGGGCCAGTCTGTTGTGCTTTCCGCGCGATCTCGAAGCCTATGGCCGTCTTTGCCAAGTGCTGACGGCTGGAAGACGGCGCGCGGAGAAGGGGGCGTGCCGGATCACGCGGGCCGAGGCGATGGAGGCCGGGCCCGGGCAGTCGCTGGTGCTGCTGCCGCCCGGGCGGCCGGGCAAGAAATTCGCCGCCGAATTGGGCGAGTGGCGCCGACGTTTTCCGGGCTCGGTGTGGCTGGCGGCGTCGCGGCGCTTCGCTCAGGACGATGCGCGGCGGCTGGCGCTGCTGGCGCGGATCGCCGGGATGGCGGGCGTGCCCCTGGTGGCGGTCAATGACGTGCTCTATCACAGCCCGGCGCGGCGGCCGCTGCAGGATGTGCTGACGGCGGTGCGGCTCGGTTGCACGGTCGCCGAGGCGGGCCGGAAGCTGGCCGCCAATGCCGAACGCCATCTCAAGGATCCCGCCGAGATGGCCCGCCTGTTCAAGGATTACCCGGACGCCGTGGCCGAGACTTTGGTGATCGCCGAGCGTTCGCGCTTCTCGATCGGCGACCTCAATTACAATTACCCCGCCGAAAGCGAGGATGCGGCGGGAGAGCTGGAACGGCTGGTTCGGGAAGGGGCGGCCCGGTACTACCCGGAAGGCGTGCCGGACAGGGTGCGGACCATGCTCGATCATGAGCTGGCCCTGATCCGCGATCTGAAATTCGAGGCCTTCTTCCTGACCGTTCACGACATCGTCCGCTTCGCCAGGAGCCAGGGCATTCTCTGCCAGGGGCGCGGCTCGGCGGCCAATTCGGCGGTCTGTTACTGCCTTGGCATCACCGCGGTCGATCCCGCCGTCAGCGAGCTTCTGTTCGAGCGCTTCATCAGCCGCGAGCGCGGCGAGCCGCCCGACATCGACGTCGATTTCGAGCATGAGCGGCGCGAGGAGGTCATCCAATATATCTATAAGAAATATGGCCGCGAGCGCGCCGGCCTGGCCGCCACCGTGATTCATTACCGCTCGCGCTCGGCCTTGAAGGATGTCGGGCGAGCGATGGGCCTGTCGGACGATGCCATCCTGTCGATCAGCCGCTCGCGCTGGGGCCGCAGCGACGAACCTTTGGGCGAGGAGCGGTTGCGCGCGCTGGGCTTCGATCCCGAAGACCAGACCCTGCGCCTGACCCTCGATCTGGCTCGGCAATTGACCGGCTTTCCACGCCATCTATCCCAGCATGTCGGCGGTTTCGTCATCACCCGCGACCGGCTCGACAAGCTGGTGCCGATCGAGAATGCCCGCATGGAGGGGCGCACGATCATCCAATGGGACAAGGACGATCTCGACACGGCCGGCCTGCTGAAGGTGGACGTGCTGGCGCTCGGCATGCTGACCTGCATCCGCAAGGGTTTCGATTTGATCCGCGAGCATCACGGGCAGGATTTCGATCTGGCGACGGTGCCGCGCGAAGATCCGGCGGTCTATGACATGATTTGCCGCGCCGACGTGGTGGGCGTGTTCCAGATCGAGAGCCGCGCCCAGATGAGCATGCTGCCGCGCCTGCGGCCGCGCTGTTTCTACGATCTGGTGATCGAAGTGGCGATCGTGCGGCCCGGCCCGATCCAGGGCGGCATGGTGCACCCCTATCTGCGTCGCCGGCAGGGGAAGGAACCGGTCGAGTATCCCGACGACAAGCTGAAGGCGGTGCTGCAGCGGACCCTGGGCGTGCCTCTGTTCCAGGAACAAGCCATGCAGATCGCCATCGTCGCCGCCAATTTCACGCCCGGCGAGGCGGACGGGCTGCGCCGTTCGATGGCCAGTTTCCGCAATCTCGGCACGGTCAACCAATATGAGACGCGGCTGGTCGAGGGCATGGTGGCGAACGGCTATCAGCGTGATTTCGCCGAGCGGGTCTTCAAGCAGATCCAGGGCTTCGGCGATTACGGCTTTCCGGAAAGCCACGCCGCCAGTTTCGCCCATCTGGTCTATGTCTCGGCCTGGATCAAATGCCATTACCCGGCGGTGTTCGCCTGCGCCCTGCTCAACAGCCAGCCGATGGGCTTCTACGCTCCGGCGCAGATCGTGCGCGACGCCGGCGACCATGGCGTCGTGGTGCTGCCGCCCGACATCAATCTCAGCCGTTGGGACAATGTCTTGCAAAAAGGCGCGCTGCGTCTCGGCCTCCGCCAGATCACCGGCTTTTCCGAAGCGGATGCCAAGAGGCTGGAGACCTCCCGCGGCGACGGTTATGCCAGCCCCGAGGATCTATGGCGGCGCAGCGGTCTCGATGCCGCGGCCTTGAAGCGCCTGGCCGACGCCGACGCCTTCGGCTCGATCGGGCTGCCGCGCCGGCAGGCGCTCTGGGCGGTGCGGGCGCTGGGCGCGCCTTTGCCGCCCTTGTTCGCCGCCGCCGGCCTGGGGTCGGAACAACCGGTGGTTTTGCCGAAGATGACGATGGGCGAACAAGTGGTTGAAGATTATGCTCATCTCAGGCTGTCTCTGAAGACGCATCCCTTGGCACTGATGCGGCGCGGGCTGGCGGCCGAGAATATCGTGCCGGCGCGCGAGCTGGAACGCCGGGGCGACGGCAGGCGGGTGACGGTCGAGGGGCTGGTGCTGGTGCGCCAGCGTCCGGGCACCTCGTCGGGGGTGATTTTCCTGACGCTGGAAGACGAGACCGGCGTCTGTAACGTGGTGGTGTGGCCGCATCTCTACGAGAAGAACCGGGCGGCGGTGTTGAGCGGGCGGCTGCTGCGGATCGCGGGCAAGCTGCAGATCGAGGATGGGGTGATCCATCTGGTGGCGGAACGCATCTTCGACCGCACGGCGGCGCTGACCAGATTGGCGGAGTCGGGATTGAAGACGACGTCGCGAGATTTTCATTAAGGGGGAGCACAGGGTGATCGAGCTGCATCAATTCCGCCGGGCCTGGGGTCTCAATCCCAGCCCGTTCTGCCTCAAGGTCGAGACCTACTGCCAACTGGCCGGCATCCCCTACAAATCGGTTCGCACCGTGCCCTTCAAGGCGCCGCGCGGAAAACTGCCCTTCATCGTCGATGGCGGCCAGCGCATCGCCGATTCCGGCCTGATCTTCGATCATTTCCGCTCGAACCCGGCCTGGGACCTCGATGCCGGGCTGGATGCGCGGCAGCAGGCGATGGGCCATCTGCTGCGGCGGACCTGCGAGGAAAGCCTCTATTTCACCGTGGTCTATTCGCGCTGGATCGACGAGGCCGGCTGGACGGTGGTCGTGCCGGAATTCTTCCGCGGCATGCCGGCCATCCTGCGCGCGGTACTGCCGGGGCGCGTGCGGCAGAAAGTCCGCAAGCAGCTCTATCAGCAGGGCTATGGACGGCATAGCCGTGACGAGGTCTATGCGCTGGGCGTCGCCGATCTGGCCGCCATCGCGACCTATCTCGGCGACCATGTCTTCGCCGTCACCGACCGGCCGACCTCGTTCGACGCCACGGTCTATGCCTTGCTGAAAAGCATTCAAGGGATGCCGCTGGACAACCCGCTGAAGCAAGCGATCCAGGCCTCGCCGGTGTTGACCGATTATGTGCTGCGGATCGAGCGGGCCATCGCGGCGAAAGGCTCAGAGAACGCCCAGTAATCTCCACCAGACATAATCGAGCGGAAACAGCAGCAGGATCGTCGCCGCGCCCAGCCACAGGCACATCTTTACTGCATGTTTCATCGGCTCGCCGCCCAGCTGCATAGCCACCACCAGGGGCGGCGATTCATAGGGCAGGATCGGGTTCGAGAAGCCCATGACCTCGCTGTTCAGCACGGTCGCCAGCGGCAAGCCGGCGGCGCTCGCCCAGCTGTGCGCCAGCGGGGTCAGCACCGCCGGCACGCCGGTGACCGTGGTCAGCAGCGCCATCACGCTGCCGATCGTGCCCAATCGCGCGAAATTGGCGGCCGGCTGATCGGGGTGCAGCGGGATCACCGACGAGACCAGATCGCCGAGTTCGCGCCCCACGCCGGATTGCGCCACCAGCGCGCCCATGCCGAGCACGCCGCCGACATAGAACAAGGAGGTGTAATTGACCTCCTTGGCGAAGGCCTGGCGATCCACCAGCCCGATGCCGGGCAACAGCAGGATCGCCGCCGCCGCCATGCTGATCCAGGCCGGGCTGATGTGATGCAGGAAGTCGGTGGCCCAGAAGCCCAGCGCCACCAGCAGCACCACCGCCAGCCAGCGCTCGCGCCCGCTCATCGGCGGCAGCTTCTCGGGGGTGAGCGGCTGCGGCGCATCCGGCCAGACCAGCGCGATCAGCGGGATCAGCAGCAGGGTCTTGAGAAAGCCCAGCACCGGGAAATGCAGCAGCAGATAGGTGCCGTAGGACGGCACATAGCCATAGAGCGTCTCGGCGGCGCCGGCCCACACCATGTTCGGCACATTGGCCGGCAGTACCGAGAAGGTCGAGACATGGCTGCCCAAGGCGGCCGCCAGCACCAGTCCGACCCGCCCTTTGCTCCCCGGCGCGAAGCCGTAGCGCTCGGCCAGCGACAGGGTGATCGGCATCAGCAGCACGGCGCGCCCCATCGAGGACGGCATGACGAAGCCGAGCGCGGTTCCGACCACCACCACCCCGGCCACCACGCCCCAATAGGACCTGCCGAAACTGGCCGACAAGACGCGGGCGATACGGTCACCCAGCCCGGTCGATTTGATGGCGACGCCCATCACCAGCCCGCCCATGATCAGCCACAGCGCGCCCGAGGCGAAGCCGCTGAAGATGACGGCGGCGGGGGCCAGCTTGGCCAGCATGGCGAGGGTGAAAAAGATCAGCGCCGTCGCCGCCTCGGGCAGCACGCCGGTCGCCCATAGCCCGATGGAGAGGATGCAGAGCGCCAGCGCGCCATTCTCGCCGGCGGGCAAAGGCCCCACGGCGATCACCGCCAGCGCGGCCAGGCAGGCCAGGACGGCGAAAATCTGGCCTATCGACCAGCGAACGGGAAACCTCAAGGCACCTCCAGCCATTGGCGCAGCCGGGCGAACTCCTGTTCGGCGGTTTCGGCGCGGTTGGTCAGTTCCGCCCAATCCTTGCCCGCCTTGACGTCCTGTTCAAGCGCCGCCATCAGCTCGGCCAGCGGCTTCGCCGCGCCGTTGCGGGCGGCGCCCTTGGCGGTATGGGCGGCGACCCGCACCGCCTCGGGGTCGCCGGACTCCAGCGCCTCGCGCAAGCTGGCCAGCAGCCCGCCGAAACTCTCGGCGAAGAAACCCGCCACCTCGCGCAGATCGGCCAGATCGCCGCTGCCGAGGATGTCGCCCAGAGCCGACCAATCGATCGGGTCGGGCTCTTTGCCGGCCGCCTTGTCCACATCCTCGCCGGTCCCGAAGATTTTCTGCATCAGCGCCGACAACCGCTCGAGGGTCAGCGGCTTGCTGACATAATCATCCATGCCGGCCTCGAGGCATTTCTCATATTCGCCTTCCATCACATTGGCGGTCAGGGCGACGATCGGCAGATGGCCGCCCTGGCGCGCTTCGGAGCGCCGGATGCGGCGGGCCAGATCATAGCCGTCGAGCACCGGCATGATGCAGTCGGTCAGCAGCAGGCGATAGGGCTTGGCTTGCAGCAGCGCCCAGGCCGCCTCGCCATGCTCGGCCATGTCGCAGGGATAGCCGAGCTGGCGCAGCTGCTTGCCCAGCACCAAACGATTGATGGCATTGTCCTCGGCCACCAGCACCAAAGCGTCTTGATGGGTCATCTCGGCCGGTTCGGACGCGATCGGGAGCTGGGCGATGTCGGCCGGGGCGGGGCGGCCCAGGGCATGGGCGACGGCGCGCAGCAGCGCCTTCTTGAGCAGCGGCCGCAGCAAGGGCGGCGCCAATCCCCGGTCGACGCACCAATCCGACGCGGCTGGATCGGGATAGGGAATCGTCGCCAGGATCGCGTCGGCGGGCAGGCGGGACAGCAGCGCCGGCAGCAATTCCGCCAAGTCGGTCCCGGTGTCGACCACCGCGAAATCGAGATCCTCGGCTTCGACGATCAATTCCTTGGCCGCCACCGCGTCCGAGGCCTCCAGCAGGCGCGCCCCTTCCGAGCGCAGCATCGCCGCCAGATTGGCCCG
>Ga0213872_10002313_pt1 | contig 11359 bp, 6 predicted proteins | sample VelepicomBERX_R2_FD_160071 | JGI IMG/M metagenome (GOLD analysis project Ga0213872, IMG submission 160071) | Rhizosphere microbial communities from Vellozia epidendroides in rupestrian grasslands, the National Park of Serra do Cipo, Brazil - RX_R2 | ecosystem: Host-associated > Plants > Roots >... | reverse complement strand
CTCGCCGCCGAACTTCGAGGCCAGCACCGTCGCGATCGCTGCCGTCAGCGTCGTCTTGCCATGGTCCACGTGACCGATCGTGCCCACGTTCACGTGCGGCTTGGTACGTTCGAACTTACCCTTTGCCATTTCAATTCTCCAAAAAAGAGCATCTCGCCAGTCTGTTGGTTTAGCGTTTCCGCTGCGCGCCTTGACCCCCGGCGACTGGCAACCGGGGAGCGCGCAGCGAAGACGATCTCAGGATTGAGCGCTTACTTGGTGCGCGCGGTAATGATCGCGTCGGCCACGTTCTTCGGAGCTTCGGCGTAGTGCTTGAACTCCATCGTGTACGTGGCGCGGCCTTGCGACATCGAACGCAGCGTCGTCGAGTAGCCGAACATCTCGGACAGCGGAACCTCTGCCTTGATGATCTTGCCACCGCCGACCATGTCGTCCATGCCCTGGACCATGCCGCGACGGCTGGACAGGTCGCCCATCACGTTGCCGGCGTAGTCTTCCGGGGTCTCGACTTCCACGGCCATCATCGGCTCGAGGATGACGGGGCTGGCGCGGCGGCAGGCTTCCTTGAAGCCCATCGACGCGGCCATCTTGAACGCGTTTTCGTTCGAGTCGACTTCGTGGTACGAACCGAAGGTCAGCGTCGCCTTGACGTCGACGACCGGGAAGCCGGCCAGCACGCCGTTCGGCAGCGTGTCGAGAATGCCCTTCTCGACCGCCGGGATGAACTCGCGCGGCACGACGCCGCCCTTGATCGCGTCGACGAACTCGAAGCCCTTGCCCGGCTCCTGCGGCTCGACCGTCAGGACGACGTGGCCGTACTGGCCCTTGCCGCCCGACTGGCGCACGAACTTGCCTTCGACGTCGGTCGCGCTCTTGCGGATCGTTTCGCGGTAAGCGACCTGCGGCTTGCCGACGTTGGCCTCGACACCGAATTCGCGCTTCATGCGGTCGACGATGATTTCGAGGTGGAGCTCGCCCATGCCCGAGATGATGGTCTGGCCCGACTCTTCGTCGGTGCGCAGGCGGAAGGACGGGTCTTCGGCGGCCAGGCGGCCCAGCGCGATGCCCATCTTTTCCTGGTCGGCCTTGGTCTTGGGCTCGACGGCCTGCGAGATCACGGGCTCCGGGAAGACCATCTTCTCGAGCGTGATCACGGCGTCCGGATCGCACAGCGTTTCGCCGGTCGTGACGTCCTTCAGGCCCACGCAGGCGGCGATGTCGCCGGCCAGAATTTCCTTGATTTCTTCACGCTGGTTCGCGTGCATCTGCAGGATCCGGCCGATACGCTCTTTCTTGCCGCGGATCGGGTTGTAGACGGTCGCGCCCGACTGCAGCACGCCCGAGTACACGCGCACAAAGGTCAGCTGGCCGACGTAGGGGTCGGTCATCAGCTTGAACGCGAGGGCGGCGAACTTCTCGCTGTCGTCGGCCTTGCGGCTCGCCGGCTGGTCGTCTTCGTCCGTGCCGTTGACCGGCGGGATGTCGACCGGCGAGGGCAGGAAGTCGATCACGGCGTCGAGCATGCGCTGCACGCCCTTGTTCTTGAACGCGGTGCCGCACATCATCGGCTGGATCTCGGTCGCGATCGTGCGCTGACGGATCGCGAACTTGATCTCTTCCTCGGTCAGGTCGCCCGTCTCGAGGTACTTGTTCATCAGCTCTTCGGTGGCTTCGGCGGCGGCCTCGACCATCTTCTCGCGCCATTCCTGGGCGACTTCGGTCAGGTCAGCCGGGATGTCCTCGTAGCTGAACTTCATGCCTTGCGAGGCCTCGTCCCAGATGATGGCCTTCATCTTGAGCAGGTCGACGACGCCCTTGAAGCCGTCTTCGGCGCCGATGGGGATCACGATGGGAACGGGGTTGGCCTTCAGGCGCGTCTTCATCTGGTCGACGACCTTGAAGAAGTTCGCGCCGGTGCGGTCCATCTTGTTCACGAAGGCAAGACGGGGCACCTTGTACTTGTTGGCCTGGCGCCAGACGGTTTCCGACTGCGGCTGCACGCCACCCACGGCGCAATAGACCATGCATGCGCCGTCGAGCACGCGCATCGAACGCTCCACCTCGATCGTGAAGTCCACGTGTCCCGGGGTGTCGATGATGTTGAAACGGTGCTCGGGGTAGGACATGTCCATGCCCTTCCAGAAGCAGGTCGTCGCGGCCGACGTGATCGTGATGCCGCGCTCTTGCTCCTGCTCCATCCAGTCCATCGTGGCGGCGCCGTCGTGCACTTCACCGATCTTGTGGTTCACACCGGTGTAGTAGAGGATGCGCTCGGTCGTCGTGGTCTTGCCGGCATCGATGTGCGCGGAGATACCGATGTTGCGGTAGCGCTCGATGGGGGTCTTGCGTGCCATGAGTTCACTCCAAAAGGCAGGAACCGCCTGCGGGTCGGTGAAAACCCGAGGCGGCGGAAACGAGTAAGTTTAGAAGCGGAAGTGCGAGAACGCCTTGTTCGCCTCGGCCATGCGGTGAACCTCGTCACGCTTCTTCATGGCACCGCCGCGGCCTTCCGAGGCCTCGAGCAGTTCGTTGGCGAGGCGCTGGGCCATCGACTTCTCACCGCGCTTGCGCGCAGATTCCTTCAGCCAGCGCATGGCGAGGGCCATCCGGCGGACGGGGCGAACTTCCACGGGAACTTGGTAGTTCGCACCGCCGACACGGCGGGACTTCACTTCGACCATGGGCTTCACGTTGTTCAGGGCGGTCAGGAACACTTCGAGCGGATCCTTGCCGGCCTTCTTCTCGACCTGGTCGAGGGCGCCGTAGATGATGCGCTCGGCGACGGCCTTCTTGCCCGATTCCATGATGACGTTCATGAACTTGGACAGATCGACGGAACCGAACTTCGGGTCCGGCAGGATCTCGCGCTTGGGTACTTCGCGACGACGTGGCATGGGAATCTTCCTTTTAGCTTCAGTTGGCTTGGGTTTTCACCCTTGCCGATGGACGCCACCGAAATCTGGGGTCATCCAACTTACTCGGCCGCTGCGCCCGATCTTTCGGCACGCACGAACCGCAACAAAACATCTTGCCCGGGCCTTGCGGCCTTGGCATGACAGACTTTGATTTACTTCTTCGGACGCTTCGCGCCGTACTTGGAGCGCGACTGCTTGCGATCCTTGACGCCTTGCAGGTCGAGCGAACCGCGCACGATGTGGTAACGCACACCCGGCAGGTCCTTGACACGGCCGCCGCGCACGAGCACGACGCTGTGTTCCTGCAGGTTGTGGCCTTCACCGCCGATGTACGAGATCACCTCGAAACCGTTGGTCAGGCGCACCTTGGCGACCTTACGAAGCGCCGAGTTCGGCTTCTTCGGGGTCGTCGTGTAGACGCGGGTGCAAACGCCGCGGCGCTGCGGGCAGTTCTGCATCGCAGGCGACTTGGATTTCGTGACCTCGACCTCACGGCCGTGGCGCACGAGCTGGTTAATGGTTGGCATGTAACTTGTTCCCGTTTGAAGTCACTGATCCCCTGCGTAAGCCCACCCGGAATCGGGCGAAAACAGCCATGGCCAAGCGCGCAGGCGCAACTTGCCCCGCAGGAGAGCCGGCGATTGTAGACCAGGACCCGAGTTTTCCACAAGCGCGGGGCGGTTTGTGGGCTATGCTCGCCGGCTCGCCATGTCGGATCCAAGCCCCAAGATCGTCATCGACACCCAGGTCGTGATGGACTGGCTGGTGTTCGGCGACGCGCGCGTCGCCGCGCTCGCCGCGGCGATCGAAGCCGGCCTGATCGCCTGGATCGGCCGCACCCGGATGCTCGACGAGCTGCGCCACGTGCTCGGCCGCGGCGTCGCGGCGGCCTGGCAGCCCGACCTGCCCCGCATCGAGGCGATGTTCGCGCGCCACTGCCGCATGATCGACGCCGTGCCCGCGCCGGCTGTGCGCCTCGTCTGCCGCGACCCCGACGACCAGCAATTCATCGACCTCGCGCTCGCCGAGCGCGCGACCTGGCTGCTGTCGCGCGATCGGGCCGTGCTTGCGCTCCGTAAGCGAGCGCTCGCATTCAACTTGAAGATCGCGACACCTGAGGCCTGGGCCACGAGCCTGACCGCTGCCTGAGCGGGTGGCGGGAAAGCGCCGAGGCCCGCGGGGTCCGGCCTTGGCTACAGTCGCGCTTTTCCGACAGCAGGATCCGGACCAGAATGACGAAGAACGAAACGAGCGGCGGCGACCACCTGCAGCGCAGCATCGGCGCGCGCCAGCTCGGCATGATCGCGCTCGGCGGGGCGATCGGCACCGGCCTGTTCCTCGCGAGCGGCGGCGCGATCGCCCAGGCCGGCCCGGGCGGCGCGCTGCTCGCCTACGCCGTCATGGGGCTCGCGGTCTACTGCATGATGCAGTCGCTCGGCGAGATGGCGACGCAGCTGCCGATCGCCGGGTCGTTCGAGACCTACGCCGAGCGCTTCGTCGACTCCTCGCTCGGCTTCGCGCTGGGCTGGAACTACTGGTTCAGCTGGTCGATCACGCTCGCGGCCGAGCTCGTCGCGGGCTCGCTGATCGTGCGCTTCTGGTTCCCCGACAGCAACCCGAGCCTGTGGGCGATGGGCTTCCTGGCCCTGCTGATGGCGCTGAACCTGCTGTCCGTGAAGGCCTACGCCGAGGCCGAGTACTGGTTCGCGGGCATCAAGGTCGCGACGGTGCTGATCTTCGTCGTCGTCGGCCTGCTGATGATCTTCGGCCTGATCGGCCATGGCGGCGCGGTCGGCTTCTCGAACTGGCACCTCGTCGACGCGGCGAGCGGGAAGTCCGCGCCCTTCGTCGGCGGCTTCACGGCGATGCTGCTCGTGTTCCTCGTCGCGGGCTTCTCGTTCCAGGGCACCGAGGCCGTCGGCCTCGCGGCGGCCGAGACCGCGGCGCCCGAGAAGAACGTGCCACGCGCGATCAACTCGGTGTTCTGGCGCATCCTGCTGTTCTATATCGGCGCGATCGCGATCATCGGCTTCCTGATCCCCTTCAGCGATCCGAACCTGCTGCGCAGCGGCGAGGACAGCATCGCCTACTCGCCGTTCACGATCGTGTTCCAGCACCTGCCCGGCGTCGGCGCCTGGGCCGCGAACGCGATGAACTTCGTGATCCTGTCGGCCGTGCTGTCGGCCGGCAATTCCTCGCTGTACGTGAGCTCGCGCATGCTCTACGCGATGGCGCACAGCGGCCGCGCGCCGGCGCTGTGCAAGCGCGTGAACCGCCGCGGCGTGCCGCTCTACGCGGTCTGGGCGACGGCGCTGATCGGCGCGCTCGCGTTCTTCGCAAGCACGGTCGGCGAGCAGAAGATCTACCAGCTGCTCTACAACGCCTCGGGCCTGACGGGCTTCATCATCTGGCTCGGCATCGCGATCTGCCACCTGCGCTTCCGCCGCGCCTGGGTCGCGCAGGGCCGGCGCGTCGAGGACCTGAAGTTCCGCGCGAAGTTCTACCCGCTCGGCCCCTGGGCCTCGCTCGTGCTGTTCGTGATCGTGCTGTTCGGGGCCAACGTCGGCGTATTCCAGGCGCCGGTGTTCAGCTGGTTCGACTTCGTCAGCAGCTACATCCTGATCCCCATCGCGCTGCTGCTCTACCTCGGCCACAAGCTGCGCTACCGCACCCGGCTCGTGCCGCTCAAGGACTGCAGCTTCGACCCGAACGACTGAAGGGCCGCGCTCGCCGCGGTGCATGCTGCGGTGCACAATCGGTCTCGCGGTCGCCCGCCACGCGGCCACGGGGGATCCTGATGCGTATCGTCATCGTCGGCGGCGGCGCCGGCGGCCTTGAACTCGCTTGCAAGCTCGGCCGGGCGCTCGGCCCCGAGCAGGTCTTTCTGGTCGACCACAAGCTGTTCCATATCTGGAAGCCGACGCTGCACGAGGTCGCGGCCGGCACGCTCGACTACCACCAGGAGGGCCTGTCCTACCTGATGCTGGCCCACGACAACCGCTTCAGCTTCGTCTACGGGCCGATGCTGGCACTCGACGCGGCCGCGCGCGAGGTCACGGTCGGCGAGACGCGCGACGACGACGGCGAGACCATCGTGCCCGAGCGCCGCCTGCCCTTCGACCGCCTCGTCATCGCGGTCGGCAGCACGGCCAACTACTTCGGCGTGCCGGGCGCGGCCGAGCACACGCTTGCGCTGAACGGCCCCGAGGACGCCGAGCGCTTCCGCCTGCGCATGCTCAAGCTGCTGACGGCGGCCGAGCTGCGCAAGGACCGCGACCCGGCGGCCGGCGTCGACATCGTGATCATCGGCGGCGGCGCGACCGGCGTCGAGCTCGCGGCCGAGCTGCGCGAGGCCAGCGCCGTGCACTCGCGCTACGGCTTCGCCCACCTCGACCCGCAGCGCGACGTGCGCATCACGCTGCTCGAGGGCGCGCCGCGCATCCTTGCGCCGCTGCCCGAGAAGGTCTCGGTGTCGGCGACGCGCCTGCTCGCCGAGCGCCACGTGACGGTGCACGCGAGCTGCCGCGTCGTGCGCATCGAGGCCGACGCGGTGTGCGACGCCGACGGCCGGCGCCACGCGGCGGACATCACGGTCTGGTCGGCCGGCATCAAGGCGCCCGCGCTGCTCGCGACCCTGGGCCTGCCCGTGAACCGCGGCGGCCAGCTCGAGGTCGACGGCCAGCTGCGCGTGAACGGCTGCGACGCGATCTACGCGCTTGGCGACTGCGCGGCCTGCGCGGGCGCCGACGGCCGCCTCGTGCCGCCGCGCGCCCAGGCCGCGCACCAGCAGGCCGACTATCTGTACGCGGCGCTGTGCGCGCTCGCCCGAGGCCAGCAGCCATCGACCGAGTCCTATCTCTACCGCGACCATGGCTCGCTCGTGTCGATCGGCACGCAGACGACGGTCGGCAGCCTGATGGGCAACCTGGTCAGCGCGTCGTGGTTCGTCGAGGGCCTGTTCGCGCGCCTGATGTACGTGAGCCTGCACCTGCTGCACCACCGCGCCGTGCTCGGCTCCCTGCGCACGGCGGTGCTCGCGCTCGCGCGCTTCCTCGTCAAGCGTGCTACCCCCCTAGTCAAGCTGCATTGACGCTGCCGTACTACATAGACCGAGCGCGCCGGGCTACAACCGCCCGCCATTACTCCGTGTCCCCCGCCTTGCTGCGCAAGGCTCCTCCTTTACCTGCGTAATGACGGGCGGCTGCATCCCGGCTCTCCACCGGACGGGCTCGCCCCGAATCAATACGGGTCGAATGGCACTAGCGGCGGGGGAGCGAGCCCGGACACATTGAGTCCGGTGGACTCAATGTGCCTGGCGAGCGCCAGGGCCACTGGCCCTGGCACGGAGTAGGCGGCCTCGCCGTGCTCCTGCGCTCTCCGCAGTACGAATGTACGAAGCCAAATAAAAAAGCCGCCAGGCCCGAAGGCTTGGCGGCTTTTGGTTCGCGGAGCGCAGAGGCGCTCCGGCGAAGGGCCGATTACTCGGCCGAAGGCGTGTCGCTGCCGGCGTCGATGCTGGCCATCTGCGCGGCGGCCAGTTCCTCGGCCTCCTGCAGGGCGATCGCACGGCGCTCGGCGTCGTCCATCTCTTCCTTGGCGCGGCGCGCCGTGTGGAAGGCCATGCCCGTGCCGGCCGGGATCAGACGGCCGACGATCACGTTTTCCTTCAGGCCACGCAGCTCGTCGCGCTTGCCCATGATGGCCGCCTCGGTGAGCACGCGCGTGGTTTCCTGGAACGACGCGGCCGAGATGAACGAGTCGGTCGACAGCGACGCCTTGGTGATGCCCAGCAGCACGTCGGCGTGCGTGGCGATGACCTTGCCGTCGCGGCGCATGCGGTCGTTCGTGTCGAGCAGCTCCGAGCGTTCGACCTGTTCGTTCAGGATGTAGTGCGTGTCGCCGGGGTTCGTGATCTGGACGCGGCGCAGCATCTGGCGAACGATCACCTCGATGTGCTTGTCGTTGATCTTCACGCCCTGCAGACGGTACACGTCCTGGACTTCGTCGACGATGTAGCGCGCGAGTTCCTCGATGCCCAGCAGGCGCAGGATGTCCTGCGGATCGGCCGGGCCGTCGACGATCAGTTCGCCGCGGTTCACCACCTGGCCTTCGTGGACCAGGATGTTCTTTTCCTTGGGCACCAGCACTTCGTGCTTGTGGCCCTCGGGGTCGGTGATCTCGAGGCGAACCTTGCCCTTGGTCTCCTTGCCGAACGACACCGTGCCGGTCTGCTCGGCGAGCACGCCGGCATCCTTGGGCGAACGGGCTTCGAACAGCTCGGCGACGCGCGGCAGACCGCCGGTAATGTCGCGGGTCTTCTGGCCTTCGACCGGGATACGCGCGAGCACTTCACCCGGGGCGAGGTCCTGGCCGTCGCGGATCTGGATCAGCGCGCCGACCTGGAAGCCGATCGTCACCGAGTGGTCGGTGCCGGGGATCTTGACCTCGTTGCCGTTTGCGTCGAGCAGCTTGACCTGCGGGCGCACGACCTTGGCCGAACCGCGGCGCTTCGGGTCGATCACGACCAGCGTCGACAGGCCCGTGACCTCGTCGACCTGCTTCGCGACCGTCACGCCTTCCTCGACGTTCTCGAACTTCGCCTGGCCGGCGAACTCGGTAATGATCGGGCGGGTCAGCGGGTCCCAGTTCGCCAGGACCAGACCGGCCTTGATCGCCTGGTCGGCCTTGATGTTCAGGATCGCGCCGTACGGCACCTTGTGGCGCTCGCGCTCGCGGCCATGCGGGTCGGCGATGATGATTTCGCCGGAACGCGAAATCACGACGAGCTCGCCCTTGCCGTTCGTCACGTAGCGCATCGTGGCGTTGAAGCCGATCGAGCCGTCCGACTTGGCTTCGACGCTCGAGGCGACCGCCGCGCGCGACGCCGCGCCGCCGATGTGGAAGGTCCGCATCGTCAGCTGGGTGCCGGGCTCGCCGATCGACTGCGCGGCGATCACGCCCACGGCTTCGCCGGTGTTCACGAGGCCGCCGCGGCCGAGGTCGCGGCCGTAGCACTTCGCGCACAGGCCGAAGCGCGTCGCGCAGGTCAGCGGCGTGCGGGCCTTGATCTCGTCGACGCCGGCCTGCTCGAGCATGTCGAGCGTGTCTTCGTCGAGCATCTGGCCCGCGGCCAGCACGACCGTCTGGCTTTCCGGGTGCAGCACGTCGATCGCGGTCACGCGGCCGAGCACGCGGTCGCGCAGCGATTCGATGACCTCGCCGCCTTCGACCAGCGCGCGCATGTAGATGCCGTTGTCGGTCGCGCAGTCGTCCTCGGTCACGACCAGGTCCTGCGTCACGTCGACGAGACGACGCGTGAGGTAACCCGAGTTCGCGGTCTTCAGCGCGGTGTCCGCGAGGCCCTTGCGGGCGCCGTGGGTCGAGATGAAGTACTGCAGAACGTTCAGGCCTTCGCGGAAGTTCGCCGTGATCGGCGTCTCGATGATCGAGCCGTCCGGCTTCGCCATCAGGCCGCGCATGCCGGCCAGCTGGCGAATCTGCGCCGCGCTACCGCGCGCGCCCGAGTCGGCCATCATGTAGATCGAGTTGAACGATTCCTGGTCGACCTGCTTGCCGTTGCGGTCGATGGTCTTCTGCTTCGACAGCTGCGACATCATGACCTTGCCGACTTCGTCGCCGGTCTTGCCCCAGATGTCGACGACCTTGTTGTAGCGCTCGCCGGCGGTCACGAGACCCGAGACGTACTGCTGCTCGATCTCCTTGACCTCCTTCTCGGCGCGTTCGATCAGCGTGTGCTTCTCGCCCGGCACGAGCATGTCGTCGATCGCGATCGAGATGCCGGCGCGCGTCGCCAGGCGGAAACCGCTTTGCAGCAGCTTGTCGGCCAGCACGACGGTCTCCTTGAGACCGCACTTGCGGAACGACACGTTGATCAGACGCGAGATTTCCTTCTTCTTGAGCGCCTTGTTGATGTTCGAGAACGGCAGGCCCTTGGGCAGGATCTCGGACAGCAGCGCGCGGCCGACCGTCGTGTCGACGAGCTTGGTCGTCGGCACGAACTCGCCCGTCACGCGGTCCTTGTTCCACTCGACCATGCGCACGGCGATCTTCGCCGTGATCTCGACGACGCCGTTGTCGAGCGCGCGCTGCAGCTCGGGCAGATCCGAGAAGATCATGCCTTCGCCGCGGCCGTTGGTGCGCTCGCGGGTCGCGTAGTACAGGCCCAGCACCACGTCCTGCGACGGCACGATCGACGGCTCGCCCGAAGCCGGGAACAGCACGTTGTTCGAGGCCAGCATCAGCGTGCGGGCTTCCATCTGCGCTTCGATCGACAGCGGCACGTGGACGGCCATCTGGTCGCCGTCGAAGTCGGCGTTGAACGCCGCGCAGACGAGCGGGTGCAGCTGGATCGCCTTGCCTTCGATCAGCACGGGCTCGAAGGCCTGGATGCCGAGGCGGTGCAGCGTCGGAGCGCGGTTCAGCAGGACCGGGTGTTCCTTGATGACTTCTTCAAGAATGTCCCAGACCACCGGCGTGCCCGACTCGACTTCCTTCTTGGCCGCCTTGATCGTCGTGGCGATGCCCTGCGCCTCGAGGCGCGAGAAGATGAAGGGCTTGAACAGCTCGAGCGCCATCAGCTTGGGCAGGCCGCACTGGTGCAGCTTGAGCGTCGGGCCCACGGTAATGACCGAACGGCCCGAGTAGTCGACGCGCTTGCCCAGCAGATTCTGGCGGAAGCGGCCGCTCTTGCCCTTGATCATGTCGGCGAGCGACTTCAGCGCGCGCTTGTTCGCGCCGGTCATCGCCTTGCCGCGGCGGCCGTTGTCGAGCAGCGAGTCGACGGCTTCCTGCAGCATGCGCTTTTCGTTGCGCACGATGATCTCGGGCGCCTTGAGCTCGAGCAGGCGGGCCAGGCGGTTGTTGCGGTTGATGACGCGACGGTAGAGGTCGTTCAGGTCGCTTGTTGCGAAACGGCCGCCGTCGAGCGGAACGAGCGGACGCAGGTCCGGCGGCAGCACCGGCAGGACCTCCATGATCATCCAGTTCGGCTTGATGCCCGACTTCTTGAAGGCCTCCATGACCTTGAGGCGCTTGGAGTTCTTCTTGACCTTGAGCTCCGAGCCGGTCATGTCGTTGCGCAGGCGATCGATCTCGACGTCGAGATCCATCTCCTCGAGCAGCTTCTTGATGCCCTCGGCGCCCATCAGCGCGACGAACTCGTCGCCGTATTCGGTGCGCTTCGCGTCGTAGTCGTCCTCGCTCATGATGCCGAACTTCTTCAGCGGCGTCATGCCCGGGTCGACGATCACGTACGCCTCAAAGTACAGCACGCGCTCGATGTCGCGCAGCGTCATGTCGAGCACGAGGCCCAGACGCGACGGCAGGCTCTTGAGGAACCAGATGTGCGCGCAGGGCGCGGCCAGGTCGATGTGGCCCATGCGCTCGCGGCGCACCTTGGTCTGGGTCACTTCGACGCCGCACTT
>Ga0213872_10002312_pt1 | contig 11363 bp, 10 predicted proteins | sample VelepicomBERX_R2_FD_160071 | JGI IMG/M metagenome (GOLD analysis project Ga0213872, IMG submission 160071) | Rhizosphere microbial communities from Vellozia epidendroides in rupestrian grasslands, the National Park of Serra do Cipo, Brazil - RX_R2 | ecosystem: Host-associated > Plants > Roots >... | reverse complement strand
TGTACCACGCGCTGAAAAAAGAAGTGTTCCACTCGTCCATCCTGGACCTGGAAATCGACGGCAAGACCCAGCAAGTGCTGCTGCGTGACTTCCAGATGCACGCATTCAAGCAACTGGTGCTGCACGCTGACTTCCAGCGCGTCGACCAGAACGCCAAGGTGCACATGAAAGTAGCGCTGCACTTCGTCAACGCTGAAATTTCGCCAGCTGTGAAACTGCACGGCGCGACCATCAGCCACGTTGCCAACGAACTGGAAATCTCCTGCCTGCCAAAAGACCTGCCAGAGTTCATCACCGTTGACCTGGCCAATGTGGACGTAGGCCACTCGGTGCACGCAAGCGACCTGAAACTGCCAGCTGGCGTGACCGCTGTCACCCACGGCAACAACCTGACCATCGCTACCGCTTCGGTACCGGCTGGCCACGTTGCTGCTGAAGCCGCTGCTGCTGCTGAAGAAAAGAAGTAATCTCTGACTTGCTCAGATAAGGAACCCGCCAGTTCGCTGGCGGGTTTTTTTTTGCGATAATCCCGCTTATTTTTCCCCGCTCCCGCTATGTCCATACGCTTGATCGTCGGCCTCGGCAATCCCGGCCCCGAATACGAACAAACCCGCCACAACGCCGGCTTCTGGCTGGTCGACAACCTGGCCAATGACCTGGATGCGCGCCTGCAGCGCGAGACCAAGTACAACGCCCTGGTGGGCAAGGCCATGATCAACGGCGCCGAGACCTGGCTGCTGGAGCCGCAGACCTATATGAACCGCTCCGGCCAGTCGGTCGGCGCGCTGGCGCGCTTCTTCAAGATCAAGCCGGAAGAAGTGCTGGTGGTGCATGACGAGCTCGACCTGATGCCCGGCATCGCGCGCCTGAAAAAAGGCGGCTCCTCGGGCGGCCACAACGGCCTGAAGGACATCACCGCCGCGCTCGGCACGCAAGACTACTGGCGCCTGCGCCTGGGCATCGGCCATCCGCGTTCGCTGAGCCTGGCCCAGCAGGTCGCCGACTTCGTCCTGCACCGCCCCAGCCGCGCCGACCAGGAGCTGATCGAGCAAGCCATCGACAAGTCCCTGCTGGTGATGCCGCTGATCTGCGAAGGCAAGTTCCCCGAAGCCACGACCAAGCTGCATACCGCCTGACCGGCGGCGTGACAATCCACGCATTTTCCTGCGTGGCAAGCTGCTATGCTCTCGAGCATGAACATTTCACTTTGCTATGTGTGGACGCTCGCCGTCGGCATGGCCTGCTGTCTGGCCTTGCCGGGCGCCGATGCTTCCGAGGTTTATAAATGGACGGACGAGAACGGGCAGGTGCACTACGGTGACCGCATCTCCTCGCCCACCGATGCGAAGCAGATCAAGCTTGATGTGCAGTCTGTCAGTACGCCGGCGTCCAAACAGCCCAGCCCACGCCGGTCCATCATCGAAAGTAAGTCCCGCCCTGCGGATCCGTCCCTGGTCAAACCAGGCTGCATGGACCTGATCAATCGGATCGCCAAGGTCAAACCAGGCGTCAACTGGGAAGCCCTCGCCCAAGAGTACAACGCCACTTGCCCGGGGATTGCCTACGAATGCAAGAGATACCGGACCCATCCGGAAAACAATCAATGCACCTGGATAGAACGAACCGGAGGCAATATATTACACACCTACGAGTATGAGTAAGGAGTCTATGCCGGATCCCGTGATTGCATTCGACGACAATGCGCGCGCAGAGCTAATGGCGCTACGCGCTCAGAAAAAGTTCGAGGCCGACTTCTTTTATCCCGGCGCGCCAACGGAGGCGCTCCGCCTTGCCGCCGAAGGCCAGGTTGTAGATTGCAGCGAAATCTGGCCCACTTTACCGCTTAATTTGCACACGAGACTGACCCACGTATAAGACACAATCCTGCTCATGATATTGAGTGGGGAATTGGAGTGATCGACGTGGCATTACTTGGCATTATTCGACGCTGGCACCTTCGCGACCAGGTCCCATTGAGAGAGATCGCTAGACGTTTAGGCATCTCCAGAAACACCGTCCGGCGCTACTTGCGCTCGGAAACCATTGAGCCAGCCTACGCTGAGCGGCGCTCCAGCCGCGCCATCGACAAATACGCGTTCCAACTCTCAGCGCTCCTCAAGACCGAGGCGGCAAAGTCACGCAAGCAGCGGCGCACGCTGAAACAGATCCATGAGGACCTGAAGGAATTGGGATTCGAGGGGGCTACGACAGGATCGCGGCGTTCGCGAGAACCTGGAGGGAGGGTCAAACTGAGAGGGTCAATCCAGCCAGCAAACGAACCCGCAGAGCTAATACATTCCAAAGATCCTGCCGGCCAAGCCGGCGATGAGTCCAACGGTGGTCATCCATAGGCCCACAACCCAGTGCATGTTGACGGTGATCTCCCTCCGTAACTCGATGAGTTGCTGATCGTAGTGCGCCCGCAGGTCGTCGATGCGCTGATCGGTATGTTTGCGCAGATCGTTTATGCTCTGCTCAGTGTCCCTGCGCAGATCATCGATGCGTTGATCGGTATGCTTTCGCAGATCGGCAATGTTCTGAGCGTTTTCCTTTCGCAGCTCGTTAATGCTGAGTTCGACATGCTCAAACTTCTCCACGATAAGCTGATACAAGCGATCGGTGTCTCGCTGATGGGTTTCCACCTGCACCTCAACTCTGCTGATACGCGTCTCGTAGTCCATAGCGCCCCCTCTGAAGAGGCCACTATTGCATCGGGCGCTGAGCCGCGTATTGAGCTTGGACAGGCGAGCCGCGCCGAAGTTCATCCGGTGGAAATGAATGTCCGTTGCACCTCCCCAACGCTGTTGAAGCGACAACTTCCCCCTGCCGTACTATGAGCCGGACTCAGCGAAATATCCGGTTACAAAGTTCCGATGTACAGGGCGTGAGACCAAGTCTAAATTACCCCAAGGCAACGCTCAATCTACGGATGAATGGGGGAATCCATCATGAGTACAGGTATCGCCAGCACGGACGATGAGGTCACGGACCAGCCGGCCACGGCGTCGGATGTGCCATCGCTCGCTACCTTAACCGGCCTTGGCGTGAGCGCCTTGCTGGCGGGCTGCGGAGGCGGCAACGACGCCGGCGCAGGATTGTCCCCAGAGCGTTTGCTGCAAGCGGAAGTGTCGAGCGCCGATCCCAGTACGGCCGCTAACGCCACCAGTTCCGACGCCACCGGCACCCAGCCGCGTCAGCTGGCCCAAGGCGGCGCGCAACTGGCTGTCGTCAGCGCAACGGCTGCCGCACGCTTTCTAGCGCAGGCCTCGATGGGCGCCAGCCGCGCGGACATCGCCTCGGTGCAGTCGCTCGGCTATGCGGGCTGGCTGGATGCCCAGTTCGCCATGGCGCCGTCCACCTCGCGCTGGGACTGGCTGGTGAGCAAAGGCTACAACGGGCTCACGTATCGCAACAGCGAAAGCGGCTTCGACAACTGCGCCTGGCGCAAACTGATCGCCTCGCCGGACACGCTGCGCCAGCGCGTCACTCTGGCCCTGTCGGAAATCTGCGTGGTGGCGATTGACGGCCTGGTGGGCAGCGGCTGGCGCGCCTTCTCCGCTGCGGCCTATCTCGATTTGCTGGAAGGCGAGGCCTTCGGCAACTACCGCACCTTGCTCGGCAAGATCTCCACCAGCCCCGCGATGGGCCAGTTCCTGACCTTCCGTGGCAACGTCAAATACAACCCCGCCACCGGCGCGCTGCCCGACGAGAACTACGCGCGCGAGCTGATGCAGTTGTTCAGCATCGGGCTGTACCAGCTCAACCAGGACGGCACGCCCGCGCTGGCCAACGGCGCGCCGCAGGAGACCTACAGCCTGTCCGACATCACCGGATTGGCCCGCATCTTCACCGGCTGGGATTTCGACATGGCGGGCGGTAACGCCACCACGCCGGACTTCCTGCGCCGGCCGATGATCCAGATCCCCAAGCGCCATGAGACCGGCGCCAGCACCTTCCTCGGCAAGACCGTGCCGTCCGGACTGGACGGCGCCGCCTCGCTCAACGCCGCACTCGACATCATCTTCGCCCATCCCAACGTGGCGCCCTTCATCAGCCGCCAGCTGATTCAAAAGCTGGTGACCAGCAATCCCTCATCCGCCTACGTGGCGCGCGTGGCGGCCGTGTTCAACAATGATGGCAAGGGCGTCAAAGGCAATCTGAAGGCGCTGATCCGGGCCATACTGCTGGATAGCGAAGCGCGCAGCGCGCCCACCACCGCCAACACCAGCTACGGCAAGCTGCGCGAGCCCATGCTGCGCATGCTGGCCTGGGCGCGCGCCTATCGGGCCAGCACCACCACTGATACCTGGGGCATCGGCAATACCAGCGATGCCGGCTCGCGCCTGGGACAGAGCCCGCTGCGTTCGCCGACCGTGTTCAACTTTTACCGTCCCGGCTACGTGCCGCCGAATGGCGCGGTGGCGGCGGCGGGTTTGGTGGCGCCGGAGTTCCAGCTGGCGAACGAGTCCTCGGTGGTCGGCTACGTCAACTACATGCAGCACGCCGTCAGCAAGGGTATCGCCGATGTGCAGGCCGACTACAGCAGCCTGCTGCCACTGGCGGGCGACGCCAACGCGTTGCTGAATGAGATCAACACCGTGCTGGCGGCGGGGCAGCTTAGCGCCAGTACGCTCAGCCCGCTGGGCACAGCGATCGGCACCATGTCCGCCTCGACCGACGCGGCCAAATACAACCGGATCTACGCGGCGCTGACACTGGTGCTGGCCGCTCCGGAATTCATCGTCCAGCAATAAGGGGAGCCGATCATGTCCAACGAATCCCGTCGCGTTTTCCTGAAGCGTGCCTCCATGCTGTCGATAGCGGGCGTGGCGACGCCCTGGGCCGTCAACCTCGCCGCGATGGCGGAGGCCGCCGCTGCCAATGCCAGCGATTACAAGGCCATCGTCTGCGTGTTCCTGTACGGCGGCAATGACTATGCCAACACCCTGGTCCCATACGACAACGCCAGCTTTAACGCCTATTACAGCCTGCGGCCGACCCTGGCCTATCAGCACAGCGCGCTGGCGGGCACGGTGCTGAGTCCAAGCGTCGCGCCGGTGGATGCATCCGGCATGGCGCGCCAGTACGCGCTGGCGCCCGAGCTGGCGCCGCTGCTACCGATCTTCAACGCAGGCAAGATGGGCGTGCTGCTCAATGTCGGCACGCTGATCGGGCCGACCACCAAGCAGCAGTATTTGGCCAGGTCGGTGCCGCTGCCGTCCAAGCTGTTCTCGCACAATGACCAGCAGTCGGAGTGGCAGTCTTCGCTGCCGGAAGGCGCCTCGTCGGGCTGGGGTGGGCGGCTGGGCGATTTGTTTGAGGCGGGCAATGGCAATGCCACCTTCACCTGCGTCAACGTGTCGGGCAATGCGGTGTTCCTGGCCGGGAAGCAGGCGACCCAGTACCAGGTTTCCACCAGCGGGCCGGTGCCATTCGCGGCGCTGCAGCATCCCTTGTTCGGCTCCAGCGCCGCCAGCTCGGCCTTGCAGACGCTGGTGACCCAGCCGCATACGCATCTGATGCAGTCGGACTATGCGCGCATCACGCAGCGCGCCATCTCCGCCAACTCGGTGCTGAGCACGGCGCTGGCGAGTGCGCCGGCGATCAACACGCCGTTCCCGGCTTCCAACGCGCTGGGTGATCAGCTGAAGATGGTGGCGCGCATGATCTCGTCCGCCTCGTCGATTGGCGCCAAGCGGCAGGTGTTCTTTGTGTCGATGGGCGGCTTCGATACGCATGATGGCCTGGTGACGGTGCATCCCGGCTTGCTGAAGAGTGTGGCCGACGCCGTCTCCGCTTTCTACAATGCGACGGTCGAGCTGGGCGTGCAGAACCAGGTGACGACCTTCACTTCATCGGACTTTGGCCGCACGCTGAGCGGCAACAACGACGGTTCCGATCACGGCTGGGGCAGCATGCACTTCATGCTGGGCGGCGCGGTGCATGGCGGACGTTACTACGGCGTGCCGCCCGCCGTCGCAAGCGACGGCCCCGACGACGTCGGCCAGGGCCGCCTGCTGCCGACCACCTCGGTCGAGCAGTACGCCGCCACGCTGGGCAAATGGATGGGCGTGTCGGACAGCGACCTGCTGGCGCTGCTGCCAAACCTGGCCAACTACAACGCCAGCGCGCGCAACCTCGGTTTTGTTTAAGGCAGGCGCAGACGGGCGAGCACGGGGAAGTGGTCGGATGGGAAGCGCGCCTCCACCGAATCGGTCAGCGCGGCGTAGCGCAGCACCTGCCACTGCGGGCTGAGGAAGATGTAGTCGATGCGCTCCTGCGCCGGCTTGCTGATGTCGAAGGCGTTGAAGGTGGCGAGCGGGCCGTATGGCGTTGACTGGCTGATGGCCCGCGCATCGCGCAAGGCCGCGCTGACGGTGGCATAGGCCTCGCTGTCCGGCGTGCTGTTAAAGTCTCCCATGATAATCAGCGGCAGCTCGCCCGCCAGCACGCGCCCGCGCGCCAGTAGCAGCCTGGCCGATTCGCGCCGCGCCACCACGCCTTCATGGTCGAAGTGGGCGTTCAGCACCACGAACAGCTGTCCGCTCGGTTTGTCGCGCAGCTTCGCCCACGTTGCGATGCGTTTGCAGCAGCGCGAGTCCCAGCTTTTGGATGGCTGCTCGGGCGTGGCGCTGAGCCAGAAGTCGCCGTGGTCCTCCAGCGCAAAGCGTTCGCGCCGGTAGAAGATGGCAGAATGCTCGCCCGCATGCTGGCCATCGTCGCGGCCCACGCCGACGCGGGCGAACTCGCCCAGCGCATCCAGATCCGTCAGCTGATTGGCCAGCGCTTCCTGCGTGCCCCACAGATCGAACTCGTGATAGCGCACCAGCGCGCGCACGGCGTCGCGGCGTGCGCTCCAGACGTTCTTGCCGTCGTTGGGATTGTCATAGCGCAGATTGTAGGTGGCGACATTCAAGTCGACCTGGGCGAAAGCGAGAGGGCAGAGCAGCACAAGCAGCGGCAGAATCAGGCGGCGCATAGAAATCCCTTTGATAGAGCTTCCACATTCTACCAACGACTCAGGGTCGGGTAATATAGCTCTTTGCATTTCACTTTTGAGGACAAACGATGAAGCTGAAAACCCGCGTACTTCCCCTCGTTGCCGCGCTGCTGATGGCCGCTGGCGCCCACGCGCAGGATACCAAATTCAAGAACGAAGTGACGTCGCAGGTCAACGGCATGTATCCCAAGCTGGAAACGGTTTATAAGGATCTGCACGCGCATCCGGAGATCGCCTTCCAGGAAGTGAACACCGCCGCCAGGCTGGCGGAGGAGATGCGCGCCCTTGGCTTTACTGTCACCGAGAAGGTCGGCAAGACCGGCCTGGTGGCGATCTACAAGAACGGCGCCGGCCCCACCGTGATGGTACGCACCGAACTCGATGGCCTGCCGATGGAAGAGAAGACCGGCCTGGAATACGCCAGCAAGGCGCACGCCACGCTGAATGGCAAGGACACCTTCACCGACCATAGCTGCGGCCACGATGTCCACATGACCGCCTGGCTGGGCACCGCGCGCACCCTGCTGGCGCTGAAGTCGCAGTGGAAGGGCACCCTGATGTTCATCGCCCAGCCGGCCGAGGAAGTCGGCGGCGGCGCGCGCGCCATGCTGGCCGACGGCCTGTTCACCCGCTTCACCAAGCCGGATTACGCCTTCGCGCTGCACTCCTGGCCGATCGCCTACGGCTCGGTGGGCTACAACACGGGTGCGGTGTCTTCCAGCTCGGACTCGATCGAGATCATCTTCAAGGGACGCGGCGGCCACGGATCGGCGCCGGACCAGGCCATCGATCCGATCACCATCGCCTCGCGCTTCATCGTCGACGTGCAGACCCTGGTCAGCCGCGAGAAAGACCCCAAGGCCTTTGGCGTGGTGACCTTCGGCGCGATCCAGGGCGGCACGGTGGGGAACATCATCCCGGACAATACGACGGTGCTGGGCACCATCCGCGCCTACGACAACGGCGTGCGCACCAAGCTGATCGACGGCGTGCGCCGCATCGCCAAGGCTTCCGCCATGGTGGCCAATGCGCCGGTGCCGGAGGTTAAGGTGAGCCTCGTCGGCGAGGCTGTGATCAACAACGAGGCGCTGGTCAACCGCACCGAGAAGGTGCTGAAGGGCGCCTTTGGCGACAAGGCTTTCCGCATGCCGGCCATGACCGCCAGCGAAGACTTCTCCGCCTTCGGCCTGGAAGGCGTGCCGTCGATGTTCTTCTTCACCGGGGTGTATCCGGCCGAGCAGGTGGAAGCATCCAAGGCGCCGGGCGGCAAGCCGCTGGCCTTCAACCACTCGCCGTTCTACGCGCCGGTGCCGGAGCCGTCGATCAAGACAGCCATCGAGGCCATGAGCCTGGCCGTGCTGAATGTGATGGCGAAATAAAAAAACGGCACCCGAGGGTGCCGTTATCGTTTATTTAGATGCCGTGATCCAGGCGTTCACGCGCTGCTCCAGGATCGGCAGCGACAGCGTGCCGTCGCCCGTCACCACCGTGTGGAAGGCGGCGTAGCTGAACTTGTCGCCCAGCTCCTTCTCCGCGCGGGCGCGCAGCTCGAGGATCTTCAGCGCGCCGATCTTGTAGGCCAGCGCCTGGCCCGGCCAGACCATGTAGCGCTCGATCTGGTTGCGGGCGCGTGCTTCGCTGTAGCCCAGCGTGTCCATCGCGTACTGGATGGCCTGTTCGCGGGTCCAGCCCTTGGCGTGCATGCCGGTGTCCACCACCAGGCGCACGGCGCGCAGCATTTCGTCGTTCAGGTGGCCGAAGTAGTAGACCGGCTGCTCGTACAGGCCGAACTGCTTGCCCAGCGTTTCCGAATATAGCGCCCAGCCTTCGGTGTAGGCCGCCACTTCCAGATTTTCGGTGTTGAACTTGCGGTAGTCCGGCAGGTCTAGTTCCTTCAGCAACGCCGCGTGCAGATGGTGGCCGGGCAGGCCTTCATGCAGGAACAGGGTGACCATGCCGTCGACGTTGTACTGGCGCGGATCGTTCACCACCGGCCAGAACACGCCGGGATGCGAACCGTCCGCCGCCAGCGGGGTGTAGTGGTCGGATGCGGTGGCGCGGGTCAGCTCAGGCTCCAGTTGCAGTTCCAGCCTGGCCTTGGGCAGCAGGCTGAAATACTTCGGCAGCTGCTGGGTGACTTTGCCGTAGATGTCGCGGTAGGCGTCCAGCACTTGCGCGTCGCTGGTGAAGGGCTTGAACTTCTGCTGGTCGGCCACCCACTTGGCCAGGCCGCGCGGCTCGCCGGTGTAGCCCAGTTGCGCGCCGACGTCCTTCATCTGCTGCTGGATGCGCGCCACTTCGCGCAGGCCCAGGGCGTGCACTTCGTCCGGCGTCAGCGCCAGGTTGGTGTTGTTCTTGATGCGCGCCAGGTACCACGCCTTACCGTTCGGCAGATCGCCATAGCCGGTGCTGGCGCGGCCGTGCGGCAGGTAGTCTTTTTCCAGATAGGCGGCCAGGCGGTCCAGCGCGGGCATCAACTTTTCGTCCACGGTCTTGCGATAGGCGGCAGTGATGCGCTGCTTGTCGGCGTCGGAGAAGCCGGCCGGCAGGATCTTGACCGGGGTGTAGAACAGGTTCTCTTCCACCGTCTTGCTGCGCAGGGCCTGGAACTGCGGCAGCATCGAGGTGATGATGGACTTGGGCTGCACCACGCCGACCCGCACGCCTTCCTTCATGTTGGCGATGGCCTGGTCGATCCACCCTGGCAACAGGTCGAGACGCTTGAGGAAGGCGTCGTACTGCACGGGCGTGGTGAGCGGCTGGTTGCCGGTGCCGCTGGCGTAGACGGCCAGGGTGCTGGGCACGTTGTCCAGCTGGTTCAGCGGCAGCAGGTGCTCGGGGAAGGGCTCCATATCCAGCGAGGCTTGCAGCTCGAAGGCCAGGTAGTCGTAGTTCAGCTGGGCCTTGTCGGACAGGCCGGCGCGCGGAATCGCCTTCAGCTGCTTCTGCATGCGGTGGTAGATCGCGAACTGCCTGGCGCGCAGCTTGGGCGAGATGGTGATGCCCAGCTGGTCGTCATAGCGGCTGTCGCCGTTGATGGTGGCGTACTGCAGCGGGTCGAACTTGACGCGGGCCTGGTAGAAATCGCTGGACAGCTGATCCAGCTGCTGCTGCGCTTTGCTGACTTGAGCTGCGGTTGCGGGCGCTGCATGAGCGGGAAGGGTGCTGAGACCTGCCAGCATCAGGCTGGCGACGAGGACGGAAGTGCGCAGGGCAGTACGGGAAAACGGCATGTGAATTCCTGGTCTGGGGTAAGGTGCCAGCAGTCTAGCACCAAATTTGATCACCCCAGCACCAGGAAGTTGAAGCTTGAATTAACCGTCGCTGCGCAGCGAGCCGTCCACCACGCGAACGTGGTCGCCAGAGCGCCATGCCGGCACCGAGGTCTGGTGGAAGGTGCGCAGCGAGCCGTCATTCAGGCGTACCGAGATGTCATAGCTCTTGGTGGCTTTGACTTCGCCTTCGATCTTGTTACCGGCCATGGCGCCGCCAATCGCACCCGCGATGGTGGCCAGCTGGCGGCCGTGGCCATTACCGACCTGGTTGCCCAGCAGGCCGCCCACGACGGCGCCGCCCACTGCGCCCACGCCGCTGCCCTGGCCCTTGGTATCGATCTCGTTGACGGATTCGATCACGCCGCACTCATGGCAGATGGCCGGGCCGTTGGATGCCGTTTGTACCGGCGCATGGTGCACGGCTGGGGAGTGATGCTGGATCGGAGCCTGGACTGGAGCGCTGGAGGCTTGGACCACCGCAGGCGTACCGGCTTGCACCGGCGCGCTGGCCACTTGTGCTGCGGGCGTCTGGCCGTTGCTGTCGGCGCCGTGGCCGGACGAGGAGGGCAGCCAGCCCATGATGGCCGCTGCGCCAAGGCCGCTGACCAGGATCACTGCGGCGGCAGCGCCGACGACCAGGGGATGGGTGGAGGACTTGGGTGCGTTGCTCATTTTATTGACCTCTTAGTTGGAGTGGTTAAGCGGGCTGTGAATGCTGGCCCGTATCCAACTAACGCATCACCCTCTTGCAGGCGCGACATCAAATTGTAAGCAATTGTGGCTGAGCTGCTGACTCAGTCGCGCTCCTTGACCGACTTGACCAGGTTATTGCGCAGCTTGACGGTCATTTCGCGCAGCTGGGCGAATTCTGCTTCCGTCAGGCCCACGGCATCCTTCAGGCTGATATTGAAGGCGCGCTCGCGCAGGGCGCGGCCTTCGTCGGTCAGGCTGACCACCACCTGGCGCTCATCGGTGGTGCTGCGCTGGCGGCGCAGATAGCCTTCCGCTTCCAGCTTTTTCAGGATCGGGGTGAGGGTGTTCGATTCGAGGAACAGCTTTTCTCCCAGGCCGCTGACGGTCTGGTTGTC
>Ga0213872_10002311_pt1 | contig 11365 bp, 12 predicted proteins | sample VelepicomBERX_R2_FD_160071 | JGI IMG/M metagenome (GOLD analysis project Ga0213872, IMG submission 160071) | Rhizosphere microbial communities from Vellozia epidendroides in rupestrian grasslands, the National Park of Serra do Cipo, Brazil - RX_R2 | ecosystem: Host-associated > Plants > Roots >... | reverse complement strand
TTCCAGAGGCTGTACTGCTTGGCAGTGACGGCTATCTGCGCGTTAACTATCAAGTGCTCTTCGGAGGGCAGCCAGCATGACTCAACCTTTTGGAAATATTGCGGATGCGTGGTCGGCTGGGCAGGGATTCCAAGACCCAACGCAACCAGCACAACAACCTGGAATGGGCGGTATGCCTCCGCAGCAGCCAGGAATGCCTGGGCAACAACCTGCCAATATGCAGCTTAACCCGCAGCAGCAGCGGATGAAGATCGCAAATATGTTGGCACAACAGGCTATGGGCATGGGGCAGGGGACTCCCGGCGGTTGGGCTGGTGCTGCACATGCGGCGGCTCAACTCGGAACTGCGATGTTCGCCAAGCAAGCTCAACAGCAGGCACTGCAACAGGGGATGCTGAGCAGGGCGCCACAGGCTCTTCCACAAGCAGCGACTGCCGGAACTCCGCCCATGATGGGTTTGGGTCAAGACCCTGCTCCGAGTATGTAAGGAGATCGCCATGCCACTTGGCGTCATTACACAGCAAACCCCGTTTGACTACACCACCGCGATTGCGCAGCAGCAGCGGAGGCAGGCTATTGCACAGGCTCTGGCACAACAAGCTATGAGCCCAGCAAATATTACGCATGGAGGCTGGAGTGGGCTCGCAACAGCAATGTCAAAGCTTGGGGAAGCCTACATCGCAAGACAGGCTCAAGACCAATCGTTTGCAGGATCTGGGGCCATCGCGCAACAACTGCAAGCACAAACAAAAGCTGGTATCTCCGCACTGCAACAAGGGCTTGCCAGCCAAGATCCGAACGTTCGGCTTGATGCTATCGGTACTGCTATTGCGTCTGGAAACCCGTATGTTCGTCAGGTTGCAACGGATTACCAGAAGCATATCATAGACACTTCGATTGGCCAGACGGATGCGCTGAAGTCGGACGGGATTAGCAACACGTCGAAAGCTGCGCTGGTCAATGCTGGACTGGGGAATGGAACAGGAGTTATCGCCCCGCCGCCGGCAGCCCCGGCTGTGAAACCTGTGGATGTCAACGGGCAAGTGTTTAACGCAGATCAAGTCGGGCCGAATGGGCAATTGCCGTCCGTGGCGAATAATCAGGATACATGGACACAAGGTAGCTTCAAGACAGCAGATGGGCAAGAAATCCCGATGCAACAGAATTCGCGCACTGGGGAAGTCAAGCCTCTCATCGGCGCGAGTCTGGATTTGTCGCAAGCTCAGCAGTCGTCGAATGCCTTTGCGAAGGGGTTGACGGATCAAGCGCTGGAACAGTGGACAGAGGCCACGAAGGGGGCGGCGCAAGCTCGTTCTGTGTTACCAGCTCTGTCGGATGCCTGGACTCAGCTCAATAGCGGTGTTTACTCAGGACCCGGCGCTAATACGCAACTGCTCTTTGCTAAGCTTGGGCAGGCTCTTGGTGTGTCTGGTTCAAATGACCCTGCTATTGCCAATACAGAAGGTTATCGCGCAGCAGTTGCTCGTGAAGTTGGTACGCAAGCTAAGACTCTAGGAAGTCGCTTGTCTAACATGGACTTGCAATTCCTGGAGAATCAAACTGGCTCGTCGCCTGACCTATCCCCGACAGCTATGCGACGGATGGTTGGCTTTGCAACTGCGGCTCAGTTGAATCAGCTGGGTAATCAGGAAAGCAAGTACAACCAACTGATGGGGATTCCGGGCATTGCTAACAATCCAACACTGACAAATCTGATGACTGCGACGAAGATTCCTTTCACACAGCAACTGCCACCTGATTTAGGTACTGCTGTTGTACAGGACCCTGACACTGGACAGTTCAAATACAACTACAATTCAGAGAAGGCTATTCCACACGGAACGGCACAAACTCCGCCAGCTGCTAATCCTCCGGGAGCGCAAGCTGGTCAACCGTCAGCGCAGCCCAACATCGTCGGTACATTCCAGTTTGACCCAACCAGTGGTCAGCTGGTCCCAGTTCAAGCGGGGCAATAATGTCACAAGGTGTCGATCTCTACAACGTAGTAATCCCTGGCCACGGTACGGTGCAGTTGAACGTGCCGGCAGGCACACCCCCAGAACAGGTACAGGCTGCGATTAGAAAGCAGTTTGCGCCAACAGTGGGGTCGGAAACGCTTGCTGCGGTTGATAGCGGTACACGCGGACTGTTGCAAGGATTGCCGGGGCTGATCGGGGATGCGGTGACAGGTCAAACTCCCTTCCTCCGCGACGTTACCAATAACCTTGTTAGCTCTGTGCCTGGCATGCCGAAGGGAGCAAAGTTACTAGACGCTCCGCTGACTGATATGGCCCCGAGTGATGCCATTAAGCAGTTGACTGGTGGGGCAGCACTGGAACCGCAAACCACTGCAGGGAAAATCGGTTCATTCCTTGTCGGCGGTGGTGCAGCTGGTGCTGCTGATCAGTTGATGACCAAGGGCCTAGCTGGGCTTGTCCCATCTGCCGTGAAAGGCGCTGCGGCAGGCGCTGCCGCTTACGGTGGTGGGGCCGTTGGCAAGAAGGTTGGCGGTCCGGGTGGTGAATTGGCAGGGCAGTTGCTGGGTGGTACACTAGGTGGTTTGGGTGTAGGTGCCTATGATCTGATGAAACCCAATGTTGGTCAATATGCACAAAAGTTGCTCGGTAACTTCGGTCGGGATGACATTGCAGCGGCTTTACAGGCTATGCGTGATCGTCAAACTGCTGGTACCGCTGTGAATGCTGCACAGGCTATGGCAGGGGTCCGTGCTGGGCAGGGGAAGGTTCCACAATCGGCGCTGAGTGCTGCTGTGGATCAAGTTGTTAAAACGCCTGAAGCAACGCAATTGCAAGGTCAACTGGCTAACCAAACGCAGGATGTGCCGGTGATGACGGAGCAAGCTCTGGGGGGTGTGCCCGGGACTGCTCAAGATACCCCGACTGTGTTAACGCGGGCCAAGGAACAAGCTAACAATTACATCCGTGGGTTGCAGCAACAAGCTGGGCAAATCTATCGCTCGAACATGCCGCAGGGAGCAAGTGTACCACAGCAAGCAACAGGGCAATTGGATCAGTATCTGGATGGTGTGTTGGCGGCTAATCCGAATCGACCGGATGTTGAGTCGCTGGTTTCGGATGTAAAGAATGCGATTGTGGATAAGCAGGCATCGGCAGCAAATCAGGCCAGCAATGCAGCTACGCAATCGCAGACATCGTCTGGTCCTAGAATCCTTGGGCCTGATGGGCAGCCTCTAGCACCTAGCCAACCAGCACAACAACTGCCCAACACGGTTTATTTGCAAGATCCTGTGCAATTGAATGATGCGATCCGCGCAGCTCTGGATGGCTTTGGGCCAAATGGGATTAAAACCCCCGGAGTCACCAAAGGCCTCAATTCGATGGCGACAGGGATTCGCAACACCTGGGGGCAGATTGTCGATCAAGAAGCCCCACAGCTGTCAAAGGCTCAGCAGATGTACAGCCAATTCCTGCAAGATAATGTAACCCCTGTGCGGCAGAGTATTGTGGGCCGGCTTGTCGGTGCTGGGTATGATCAAAACACAGAAGCGGCTACCAGCCCTATCAAGGCTCTGTTCGACCAAGGCACAACCGCTGATCCAGCTTCCGGCTACAGCCCAATTGGACAACTTCGTACGGCTCTGGATGGCGGGACAGCCCCCGGCGATACGAGTGCTTTCCCGGACCTTGTCCGCAGCTGGATGCAGGATAAGTGGAATCGGATTGGCAACAACCTCAATGCTGGGCAATCAGCAGCACAATCTCTGGTGGATGAGTTTGGCGCGCCGTATCAGAACAACCAACGCTGGCAGACCACCGACGACATGATACGCAATGCTGCACAGTCGCATGGGCAAGATCCAGACGCTGCTTCAAATGCCTTCCAGAAGTATCTGGAGACTGCCTATGATATGGCCCAGCGTCCATCAAGCGTGGATGATGTAGCAGCCGCACAAGGTGCCATAAAGCCTGCAACAGGTCTGGATGCATTGGTAGATACCAACCTCTGGCAGAAAGCAAAATTGCCCTTGCGGATGGTACGGAACTCTTGGTACTCTGACTACAATAAGCAGCTGGACAATGCCTTGGCTACTCCCGATGGTTTCCAGCAGTTTATCCAGCAGGGCAACCAAGCCTCGACAACGCCGGTGCTGGATGCGGCTCAAACAGCTGCTCAAACCGCCGGTGTTGTTGGTACTGCTAAAACAACTGATCAGCCTGATGGGCAGCCTGTAAATAGTTTGGGTCGTTGGCTCGCTTTGCTGCAGCCGCAGTCTGGTCAATAGTGTGCGGTTTATTTCGTTGTAATTCGCACACAAAATCGGAGAACTGAAATGCCTTACAATGGTTCCGGAGTTTATCAGCCGCCAACAGGTATTGGGTACCCAGCGACACCCGGAGCTGTAATCACTTCGGCCTTGTTCAATGGGGTCGTTGTTGACCTTGCTTCCGCACTGTCGTTGTGTATTACCAGGGATGGCCAGGGCGTTCCAACGAGCAATATCAACTGGGGTGGCCAGAAGATTACCAACTTGGCAAATGCTGCTCTTGGCTTGGATGCGGCTAACCTGCAGACCGTGCAGGCTCAGGTGCTGAATCCAACTGGGAATGTGAACTACACTTACAGCAGTGTGGCTTACAGCATTCTAGGGCTCAACAACTTGACAGGTACTGGGGCCATTTCAATGGCTTCGATGGCGCTGTCAGGGAATGCAACGATTGGAGGCACTCTGGGGGTAACAGGGCTGATCACGGCCAGCGGCGGTCTGTCTGTTCCAGGTACTGCGACGATCGGGACTGTGGCAGCAACGGCAGGGCAAGTTGCAAATTCGCCACTGAATCCAACAGACATTATCAATCTCACGGCTCTTCAGTCAGCCACTGCTGTGGTGAACTTGGGGCAGAAGGTTGTCTATGTTTCCGGGGCTACAACCCTCGTCGGCAGCGGCTATACGGTACTTGCAGACACCACCAGTGGTCCATACACTATTACACTGCCGACACAGACTGTTCAGGCATACCCAACGATTCAGACTCCGCAGACCCAGATCGGGTTCCAAGATGTGCTGGGGACGTGGGGGGTCAACAATCTGACTATTGCACCAGCCACTGGGCAGCAGTTCATGAAAGATATTGCTGCCGTGAATGAAACCCTTATTTGCGACGTGTCCGACGATGCCTTCGTGTGCGGCTGGACTAACCAAGACTGGAGATTCATGTGAACCGCTCCCGCTTTATTTCCCCAGGCCCTGTCGGGATGATCGTTCCGGGGGTGACTTCGTCTCTGGCAAATGACAGTGTTTACAAGGCACTGGATGGCTCACTGTTGCAGAAGTCGAAGTATAACAAACTGTCACAGTTGATTGGGCAGATTTACACTTACACTGAACCTGCGGTTATTCAAAACCAGATCGGTGTGGCAAATGATTACTGTCCCTTCTTTGCCTATCAGAATGGGTATTTTTACACTGCAGCCTACGCCAGTCCCCTGAGTTTGTACTACGCTACAGACCCAAGTGGAACTTTGACAAAGGTTACTCTCCCGAACGGCAGCTACTCTACCACTAGCGTGGCCGCTTGTGACCTTGTTTACAATGGAACCGAGTGGCTGTACATGGTTGCCACGATGGGCGGCAGCGGCACCTATGGCTTTATGCTGTTCCGCTCGACGAATGGCACGACTTGGGTTGCAGTTGCTGGCAGCCCTGCTGTTGCAAGTTTGGCCACTATCACCAGTTCCGCAATTTTACCTTATTCTGGTGGGGCCTACATTTACTGCAATTTCGGTGGTACTTACTATGGGTACAAGTATGTGAATGGCGGTACGCTGACAGCGGATACGGGTGTAACTGCAACGCTTGGCAATGCCATTGGCGGGAATTTCTGCGCCTTCGATGGCACCAATGTCTATGCCTACGGTACGACTGGCTATCAGAGCAAGCCCTTTGGCTCTTCCACCATCACCAATCTTGCGACCTCGGTGAACCTTGGTCAATGCTGGCCGCTGCCAACAGCTGGTGCCTATGCGTTTATTGGGGAGGGTAGTATGGTCAACTACACCACCAATAGCTTTTCGACTATAACGACCGTGCAGGGACCAGATTACCCAGGCGCTAATATCATTGCCAATGCACAGACCGCCCCAACGTTGCAAGATTTCTGGGATGATGGGACGAACTTGAACTTTGTCGGAGCACTAACTGTACCTAACTCCAACGCTGTTCGTGTCTACGTTGTTCAATTCAACAAGACGACCTACGCAGTGTCGCTGCGAAATTCACTAACCTTTTCAGGCATCAACACGACATATCAGATCACCTACCGGGACAGCGTACTTGTTATTACACACAAGGGCAGCGCCCGCTTCGTGAGTTATGGTGTTAGTGTAGATGCTGGAACTATCATCAGTGCACCAAGCAAAAATCTTGGGGCGACTATGAATAGCGCTGTTAGCTATACAGTGGTTAATGCAGGCACCTATACCCCAGCGCAACGTTCCTATACCTCCCAGCTCTATCCACGCTACTATGCAGCCACTGGAAAGGTTCATGGCATCAATGCAAGTAATACTGCTGCCTACATCCCCAGCGTGCGTACATTCGTAGCGGACTATGACACCGTGAACTACTTCCGCTTGCCTGCGGTTGACTTTACGGGCCTGTCTCTGAACAACTCTACCAAGTCTATCTACGGCGCTATGCCTGTTAGCTGGCTCATCAAAGCTCAGTGAGGATTGAAATGCAAGCCTACGGAATTGACACTCATGGATACTCTACTGGTGCTGTACTCACATGCCCTTCTGACTCAATTCCAGTTGGCTATGTGGATACTCCACCACCAGCAACGACACCACCAGCTCGTGCTCTGTATGCCGCAGGTGCTTGGACTATCGACCCGAATCCGCAGCTAAATCCAGGGATTCAAAGCAATGCGACTGGGTTGACTAAGTTAACAAAGAGGGCCTTTCAAGCACGCTTTCCATTGACCGCTGATGGCGTGAGTACCAAGTATGATCTGTTGTCCCTGTTCTTGCAGGATGATGGTTACGCGGCTTCACTGGGGGTTTCCGGTGCTACCTTGTACCAACTCCGTGCCATGACAATCACCGGCTTGAACAGGCTTAGTGCCAGTGCGGACGTTGACTACGAAATGCCCTATGCGGCAAATTTCCTTCAGCTGATGCAGCAATCCGGCTTTCCTGCCGTTTTCAGACTGCTCCCAGCAGAGGCTGCAGCAATCCTGAACAACCCTATTCAACCAAGTGAAACACCCTCCTGAAAGGAAATAGCATGGCTCTGCAAATCCCACTGATGGCTGGTTTGGCTCTGGTCGGCGATGTCGTTGTTGACCATCCAGCCGTGGCTGCTGTCACTGACGCCCAAGGCAATGTGACAACCCCGGCAGTCGAAGCAGTCACCCACTACGAACTCAACATCAAGGCAAGCGATGGCACCGTGGCGCTGGCCCTGGAAACCAATTGGAGCCCTTCCGTGTTCAATGGCGACTTCCCAGCATGGCTGCGCAACTTCGTTGCAAAAATCAATGCGTTCCTGACGGCATACATTGCCAAGATGAAGGGTCCGCAGACGCCGGCTGAGCTGGAAGCAACTCTCACGGCCGAGCTGAGCTTCGATGGCACTGCCAACCAAGTGTCTATCAAGCAAGGCTAAGGAGCCTCGTCATGGTCTCAGTCCTCTTCGCCCGTTCCAACGTCATTGGCAGCATCGTCATCCGTGGTATCACGTGGTCGCGCTGGAGCCATTGCGCTCTGTTGGATGAGGCGAAGGGGACTGTTATTGAAGCTAGACTGCCGGAGGTGGTCGAAAGGCCACTGGCGGAGTTTACTAAGGACCATACCGAAATCTTCAAACGGACTTATAATGGAGATTCCGGGATTGCCCTTGCGTGGGCCAGAAAGCAGCTCGGAGCGAAGTATGACATCGCCGGGGTATTGGGACTTGGCTTGCACAGAGACTGGCAAGACGAGGGGCAGTGGTGGTGCAGTGAGTTGGTTGGTAAAGCTCTGCACCTCTCCATGCCTCGGTTCTACTTGGAAGCAATCACCAGACTAACCCCAGAAGACGTGTGGAAAATTCTCTGATGACATCCCCGAGTCAAGACGAAGTGAACGAACTTCACCTGCACCTCAAGATGGCGGTGGTTGAACAATCAGTTACTGCGATTGGTAAGCAGGTCTCCGACACTTACGAAAAGTTGGAAGAGATTCGCGAACTGATAGAGCGCATGGTGCGGGTCGAGGAGAAGCATCTGACACTGACTGCTGAAGTTAGCCGGGCGTTTACGGAAATTGCTGGGCAGGATAAGGAAGTCAAAAAGCTCAAGGCTGCCCATGATAAGGCAGTGGGCTGGATCAGTGCTATGATGATGTTTGGCAGTATCCTGTCAGCGAGCTTCCTGTGGGTGATGAATACTGAGCTGAAGCCACTGCTGAATCTGCCACAGGAGCTGAGCCGCCAAGCCTACATCATCCAAGAACAGCAACAAATGATCGTTGAACTGAAGCGCTCGCGCGTGGGGAAATAGCATGGAACGTTATCCTGACCCAAACCTCGATTGGCCTATCCTTTACGACCCCGGTGTACGGGGTTTAGCACTGCAAGAGCAGTATAAGCTCACTGCAGACGGAACCCAATATCGGAGCTACAAGGACATCACAGGCAAGTGGACTGGTCCTTGGGGGCTGACTGAGGGTGTGGCTGGTGGGGAGACTTGGAGCTTTGCCGACGGGGATCAAGATTTTTGCGACACCCTGACAAAGTTCACCAACCAAGTCAAGGATCTTTGCACCAACACGCCCGACGAGCACGAACTGTGTGCGCTGGTATCGTTGGCATGGAATATCGGCATCGGAGAGTTTTCACACTCCAGCGTGTTGAAATACCACAATGCCGGGAATCCGGTTGCGGCGGCTAATGCGTTCTCGCTGTTCAACAAATGTCGCGTTAACGGGGTGTTGGTGGTGAATGCCGACCTCGTACGGAGGCGGGCGACGGAAGCGGCTCTATACCTCACGGGAACGGCCACGGGGCGCGGTACAATGCCGCAGAGTGTCGCTCCCGAGCCTAGCATTGCGAACAATCCAACAGCCCAATCCGGCGCGGCATTGACTCTCGGCGGGGCAGCAACGGGCTTGGCTCAATATAGTGAACAGGCCAAAACCATCGCCGATAATCTGGGGTTTCATCCGAGCTGGGTACTGATTGGCATGGCAGTCTTTGCCGGCGTGTACATCATTGTCCAGCAATTCCAAGCACGTAAAGGGGTTTAACAATGTTGCTTCTTGCTCAAATTGCAAAGTGGATTCTGGACAATCCGAAGTTCATCGCCGGGCTTATTCTGGTTGCTGGTGTGACCATCGGTCTCGGCATGATTCACCACAAAGGGGTGCTTGAAGGCCGTGCGGAAGTCCAAGCTCGCTGGGATGCTCAAAAGGCTGCTGATGCAAAGGCACTGGCTGAGGCTCAAGCAAAAGCCGCTTCTGATGCCATGCAAGCCTACCAAGACCTCGACGCCAAACTCGCCCACCGCAGTGCATCAACTGCAAAACTGATGAAAGGACTCAAAGATGCGCTGGACAAAAAAGATGCTTTGCCTGAGTGCCATACTGGGGCTGACAGCCTGCGGTACTATAACTCAATCGTTGCCCCTAACGGTTAAGGTAAGCCTGCCGGAGGCTGCTAAGAAGGGGTGTGATTCGCCAGTAGCTGCGACGGACGACAAGATGTCAACGTGGGTCGAAGTGGCTGCAGAGAATGGGATCAGGCTCAAAAACTGTTCTGATACCCTCAACGCTTATAAGCAGGCCACTTCGGCCGTAGTGAAGGAGAACTGAAATGCCGCTCGGCAAAGACATCAAGAATTATCTTATTGACGTTCTGGCGCAGAAGAGCTTGTCACCTGAGCCAAGGGCTGGTTTCGGCGGCTACGCAACAGACCCCCAAGGCAATCCAATGGCCCAGCCTCCACTCGTGGGTAACGGCATGGCTGGAAATGCGGCTCAGCAGATGATGCTGAACAAGCTGAATCAACAGCGCGCCGCGCAGGGCCAGGATCTTCTGACACCACAGCAATTTGCTGCGATGCAGGCTGGCCAAGCTCCGCCTCAATCCACAAGTCCAGGGATGCCCGTAGGCGCACCTCAGTGATCAGCAGATACCAACCAGCCCTGAGAGTGAGGGCGATGCAAAGTAGGATACCGGCCTGAAGAGGAAGGTTGCTGGTTGGATCATCTGCTAGTAGTACAGCTGTTATCACAAGCAAGCTCACCCCAAGAAACACATTCAACACCCATTCAACAAACCACACTGCCATCACTATCAGGCAACTCCACCACTTGCTCGGATTCAGCCCGAGTTTCCTTGCGGTGAAAGACATATTGGACTCCGTCCTTGACCTTAAGAGTGATGAAGCCAGCTTTGACGAGTCCGGCGAGCATGTCTTCGAAGTTTCGTAAGGCTGGGAAGTGGGCGTGGACATAGCGGTAAACCTCCGAGTAAGTTAGGCACTGCTTTGTTTCGATGTACTGCATGAGGCGGTCGACGATGCGACTGGTGTCGCTCTTTCCAATCTTGTTGAAGACCTTTGACATGTCCTGTTCTAGGTCGTTGACCATAGCGGCGGCTAGTTGCAGGTGCTCGGCCTCGATGAACATAGCATCAGATTGAGAGGCAGCGATCACCATTGCAGTTTTATGAATGTGGGACTGCTTCCGAGCTATGTAGCCGTCGAAGCGCTCGTCCTGCATATCAACTGTCCTGATGCCATTGTAGTGTGATCTGTACCATTCCTCCCCCCAACGAATCGCGGCTGGAGTTAACCTGTACTCGCCACCAAGTTTGCTTATTTCTATCAAGTCCTCCCGCAGCTTCGACCGCGTCTCCGATTGAAATTCGTGACCCATCACCTCTGATAGATATGGAACCAGCTTCTCCTTCTTGTCCGCGTAAACAAAGATACAACGGGAAGTAAAGCCTCCGCCGATAATATACTCGGGAAAATTGCCAGCAATCCACGCCGGGGTGGTGCATGCGATAAGGTTGATCCACGGATTCTCTACACTGTCGTTCCCACTCGACTTGGTAGTCTTTGACATCGTCCCCTGTTTCCCGTCCCACAGGTTGACGAACATATCCACCATGTCTCTGTTGTTTGGATCGAAGAGATTTCCAAATTCCGAAGATTCCAGCGTAATAGCCGACTGCGTGTAATACACGCCATTGATTTCGACGGCTTCTGTAACGCTGCCCAACGAGCTTACGAGGGATTGCCATGTTGTTACATCTGGGCCAAAATATATTCCCGGTACTTCGCGCAGGATAGACATAGCGATACTTGCCGTCGTTGATTTCGACACAATACCCGGCGGA
>Ga0213872_10002310_pt1 | contig 11370 bp, 13 predicted proteins | sample VelepicomBERX_R2_FD_160071 | JGI IMG/M metagenome (GOLD analysis project Ga0213872, IMG submission 160071) | Rhizosphere microbial communities from Vellozia epidendroides in rupestrian grasslands, the National Park of Serra do Cipo, Brazil - RX_R2 | ecosystem: Host-associated > Plants > Roots >... | reverse complement strand
GAGAGCAGCAAGCCCCGCTCTGGCTGCGCGTGGGATTCCTGATTTGTACGGGAATCGCGGTGGGCGTGGTTCTGCGCAGAATCTCGGCGCTGCTGAATCCGTCACACGCCGCCCCGCCACAGCTGGCGGCTCTCGACGCGTTCTTCGCCTCGCATGCCGCGCTTACGCTGGCGCATATCATTCCGGCGTTGGCGTTCGTACTTGTTGCACCTTTTGTCGTCTTCCGGCGAAACGCGCTCTGGGCGGAACGGCTCATCTACCCTCTCGGGGCGATTGTTGGTGTTACTGCGTACGCAATGAGCATCGATTCGGTCGGAGGATGGACCGAGCGCTCGGCAGTTCTGCTCTTCAACAGCCTGTTTCTTTATTCGCTGTTCCGGGCCTGGCGCTACCGGTGTGAGAATCAATCACCGCTCGAACGGCGCTGGCTGCTGCGGGGCATCGCTATCCTTCTCGGGATTGCGACGACACGCCCTGTAATGGGATTGTTCTTCGCCACCAGTCCGCTCACGCATCTTCGGCCACAGCAGTTCTTCGGCATTGCGTTCTGGATCGGGTTCTCAATCAATACGCTGATCTTCGAGCTGTGGATCCGCTCGCGGAGCCGGCTGGCGTGAGCGGTTCCGGCGGTATGTGTCGGGAGCTTTGGCGCTTTACATTTGTTAAAATGTAAAGAGAGGTTTAGACCTGTGGAAGCCACGCTGAGCAGCAAAAACCAAGCTACAATTCCCAAATCGGTCCGGGAATATTTGAATCTCAAACCGGGCGATCGGTTCAAATTCTTCCTTCAGCCCGATGGGACTGTTGCCATTCTTCCGAAGATTCGAACATCGAGCCTTAAGGGCAGTCTCTCCAAACTCAAGCGGCCCATCTCGGTTAAGGAGATGAACGCCGCAATCGAAGCCGGCGCAACAGAGCGCTTCCGTCGATGATCGGTCTCGATACCAACGTCGTGTTGCGTTATTTGCTACAAGACGACCCAAAGCAATCACAACAGGCTAATCAAATTGTCGATCGACAGTTGAGCGAACAAGGTCCGGGATTCATTAGCCTGGTTACTATCCTTGAAATCGTTTGGGTGTTGCGCAGTCTATTCAAGCAGAGCTCTGCCGAGATCGCCACTCATATTGAGCACCTGCTCGCCGCAGACTCTCTTGAGGTTCAGAACGAACAGCAGGTCTTCGAGGCTGCTTTTGCCCTCAAGCACCGTACCGGAGAGTTTGAAGATGCATTGATCGAGGCGCTCAATGCATGGGCAGGGTGCTCCCGCACCTTAACCTTTGATCGAAAGACCACGCGCCTGCCTCATTTCCAGGTAATCGCCTAGGCGGCCAATCGATGTATCGTCGGATCCGCTCGCGGATCCGGCTGGCCAAATTCACCCTTAGCGCGGCTCCGCAAACGAGGGTTATTGTTGGTGGATCGCCTGCACCGCGAGCGTCGCGAGCATCGAGTGTCCAAAGATCGTCGGGTGCTCGACATCCCAGAAGAGGTTGCTGCACGCCGATGGTAGGGGGGACGCGGGCAGGCACGGATCGGTCACATCGTTGAAGCCGAAGTGGAAGCTGTCGGCAAAGACGGCTTGCAGCCAGTCAAAGGCGTCGGGACGGTAAATGTGAGTGCGGGGCGAAAACGACTCGAGCAGCAGCCAGAAGTTCAACTGCTGATTGACAACCAGCGTCGTCGCCGTCGCAAAGCTCGAGATTCCTGTAAGTCGAGCCGCAGGCAGCTTGCCCACATCGAACAGGTTCGGGACCAGAAGATGCCGCGCGCCGGCGCGCTCCAGCAATTCGACACTGGCGGCCAGGCCAAAGGCGATCTCTCCACCAAGGTCTTGAGGCGATGTTCCCGCTGGAGCGTTCAGAATGTCATTGCCGCCGCCCTCGACAATGTAGAGCGCGTGCGGGTCTGCCTTGCCGTTGTGCTGCTCGAGGTAGAGGGCGACCTGGTCGGGCACGCTCGGAATGGATTGGGCGCCTTCGGGAACGGGCGCGGTGACCTCGGCGCCCCCAAAGGCGTAATCCGTACCTCCGGCCAGCGAGGGCGTGACGGTCACTCCATAGGCGCCAGCCAGGTGATCGATCCAGATGTAGCCGTTCGAAAATCGGCCTTTGTAGTACAGCGGCCCGGGTATCGCGCCACCGCTCGCGATAGAGATGTTGCCCACATCGCAGTAGCTGTCTCCGAAGACATAGATTGCGTCGAACGAACTGGCCGCCGCGTGAGCGGCGATGGAACAAGCGACAAGTGCCGCGGTGGTCACCGTTGCGCGCAGAGTCGATAGAGTCCGCATTTTCTGTTCTCCTTTTTGGCATGACGCCGGTTGCGGAGAGCTTCACCTGCTGGCACTCCGAAATCGCAGGCGTGAGCCTGCGGCGTCCAATGTAGCCGAACGGGCGTGTAGTTGGTAAAGAATTCCAGGCGGGGGCGCCAGGATTTGCGTGAGGCTGCAACCTGATTGTGTAATGCTCGATACCTCCACGGGGATGTCGCAACTTTTTGCGGCCATGCACAATCTGGGGCAGGTATCCTCTTGGCATGGCTGTCAGCTCCGATCGTCCCCGGCAAAAGCGACGCAGCGCCCCCGGAAGTCCCCGAAAGCGCAGGAGCAAAAGCGCGGGCTGGCTTGACAGTTGGTGGCCGCTGCTGCTTGGAATCGCGATTACACCGCTTGCCGTTCATGCCGCGAGCATTATGGCGCTGGCAGGTTCTGACGCTCTGACATCGCTCTACCCCTGGCCTCTGCTGCTGAAAAAAACCGCGTTCAGACTGGGCGGCCATGCGGGCGAGATTTTGTCACAGACGCTGATGTATATTCAGTTCCCGATGTATGGGCTGTTGACGTCAGTTATCCTGCGGTCGAGATCTAAATGGTTCGCGCTGGGCGTGACTGCGGCTGTGCATTCTCTGGCCTGTCTGGCGGTCCTCCTTAGTTCGGGATCGTAAGCTTGCAGTATGGAAAACGCGGTCAAGCTTATTGAATGCCCTCGCGATGCCTGGCAAGGATTGCCGAAAACGATCCCGGTCGACGAGAAAGTCGAGTACCTCCGTTCGCTGATCGACGCCGGCTTCCGACACGTCGATGCGATCTCATTTGTCTCCGCTGCCGCAGTTCCGCAGATGGCAGACTCCGAGCAGGTGCTCAACTTTCTTGATGCGCCGGAGGACGTCGAGATTATCGGCATTGTCGTCAACAAAAAGGGAGCCGAGCGCGCCGTAGCTGCGGGAGGCGTCAGCACCCTCGGGTTTCCTTACTCCATTTCGCCGACGTTTCTCGAGCGCAACCAGCGCCAGACCCCGGAAGAGTCGCTCGAAGCTCTCGATGCGATCGGGGAAGCAGCGTATAACGCCGGAATGCGGGTCATTGTCTATATCTCGATGGCCTTCGGCAATCCATACAACGACCCGTGGAGCATCGATGAAGTGATCGCGGCATGCGATCTGCTGACGGACAACGGCATCGAGCAGATCTCTCTGGCGGATACTGTGGGTCTTGCGTCACCGGAGGAAACAGACGCGCTGATCGGCGCGGTTCTGCCCACGCTGCCCCGCAGCGTCGAACTCGGTGTGCATATGCACGCACGCGCAGACAACGCCGCGGCGAAGGTCGCCGCAGCTTACGCAGCCGGATGCCGCCGCTTCGATACAGCTCTCGGCGGCCTCGGGGGCTGTCCTTTTGCGCAGGATGTGCTTGTCGGTAATCTGCCCACCGAGATTGCCGTTGCCGAGCTTGCGCGTCTCGGCGCAACGCTTCCGCAACTGCGCCCTCTCGACAATCTTCTCGCGCAGACCCGTTCCATCCAGGCAAAATTCGGATCGATGCCGCAATAGGGGGCATCTCCGCTTGTGAAGATTGGAGTAAGATTCATTGTCTCCGCCTCGGAGGGGCAAGAACATGCGGCCTTACGCGACCCTGCACACACATTTGGAGAGCGGCATTCTGACCATCACCATGAATCGTCCGGATAAGCGCAATGCGCTGAATCCGGAGATGATGGAGGATCTGACACACGCTTTCCTCGCCGCCGGAGACGATCCCTCCTGCCGCGTTATCCTGCTCACTGGTGCGGGCACCGCCTTTTGCGCCGGCCTTGATCTCGACCACCTCGAGACCCTGCGCACGAAGACTCCCGAAGAGCACCAGATTGATTCCGAGCGCATTGCGCGGCTCCTTCGCACGCTGTACGACATTCCGAAGCCGACGATCGCCGCCGTGAATGGGGCCGCGATCGCGGGCGGCATGGGGCTGGCGACCATTTGCGATTTCACACTGGCGATCCCGGAGGCGAAGTTCGGCTACACAGAAGTGCGGATTGGTTTTGTTCCGGCCATTGTGTCGGCATTCCTGCGTGGGCAGATCGGCGACAAGCGCTCGCGCGACCTGCTTCTCACGGGCCGGCTGATCAAAGCGCAGGAGGCGTTCGACCTGGGTCTCGTCACCCGCGTGGTTCCCGAGCAGGATCTGATGGTCGAGTCGCGCAAGCTGGCCCTTTCGCTGCTGCAGAATAGTCCTGCGGCCATGCGGGCCACCAAGCGGCTGCTCAGCGAGCATTCGCATCGCCATCTCGATCAGGAGACGGAGTCGGCCATCGCTGCCAACGCCGAGGCGCGCACGACCGAGGACTTCAAGGAAGGCATCCGCGCATTCCTCGAAAAAAGACAACCCCAATGGCCGTCGCTCAAGCCAGAGAAGTCTGCATCGGTACGATGAGTCTCGAAAACCGAGCAGGTTCAATTGTTGGGGGAACGGGTGTCAGGAAAAAATCTGAGGAGGTTCAAGGGAGGCGCGCATCGCAGCACGGGAGCGATTCGATGCGCGCCCCTCGAATGAGTTCCTTCCAAGGAGGAGCAGCCATCCAGAACTCGATACTATACAGACGGGCTACGTCGCGAAAAAGTCTCAAGACGGGCCTGTCCCCATTCAAGGGCCCTCCTGCCGAAAGGTAACCGTCAGGTCCACGAGGTGGGTATCCTCATGCTCGTATTGCTTGTAGGTCGCTGACCACCCATCGAGCGCGTGCAGGTTGCTCTTGTTTGCGGGTAGGAAACTCGGAAGATAAGTCGCGTCGTACACATCGCCCTCGTGCATTGTCCAGTACTTGAGCACCAGAGCTTTCCTCTCATCGTCCAAGTTCACAATCGTCAGTTTTCCCATGTGGTAGACCGGCCCCGGAACCACATTGATCGAATAGCTCACAGTATTCCCGGGGTGATCGAAGTGCGCAGTTTTGTCGAAAGTTGGATTTGCCTGGATGCTCGCGCGCAGGTATCCCTTGGCCTTGTACGGAGCCGCGATCTCAGCCAGCGTCGCTTGCAACAGATCTTCGTTTGCGACATCTCCCACGCGCAGCTTCGCTCGTTTTGCGAACTCCTCCTGCGTCATCAGCGCATCGCCCGAGAGCGTCAGGCCGGCCACTCGATATTGCGGACCCTCGACGATGGTCGCATTCACCGGAACGCCAACTCTTCCTTCGGCAAGTTGTGGCTCGCCATGCGCAAACTTCGTCATGGCGAAATCAAGATAACCTTGCCGGTGATACACCGCGCGCAGAGCCGATTGCAGGGTCGGCTCCGTTGCCTCATAGAACTCCTTCCCAACGGCCGCTTTTGCAATGCCATTTACAGGCTCGGCCAGTCCGGCGCTCGCGCCTGCAAACCGTACCTCCGCGATCTGAATGGGGGGAGACTCGATCCGGAACTCCAAGCCAACAAGCTTTCCCAAGTCACTGTGAGGCTGCGAGGTGATGGTTGCCTGCACTCCCCTTTCGGCTACAAGGGCGGCCAGCGCCGCCGTGACCTGCTGTTGTATGCCGCTCTCGGGTATCACCGTTCCATGAAACAGCGGAACCTTTGCCGCCACAGCAGCTGTCAGTGCTTTGTTGTCCCACCAGGGAAAGTTCGCGAAGAGAGCCGGTACTGCGCCATCGGCAGGCTGAAGCGTGAACTTCAACTCGGCTCCGTCAAACGCGAACTGCACATTCGAGAAGAGCCCCGTTTCTGAGATCTTGTGCGCCGCGGCCTGGATCTCCGGTTGACCTAGCGGCACGCCGGACTGCAACCCCGCGACCGTCATCAACTCAGCTTGAGTGGCCGCTGGATAGCCGGTGAAAGAGATCTTTTGGATGTCGTATTTTTGTGCCGTGAGCGCGGGCGCAAGCAGTAGGAGGCAGAAGAAGGACGACACTTGGCGTAGCAATCTTGGGGGCATGCGAAAACCATAGCGGCAGATCGTGGGTTTCCGCCACAAGAAATCGCTGGTTGGCGGTTACGTTAGTCCGTGTCCGGCTTCGCGCCCGGCAGCCGTTTTCTCAGAAACGCGATCTGTCCGCAGTGGTGCGCCTCGTGCTCGCAGACACCCGCGCAGTAGAAGCCGCCCCATTCGTATCCGCCGATCGTACGAAGCGTGCGCATCGAAATTAAAGGATATTCACCGCGCGCGCTGCGAGAAGGGCGACCGTCGTCAATGAAATGAGTGACTGGATCATGGTCAGGACCTTGGCCCAGCGCGAAAGAACAGGGGTGTCGGTGGGCGAAAACGCCGTGCTTGTATTGAAGGCCAGAAAGAGGTAGTCGACAAAACCCGGACTCCAGTTTTGCTCACCCATCTGCACCTTTGTCTGCGGATCGAGCAGCATCTGCGGAAACAGGAATGCTCCATCAAGGTGAGTGCCACGCAACTCACGCGCGCGCGGCCCGCCCCCGTCGAGCCTCCAGTACCAGGAGGCGAAGACGAGGATGTTGGTGATCCACAACGCGCCGGCGGAGCGAAGCATCTCCAGGGGCGACTGCCGACGCGCGGGGAGAGCAGCGACAAGCAACGAAAGAGACAGGACCATGTCGACGGTGACGATCGCGGCCAGGACGTATCCCAGAACCTTGCAGGCCGTGTAGTATTCGCGGACCCGCGTCCACTCGGTAGGGAGGATCAATATGCCCACAACGGCGAGGAGCATCCAGTCCGGCCCAACGGACAGGGAAGGCGGCAGCGCAAGACGCAATCCGCCCACTGCAAGCAGTGCCAACCCCGCGGGCCAGCGTGGCTCCAGTTTTATCGGTTTTACTGGGCGCTGCTGTTGAGTAGCCACGTTTATGACGTGCTTTCATCATGCAGGCTCGGTGTTAACGTGGCAAGTCATCTCGGATGCAGCTTCGCAATCATCTCCTCTGGACACCTGCGAGGTAAAATGCCGCACGACAGGAGGGACTATGCCTAATCTCGACCAGTTCAGTCTTCGGGCCAGCCGTGACGCGATTGTCAATGCTCACATCGATGCCGAAACAGTAACGCATGACGTGGCCGCAGCTGTATCGACATTTCATCACCCGCGTTATGAAGTTCCTGCTCTCGGTGTGATTGCGGATGGATCGAAGGCGGTCGAGACTTTGCTCGAGCAGCTATTCGGCGCATTTCCAGATTTCTGGCTGACGAAGGTCGCAACCTATCACGCAGATGATGCGGTCGTCGTGGAATGCAGAATGGGCGGAACACATCGCGGCGTGTGGTCCGGAGTCGCACCCACCGGCAACCAGATCGACCTGCCATGCGCAGCGATCTTCGTCTTCGAAGGCGATAAGCTGGTCTGCGAAAAGGTGTACTTCGACCACGCGACAATCCTGCAGCAACTGGGCGTCCTCACTTGACGCCCTTGCTCGCATCCCAGGAGCCCTGTAGCTTGCGCACATAGACGATCTGCCCGATGTGGTACGCGTTGTGCGTAGCGGTGTGAGCGATCAGCGAGGCCGAAGCCGCGATCTTCGCGTCGTCCGCTGCTTCAACGGCCTTTTCCCATTCGGTTAAAACATCGTCGAGCTGCTTGACGAGAGCATTCCACTGCTTGTCATCGAAGTTGTTGAACGTCTCGTCGTTATTGCCGCTGAACTTCGGAGACTTCTCGCCTTTGAAGTCCGCCAGTTCGCGCGTATTCCAGAAGACGAGGTGATAGACAAGCTGGCCGACAGAGTGTTGTCCATTCCCCGGACTCCATTTGGCCTGTTCCGCCGTCATTCCCTGGACGGCAATATTCGCCGGCACAAACCAGTCTTCCTCGTTGTGTGTCGTCCGCAGCTCTTCGAGCAGGACGCCTTTCAGATCGGTGGGGCGTTTCTGGTTCTGCGCAAGCGCACAGAGAGGAAGCGAGATAAGCAGCAGCAGGGCGGGGCGTTTGATCATTGGTTTCTCCGGAGTGCCAGTGTATCGGCGGGACTAGCCGGCTGTCTCAGATTGTGACGAAGGGCATAGTTTCAGCGGCAAAACTTGACAGGTATAGACAGGTATACAGAGACTGCTGATGACACCACTTTCAGTCCGGAGGACGTTGCAGCGTGATCCATCGCCTGATCGCAGCCGGGGTAGTTGTGGCTTCAACCCTGGGAGTACTTTCCGTGAACGCCCAAACTTCCAGCTCTGCCTTCAACAACACGCTGATGCCGCAGCCGGCGCATCTAACCGTGAACGCCGGATCGGTCCCCATCACGCCGCAGTTCACGGCTGCTGCCGACAAATTTCACGATGCCCGCCTCGATGCCGCGATTAGCCGCATGCTCGTCCGGCTGAAGGCGCAGACTGGCGTGCAGATCGCGACGACGCCGGCCAGCGGAGCGGCCACGCTCACAATCACGGCGGACGGGCCGGGCGAGGCCATCCAGGGTCCGGACGAAAACGAGTCCTACTCACTCGAAGTCACTTCGAGCGGCGCTCACCTGAAAGCCGCCACCGTAGTCGGAGCGATCCACGGCCTGGAGACGTTCCTTCAGCTTGTCCAGAACGACCGCACCACCTACTTCCTGCCTGCGGTTTCCATCGACGACTCGCCCCGCTTCCGTTGGCGCGGCCTCATGATTGACTGCAGCCGGCACTTTCAGCCGATTGAGGTGATCAAGCGCACGCTGGACGGCATGGCCGCCGTGAAGATGAACGTCTTCCACTGGCACTTGAGCGACGACCAGGGCTTCCGCATGGAGAGCAAGGTCTTTCCCAAGCTCACCGGTATGGGGTCCGACGGACTTTACTACACACAGGACCAGGCGCGCGAGATTGTCGCCTATGCCCGCGAGCGCGGCATTCGCGTCGTGCCCGAGTTCGATATCCCCGGCCACGCGCAGTCGTGGATGGTGGGTTATCCCGAACTCGCCAGCGGCACAGGACCCGACTACGGCGGCCCGTACCAGATCGAGCGGCAATACGGCATCTTCGATCCCGTGATGGATCCGACCCGTGAGAGCACCTACAAGTTCCTCGACCGGTTCATCGGAGAGATGGCCGAGATCTTCCCCGACACCTACATGCACATCGGCGGCGACGAGAACAACGGCGTGCAGTGGAAGGCGAATCCGAAGATCCAGGAGTTCGCGAAGAAGCACAATCTGAATGACACGGCCGCGCTGCAGACCTATTTCAACCAGCAACTGTTACCGATTCTGACGAAGCAAGGCAAGCGCATGATCGGCTGGGATGAGATCTTCGCGCCCGGCCTCTCCAAAGACGCCGTGATCGAGTCGTGGCGCGGCTTCGACTCGCTGGCCGCCAGCGCTAAGGCGAGATACGACGGCATTCTCGCGCAGCCCTACTATCTCGACCACATGAACTCCGCGGAGCAGCATTACCGGGCTGATCCGGTGCCCGTCGGCACAATGCTCACGCCCGACGAGCAGGCGCGCATCCTTGGCGGCGAAGCCTGCATGTGGAACGAACACGTCACGCCGCGCAGCATCGACTCGCGTGTATGGCCGCGCACTGCGGCCATTGCCGAGCGGCTCTGGTCTCCGCAGAGCGTGAACAACGTTGATGACATGTATCGCCGTCTGTGGGTGGAATCGCTGCGCCTCGAAGCTGTTGGGCTGACGCATCTCTCGGCCGAGGACGTCGGCCTGCGTCAGCTTGCGGGAACGGCGCAAATTGAGCCTCTCCGCGTGCTGGCAAGTGTGCTTCAGCCGGTCGGTGCTGATCAACGCTACGAGATGCAGCACACCTCGCAGCTCACGCCAATGGATCATCTGATCGACACGGTCCGCCCCGATCCGCCTTCGCGGCACCAGCTGGAGAGACTGGTCAAGGCATATCTGGCCAATCACGACACCGAGGCGCGCGCTGAACTGACGGCGACGTTTGAGAGCTGGATCGCAGCTGGGCCGAAGGCACAGGTGCTGATGACTTCAGAGCCGCTGCTGCAGGACCCTGCACCGCGCGCGCAGCAGCTTGCGGACCTTGGGACGGCGGGACTCGAGGCGATCCTGTACATCGAGAAACAGCAAACACCTCCCGCCGGCTGGGCGCAGGGCAAACTCGCCGTGATCGATCAGGCTGCGAAGCCGGTTGGCCTTGTACGCTTCACGGTGCTCGAACCGCTACGCGACCTGGTCAACGCAGCAGGGAAGTAGTTTATCCCTTCGCAGCGGTTGCCCGCCGCGAAGGGTGAGTCAGATCAGCGGCGGGCCTCGACGGCGCGCTCGATCTGCTCCGTCGGAAGTGCACGCTCGGCCTCTTTAACCGTGAGCAGCGGAGCTGACGGCCGGACAAACCCATACACGAGTGCTGCCAGCACGGCGCCGATGAACGGCGCAATGATAAACAACCAAAGCTGCTGGACTGCCCATCCGCCGACAAAAAGCGCGGGTCCGATACTCCGTGCCGGATTCACCGAGGTATTGGTGATCGGTATCCCGACCAAGTGAATAAGTACCAGCACGAGTCCGATCGGAATTCCCGCAAAGCCGACCGGTGCCGTCAAATCGGTCGATCCGAGGACCGTCAGCACAAGGAACCCCGTCAGCACGACCTCCGCCAGGAAGCATGCGCCGAGGGAATATCCGCCGGGTGAATGGGCACCATAGCCATTTGCGCCGAGGCCGCCGGCGGCAACGTCGTAGCCATTTGCCGCGCCCTGAGCGATATAGAGGATCAGTGCGGCTCCGATGATCGCGCCAACTACCTGCGCGATCATGTAAACCACAGCGTCTTTGATGTCGATTTTCCTGGCGACGAGAATGCCCAGGGTAACGGCCGGATTGATGTGACAGCCGGAGATCGGCCCGATGGCGTAGGCCATAGCCAGCAGCGATAGTCCGAAGGCAAATGCCACTCCCGCAAAGCCGATGTGGCTGCCTGCCAGCACGGCGCTGCCGACGCCGCCAAATACGAGCACAAACGTCCCGACAAGTTCCGCAACGTATTTCTTCATGGTGCTCCAGCCTTTCGTGAGGGGATGTTTTACGGCAAGGCGACTATACGCCCCCAAACGGACGCAGACATCAAAAAACCACGCACAAAAGGCGCATTTTTGCGGAGTGAGCGGGATTAACCGGCAGCTACTTCAGCGTATTGCTGCTTGTACCACTCGACGGTCCGGCGCAGGCCCTCCTCGAAGCTGACAG
>Ga0213872_10002309_pt1 | contig 11370 bp, 6 predicted proteins | sample VelepicomBERX_R2_FD_160071 | JGI IMG/M metagenome (GOLD analysis project Ga0213872, IMG submission 160071) | Rhizosphere microbial communities from Vellozia epidendroides in rupestrian grasslands, the National Park of Serra do Cipo, Brazil - RX_R2 | ecosystem: Host-associated > Plants > Roots >... | reverse complement strand
CGACAGCAGGTCAGCAGCGGCCCGCCCCCCAAGCCCTGAATCACGCGCGCGGCGATCAGCTGCGGCAGCGTCTCGGCCAACGACGCGCAAAGCGCGCCGATGACGAACAGCGCCATGCCGCCGAGCAAAAGATCGCGCGGGTGCATGACGCGGTTCAAGCGCTCCAACAGCGCGATGCCGATTGCCCCGGCGACGGCGTACGCGGTCAGCACCCAGAGGAATTCGCCGGAGGACACGCCCAAACCGCCCCGGATCGCCGACTCGGCGAAGTTGACCGTGGCGTTGTTGAGAAAATCCATGCTGGTCGCCAGGCCGGCCACCAAGCCGAACCATTGGCGCCGCCGGCGCGCGACAAAGTGAACCATGGGATTCCGTCGTTAATAACTTGGCTTTTATCATACGGAATGAATATGGTTTAATCTGCCGCTACAATGGTTTTCATTATCCCGAAATTGACACAATGAGCCTGGACGATTTGCGCGTGTTTTTGGCGGTGGCGCGGCTGAGGAGCTTCACCCAAGCCAGCGAGCGGCTGGCGATGCCGAAAACCTCGGTCAGCCGCGCGGTGGCGCGGCTGGAAACCCAGCTCGGCGGGCGGCTGTTCGAACGCAGCACGCGCAGCCTGCGGCTGACCGATGCCGGCGCACAGTTGTACGACCAGACCGCGCAGCTGGCCGAACGGTTGGAAGATCAATTGCTTGGCGCGGTCGCGCAGCCGGACCGGCCGCAAGGGGTGCTGCGCATTGCCGCGCCGTACGAACTCGGCGTCATGCGACTGGGGGACGTGCTCAACGACATGCTGCTGCGCTTTCCCGGGCTGGAGGCCGAGATCGACCTGACCTCCAGCCAGATCGACCCGCGCAATGACGACTACGACATCGTGTTCCGCGTCCAGACCGGACCGCTGCCCGATTCGAACCAAGTGGCGCGCCGCCTCTACAGCATCGAGCGCGGGTTGTATGCCGCGCCGGCGCTGGTGGCGCGCTACGGGGTGCCGCGCACGCCGTCCGAGCTCGCCAGCTGGCCGGCGGTCATGAGCCCCGACGAGCCGGTATGGCAGTTGCAAGGGCCGGCGGGAGAGATCGCCGAGCTGCGTCTGGCCGGGCCGCTGCGCGCGGCCAACGTCGGCATGCGCCTGCGCGCGGTGGCCGCCGGGCTGGGTGTCGGGCTGCTCTCCGCCACCTATAGTCAAGAGGCAGTGGCCAGCGGCCGCATCCTTCCGTTGCTGCCGGACTACGCCATCGCCCCGACGCGCGTCTACGCGCTGTTGCCCGGCCGGCGGCTGATGCCAGCCAAGGTACGTTATTTCCTCGACGCGCTGGCCGAGGCGCTAGCACCCTGGGATAACGAGGCGCCATAAGTTTTCACATTTTGCATTCTTTCCTAGTCTTACTAAGAACCTCTAACAGAACACATTCCGTGGTTGGGTAGCGTGCGTTCGCGAAGCAACGCACGGCCTGAGGACTCGCGCAAGACGTGCATTGCCTGCGGCGAATGCACGCTACAAAACTCGGGCGGATGCCTGGCCGGTGCTTTTGTTAGAGATTCTAAGGCCTGTCCGCATGGCCCTGCCGCTCTGCGCCAAGATCGGCTATCCCATCTAGAGGAGGAATGAAAAATGAAAGCACTATGGCTTGCCTTGTCGTTACTGCTCTCCGCCGCCGCCCCGCTCGCCTACGCCGATGACTGCAAACCGACGAATCCCACCGAGATCGCCGGCCTGTTCGACCGCTGGAATGGTTCGCTGCAAACCGGCGACCCGGCGCGGGTGGTGGCCAACTACGCGCAACGCTCGATCCTGCTGCCGACGCTGTCCAACAAGCCGCGGCTGACCCCGGAAGACAAGATCGACTACTTCGAGCACTTCCTGGCCAAGAAACCGGTGGGGCAGATTGATTTGCGCTTTATCGACATCGGCTGCAACTCGGCGCTCGACAGCGGGCTGTATACCTTCCGCTTCGGCGACGGCAGCATCGCCCATGCGCGCTATACGTTCACCTACGCCTGGGACGGCAAGCAGTGGCTGATCACCAGCCACCACTCGTCGCTGATGCCGGAGCCGGAACCGCATTGATCCGACGCCGGCCTTCAGCAATAGAGCTGCACGGCTAAACCCCGCGCGCGCATGCGGTCGGCCAGCCGCCGCATCCACGCGTCGCTCGCGGGGGCGACCTGCTTGCCCTCCTCCTGCATTGGCGGCCGGGCAATGCCATAGAGCAGCACTCCCTGAATGCCAGGCAGGCCGCCGACCAGATCGAGGTAAGCATCGAGCTCCGCCTCGTCGGGCAGCGCGCCGTTGAGGCAGAACATGCAGGTCTGGATCCAGGTCGGGCAGCACGCCACCGCGCGCGCCACCTGCAGGCGCAGCCGCTCGGGCGTCGACCGCACCTGGTTGACGCGGTGGATCGCCTCAGTGCTGCCGCGGTCGATCTTGAACCATACTTCGCCGCCGGCGGCGGCCAGGCGCCGCAAGGCGTCCCGAACCGGTTCCCGGTGCATCTGACTGCCGTTGGTGATCAACACGATCCGCAGCCGTCCGCGCAAACCGAACGCATCCACCTGACGCAGCACCGTGTCGACCGCGTCGGCAAACTGCGGCGACAGCGTGGGTTCGCCGTTACCGGCCAGCGCGATGTCGCTCAAGCGGCGCATGTCAGGCGCGACGTGATGGCGCATGAAGTCACCCTGCAGAATCTCGCGCAACATGGCGGCCAGCTCGGCCTCCAATTGCGCGAGGTCGACCGGCGTCGGCGCGCCGCGCTGCAACTGCGGCACTTGGCAATAGACGCAACGCCAGTTGCAGGCGTTGTTGGGGCTCAGGTTGACGCCGACCGACACGCCGCCGGCGCGCCGGGATACCACCGGGTAAACATATTGAAAACCATCGAAAGCCAGGTTGTGGTCTTTGGGGGTCAGTTGCTGGTCGTCGGGCAAAACAAGCGGTTCGGATGAGCGCATGGCAAAGGAAAAATATACTTACTGACTGAATTATTCGATCTTTCCACGCAAATGTCTAACCCCACCCGGCACACTAGGGCAAAGCGTTCTGTCCGTCGCGGCGTTCGGTTTCGTCCCACACGTGTTTAATGTCGGCGATGGCGGGCATGATGTCGAAAAAAGCGTCGAGCAGCGCCGGGTCGAAATGCGCGCCGCGCCCGGCTCGCATATGGGCGATGGCCTCTTGCTCGGTCCAGGCCGCCTTGTAGGGCCGCGCCATGGTGAGCGCGTCGAACACGTCGGCGATGGCGACGATCCGGGCCGAAGCGGGAATTGCCTCGCCCCGGGCGCCATGGGGATAGCCGCTGCCATCCCATTTCTCGTGATGGCTCAGCGCCACCTCGGCCGCGAGCTGAAAAATCGGCGCGTCGCTGCGGCTCAGGATGTCGTAACCGATTTGGGCGTGGCTGCGCATTACCACCCACTCCTCGTCGGTCAATTTGCCGGGCTTCTTCAAGATCACGTCGGGAATGCCGATCTTGCCGGTGTCATGCATCGGCGCCGCCATCTCCAGCAGATGGCAATCGTCGTCCGTCCAGCCCACGCTGCGGGCGATCGCCACCGAAAACGCCGCCATGCGCCAGATATGCGCGCCGGTATCGTTGTCGTTGTAGTGGCCGGCCAACCCCAGCATGGAGATGGCGGCGCGGTAGCTTTTTTCCAAAACGGTGGCCCGCACCAGCGACAGATGGGTTTTGACGCGCGCGTGGACCACAGCGGCGTTGACCGGTTTGACGATGTAATCGACCGCCCCGACATCGAACCCGTAGGCTTCGTCGCTGGCCTCGGCGAGCGAGGTGACGAAGATGATCGGAATGCCTTCCGTCGCCGCGGCGGCTTTCAACGTCCGACAGACTTGGTAACCGTCCATGTCCGGCATGCTGACGTCGAGCAAAATGAGCACCGGCTGATGCTTTGCCACGGCAAGCAACGTCTCTTGGCCGCTGCGGGCGAACACCAGCGGGTAGGTCGGCGACAGGATCTGCCGCAAGGCGGCCAGATTGTGCGGTTCGTCGTCGGCGACCAAAATCGGATAGCTGATCATGTCCGGCGCTCCTCGATAGGGAAGTACTGGTGCATCAAACCGAGCACCGCTTGCTCCGCGCCGCGAAAATCGAAATCCTCCACGGCGGCCCGCAACGCAGCCGTATCGACCGCCGCCAAGTGCGCCACCAGCGGCTTCAGCCGCGATTCGATCCGGTCGACGTCATCGGTCTCCAGCGCGGTCAATAAACTGTTGAATAGCTCGACCAATTGCTCTCGCGGCAGCCGCACGCCGGGGTCCGCCCGCGCCGCCTCTTGCCCGGCATACGAATCGATCGCCGCCAGCGCGGCATCCATCGCCTGAACGAGATCGCTTACCGCATCGGCCGATGGCGGACCGGCGGCCAATTGGCTGTCCAGCACCCGGGCGGCGGTTTCGACGCCGACGAGTGCCAGGTTGCCCGCCACCCCCTTGAGTTTGTGGGTGAGAATTTTGGCGTCCGCGACATTGCTATGGGCGATGCGCGGGGCAACCTCGCGGTAATCGCGGGCGAATTTGCGCAAGTATTGCTGATAGACCGCGGTCTCGCGCCAGATCGCCAAGCCGCGCGCCATGGCGATCACGCCTTGCACCGGCTCGGGCGGCGCGATAGCCGGCCTCGTGAATGCCGGCGGCAGCGCTTCCTTGCCGCACAGGCGGCGAATAATGGTCACGGCCACGTCGACGTCGAACGGCTTGGCGATGTAATCGTTCATGCCGGCGGCCTGAGCCGCGTCGCGTTGCGACTGGAACGCGCCCGCGGTCAACGCGACGATCGGCAGCTTGTCCGCGCCAGGCAGTTGGCGGATGCGTCGCGCGGCCTCGTAACCGTCCATGACCGGCATTTGAATGTCCATCAGCACCAAATCAACTTCGCCGTCATGTTGTTGCAGCCAATCCAGCGCTTCTTGGCCATTGCCGGCCGTGAGCACCTCGGCGCCCTCGTACCGAAAAATCCGCAGGGCCACGTCCTGGTTGATGTCGCTATCGTCGACCACCAAGAGACGGACGCCGGCCAGGCGCTCGCCAGCCTCGCCGGCAAGAGCTGGCGGCGCGCTTTGTCCCTGGCGCTGCTGTATCGCCCTGGCCACCGCGTTGTAGAGGCAGGAAGGCGTCACCGGCTTGGTCACGACGCCGTCGATCAGCGCGGCATCGGGGTCGGCCAGCAAGGCCTCGCGCGAAAAAGCGGTCGCCATGAGGAGGATCGGCGCGCCGAGGCCCTCGCGCGCTTCGCGGTAGGATTTCGCCACCGCCAAGCCGGATAGATCCGGCATCTTCCAGTCGAGGATCACGACGTCGATGTTGGAGCGCGCTTTCAACGCCGCCAACGCCTGACGCCCGGACGACGTGACGGCGGCGCGCCAGCCCAAACCCTCGGCAGCGAAGGTGAGCGCGTTGAGCGCGATGGCATTGTCGTCGGCGATAAACACATTCAGGCGTTGCAGTTCCGCCTGGGCCGACGTGCCCGGCGTCTCGCGCGCCAACGTGACCGCGAACGAAAACGTGCTGCCAACGCCCTCCTCGCTGCGCAACACGATCCGCCCGCCCATCATCTCGACCAGCCGCCGGCTGATGGCCAGGCCCAGTCCCGTACCGCCAAAATGCCGCGTGGTGGAATCGTCGACCTGGATAAAGGGCCGGAACAGCGCCGCCTGCTTCTCCGGCGCGATGCCGATGCCGCTGTCCGTGACGGCAAACTGCAACGTCACCTCGGTATCGTCGATGCGTTGCGGCCAAATCGACACCTCGACGAAGCCCTGCTGGGTGAATTTGATCGCGTTGCCGGTCAGGTTGATCAAAATTTGTTCCAAGCGCAGCGCGTCGCCCACCAAGCGGTCGATGGCGGGCGCAGGCGAACGGATCACCAACTCGATATCCTTGTTGCTCGCGTTGGCGGTCATGATGGTCGACAGATTGTCCAAAAGATCGCTGAGACTGAATGGCGCCTGCTCCAGTGTCAGGTTGCCGGCCTCGATTTTGGAAAAGTCGAGGATGTCGTTGATGATACCCAGCAGCGAACGGCCGGCGACGCGGATCTTGCGCACCACGTCCCTTTCACTGCTCGGCAATTCGGCCGCCTCCAAGAGAAAGGCCAGGCCGAGAATGGCGTTCATCGGCGTGCGGATCTCATGGCTCATATTGGACAAAAACGCCGCCTTGGCGCGATTGGCCGACTCCGCGAGCTCGCGCGCGGCATCGAGCGTGTCCTCGTACTCGCGCTGGGCGGTGATGTCGCGGTTGATGCCGATGACCCGCAGCGGCTGGCCGTGCACATCGCGCTCGACGCGCGCCGCGGCCTGGATCACACGCGTACGGCCATCGGGCAGCCGCAAACGGTAAACGGGCGCGTAGTGGGCGCCGCCGGCCAAGGCGGCGTTGAGCGCCGCCTCGGCGGCGGGGAGATCGTCCGGGTGCACGCGCGCGCGCCAATACTCGCGGCTCACCCTGGCGGCATAGGGCGACGGCGGATAGCCGTAGAGTTCGAACATGCGGCCATTCCACACCACGCTGTCATCGTCCAGATGCCACTGCCAAACACCGAGCTCGGCGACCTCGGTGGCAATGCTCAGGTGGTCGCGCGCGCTCAGCAGCTCGTGCTCCATTTGTTGCTGCAACAGCGCGTTGACTTGCGCCACCCGCGCCTCGTCGGCTTTGCGCTGGGAAATATCGCAAATGATGTCGGCCAACCGGACCTCGCCCGCCGCGCCGGTGCGCACGCGGGCGACACTGACCATCACGTCCAGCGAACGGCCGTCGCGATGCCGCCAGCGTGTTTCGCGCAGCGGCACCGCCTGCCCGCCGGCCGCCCGCGCGTACCAGTCCGCGGTTTGGCCCCACTCTTCCGCCGGCACGATCAAGTCCGCCATCCGGCGGCCCAGCGCCGCCTCGGCGGAAAAACCGAACAACTTGGCCGCCATCGGATTCCAACTGGTCACGGTGCCATCCGTCAAATGGCCGATGATGGCCTCTTGCGCGCTGCCGACAATCGCGGCCAGCTCGCGCTGCTGATCCCGCAGCGCGCGCCACTGACGCAGGAACACCGCGACGAGCAGGCCGCCGATGGCGGCGAGCAGCGTCAGCAGGCCAAACACACGCATTTCCTGCAGCCGGGCCGGACGAACGATCACCGCGGCCAGCAGAAGCACGATCAGAGAGAAAACGGCCCAGCTCACCACAGCCCATCCTTTGGACCATCGCGGCCAGCGATTGCGCGCTGCTGACATCTCTATTCCTTCTACGTAACCGGCATAAAGTCGTGCGTTGCTTCGCGAACGCATGCTACCTAGGGCCAACCCTATTTTAGTTAGCTATTTTGAGAATTGTTATCAACAATGAATGACATTGGGTTTGCAAACAGGGGGCCGGTCATGTCGGAAATGGAAAAATCAGCCACCAGCTCAGTCGGCATCATCACCATCGACGAGCAAGGAATCGTCAAGGCGTTCGACGCGGTCGCCGAACGGCTGTTCGGCTACGCGTCCGCCGAGGTGATCGGCCGCAACGTCAACGTGCTGATGCCGACGCCGTACCGCGAGGAGCATGACGGCTATCTGGCGCGCTACACGCAGACCGGCCAGGCGCACATCATCGGCAAGGGGCGCGAGGTGCGAGGCCGGCGCAAGGACGGCTCGATTTTTCCGGTCTGGCTCGCCATCAACGAGGTGCGTTTCGGTGAGCAGCGCTTTTTCGTCGGCTCGATCGTCGATCTGTCGGAGCTCAAAACGGTCGAAGCCGACCTCGCCCAAAGCCTCGAGGTGACGCGAGCCATTCTCGACACCGCGGTCAACCCCATCATCACCATCGACCCCGGCGGCATCGTGCGCTCGTTCAACCCGGCGGCGGTGCGGCTCTTCGGTTATGAAGCCCGCGAGGTGATCGGGCAGAACGTCAAGATGCTGATGCCCTCCCCCTATCAGGAGGAGCACGACGGCTATCTGGCGCGCTACTTGCGCGAAGGCAATCCGCGCGTGATCGGCCAAGGCCGCGAAGTACTGGCTCGGCGCAAGGATCAATCGGTGTTTCCGATCCACCTGTCGGTCGGGGAAATGAAGGTCGCCAGCGGGCGCATGTTCGTCGGCATCATCGCCGACATCTCCAAGCAGCGCGCCGCCGAACAGAGCTACGCCGCCAGCGCCGAACTCACCCGCGCCATCCTCGACACCGCGGTCAACCCCATCATCACCATCAGCCGAGTCGGGGAGATTTGCTCGTTCAATCCCGCCGCCGAAAAGCTGTTCGGCTATGCCAGCGCCGAGGTCATCGGTAAAAACGTCAAAATGCTGATGCCAACGCCTTATCGCGACGAGCACGACGGCTATCTGTCGCGCTATCTGCACGAGGGGAACCCGCGGGTGATCGGCGCTGGCCGCGAGGTCACGGCGCAAACGAAGGACGGCGCCAAAGTGCCGATCCATTTGAGCGTGGGCGAAATGGAGGTGGGCGGCAACCGCATGTTCGTCGGCATCATTACCGATACGTCGAGATTGAAGGAAACCGAGCGCGCGTTCGTGCAAAGCCTGCAAACCACCCGCGCCATCCTCGACACCGCCGTCAGCCCCATCGTCACCACCGACGCGCACGGCGCCATCCTGTCGGCCAATCCCGCCACCGAACGGTTATTCAAATACCCTTGCGACGAGCTGATTGGTCAAAACATTTGTCTGCTGTTCGCCGAACCGTATCAGAACGAACACCGCAAATATCTGGAGCGCTATCTGGCGGAGCGCAAACCAGGGGAAACCCAGCCGACGGTGATCGGCGAAGGGCGGGAAATTATCTGCGTACGCAAAGACGGCTCCACGCTGCCGATCCACCTGACCGTCGGCGGCATGGATATCGGCGGCGAACCGCTGTTCGTCAAGATCATGGTGGACATGACGGAATACAAGGCGGTGGAAACCGAGTTGCGCAAGCACCGCGACCACCTGGAGGAACTGGTGTCCTTCGCCACCGCCGAGGTCAGCGCCATCGTGCGCGCCGCCATCAACGGCATCATCACCATCGACGAGAACGGCATCATCCGCCTATTCAACCCCGCCGCAGAAATACTGTTCGGCTGGTCGCGCGACGACATGATCGGCCAGCACATCGGCACGCTGATCGAGGCGTATCGGTTTCCCGCACAACGTTTTTGCGAGGGCTTTCTGGCGGTGGCGGAAGAGCACGTGGTTGGCCGCGGGCGCGAGGTCATCGCCAGAAAGCAGGACGGCGCCACCTTCCCGGCCAACGTCTCGATGGGCCATACCGAACTGGGCGACGGCCATCACTTTTTCGTCGCCTCCATTTCCGACATCACCGAACAAAAGCAAATCGAGAACAAGCTGAAAAAAGCCAAAGAGGAGGCCGAGGCCGGAGCGCGCAGCAAAAGCCTGTTTCTGGCCAATATGAGCCATGAAATCAGAACGCCGATGAACGCGGTCATCGGTTTCGCCGAAGTCGTGCTGCAGGACGCGGCCTTGTCGCCGACGTCGCGCCGGCATTTGGAAGTGCTGCTGAATTCGGCCCGTTCATTGCTGAACATCATCAACGACGTGCTGGACATCTCCAAGCTCGACAGCGGCAAGCTCAAACTGGAGGCCATCGGTTTTCATCTGGCCAATACCATCAAAGAGGCGCTATCCACCATCGAGCACAAGGCGTATGAGAAGGGACTTGCGCTGGAACTGGCGGTGGACGGCGACGTCAACGTTCGCCGCATCGGCGACCCGACGCGCGTGCGCCAGGTGATCCTCAATCTGGTCAGCAACGCGATCAAGTTCACCGAACACGGCCGCGTGCGCGTCACGGTGCACAACGACGAGCCGCCGGGCAGTCTGCGCATCGCCGTGCACGACACCGGCATCGGCATGAGCGCCACGCAGCTGGCCCATGTCTTCGAGGTGTTCACCCAAGCGGACGATTCGACTACCCGCCGCTTCGGCGGCACCGGCCTCGGCACGACCATCTGCAAAGAGATTGTCGAGCTCATGGGCGGCCGGATCTGGGCGGAAAGCGAACAGGGCGTCGGCAGCGTGTTCAGCTTCATCGCCGTTCTGCCGGAGGCGCCGGCCGGCATGAAGTGCCTCAACGACGCCGAGGAACGCTCGCTGCAATCCTACGTATCGCCAAGGCTGTTTCGCATCCTGTTGTGCGAGGACATCGAGACCAACGCCACGCTGGCCATGCTGCGTCTCGGCGGCATCGGCCATGACGTGGCATGGGTCAAAAACGGCCGTGAAGGGTTCGAAGCCACGCAGGCCGGCGACTACGACCTGGTCCTGATGGACGTCATGATGCCGGAAATGGATGGGCTGGAAGCCACGCGACGCATCCGCGCCGCGGAGAAAGACACGGGCAAGCACATTCCGATCCTGGCGCTGACGGCCAGCGTCATGCAGGAGGATTTGGAACACTGCCGCGAAGCGGGCATGGACGGCCACGCCGCCAAGCCCATCGATTTCGAGCTCCTGCTCAACATCATGGACTCGCTGGTGCCGCCCGGCGCCGGACGCCCCAACACCGGAACGGCGCCGGCCCCAACCGCCAAGGTGGACATCGACTTCACGCCGGTGATGGCGGTGGCGGACCTGAGCCAGGCGCAAGCCAGTTGGGGGGACATGCTGCGCTATGCCAAATCGCTGAAGGCGTTCGCCGTCCAGCTCGCCGAAAAGGCGCCGGAAATCAACCCGGCGTTGGCGCAAGGAGACACGCAAGAAACCATGCGCGCTTTCATGCACACGTTGAAAGGCAGTGCCGGCAATTTGGCGCTCACGGCGGTGCACCAGTTGGCCGCCCAGATCGACTCGGCACTCAAATCCCATCACCTGGCCGGGGCCCGCGATACCTACCCCGCATTGCAAGCGGCACTGCAGGCCACGCTAGACGCCATTGCCCGTCTCGAACTGCCGCCCCCGCCGCTATCCTCCGCCGACGTGGCCCCAGCCACCGACAGAGCGCTGCAAACACAAGTGCTGGCTCAGGTGCTGGCCGAGCTCGACAATTTGAATCCGGACACGGTGCTGCCGTTGCTCGACGGCGCCGATGCCTGGCTGCCGTCCAGCGAGCTGGCCGCCTTGCGCCAGGAGATCGAAGGTTACGCTTTCAACGATGCCGCCGCCCGCGTGCAACGGCTCATATCCAGCATGAATCATTCGCAGCCAGGGTCGATGCCATGAAAAAATTGTTGCTGGTGGACGACGAGCCCACCAATCTCAACCTGCTGCGTGAAATCCTGCACGAGCATTACCAGCTGTTGTTCGCGATCTCGGGCCGGGACGCCCTTAATGCGGCCACGAAACATCTTCCCGACCTGATCTTGCTCGATGTGGCCATGCCGGGCATGGACGGCTACGAGGTGTGCCGGCAGCTCC
>Ga0213872_10002308_pt1 | contig 11372 bp, 7 predicted proteins | sample VelepicomBERX_R2_FD_160071 | JGI IMG/M metagenome (GOLD analysis project Ga0213872, IMG submission 160071) | Rhizosphere microbial communities from Vellozia epidendroides in rupestrian grasslands, the National Park of Serra do Cipo, Brazil - RX_R2 | ecosystem: Host-associated > Plants > Roots >... | reverse complement strand
GCGGGACGCTGCGGCCTCGGGCTCTCAGCCGGGCACGCCCACGGTGACGGTCTTGATCTCGGTGTAGTGCAGCAGGCCTTCGGCGCCCATCTCCTGGCCGATGCCGCTTTCCTTCCAGCCGCCGAAGGGCATCTCGGGCTGGGACACCCCGAAGTGGTTGATGCCCACCATGCCGGCCTCGATCTCTTCGCCGAGCCGGTGGGCGGTGTGCAGGTCGCGGGTGAAGGCATAGGCCCCGAGGCCGTAGGGCAGCGCATTGGCGCGGGCGATCGCCTCGTCGAGTTCGTCGTAGGGCTGCAGCACCGCGATCGGCCCGAAGGGTTCCTGCTGCTGCACCAGGGCGGTGTCGGGGGCGTCGGCGATCACGGTGGGGGCATAGAAGTAGCCTGGCCCCTCGATGCGGTGGCCGCCACACAGGATCCGGCTGCCCTGGTCGCGCGCGTCGTCGACGAAGCGGTCCATGTCGTCCAGGCGGCGGGCGTGCGAGAGCGGCCCCATCTGGGTGTTGCCGTCCAGCCCGGGGCCCAGCCGCAGGGCCTGGGCTGCGGCGCTGAAACGCGCCGCCCAATCCGCATGGTGGCTGCGGTGCACATAGAAGCGGATCGGCGAGGCGCAGACCTGGCCCGCGTTGCGGAACTTCGCCGCCAGCGAGCTCTTGAGCGCGAAGCCCACATCTGCATCCGGGCAGACGATCACCGGCGCATGCCCGCCGAGTTCGCCGGTGAAGCGCTTGACCCTTTCGGCACACAGTTGCCCGAGCAACTTTCCGACTGCGACGGAGCCGGTCAGCGAGGCCTTGCGGATCGCCGGGTGCGCGATCAGCTGCGAGGAGACCTGGGCCGGGTCGCCGCAGACCATGTTGACCGCCTCGGGCGGCACGCCCGCATCGAGAAAGGCCTGCACGATCAGCATGCAGGTGGCGGGGGTCTCCTCGGCCGGCTTGATGACCACGCTGCAGCCGGCCGCCAGGGCGCTGCCAAGCTTGCGTGAGGGCAGGTTGGCCGGGAAGTTCCAGGGCGTGAAGGCGGCCACCGGGCCGATCGGCTGGCGCAGCACCGACTGGCTCAGGATGCCTTCGACGCGCGGCGGCACCAGACGGCCATACAGGCGCTTGGCCTCCTCGGCCTGGAAGTCGAGGATGTCGGCGCACAGCCCCACCTCGCGCAGCGATTCGCTCAGGGGCTTGCCTTGTTCGAGGGTCAGCACGGTGGCGATCTGCCGGGTGCGCTCGCGCAGCAGCTCGGCCGCCTTGCGCACCACCGCATAGCGCTGCTGGGCCGATTGCCGGCGCCAGACCTGGAAGCCGCGCCCGGCGGCCTCGGCGGCGGCGGCGATCTCGGCGGGGCCGGCCAGGGGCAGCATGGCCAGCACCTCGCCGGTGGCGGGGTTCATCACGGCACGCTCGCCGCCCGAGGCCTGGTGCAGCCATTGGCCGGCCACATGCAGGGCGGGCTGGGGATAGGGGACATTCATGGAAGACATTGCAGACTCGTTTCGGATGGCGCCACGGTGCGCCGGCTGAGAGGACCGGGGCCCGGTCCGGCATCGCCGGGCTGGCCCCTGTCACATCGACGGGTTCAGTGTGCGTTGGGCCGCCTCGGGGGCGTTATCGAATTCGCGCAAGAAAAACCTAGGGTAAATACCAGGGCCTTCCACCCCTCGGAAATCAGGGCTGCCGGCTAGGGACTAGTCAGGATGCCCGGGCGGTCGGCAGCGCCGCAAAATCCGTGACTGACGGTGGCCCCTGCTGCCCAACGACCCTCTCTTTCGCGCCATGTCCACCCCTGCTTCTTCCGCCTGGCATCGTTGCCAGCGCACCGATGACATCGATGACTTCGGTCGCCTGCAGGGCGGCTGGCCGCTGGAGTTCGAGATGCTCGCGGGCGGCCGCTTCGAAGGTCAGCTCGAATACCTGCAGCTGCCCGGTGCCCGGGTGGTGCGCGAGTCGCTGAACCGGGCCCTGCGCCAGCATGGCGGCATGGATGCCCAGAGCTGCGGCTTTGCGCTCGCCCTGGGCCTCCACGGCGAGGCCCGCTTCAGCGGCCAGCGGCTCGGTGTCGATGCGGCCATGGTGGGACAGGCCGACGAGCTGGACCTTTGCAGCCCCTCCGGCTTCGAGCTGTTGGGTTGCGTGGTGGACGCCAGCCTGCTGGAGGAGGTGGCCGAAGAGGTCTTCCAGGACCAGGCGCCCCCCTGGCTCAGGCATCGCGTGGTCGTGGGCCTGTCGCCCCTGGTGCACCAGCAACTGACGGCCGCCATGCGGCTGGCCCTGACCCAGGTGGCCGCCCGCCCCGGGCTGCTCGACGAGCCCGCCAGCCTGCGCCTGCTGCGCGACGACCTGGTGCAGCGCTGGATCAATGCCATGCCGCAGGCGCTGGACCTGCGCGAGCTCAAGTCGGTGGCGGCGCGCCGCCGCGTGGTGGCGCGCGCCTGCGAGCTGATGCGCAGCTGCCCCGAGGAACCCCTGTCGATGCTGGCCCTGTGCCGGCGCATCGGTGCCAGCCAGCGCAAGCTGACCTACTGCTTCCAGGAGAGCCTGGGGCTCAGCCCGGCACGCTACCTGCGGCTGATGCGCCTGCATGCGGTGCGCCGTGAACTGCGTGCCGCCGCGCCCGGGCAGGCCTCGGTGCAGGACCTGGCGGCCCGCTGGGGCTTCTGGCACATGGGCCAGTTCGCCACCGACTACCGGCGCCAGTTCGGCGAACTGCCCTCCAGCACGCTGCGCCAGGCCTTGGCATGAACCGCGACGGCGCCGCCCCCGCTCACCGGGGGCCTGTTTCGCGCTCGACCTTGAAGTAGGCCAGCACCCGCCCCAGCGCCTCGGCCTGCCCTCTCAGGCTGGATGCGGCGGCCGTGGCCTGCTCCACCAGCGCGGCGTTGCGTTGCAGGCCGTCGTCGACCTCGCTGACCGCCTGGTGGACCTGCGCCACCTCCCGGGCCTGCTGCTGGCAAGACTCGGAGATGCGCGTGATCCAGTGGGCCGTCGCCGCGCTCGACTGCTCCACGGCGCCGATGGTGCCGCCGGCCTCGCTGACCTGCGAAGCGCCGAGGTCGACCGTCTCGACATTGGTCTGGATCAGCGCCTTGATCTCGCGTGCGGCCTGGGCCGAACGCTGCGCCAGGGTCCGGACCTCGGTCGCGACCACCGCGAAACCCCGCCCCTGCTCTCCCGCCCGCGCCGCCTCGACCGCCGCGTTCAGGGCCAGGATGTTGGTCTGGAAGGCGATCCCGTCGATCACGCCGATGATCTCGGACATGCGCCTGGAGGAGCTGGAAACCGCCTCCATCGTCTGGACGATCTGGCGCACCTGCTGCCCGCCGAGGGTCGCCTGTTCGGAGGCGGCCTGCGCCTGGGCCTGGGCCTCGCGCGAAGCTTCGGCATTCTCCTGCACCCCTCGGGCGATCAGCTCCAGCGAACGGGTGGCCTGCTGCAGGGCGGCCGCCTGACGCTCGGTGCGCAGGGAAAGATCCTGGTTGCCGGCGGCGATTTCCGTCGACGAGTCAAGAATGGACCGCGAGGACGACACCACCGTGCCCACGGCCTCGCGCAGGCGCCCGACCATCTGGCCCATGGCCGCCATCATGCGCCCGGTCTCGCCGCGCGCTTCGGCCTGGATCTCCAGGGTCAGGTCGCCGGTGGCCAGGCAGTCCAGGCGTTCGGCCGTGGCATTCAGGGGCCGGGTGACCGAGCGGTACAGCGCCAGCCCGGCCGACACGCCGATGAGCACACCGAACAGGGCCGTGCCCACGATCAGGACGCGGCTGCGGCGGGACAGCGAGACGATGTCGTCGAAGGCCGCGCCTTCGGCCTCCTTCTGCTGAGCCACCCAGGCCGCCGTCGCCGCCTGGCTTTTCTGGATCAAGGGATCCAGCTCGAGTTCGAAGACCTGGTTGACCGCGTCGGTCTGGAGCTGGCGGCCCAGGTCGATGACCCGGTCGCGCATGGCCCGGCCGCCCTGGATCGATCGCCGCAGCGCCTCGACGGCCGATCGATCCGCCACATCCAGGGGCAATGCAGCCAGGGCCGCCAGGGCCTGGTCGGCCTCTCGGCCTGCCTGCAGCGCCGAGGCGATCTCGCGCTCGACCTTGTCGGGCTCGACCTGCACGGACAACCGGCGCAGATAGAGCTCCTCGCTCTTCCCCGCATCGCGCACTGCATTCGCCAGATCATGGCGCTGCCGCGCCTGCGCGACCTTGCCCTGCACCAGGGTCAGGGCCTGCTCCACCCCCCACAGGCTGGCCAGGCTCTGCAGCAGCAGCATCGCCAGGACAAAGCCCAGCGTGAGCCGCAGACGGTTGGCGATCGACATGTCACGCAGCGCGAGGCTGGGCCGGCCCAGCCGGACGCTGTGGGCGGAGCGCATCGTCGTGTGTCCCGAGGGGCCTCAATGCGCCGACGGGCCGTTCACCAGGCCGGTGGTGGAAAACAGTGCCACGCGGCCTTGGCCGTCGAGCAACGCCGCCGTCAGCGACAGGTGATCGGACCGCACCTCGGTCTTGAAGCTGGCGCCGCCGTCCTGGCTCTGCAGCTGCAGCCCGTCCAGGCCCACGCCCATGACCCCCTGGCCGCCCAACGCCAGCAGGCCGGTGATCGAGGCCTCGCTGTGGCTGTCGATGCGCGCCCAGCTCTTGCCGTCATCGGCGCTGCGGTACAGCGAGCCGCGCAGGCCGCCGGCCAGCAGCACGCCGTCGGGCAGCCCGACGCCGGACCAGAACGAGCCCTTGTAGCCGGTGCTCAGGTAGCTCCAGTGCCGACCCTGGTCGCCCGAGCGCAGCAGCATGCCCTTCTCGGCCGTGGCCAGCAGATCGCCCTTGGGCGTGGTGAACAGGCTCAGCAGGTTCAGGTCGGCCTTCCTGGCCCCTTCGGGCGGCGGCGGGCTGACGCTGTCCCAGCTCTGGCCGCCGTCGGCCGTCACCAGCACCAGCGACCACAGGCCCACGGCCACACCGTGCCCGGCATCGAACATGTGCAGCGCAAACAGGGGCCGGTCCTCGCCCGTGGCGCTGTGCTGCACCGTCCAGGTCTCGCCGCCGTCGGCACTGTGCAGGATCACGCCCCAGTGGCCGGCGGCCCAGCCTTCGCGGGCATCGGCGAAGGAGACCGCCGTCAGGGTGCAGTCGACCGGCACGCTCTGCGCCTGGCGCCAGCGCTTGCCCGCGTCATCGGACAGCATCACCACGCCATGGTCGCCCACCGCCACCAGGCGCTCGCCCGCGCGGGCGGCCCCGAGCAGCGCGGCGGTGCCGGCATGGGCCACCCGCGCGGCGGGCACCAGCCTGGGCGCATTCGGATTGGCATCCTGGGCCCGCGCTCCCAACGCCGCCAGACACAGGGCGGCCAAGGTCATTTGCATCGTCAGTTTTTTCATCATCATTCCAATTTTCCAAATCGCAAGCCGGCGCCCCACTTACCGCTCAGGAGGCTGCGGAGCAAGCCAATCCAGCAGACACCGTGGAGCCGGCTTTGCCGGGCCACCGGTGTCGTCCCCTGGGGGAAGGCGCCGCAGGCGACTCAGGGGGGGCATTTCAATGCGCAAGGCCTGGGGCCTTGACCGGCTTCTTGCGCGGGAACAGCCGCTCCAGCCAGACCGCGAAGGCGGGCAGCGCCGTCATCGCCATGACCATGTTGACCATGAACATGAAGGCCAGCAGCTTGCCCATGTCGGCCTGGAACTTCAGCTCGGAAAACGACCAGGTGGCCACACCGATCGCCAGCGTGATGGCGGTGAAGATGGTGGCGGTGCCCACTTCGAGGATGGAGTGCTCCAGCGCCTTGACGATGGGCTGCCCGTGCGAGAGGTGCAGCTGCAGGCGGTTGTAGATGTAGAAGGCATAGTCGACGCCGATGCCCACGGCCAGCACCATCACCGGCAGCGTGGCCACGGTCAGGCCGATGTCGAGCTCCTTCATGAACCAGTAACCGATGAAGGTGCCCACGGTCAGCGGCAGGCAGCAGGCCAGCACCGCGCGGAAGTCGCGGTAGACCAGGAACACCAGCACGATGATGGCCGCGTAGACGTAGAGCATCATCGGCAGCTCGCTCTTCTCGACCTCGTCGTTGATGGCCGCCAGCACCCCGGCGTTGCCCGAGGCCAGCCGGATCAGCACGCCCTCGCCCGGATTGGCCTTCTTGAAGGCCTCGACCGCCGCGATGACCCGCTGGATGGTGGAGGCCTTGTGGTCGGTGAGGAACAGGTGCACCGCCGTCATGCTGCAGTCCTTGCGCATGGTGCCGCGGATGCGGCCGATCTCGGTGGCCAGGCCGGCGTGGTTGCCCGGGTCGATCGGCACCACCGCCATCTTGGGGTTGCCCTCGTTGTAGCCCTCGTTGTACAGGCGCAGCTGGCCCGAGAACGACGACACCGAGAGCACGCCCTCGACCGGCTGCAGCGCCCAGGTGAAGCGGTCCTGGTAGAGCGCCAGGTTGACGTTCTCGCACAGCGCGGCGGCCTCGGGGCTGCCCTCCTTGGCGGTAGCCTCGAAGACCACGGTGAGCCAGTCCAGGCCGGTGTCGAAGTTGCTCGCGATGGAGACCGCGTCGCGGTTGAAGCGGGCCTCGGGGCGCAGCTCGGGGGCGCCGGGCTGGGTGGTGCCGACCACCCGGCCGCGACCTTCGATCACCGCCACCACGAAGACCACGGCCACCACCAGCAGGCAGATCGCGGCATTGCGCGGCTCGGCCACCCGCGCCAGGGTGCGCAGCCAGCCGGCGCGCGCCTCGCGCTTGACCATGGCGCGGTCGGCGTAGGCCTTGCTGACATTGAAATGCGAGGCCGCCACCGGCAGCATGACCAGGTTGGTGACGATCTTGAAGGCCACACCGAGCGAGGCGGTGATGGCCAGCTCGCGCACCATGGGGATCGGGATCAGGATCAGGGTGACGAAGCTCACGAAGGCGGTCACCAGGGCCAGGGTGCCGGGGATCAGCAGGCCGGTGAAGCTTTCGCGGCAGGCCTCGAAGCAGCTCTTGCCGTGCGAGATCTCGCGCACGATGAAGTTGATCTGCTGCACCCCGTGCGAGACGCCGATGGCGAACACCAGAAAAGGCACCAGCACCGCCAGCGGATCGAGCCCGTAGCCCAGCAGGCGCAGGGCGCCGAACTGCCAGACCAGGGAGGTCAGCGAGCAGGCGATGGGCAGCAGGGTGAAGCGCAGCGAATGGCAGTACCAGTACACCGCCAGCGCGGTCAGCAGCAGCGCGATGACGCAGAACTCGAGCACCGCCGAGGCGCCGTCGGCGATGTCGCCGATCTGTTTGGCAAATCCGATGATCTGGATCTCGTAGTCGGCGTCCTCGAACTTCTTGCGGATCTGCTCTTCGAGCACGTGGTTGTAGGCCACATAGTCGACCTTGTGGCCCTCGCGGTCGAACTCGATGATCTCGGCGGTGACCATGGCCGAACTTTCGTCGCGCGACACCAGGGTGCCGATGAAGCCGCCGCGTGCGGTGGCGCCGCGGATGCCCTCGACGATGGCCGGGGTGAGCTGCTCCGGGGTGATGGTGCCGTCGATCAGCGGGTCGGCGCGGAAGCCCTCCTCGGTGATCTCGTTGACGAAGCTGTTGGGCGTCCACAGCGACTGCACCCCCAGGCGCTCGATGCTGGGCAGGAAGGTCACGCCCTGGGTCACGTCGTAGAGCTTCTTCAGTCCGGCCACGGTGAAGATGCTGCCTTTGCGCGCATGCACCACGATGTTGAGCCGGTTCGCGCCCAGCACATCGTTGCGGTATTTCTGGAAGGTCTGGATGTACTCGTGCTCGGTCGGCATCTGCTTCTCGAAGCCCGCGTCCATGCGCAGCTGCAGCGCAAACCAGGCCATCACGGCGGTCAGGGCCAGCAGCACGCCCAGCGTGCCCCGGCGGTAGGTGAAGAAGAAGCGCTCAAGGCCTCGGACCCATTGATTCAACATAGCTGGTGGCCTCAGGCGGGGCAGTCGTGGAGGAAGGGGGATTCGGGGGATCGGGGCGATTGTCGACGGGAGAAAAAAACGCCATCGCCCCGCAAGGTCGTGCCCGCAGGGGCGATGGCCAGCCAGGCGGGGACCTCACGCCCGCCGGATTTCCCGGAGAAATTCAAGAACGTCATCAGAAGTTGCGCGAGGCATAGAGGCCGACGAAATTGCGGTCGCGCAGGGGCTGGTCGAAGACCGACTTGCCGCCCCAGAACGCGGCGTAGTTGACCCCGAACTGCCAGGTGGCCGGGTTCTGGATGAAGGAGACGATCAGGTTGATCGAGCTGGCCCCCTGCATGAAGGTGGCGGCGGTGTTTGGCGTGCGGCCTGACATGGCGCGGAAGTAATACACCTCGGGCACCACCTGCCAGCCCGGGATGAGCTTGCCGTCATAGACCCAGCTGTAGTCGAAGTTGATGCCCGACGAGGTCTTGGTGCCCACGGCCACGGGCGCTCCGCTGCTGCTGCTGGACTGGCCCCAGGCATAGCCGCCGGCCGAGACGAGTTCGCCGTTGTAGCTCTGCTGCAGGTTCGGGTAGTGGATGACCACCGCCTCGGCCAGCAGGGTGCCGGTGTCGGCGCCGAGGAAGTCGAGCATGCCCTTGGAGTTGGACGGCGTCTGGCTGTACAGGCCGGTCAGATGCCACTGGTAGCGCTTCTGGTCGACCCAGCAGTTGCCGGCGTTGTTGGCGCAACCGTCGACCGCGCTGTTGAGCGCCACCGCGTCATGCGGGCGGTACGACAGCTCGGTGCCCACGGCCCAGTCGCCGACGGGGAAGTTCGCGCTCACGCCGAGCATCTTGCGGTTCTCGGGGTAGGTCCAGCCGGTGACGCCGGTGCCGTTGATGTTGGTCGAGAACTGCGGTGCCTTGTCGTGGTAGTTCATCGCGTACAGGCCCAGGTTGAGCTGGGTGCCCTCGGGCTGGTAGCGCAGCGACAGGCCCCACTGGCCGCCGTTCTTGGGCGTCACCGTGGCCAGGCCGTAGGTCTGGTGGCCCGAGCCCAGGCCATCGGTGGTGGACCAGTAGCCCCCGGTCGGCGGGAAGAAGTTGGCGTTCCAGGTGGCCTGCACAAAGCCTTCGAAGTTCAGGCCGTGGCCCAGGCCGGTGGCCAGGCTGGCCATGGGCGCGGGCAGCACCGCCTCCTTGAGCTGGGTGCCGGGCTGCGAGAGGCGGTTGATGTCCAGCGCATTGGCCGCGTTGATGCCGCCGGGGATGAACAGGCTCTCGCCCCAGCTGATCACCTGGTTGCCCACGCGCAGCCGGGCGCGCTGCTCGCCCAGGTCGAAGGACTTGCTGACCCACAGGTCCAGCAGCCGGGCCTGGAAGCGCATCACCTTCTGGGCCTCCGACGTCAGGTTGTTGGCCGGCATGTTGGGCGGCAGGTCGACGCTCTGCTCGCCCGAGGTGTGGGTGGCGCTGACGTCTTCCAGCCAGGTCCAGCGCGCCATCATGTGCAGGTCTTCGGAGGGCTTGAGCACCACCTCCTGCGCGCCCTTGAGGTAGGTGGTGAAGGCCTGGCCCTTCCTGTAGTTCAGGTCGCCCTGGTCGCCCAGGCCGGCGCCGGGTGCCAGCGTGCCGGCCGGCCCGCCGGTGTTGCCGGCCTGGATCAGGCTCGGGCTCTGGTCCTTGGCCCGGATGCCGGTGCCCACCGTGATGGTCGAGTCAAAGCTGCCCTGCACCCCGCTGTCGGTCTCGAAGGTGTAGGCATTCGCGGCGCCATGGGCCAGCAGCACGGCCGAGGCGATGAGGGAAAGGCGGTATCGGGACATGGAGAACCCCTGTCTTCAGGCAATGGAGGGCAAACAGATCCCCGACCGCAGCCAGCGGGCCGCGGTGGGTCGGTGAAGTCGGACTCGGCTCAGCGCTCGCTGATCGCACGCAGGTTGTCGGAGGTGTAGAAGCTGGCCTTGAGCTTCGGGTTGTTGCCCGCCTCGGTCAGCCAGTGCACGTCCTCGCCGGTGCCCACGCCATGCTCGTCGAAGACATAGCGCCCTTCGAGCACGTTGTGCTGGACGAAGGCCGAGACATCGCAGGAGCCGGTTTCATAGACCGGGATCACGAAGCCTTCACGCACCTTCCAGAGCTTGCCCTGGGCGTCGTAGTCGTCGGCCACCAGCGGCGCCCAGCTGTCCTCGTCGAGGTAGAAGGTGCGCTTGGGGGCGAGGTGGCGCATGCCGGCCTTGACCGTGGCCTCGACCACCCAGACCCGGTGCATCTCGTAGCGGCGGTGGGCCGGATCGATGAAGTCGTGCTGGGCCACGTCCTCGAACTTGGCCTTGAAGTCGTAGGCGCCGAAGACGTTGTAGGGCACCAGCATCTCCTTCTTGCCGACCAGCTTCCAGTCGAAACGGTCCATCAGGCCGTTGAAGACATAGGGCTCGTCAAGGGTGTACTGGTTCTCGAAACCGATCTGGGGCGCGTCATAGGCATAGGTGGGCATGCGCCGCACCCGGCGCTGGCCCGGGAAGTAATAGAAGGTCTCGGTGGCCTGCTCGGTGTAGGTCGAGATGGCCAGGGCCTGTCCGGCCAGGGCGGCGGGGCTGTTGTAGGCGAAATAGGTGTAGTACTCGACCTGGGGCAGCTTGCTGAACTGCTGCGTGCCCTTGATGGCCCAGGGGAAGTAGCTCACCTGTTCCGAGCCGGCCTTGATCCACTCGTCGCTGCCCTTGCGCGGCGAGGCGGCCGTGATCACCTTCTTGTAGTCGATGGCCAGGCCGCGGTAACGCATCTTGGCGTTCCACATCGCCTCGGCACCGTTGGCCGGCATGGGGAAGGGGTAGCCGGGCAGCATGGCCTCCTGCAGCGTCCAGCCGTTGTCCTTGAGCTTGCCGGCCTCGACGTTCTTGCGGGTGTTCTCGGCCACGAAGTCGGGCACCCCGCAGCTGCGGTGCGAGGGATAGACGTCCATGCGGTAGCCCTTGGTCTGGCGGATCAGCTCGACCTGGCCCGGGGACAGCTTGTCGGCGTACTTGTCGACATTCGAGGCGTCGATCGAATACAGGGCCTTCTCACCCTTGTGCTTCCAGAAATCACCCCGGTACTTGCCGAAGGCCCAGCCGGCCTCGGGGGCCTCGGCGCCGCTGTAGGCCGGCACCGCGCCGTCCTTGCTGGCCGCCACCTCGCCACCGGCGGGGGTGAGGTCCTTGCCCAGACGCGACGCATCGCGCGATTGACCCAGGCTGCTGCCCATGGCGGCCATGGCCGCCAAAGCCAGCAGAACATGGCGCCCGGATTGTTTTGCTTTACCCATTGTTCATACTCCTGGTTTCAGACTTTGCAACCGCATTGAGGATGCATGGCAGCGAGTGTGTTGCGTGGCGTCAAGAACCGTTATCGGTTTTGCGCAAGCCTTCTCTAGGGTTAATACCGAGCAAGCGATTGGTGCGTGCCACACCAGTCTGGTGCCTCACTGGTTTTCAC
>Ga0213872_10002306_pt1 | contig 11377 bp, 11 predicted proteins | sample VelepicomBERX_R2_FD_160071 | JGI IMG/M metagenome (GOLD analysis project Ga0213872, IMG submission 160071) | Rhizosphere microbial communities from Vellozia epidendroides in rupestrian grasslands, the National Park of Serra do Cipo, Brazil - RX_R2 | ecosystem: Host-associated > Plants > Roots >... | reverse complement strand
TATCGCGTTTTATCCCGCAAAAATCCCGCACTTTTTCAAAAACCTTTAAATTTTCGTGTTTCATGTAATTCTGTTCACCACTTCTTTGATCGTCCGTTAATCCTTTATTAGAGCGCTTTCATCTGGATTTTACAGGGTTGCGATACGATAGACTCTAGCCACCGTCTACGGCTTAAACGGCCTGCGCCTCGTGCTCTATGTGAGTTCCCTCTATCATATGAACAGGATCTCTGTGCCTGGCGCCGATTTCTGAGCATAGACTGCGCCGGCTCGAGAACGCGGTGACAGTTTATGTCCCTGATGAGAAGCTCCGGTTAACTCATATCGGGGAAGCAGCCGCGGCAATTGCCGACTCTACCTCAAGAGTGTTTCGAAGGAGGCGTTTTTGAATGACGGTTTGCGGCACGACGCTGAGAACTGAGGTTGTTGATAGGCGAGATGGAAAGAGCTGCTAAAGAAGTGCAGGCAAATCTGCGTGAACCCTAGCGGACACAGCGGACACGAGCGGACAACGATGGAAATGTTATTACCTTTAGTCGATCTTATATACGTAAGTATTTGATGTTAAAACACTTGGAGGCGAGGGGAGTTGAACCCCTGTTTCCTATGCCTATGTCCAGCAAGATCCAGGAAAGGCTTTGTCGGAGAGGATTCAGAGACGGTAAGCGCTCATGGAAATGCCTGGATGTCGCCGGATGTTATTAGTTTTGTTATTAGGTCGCGAGCATTTGGAGACATCCGGAATCTCGGCATTTTCTACCGCGTTCACGGTGTTCGCATTGTTGTGATGGTAGGCATCATTTCCTGAACAGAAAGAGGTTTAGTCATCGTGTCAGTACAGCCACAATAATGGCATCCTGCCGGAGGTGACTTTTGCTATCTTGTTCGCCTCCCCACTTTCCAAGTGCTCCACGCGCCTGTTGCGATAGAGTGTGGAGGTTCCATGGGTATAAGTTTGTCGCTCCTTGTTCTCGGAATCTCTTTGTGTCTGACTGCTCTTGCAGCCGCGAATCCCCAGTTTGTGGATACTGGCGCAGATTTTCCGTTGCCACTCGATAGATACCATGATCAAGGGATTCCGTCCCTTGTCGGAAAGCTTGCGGGTCGGATTGAGAAGGAGCCTTTAAACCTTGTCGCGACCGTCATTTTTTTGGCGGCGATAGCTCATACATTCCTCGTCGCGAAATTTCGCCGGATTTCTTATCACTATCAGCAAGCGTACCAGGCAATTGAGTATTTGCTTCATGAGCCGCAAAGTTCACCGGGTCCCGAGACTGACCACGAAAAGTTGATCTTCAGGGCTCAGTTCTTCCATTTCATGGGCGAGGTCGAAGCAGTGTTCGGTATCTGGCTAGTCCCGCTTTTTGCCGCAATTGTTGTCTTTCACGGGTGGTCAACAATGGTCGAATATGTCGGCAACGTTAACGTCTCAGATGCAATTTTTGTCGTTGTGATCATGGCGATAGCCGGGGGGTGTCCGCTAGTCCTCGCGGCGCAACCAGGCGAGCAAAGCATTCAGGGTTCCTAGCCTCGCAAAGCTCGCACTGCAACGGGGCCTGGTCGATCGACTAACATTACCAGATTATTTTGCCGAATCAAAAGACGTCGACGCCTCCTAGATCTATCTCCTGGCTCCCATGGCGATAGGGAACCCAAAGCTAAGCCGGCGGCGATGGCTAAGGAAGCGAATGACGTCGGCGGTTAAGGGAATTCTCTGAGCTTGGACGGTGTTTTGACTTGGATTGCAGTGATGACTTATCCGTTGGCGGATGGCTCGACCGAAGAATCTCAATGATTGGACACGCACCGCGCTTTAATTTCCTGTCACACTGACCCAATAGCTCGGCTAGCGCGTCACGCATGGTCACCAGTTCAGCCATCTTTTGTTCAATCAGGCTCAGCTTTCGCGCCGCTAGGCAGCGAGTTTTTGAGCATGCATCTGAGTCGTTTAGCTGCAGTAGTCCGGCCACGTCCCCCAGCGTAAATCCAAGCGCCTGCGCCCTTTTGATAAAACAGACCCGTTTCACCATTTCCGGGGGATAGTTCCGGTAGGCTCCCAGTGGTTTCGCGGGCTCTTCCAGAAGCCCACGCCGCTGATAGTAGCGGATCGTTTCGACGTTGACTCCCGCCGCAGCCGCTACCCGACCTATGGTCAATCTCGGCACGCTAAAATTCCCCCTTGATTCCGTACTATGGTACGGAGTTTACGTTCTGTCTCAAACGATATGGCTAGACCAAAAGAATCTACCCAGAGAGGAAACGGTTTTCTAATTGCTGGAATACTTTCGGCTATTGGAGCATCGATATGTTGCGTGGGCCCGCTTGTATTGCTGGCGCTCGGAATTAGCGGTGCGTGGATCGGCTCCCTCACCGCGCTCGAACCATATCGACCGATTTTTGTCGGATTGACACTGTTGTTTCTTGGGTTCGCCTTCTATAGTCTCTATTTGGCGCGGCCAACCTGTTCGTCTGAATCTGCTTGCGCGAACCCGCCCACTCTAAAACGCCAACGGTTGGTATTCTGGATCGTTACGGCCGTAGCGCTCGGCCTCATTGCTGTACCGTGGTTTGTTCCACTGTTTTATTGATTATGGAATCACTCCACAAGTGAATCGGGATGAGCGAAGTTCTCCTTCAATCCGTGCTGATGTGCCCCGTTTGCGGCTTCGCTAAACGTGAAACGATGCCTACCGAAGCATGCCAATTTTTGTACGAATGCTCTAACTGCAAGACGCTGTTGCGCCCTAAGCCTGGCGATTGCTGCGTGTTTTGCTCTTATGGCTCGGTAAAATGTCCGCCGATGCAGGATGAAAATCGCGACTGTTGCGCCGCTGAGTAATTCGCACGCTGTTTTCCGAAAGAAGGCTTCGCCCGTAGAAAGATTAACTCCTCATGGAATAGAAGGCATTCAATTTCCTCTATTCATATGGGCACGCAAGTGAAAGGGGAACGCCGGGCATCCGCAGCTTTGACGCGACGCGAGCCTCCCGCAACAAGACTAACAATACACCTACATACAAAGAAAGGTTCATACATGATTAAACCATCCAAGGCCATGATCGCTGGAGCGGCGGTCGCAGGCCTCCTAACTGGATCCCTAGCCGTGCGTGCCTATGCGGCAAGCACTTCTGGCCATGCGGGGGTCTCTCTCCAAACGATGGCTGATGCTGAAAAGGACAAGAACACCTGCAAAGGCAAAGGGGGTTGCGGCACTGAGGGAGGCGCACCAGCCGCCTCTCCAACGCCAAGGTCTCCCGCACCAAGCTCTCCAACGCCAAGCTGAGATTTCAGGCGGCGTCCACGACAACGGGAACGCTCTCCATCTCGGGAACTTTTTTCGTCTCCTTACTTGCCCATATCGCGGATGATCTCCGCCGCCTCGTTGTCAGTTCGCAGTCCAGGAGAGACCGGCTGGCGAAGTTAGTCATCCCGCGGCCAAAAAAGGAGCAGCTGACTTCATGCAGTCCTGAATTGCGCTGGAAGCTAAGCTAAGACTGATAGGCGCGCGGATCCGGTTGGACAGGAAGGCCAGGCGTATACCCGCCTCTCGCTAAGGTATAGATTTCTGGGTCAACAGCTATGGCTGGAAGTATCCGAAAAACGCTGTTAGGGATGCTCGCGGGTGCTGCCGCCAGCGCTCCTCTGGCGTTGAGCCTTGGCCACCCGCGCTCCAGCGTCGTAATTGGTCTGGTGATCGGCATCGCCTACGCCGTCAGCATGGGACATACGCCGCGGGCTTATATTGACAATCTGATGGCCGCCAGCGCGCTCGGAGTGCCCTTGTGGGGGCTGATCAGCGCCGTTGCGCTTCCCTTGTTGTCCGGTCAAAGGCTCGAATGGAGCGCAGAAGAGATGAGAACACACTTCCCTGCACTCGTGGGATGGGTGCTCTATGGCGCCTTGCTTGGTTTGTTCGCACAGGCATTAAGAGACCTCGCGGAGCATTTCTTTGGTCCAGAAGCTGCAGTCATTGCGCCGGTTCCACGGGAAAAGAAGCGGATCGTTGTTCTGGGAGGCGGATTCGCAGGCATGAAGACGGCAGAGTGCCTGGAGGAGGAGCTTCGTACGAACTTATCTGCGATGATGACACTGATCAGTGAGACTAATGCGCTGTTGTTTACACCGATGCTGGCGGAAGTGGCTGGAAGCACCCTGGAGCCCAGCCACATCAGCACGCCCTTGCGCAGCAGTCTCCGGCGCACGGAATTCATCCGCGGGCGGGTCAACGCGATTGATTTGGAGAACCGCAACGTGGTGTTAGCCTCTGATTCCCCGACAGGACAGCTGGTCGTCCCCTACGACCAGCTGGTGCTGGCGCTGGGCTCGGTTTCGAATTATCTGGGAATGGTCAACATCGAGAAGCTGGCCTTCAACTTCAAAAGCCTGCTGGATGCCATTCGCATTCGTAATCACGTGATTGATATGTTCGAGCGTGCCGACCGCGAGTCCGATGCATCGCAGCGGGCAGCCCTCCTCAGCTTCGTGATTGCGGGCGGCGGGTTTGCCGGAGTCGAGCTGGCTGGGGCACTTAACGACTTCGCCCGCGGTATTCTGGCCGACTATCCCAGCCTGAGTCCAAGCGAGCTGAACGTCGTCCTGGTTCATTCCCGAGACCGGATTTTGCCGGAATTGAGTGAGTCGCTGGCCAGGTATGCGCAGAAAAAGATGGAAGCGCGCGGCGTGAAATTCCGCTTAAATGCGCGGCTGAGTGATGCGCATTCCGGTATCATCGTGGTCAGTGATGGAGAGATCCGCGCCCAGACTCTGGTGTGGACCGCCGGCAGCGCCCCCAATCCTCTGCTGAAGTCTCAGCCCTTCGAGCGTGACAAGCGTGGCGCCGTGAAGGTAGACTTCACCTTGGCTGTGCCCGGTTATGCCGGTGTATGGGCGCTGGGAGATTGCGCCGCAGTCAACGACGCCAAAACCGGCAAGCCGTGCCCTCCAACAGCACAGTTTGCGATTCGCGAGGCCGCAACCGTCGCCAGGAATATTTCTGCCCAATTGGGCGAACGGCCGCTCAAGGAATTTCACTTCGATTCACTGGGAGCACTATGCGTGGTGGGCCATCAGACCGCCTGTGCTGAATTGAGCATCCCTTTCGCCCGGAACAAGTCCGTGCGTTTCTCAGGATTGCTGGCATGGCTGATGTGGCGGGGAATCTATCTCTCGAAATTGCCGGGGATGGAGAGGAAGATTCGCGTATTGATGGACTGGATGATCGAGCTTTTCTTCCCACGAGACATCGTGCAGACAATTGATTTGCAACAGGAGAAACCTTAATTGTCGGCGTCACAACCTTCATGGACTGCGCAAGCGGTCGCGGCGGCAAAGAATCGGGCTTGGCTTGACTTGCTGTTTGGGCTTTCGATCGGGATGCTGGGTGGCGCAATTCAATGCAAAATACTCGCGGCTTCAATGAGTCACAGCATCTTGCTTGGAGGAATTTTTGGCCTTGCCTTCAGTCTCTTCGTCGCCAGACGCGCCACCACTCCAGGAGCGGGCCTCATCTGGGGCTTGGCGGGCGCTTTGCTTCTTTGGTTTGTGATACCCACCGGAGTTGATCTATTTCTCCTCCGCTCGGTTTCCTCCGTGGCCATGCTGAACGACGCCCAAGCGCGATTTCCCCAGCTTGTCGCTTACCTGGTTTGCTTGGGCATGCCGGTAGGTGTTGTCCTTGGAGTCCGCGGAGGCATACGCACCAGGCAAGCACAGCCGCATTTTCGCTGGGGCCGTGCGCTCGTGGCTGGAGGACTTGCCGGGACCATCAGTGGGCTGGCGTTCAGCGGCTGGGAATATGGAGGAGGCTACTTGCCGCTGCTCGAAGGGTTGCCCGACTTTCAATCCCAGGGTAGGGCGGTAATCCTACATTTCCTGGTTGCGCTGCTGATCGGCTCAATTTTCGGAATTCTCTTCCAGCGCGACGTCCGCGGCTACGGCTCCAGCATGGGCTGGGGCTTGGGATTTGGAATCTTTCTGTGGTTCTTTGGTCCGCTCACAGTTTTCCCCATCATTGGCCGTCAGCCTCCGGATTGGTCCGCAGAACAAGGTACCGCGTTATTCGGTTCGCTGATCGGTTATATTATTTACGGATTCATTCTGGGTACCGTTTATGCATTCCTCGACCAGATATGGGTGAGACTGTTTATCCAATCCGATCCATTGAATCGTGAACCCGAAGGTCTAGGACTCCATTTTCTGCGTTCCATCGAATGGGGAGGGCTGGCTGGGCTGGTCGGGGGCCTGGTATCGATTCCAGTAATGGCCGCGACCGGAATTCTACCGAGGATTGCCGGTCTTGACACTAGTTTTGGCGGCATCCGCGGCCTGGTCATCCATCTTCTCGTAAGCGTAGGAATCGGAATAACCTACGGCCTGTTATTCCGTAATGAGGCCATTAGCATTGGGCTCGGTGTTCCCTGGGGATTTCTGTTTGGTGTGATCTGGTGGTATGTAGGCCCGCTGACTCTTTTACCGTTGATCTTGACTGGAGTTTACGATTGGAGGGCAAGTGCGGCTGCTGCTTTGTTCCCCTCGCTCATCGGACACTTGATCTATGGCGGGGCCACTGCATTTATATTCCTCCTGCTGGAGCGGCGCTATAAGCGATGGTTGCTTCTCGATCCGCGCATTGCAGCCCGCGAGCAGCGTCGCCTTCGTCCGGTTGGAACGCCGGCCCCGGCACTGTGGTTCTTCGCGCTTGGGCTCGGAGTGCTGCTGCCAATTCTACTTGGTTAAGATGACGGCTGGTTCTGGAATCGCCCTCAGGTTGGCTTTCTTGCACGCCCCGCGAAACTAGCCATCAAGCACGTGACGTCGAAGAAACGCTCTGCCAGAGCCACCCTTAAGGTAGCGCTCGAACAGGCGCGCCCGTTGTTCTGAAGGAAAGCTAAAAACTGCGGCAAATCGCCACGGCCGATAGGCAACGGTTGAAGGATTCTTGCCAGCATTGTGTTCTCGCAGTCTCTCGCGCGGACGAGACGAAAAGCCGATGTAGTAACGCTCCGCAGAACTATCAGACACTATTACGTAAACGTGAAACATGCTGCGGGAACGGTATGGCCCGACTTCGCCCTGTCGTCTGAGACTCCAGGAGGCTACGTCGGGCAGACTTCGCCCCTTCGCTCGATTGTACTCACGCGGCTTGGCGGAGTTTGGCCTGCCAGACGTAGCCTCCCGGAGCTTCAAGCGACGGGGCGAAGGCAATACCTGGCTTGCGCGATATCAAAAAACGTCCGACTTCGCCCTGTCGTTTGAGACTCCAGGAGGCTACGTCGGACAGACTTCGCCCCTTCGCTCGATTGTACTCACGCGGCTTGGCGGAGTTTGGCCTGCCAGACGTAGCCTCCCGGAGCTTCAAGCGACGGGGCGAAGTCTGGAGGCGAGGGGAGTTGAACCCCTGTTTCGATGACAGTTATCCGAGGGCGTCCGCAGATGTCGCGCTAGAGGGGACTCGCGAGTGATCAAACAGGCGTGGATCGCTCCGGATGGAGCCGGATGTTATCACTTTTGTTATCACATGGCTCTTTTGTTGCTTAACGCATTTTGCAAGGAACGACATTGACTCCGCTTGGACAAAGCCCACCTTTCGGGCACGCGTGTGAGGTGACGCCACTTCTAGATTGTGGTACCTGAATCTGAACAGCAATGTGCTACTATGCCCGATTTGGATTGGTCGAAATGCCCCGTTGTTGAAAGCGTTCCCGGCAAGGTCAGTGGTGCTTGGGTTCTTAAGGGGACACGTATGCCCGTTTCGGCGATCTTTGAGAACATCGAGGCCGGGGCAAAAACCTGCGCTACCAACAGAATCTTACGGTGCGGAAGATTGCTATAATCGTGTTGCTCAAGCAACAGTGGCCCGACCTTCGCAGACATGTGCATCTTGTCGTTACCGCCATTGACGCAGCGACACCCGGTGCCTATGCCGAGGTGGAGATTCCGTAATCCGCCGCTCTGACTGGCAAAGCGTGTGGGACACGAGGCGGTCTCCCGGTTCCCTTTGTGCCATTGGTACAGTTTTGCGCTTCCAATCGTGCCTCGTCTGTGCCTCATTTGTCTCTCTTCTCTGGATCAACGCCTTCAAATACGAAGGCACGTGGAGCTCACCTGACAACCTATCGAATCCATGAAAACAGACACCGCATTCGTCCCCTGGCAGCACCCCGTGCATTACCAGACCGCTTCCTTGAGCGAGCTGGACATCTTTTACCGCGAGGCCGGCCCGAAGGACGCGCCGACAATCTTGCTCCTGCACGGATTTCCGACGTCTTCAAACATGTTTCGCAATCTCATCCCCCGGCTCGCGGAATCCTTTCATGTGGTGGCGCCGGACTACCCAGGTTTCGGCAACAGCAGCGCGCCGGATCACAAGAGCTTCGCCTACACGTTTGAGAACCTCACCAACATCGTCGAGCAACTCGTCGAAAAGCTCGGGCTCAAGAGCTATTCGCTCTATGTGTTCGACTACGGTGCGCCCGTGGGCTACCGCCTAGCGCTACGGCATCCCGAGCGCGTCCAAGCGCTGCTCGTGCAAAATGGAAATGCCTACGACGAGGGGCTCCTGGAGTTCTGGGATCCTATCAAGAAATACTGGGCCGATCCGACGCCAGAGAATCGCGAGGCCATCCGTTTCCTCACCCAGCCAAAGGCGACGCGGTGGCAGTATGAAAACGGTGTCAGCGACCACACTCTCTTGGACCCAACCACTTGGATCCTCGACCAACTAGGGATGGATCGCCCTGGCAACGCTGAGATCCAACTCGACCTGTTTCTCTCCTACGGGACCAATGTGCCGCTCTATCCTGAGTTCCAGGCGTTCTTCCGAGAGCATCAGCCTCCAGCGCTGATTACATGGGGCAAGAACGACTTTATTTTCCCGCCCGCGGGTGCGGCACCCTATCCGCGAGATTTAAAAACCGTGGAAACCCATCTTCTCGATACGGGTCACTTCGCACTCGAGACCCACGGGGAGGAAATCGCTGCGCGCATCGATGGCTTTCTCAAGCAGCATGTCCTGAACTTGTGATCAGCAGGCCGGGATCGGCTCTCAAGCCGGGCCCGGGCTCTTCTGGAAAATTCCAAAATCTAAAGCCGTGAACTTTCATCAAACAGACACAGCGGTCGTATTCATCGATCCGCAAAACGAGGTTCTCAGCGAAAAAGGCATTCCATGGCCGCTGCTTCGCGAGAGCCTCGCCGAGAACAACACGATCGAGAACATGGAGCGCATCTTCCAGGCTGCGAAGGCGCATGGATTCGAGGTCTTCATCTCGCCGCATTATTTTTATCCTACGGACCACGGCTGGATGTTCAACGGGCCCCTGGAAACCGAGGAGGTCAAGTCGCGCCTGTTCGCGCGAAAAGGCGTTCTCAATCTCGAGGGCCTGGAAGGCTCCGGTGCCGACTGGCTCGAGCGATTCAAGCCATACATCGAAGACGGCAAGACCATCGTCGTCGCGCCGCACCGCGTGTGGGGGCCGGAGACCAACGACCTGGTTCTGCAGCTGCGCAAGCGTCGAATCGGAAAAGTCATTCTCGGCGGAATGCTTGCCAACATGTGCGTCGAATCCCACCTGCGCGAATTGATCGAGCAGGGCTTCGAGGTCGCCGTAGTCAAGGATGCCACGGCGGGCCCCAAGCACCCTGAATGGGGCTACGGCTACGAGGCAGCGCTTATCAACTACGCTTTTCTCGCCCACGCTGTCCTCACCACGGACCAAGCCGTTGCAGCAATGAAATCCGTCACTTCCACATGACGCGCGCCTGGCTCGAGAAGAGTTGGAAAAACACGTCGCTGCGCTCGATTCCGAACTCGCAAAACCATAAGCGCACGTCGCTCAAAAAGACAAGCACCTCATGAGCATACTTGCTAGATTCAATAGGCTCGCCGGAAAGATCGCCCTGGTCACCGGCGGCAACAGCGGCATAGGCCTCGCCACCGCTCAGAGATTTGTCGCGGAAGGGGCCTACGTTTTCATCACCGGCCGCCGCCAGCAAAGCCTCGACGATGCTATCGCGAAGATCGGCGGGGAAAACCTCATCGCCGTTCAAGGCGACGTCTCCAGGCTCGCCGATCTTGACCGGCTCTTCGCCGTGATCCAAGTAGAGAAGGGCCGCCTGGACGTTGTCTTCGCCAACGCCGGCAGCGGCACGCTATTGCCCTTGGGAAAGATCACCGAGGAGCAATTCGACACGACTTTCAATACCAATGTCAAAGGCGTGGTCTTCACCGTGCAAAAGGCCCTGCCGTTGTTGAGGAGCGGCGCCTCGATCATCCTGAACGCATCGACGACTTCGATTAAAGGCACGGCCGCCTTCAGCATCTATAGCGCTAGCAAGGCAGCCGTGCGGAACCTGGCACGCAGCTGGATTCTCGACCTCAAAGGTCGCAATATTCGCGTCAACGTCATCAGCCCCGGCGTTGTCCCGACTCCGGGTTATGACGGTCTAGGGCTGACCAGGGAGCAGATCCAGGGATTTGTGGATTTCCAGGCGGCAACCATCCCCTCGGGCCGCGTGGGAACGGTGGACGAGATCGCCAAAGCCGTGTTGTTTCTGGCGTCCGACGAAAGCAGCTTCGTAAACGGGGTCGAACTCTTCGTGGATGGCGGGATGACGCAGATTTGATCGGCGATGATCCCACGGAGAATCCAACAGGATTGGTTCCCCAATGTTCCGAAAGATCTCGTTGCCGGACTCGTGATTGCCCCGCACGCATCCCCCGTCACAATGACAATTCGCAGATTCTGCAAGGAGAGCTCGGGCGGCACGGTCATGCGCGGCAAAACATAGTGCAGAGAATTTTTAGCTCAGCGACGCGGCGCCGAGTTGATTGGAAAGCATTTGAAGGGTGGGCGCCGCGGCGGTGGGCTAAAAATGGCTTCCGTTGTCCGGACGACGGTGGAAAGGTTTTTCATTATCATTCTCTGAGCAACGCGGTTTGGAATGACGAGCCGGCAAACCCCTTCATAAGGGGTAATATGCCTGGAAAGGGGGAGCATCTTGATCAAAGTGGAGTATCTTGATTCGAGTTTGAGAGCTCGTTTATGGCAGAAGCTTTTTATTTTCACGTTACTCTTGAGCCGCACAAGAAGCGATCGGGTTCAAAAACCGGAAGAAAGATTCTTTTCCTCGTCGAGGTGCCAATTGATGCGGCCCAAAAATCCGCAACGGATCCTCAGGACGAAAGCGCTCTATGCCAGGAAGCAGAACGTCTGAGCAGGGAACTGGCGCCCATTGCGATGACCGGTGAGTTCAGACGTGCAGGAGAGGACTTAATGGAAGTTTCCTCTTGTTCGATCATCGAGCCATCGAATGATCTCCTCGAACGTACCGCGGATGCTGAAAAGAATGGTGTGCGCGTGTGGATACTCGGAGCGAA
>Ga0213872_10002305_pt1 | contig 11378 bp, 16 predicted proteins | sample VelepicomBERX_R2_FD_160071 | JGI IMG/M metagenome (GOLD analysis project Ga0213872, IMG submission 160071) | Rhizosphere microbial communities from Vellozia epidendroides in rupestrian grasslands, the National Park of Serra do Cipo, Brazil - RX_R2 | ecosystem: Host-associated > Plants > Roots >... | reverse complement strand
GCAATTGCTGCAATGCAAAGACAATTTGTTCGTATGACAAAGAAAACTCCAAAACCCCATTAATCATTTCAAATAGCAAAATGAAAAAACAATGACAGAGCTATTATTTGTTAGCGGATAGCGCATTGCTGATCCGATATTGCTAACCGTCTCCGACGGGGCGCTGTAACTCTTTATTTTTAATCAATGTTTGTGAAGGTTTTTGTTAGCAGGCCCTAAATATCCAACGAGCATGTGCACAAACGCCACACACCGCCCTATCCCATGCTTGCCGGCAAAAAACCAGCGCAGTATCTGATCCGTGCGCTGCTGCGCGAGCGCACGCTACGATGTGAAACGGGCCCGGGGTGATCAACACCACGGGCCCGTGTTTTGGTGATGCCGGCGTAGACGGCTAGCAGCACCCGCCATGGCGGTGCGTGCGCATGCCGCACCCCATCCCGCCGCGGTGCATCAGTAGCATGAAGCCGATGGCCAGCAGCAGCCAGACGCCATTTTGCGATAGCCATTGCATGTTCAGTCTCCTTGTTACTCAGACGCGCGATCCGCCGCGGGCGCCGCCGGTTTGGCGGCCGCCTCGTGACGGTGGGGCATCCCAAACATCATGAAAACCATCATGAGCGGGCAGATCAACCCAGACAGCAACGGCAAAACCGTCCAGGCGGCGCCGCGGCCATGACCCAACACCAGCCATCCGGCGATGAACGCCAGCAAACCCATGACAACAAACATCGGCCAACGGCTGTTGCCGTTCGAGCAGCACGATTTCATTTGACTCTCCAAACGATACGAAACAAGGGAATATCGCGAGGGCAGATGCCGCCCTCGATCGGACACGTCAAAGGATGAGCGGCGGACGGAACGGCGGCGCCAACGTGGCGTTGGCGATTTCGGTCATGGCGGCGGCCTGCCAATCGCGCAACGGCGCGGCGTAGGCCAAAGGCGAAGGGGTTAACAGCATCGGCGAAACGCAGTGCTGGTCACAGCTCACGTTGCCGAGCGCATGTTGCGCGTCTGAAGGGGAAGGGCTTTGGCAATGCGCCGTCCCCGCCGTGGCGGTTGCCGTGGCGGGGGTCACCATGCCCATGGCGCTACCGGCCAAAACTGGCTGGAGGGGCAGCAGCATGGCAATGAGCAGGAAGAAAACGCGCAATGCTTTCATGCCCGCAGTGTAGGCGAGCGGCTTGGCGGCTGACAACCCCTGGGGGGTATCTGTTTGATCCAGCGCAATATACCCCTGGGGGGTTATAGAAAACCTGCCGTCAGCGCCTCAGTAGGCCACCCGGTTTTTACCCATTTGCTTGGCTTGGTACATCAGCTGATCCGCCCGCCCCAACAGGTCGATCGGGTTCTCTCCCGCCACGGCGGCGCAGCACCCCAGGGAAAGGGTGACGCTCAGGCCGGTTTCCGCGCGCATTCTCGGGTTGTGCTCCAAAAAATCGCGGATGCGCTCGGCGCAATCCACCGCGTCCGGCAGATGGGTCTCCGGCAATAAGACGACGAATTCCTCGCCGCCGAGGCGGCCAAAAAGATCGTTGAGGCGCAAGATGGATTGGACTTCGGCCGTGAGGATCTTCAAAACCTGATCGCCGACGTTATGGCCCTGGGTGTCGTTGATGCTCTTGAAGTTGTCGACGTCGAACAGAATGACGCAGAAGTGGCCGGCCTGCGGCGTCAGATTGAGCACGAACTGGTCCAACCGGCGCAAGATGGCGCCGCGATTGAGGATTTTGGTCAAACCATCGGTTTCGGCAATGACGCGCAACTGCCTCGCCTTGCGCTCAAGACGCGCGGATTTGCGCTCGACCCGGGCGCGCAGCACTTTCTCCGTCGCGTGCATGTTCTTCAGCTCGCTGACCAACGATTCCATGGCGACTTGCTGCTGGAAGAAATCCCGATTTCTTTTTGCGTACTTCCACGACGTTACCAACAGGAATGCCAGGTAGAGCAGCGACATGGCCGACATGGCGTAGCGATAGCGAGGCGAACCGAAGGGCTCAACGATATTGGCGTGCGCGATCACGATAGCCAGCACTGTGGTGCAAAAAAGCACGTAGATGCGAAAGATCAGCCCATGCGACAAGATCGACAGGCTCAGGATCGCGGCGAGGCAAATCATATTGAACAGATAAAGAAAATCGCCCTGGCCGTCTTCGAACACGAACAGTATTGCGCCCCATGACACCGCGGCCAGCACCGCGACCACATCCAGCGCCGGAAGGCGTTTTGCCAACGCCGCCGGCTTGGACAGCGCGTCGTGCAATTGGCGCAGATTCCACAGCCGCAATAGCTGCAGGGAGAGCATGACGAAAAGCCAAATCAGGCTGGCCGCTTCCAATTTCGCGTGGTAATTGGCCAGATAAATAATGACCACCACCAAAACGGAGAGCCGGACGGAGGTACGGTCCTGATCAATGTAGTGCTGGTATAGCCTAATCTCCGATTTTTGCATTTTGCCTTGTAAAATCATCGAATTGGTTATCCATCCAGTCGCCGGGGCGCAAAGCGCTTGTCTACTCCCACTGCCTGGTTGCAGTATCGGACACTTTTGCTGTCCTCGCTTCATTTCAATATTTGTTGTAATGTTGAAATATGGATACGCAAAACGCCGCTCGTTTATTCGACTGCCTGTCGGCCGCGACACGGCTCGACATCTACCGCCTGCTGATACGCATGGGCCATGAAGGCATGGTGGCCGGCGACATCGCCGCCGCCTTGCAGGTCGCACCCAACAAGTTGTCGTTCCATCTCAAGGCGCTCGCCCACGCCGGCATGGTGTCGGCCACGGCGGAAGGCCGCTTCGTGCGCTATCGCGCCAATTTGGCGTTGATGCTCGACCTGGTCGCCTACCTCAGCGACGAGTGCTGCAGCGGCCACCCTGAACAATGCGCCGGCCTGCGCCCCACATCCTGCTGCCCGGGGACTGACGCATGAACGTCCTGTTTCTTTGCACCGGTAATTCCTGCCGTTCGATTCTGGCGGAAGCCACATTCAATCACCTGGCGCCCGCCGGCTGGCACGCCATGAGCGCCGGCAGCCACCCCACCGGCCTGGTCCACCCGCGATCGCTGGCCTTGCTGGCGCGCGAAGGCATCGCCACCACCGGCTACCACAGCAAATCGTGGGACAACCTGCCGGTCACGCCGGATATCGTCATCACCGTCTGCGCCAACGCCGCCGGCGAAACATGTCCGGCCTATCTGGGCCCGGTGCTGCGCGCGCACTGGGGCGTCGACGACCCGGCCCATGCCAGTGGCGGCGACACGGAAATCGACGCGGCCTTCACCCTGGCCTACCGCGTTTTGCGCGCGCGCATCGAGGCGTTGCTGGCGCTGCCGCTCGACACGCTGCGACACGACCGCGCGCGCCTGCAAGCCGAGCTCGACCGTATCGGCACGTTGGAGAATGGCGAATCATGAACCGCTTCGAGCGCTATCTCACGCTGTGGGTTGGCCTGTGCATCGCGGCCGGCGTCGCGCTGGGCCAGTTTCTGCCGGCGTTGTTCCAGGCGATCGGCAGCCTGCAATTCGCCCAAGTCAATCTACCGGTGGGCGGGCTCATCTGGGTGATGATCATCCCGATGCTGGTCAAAGTGGATTTCGGCGCTTTGCAAGAAGTGCGCCAGCACGTGCGCGGCATCGGCGTGACGTTGTTCGTCAACTGGCTGGTCAAGCCGTTCTCGATGGCGCTGTTGGGCTGGCTGTTCATCCGCCACTGGTTTGCGCCGCTGCTGCCCAGCGTGCAACTCGACAGCTACATCGCCGGCCTGATCCTGCTGGCGGCGGCGCCCTGCACCGCCATGGTGTTCGTCTGGAGCCGGCTCACCAACGGCGACCCACTGTTCACGCTGTCGCAAGTGGCACTCAACGACACCATCATGGTGTTCGCCTTCGCGCCGCTGGTCGGTCTTCTGCTGGGCATTTCGGCCATTCACGTGCCGTGGGACACGCTGCTGACCTCGGTAGTGCTGTACATCGTCATTCCGGTCATCTTGTCGCAGCTGTGGCGCCGCCGGCTACTGCGTCAGGGCCAAGCGGCATTCGACGCCGCCATGGCCAAGATCGGCCCCTGGTCGATCGCCGCGCTGCTGGCCACGCTAGTCTTGCTATTCGCTTTCCAGGGCGAGGCCATCCTGGGCCAGCCGCTGGTGATCGCACTATTGGCGGTACCGATTCTGATTCAGGTATTTTTCAACGCCACGCTCGCCTACCTGCTCAACCGCCTGCTAGGCGAAAAGCACAATGTCGCCTGCCCCTCCTGTCTGATCGGTGCGTCCAACTTCTTCGAGCTGGCGGTCGCCACCGCGGTCAGCCTGTTCGGCTTCCACTCCGGCGCAGCGCTCGCCACCGTGGTCGGCGTGCTGATCGAGGTGCCGGTGATGCTGCTGGTGGTGAGCGTGGTCAACCGCAGCCACGATTGGTATGAGGGGGGAAGAACGGCATGAGCGGGCACCCTCCGCTTGCTTGGCAATCAGGGCGTCGGGTTACCCGCGGCTACCCCCTCCCCTCGCGGCGGGCAAAGCGCTGTTGATATTCTCGCGGCGTCAGCCCCGTTTTGAGCCGGAACAATTGCCGGAAAGTACTGAGATCCTCATAGCCGACGCGCAGGCTGACGGCTTCCAAACGAATGGGCCGCGACTCCAGCAGCTGCTTGGCCACCTCGATGCGCAAGTTTTGCAGATACGTCAGCGGTGCGATTCCTATTGCTTGTTTGAAACGGCGGTTGAGGGTCCGCTCGCTCACCGCCAGATAATCGGCAAGCTCGCCCAGCCGGCATCCCTCCTGCAGCGTCGCCGCCATCCGCTGTTGCGCTCTGGCGACCAGCGGGTCGGCATGGCCATGGTCGTCGAGCAGCGAGACATACGACGCCTGCGAAACGCGGTTCATATCGATCAACAGCGCCTTGGCGGTCATCGCCGCCAGTTTTTCGCCGGCGAACAACCCCACCAGCCGTACCGCCAGATTCAAGTAGGAGGTGACCGCGCCGCCGGAAAGAATGCCGTCCTGTTCGGTGATGACCTCTTGTGCGTGCAGTTCGACGGCGGGGTAGCGCCTGGCGAAATCTGCCGCTTTCGCCCAGTGGGTGGTGGCTGGCCGGCCATCGAGAAAACCGGCCTCGGCCAGCAGGTAGTTGCCGGTACAGTAGGCGGCCAGTACGGCCCCCGCCTGGTGCTGAGCCTTGAGCGCGGTGGAGAGTGCGCCGATCAGATCACGCTGGCCGATAAACGCGTCCATATCGGAAAAGAACGGGGCGGTCAGCAAGATGGCGTCGGCGTGCTGACGCGGGTCGATTTTGCCGTCGACGTCGATACGCTGGCCGGAAGCCGCCTTGACCGCTTGGCCGTCGAGCGACTCCACCCGCCAGGTCAATCTGGGCAATCGCTCACGTTGGCTCGTGCCCTCCCGCTGGCTCAAGTGGTTGGCGGCGTTGAGCACGTCGATCGTGGCCGCCACCCCGGATGCCAAGATACCATCGTAGACCCAGATCCGAATCGTCTTCATCCGCCCCGTCCGATCGCGATTTGGCGAAGCTCGGGCCTAGGCCTGAGCCGCCGGCTCGATGGCACTGGCCACCGTCGTACTTTGGCCGCCACGCTCGTGAAGATTCGCCGCGGGCGTGCGGTCGATCAGCAAGCTCAGCAACTCAGGCCGGTTGTAGTGCCCGGCGGAATCCATCAGCATCTTACGCCGGTCGATCAGCGAAAAATCGAGATCGGCGATCACCTCCCCCTCCCCGCTGCGCAACGGCTCGCCGAGCAAAGTGCCGTCCGGCGCGACGATGGTGGTGAAGCAGCCGCCGCTGATCGGTTCGATCGCACAGCCGGTATCGCGCATGATTTGCGCTTGCTGCTCGGCATCGAGCCAAGCGGTGGCGTTGACCACGAAGGCGCCGGATTCCAGCGCGTGCTGGCGGATATTGATCTCCATGCGCATGGCAAAGCCATCGCCGAAGGCCGAGCCCGGATACATCGCGGAATGGATCTGCTCGCCATCGGCCATCATCGCATAGCGTGCCAACGGGTTGTTGTGTTCAAAGCAGGCCAACTGGCCGATACGGCCGGCCTGGGTATCGACCGCACGCAGCCCAGAGCCGTCGCCCTGCCCCCAGACCATGCGCTCGTAATGGGTCGGCGTGATCTTGCGGCGGCGCTGCACCAAGGAGCCATCGGCGTCGAACAGCAGTTGCGTATTGTAGATCGTGCCGCCATCGCGCTCGTTGACGCCAATGGACACCACCATCCCAGCCTTGCGTGCCGCTTCGCCAAGCGCGTCGGTCGCGGGGGACGGTACTGTCACGCACTGATCGAACCATTTCAAAAACTCGGCCCCGCCCAACAGTTGCAGGGGCGTCTGAACGGCGGAGAAATAGGGGTAGTACGGTACCACCGTCTCGGGGAAAGTAGCGAACTGCACGCCTTTGCGGCCAAGCTCTTCGATCTTGGCGGCGATTTTATCGATTGTGGCCTCGCGGCTATACAGTACCGGGCTGATTTGAACGGCGGCGGCTTTGACGATCTTCATTGCGAAATTCCTTTATTGGTCGGCGTGGCCACCGGCCACAGCTTGAATGTCCGTCTTGGTGGCATCCAGCGCCGCCTCAAGAACGATGCGCGCTTTTTCACGCTGCCTGCGCGCAAGCCGCGCCTCTCCGGCCGGGCGTTCCGCTGCGCCGGCCAGCATGGCGTGGATGTCGGACAAGCCCCAAATGGCGCCGCGCGAGCCCCAGGAACCCTCGGCGATTTCGGTCGGAAAAACCCACACCCGGGCGGCAACGTCTTCATAAGCCCGGTTTTCGGCCCGCGCCACCGCTTCGGTCACCGCACGCACCAGCGCCCGGCGCGATGCAGCGGTATATTGCCCCTCCGGCACCGAGGGAACGATCCGGTAACGCATGACTTCAGCCCGTTCGCCGCCGATGTAAACCGCGGCGGGCCGGTGGAGATGGAAAACCGTGACGGCTTGGGCGGCCGGGTTGGCCGGGTCGTATCCCTCCGCTTCGATCAGAATATTAGTCAACTCTTTGACTAGGCGTGCCTCCGCCTCGGGCGTCAGCGCGTCCTCTGGCCATAGTGCATCGATCATCGGCATTGCTGCCCTCCTACGACAGTATTTGGAAGCGATGATCTTCGAACTTTGCCGGCCATGCCGAAAGTGGCTGATTTGCCATTATTAGTGGCATATCAGACATACAGTGACTTCATCAAACCGCGCAGGCAGACACGAATTCTTGATGGCCGCCGTCTACCGCCACGGAGACGCATCGGCACACTAAAGGATAAAGAACAATGAACCGATTCGAGCCCGTTCTCAGGCCCACCGCCTCACGCATGCAGCACCAGCCCCAACAGCGCCCCGCCTAACAGAATCCATAGCGGCGACAGCCGGGTCGATAGCGCCAGTAGCGCGCTGAGCGCGACGATTGCCGCCAACGGCCAGGTCACGGCCGTGCTATCGGTCAACAGCGCGGCACTGGCGGCGACGAGTCCGGCGGTCACCGGCACCAGGCCCGACTGGATCAGCTGCCGTCCGGGATGCGCGCGGTAGTGATGCCAGACCTTCAGCGTCAAGGCGGCCAGGAGCGTGGGCGGACCGTAGGTCATGACGGCGCAGACCAGCAAGCCGGGCAAGCCGGCCACGCGCCAGCCGATCATCGGCAGAAACAGCACGTTCGGCCCGGGCGCGGCCCGGCACAAGGCATACAACGCGGCAAACTGCTGCGCCGTCAGCCAGTGATGGACCCCCACCACCTCGCGTTGCAACTCGGGCAGCACGGTGATCACGCCGCCGAACGACAACAAGGACAAGCGGCCGAAGAGCGACGCCAAGGTCGCGAGCAGGTCGTATTGGCTATTCATGCTCCGGCACGCCCCCTATGAAACGGCGATCGAGGTAACTCGCGCCCATGCCGAGCGGCACCATGATCAAAAACACCCAGACCAGCGGCCAGTGCAAAGCGGCAATAGCGATAAAGCACATCAGCGCCACGCCGCCGAGCAACGGGCGGACGGCAACGGGCTGGCACAGCTTGAACGCCATCTGGATCAACAGCCCGACCGCCGCACACGCCAAGCCGTCGAACAAGCGTTGCGCCACGGGGTTGTTCTGGAAATGCGCGTAGACCGCGCTCAATGCGATCGAGATCGCCGTCGGCACCACCAATAAACCGGCCAGGGCGCTCAACACACCGCGCACGCCGCGAAATCGCGCCCCCAGTGCGGCGGCCAGATTGACGACATTGCCGCCGGGCAAGAACTGGCACAGCCCCAGCAACTCGACGAACTCATCGGCCGATACCCAGCGGCGCTCCTCGACCAGCATGCGATGTGCCAAAGGCAAGGCGCCGCCGAATGCCGACAGGCCTAACTGCAAAAAACCGAGAAACAGCGCGCGGCAACCGGGCCTGGCGATGGCGGCGGTGGCGTCGTCGCGCCGGGGTGGAGGGGAAATAGACGAAGACAATTTCATGGTCTTGCTCAACGGCCAAACAATGGATGGTCAGCCTACCCGATGCCAATGTATTTGTATAATATATATAGAATTAACTCTTCATATTTTATATATATGGCTTCGATCGACCTGCGCCTGCTGCGCTACTTCGTCGCGGTGGCGGAAGAAGGTTTGCTCACCAAGGCGGCGGTCCGTCTCGGCATCCAACAGCCACCGTTGAGCCAGCAGATTCGCCAGTTGGAAACCGAACTGGGTGTCACATTGTTCCGCCGGCTGCCCAAGGGCATGGCGCTTACCGACTGCGGACAAGCTTTTCTGACACAGGCTTACGACATTCTCGACAAAGTGGCGGAAAGCATCGACGTCGTCCGGCGCGTCGCCGAAGGCAAAACCGGCCACCTGACGGTGGGCTTCACCGAATCGGCCTCGCTGCACCCACTGGTGCCGAAGGCGCTGCGCGTGTTCCGTCGCAACGAGCCGGGCGTCACCTTCCATGCCGACGAGCGCGGCAGCGAGGCACTGATGAAAGCGTTGGAAGCGCGCAAGCTCGATGCCGCCTTTGTGCGCGCCGTGCCCGACGTGCCGGATTGCGTGGAATTGGAACGCCTGCTGACCGAGCCCATGGTCGCCGCGTTGCCCAGCGGTCACGCACTGGCGCGCACGCCGCGCGCCGCGGTCGGGCTCTTGGAATTGGCGGGCGAATCGCTGGTCTTGACGCATCGGCCGGGCGGGCCGGGATTTTACGATGCGATCATCCTGACCTGCCGCAGCGCCGGCTTCGCGCCGCGCATCGCCATCGAAACCCGCAGTAACCTGATCACGCTCGGCATGGTCGCGGCGGAAATGGGCATCGCGCTCATGCCGGCCTCCATGCGCCACGTCCGCATGGAGGGCGTGCGCTACAAAACGCTGACCGGCGCGCCCGGCCTGGCCGCGCCGTTGTATCTGGCCTACCACCGCGACGCCGACAGCGGCGCGTTGTCGCGCTTCATCGCGCACACGCGGCAGTTGAGCCAAGCCTGATCCGTCTACACATCGCCACCCGTCTTGTGGCGTGCATGCGCCGCAGGCAAAGCACGTTTTCGTGCGTTGCTTCGCGACCGCACGCTACCGATACGCGTTACGCGCGCCGCCTGGGCCGCTTTCATTTCCCGCACCGATTGCAGCAAATCGGCCTGAAATTGCTTCATTTCTTTATCCATCCGGCCCCGGGGGCCAAGCCCCCGGCCTCCGGTTATCGCCTTACTCGGCGGTTAAAATCGTGCAACCCGCCACCCGTCTGGTGCGCACCGCCTCGGGCAGATAGAGCCATGAACGTTCAGAATCGACACGCAACGCCGACCACGCCAAGCGGCTATCGACGATGAACCGGCAGACGTTGGGATCGGCTTGGCCCGCGCGCGGCGCGCACAATTCTGAAATCAACGCGAACAACGGCAGTTGCTGGAGGTCGCGGTTTGAACGGAGGGAAGGGGTTGCAGTACGATGGCAAACAGCCATGGCAATTTCTCCTTGCTTAAGGGTTGCAGAGTTGCTGTGGTTAGCGGCCCTGGGGGGTGCCTCCCCCAGGGCCGCGCCTTTGCGGCAGTGGCGCCGCTCCCCCACCTTATCCAGCAAGCGCAAAAACGACAAGCCAGCGTGACCGTCAGGAAAATCTGAAAATACACATCGGTCGGGCATACTCGCGCGTGCATCAACCGCGCTAGCTGGCGCCAGCGCGTTTCATCGAATACAGTGGCACGGCCTTAGTCGGTAGGAAGCCATCTCACTCGCGTGAGTTGGCGTGGTCAGCGGGCCCGGTGGCGTCAAAACCCCGGGCCCGCGCTCTTTTACAGAAGCGCACCCGGCGGCAACGCCAACTCGGTCAGCGGCAGCAGGCGCGAATCCTCGATGGCCGCCGTGCGGTGGCCCAGGCCGGCGAGATAGTCGGCATGGCTGGCGAAGGCGAGAAACGACGCCACGCTGCTTTGCCGCACCAGCATCGCCTTATCCCAGCGTTCATCTTCCGGGCCGATCAGCCACGGTCCGCCAACGGCGAGCAAGGTCAGCGCCCCGCCGCTTTCACGCAGATAGGGCAGCGTGTGGCAGATGTAGCGGTCGAACGCCTCCGCGCCGCTGATCGGCGCCGCCGGAGCAAGCTCGGGGTTGGCCGAGTAGTCGGCGATCTCGCGAAACCGCAGCAAATTCAACATGGTGACGCCGCCCTCGATGCCCCGCAGCATGAAACGCATCCCCGCGCTTTGCGTCGGTTCGAGGTAACGCGTGTTGTCGGCGGGCTTCATGTGGACACCTCATGCGGAAACGCCAACCGCAGTGCATAGGCGCTCACGTCTTGCGGCCATGCCGCCATGCTTTGCTCGAAGCGAGCGCGGTCGTCGGCGAACAGTGCGCGCGTCGCCTCCTCATAGCCGGGCAGATCGCCGGCCAGCGCCAGCATGACGCGATAGGCGACTTCTTGGGCGGCGCGCCGCTTTTGCCGGGGATTTTCGTTGCGCCGCGCTTCGTCCACCAGCCGCCGCAGCACCGCCGAGGCGCCGCCGGGCTGGGTGGCAAGCCACTCCCATTGCCGCGGCAGTAAAGTCACCTCGCGCGCCACCACACCGAGCTTGGGCCGCCCGCGGCCCCGCGGCGCGGCGTCGTCTTCCGCCGCTGCGGGCGCTTGCGCCGGCGCCGACAATCTGGCGACCACCTCGGCGTCGTCGCCGCGCAGATCCAGATCGATGACGCAGCCCGTTTCGTCGGCAAACACCAGCACCGAAGCAGATGCGCCCCGCGCCAGCGCCGCCTTGACCGCCAACGCCACATCGCACAGCGGCCCGGCCGACAGCAGGCGCTGGTCTTGGAACGCGGTGGCGGATTGAGAAGCTTGATTCGACATACGGCTATCCTTTCGTGATAGCCGCATTTTTACCAGGGTAAAATTAATTCGTC
>Ga0213872_10002304_pt1 | contig 11382 bp, 4 predicted proteins | sample VelepicomBERX_R2_FD_160071 | JGI IMG/M metagenome (GOLD analysis project Ga0213872, IMG submission 160071) | Rhizosphere microbial communities from Vellozia epidendroides in rupestrian grasslands, the National Park of Serra do Cipo, Brazil - RX_R2 | ecosystem: Host-associated > Plants > Roots >... | reverse complement strand
GCGACGAGTATCGCAAGCACAAGCGCAATCAGGACCAGGCCACGCGCCAGCTCGATCTACTGCGCAATGAGTTTACCGGAGGCCCCTCCGAGTTGTCGGAGTTCTACCCCTATCGCTACTTTGCGTCCGAAGGCTTTCTGCCGGGATACAACTTCACACGCCTGCCTCTGCGAGTTTTCCTGCCGACAAGCGACTCCTCGGGTGAGTTCGTCTCACGCCCGCGTTCGATCGCCCTGCGCGAGTTCGGCCCCCTAAATATCATCTACCACAATGGCCGGAAGTATCGGGTCAATCAGCTCGTGCTACAGGATGCAGAATCAGGGCTAACCGATGCGAAGGTCAGCACCAAGACCGGTTATTTCCTCACTGGCGAGCAGAAATCCCTCGAGATCTGTCCATTCTCCGGTCTGAATCTTGGTGATAACACCAACAAGGTGCACCTGTCTTACCTGCTTGAAATGGCAGAGTCCCGCGCCGAAGAAATCGATCGTATCTCCTGCGAGGAGGAAGAGCGCACTTCTCGCGGCTATGCTGTGCGAACATACTTCTCGATCGACGGTGGCCACACTGAGAGGGTTCGGAAAGCGGTTGCCCACAGTAGCGAGAACACTCTTCTCAACCTTCGCTACATCCCCGCGGCACGTCTCATCCACGTAAATATGCAGTGGCGTGCCCAGCAGACAGAAGGTTTCCCAATTGGACTGATCTCTGGCGACTGGCGCAGCTCGATGCCGGGCCCAGATAGCAACCTTCGGGAAGAGTTTCGTTTGGTCAAGCTGTGGACCTCGAATCTTGCCGATGCGCTCTACATTGAGCCTGTCCAACCTCTCGGTCTCAATCCTGATGGGGTCATCACATTGCAGCATGCGCTCAAGCGTGCAATCGAAACAGTCTTTCAGGTTGAAAGTAATGAACTCGGTGTGGTGGCTATTGGCGAGGCTAGTTCACCGAACATCCTTATTTATGAAGCGGCAGAAGGCAGCTTGGGCATCTTGTCGCAATTTGTTGATGACGTTTCGGTATTCCACAAGGTAGTCGAAGAGGCCATCGCACTTTGTCGGTTCGACGATGCTGGCTACAAGGGACCGGCCTCTTATGACGACCTACTGAGTTACTACAACCAACGTGATCATAAGATCATTGATCGTCATTTGATTAAGGATGCACTCAACAAGCTGCGTCTGTGTACTGTCGAGCTCCAGACCAATGCCGGGTTTACGAGCTATGAGGAACAATACCAGTCGCTCTTGCGCGGCCTAGACCCCAGCTCTTCAACCGAACAAAAGTTTATCGATTACCTATATAGCCAAGGGCTTCGCTTACCCGATGCGGCGCAGAAGCGTGTAGATGGCGTTTTCGTCCAACCTGACTTCTACTACAAAGCCAGTCCGGATGTTTGGGTATTCTGCGATGGCTCGCCTCATGATACGCCAAGTGTCCAGGCTGAAGATCGAGCAAAGCGACAGACAATCATGGCCATGGGTGACGAGGTCTGGGTATACCACTACAAAGACAATCTCGCCGAAATTGTTGCGGCGCGGCCCGATATCTTCAGGAAAGTAAAATGACCCTAGCCCTGCAACCTGGCAAGCTCGTTTCACTGCGTGGGCGGGACTGGATTGTCTTGCCATCGGATGACCCGGATCTACTTGTTGTCAAACCGTTAGGCGGCTCCGACGATGAGATCGCTGGCATCTATCTACCGCTGGGCATTGAGAGCGACAGGCCTGCTGACGCCCGTTTCGACCCGCCTAACTCGGCAGATCTCGGCGATATCAGCACTGCCCGCCTGCTTCACGACGCAGCTCGCCTGGCTTTTCGCAACGGCGCAGGCCCATTTCGCTCGCTCGCAAAGCTCTCCTTCCGCCCACGTTCCTATCAGATAGTGCCGCTCATTATGGCGCTGCGGCAGGAGAACACGCGTCTGTTGATTGCCGACGATGTCGGTGTCGGTAAAACGGTTGAAGCACTGCTGATCGTTAAGGAGCTCCTTGAACGACGCAAGATCAGGCGTTTCGCGGTCGTCTGTCTGCCCCATCTCTGTGAGCAGTGGCAAAACGAGATTCGGGATAAGCTTGATATCGAGGCAGTCATCATCCGTTCCAACACCCAGGCTCGGCTCGACCGTCAAATCCAGGGTGACACCAGTGTCTATGACTACTATCCGTTTCAGGTCATCAGCATCGATTTCATCAAGTCTGATAGCCGGCGGGATGTGTTCATCGAGCAGTGCCCCGAACTCGTTATCGTCGACGAAGCGCATACATGTTCCCGTCCGACCGGTGCCGCCAGCACGCAACAGCAGCGCTATCACTTGGTTAGCCGTATCGCCGCCAAGCCGGCTCAACAGCTCATCCTCTTGACGGCAACCCCGCATAGCGGCAAATCAGAGGAATTCCAGTCACTTCTTGGACTGCTTCAGCCCGAATTCGAGCAGCTCGATCTTCCTACTGCAAACCAGAACCAGCGTAGAGAACTTGCACGGCATTTCGTCCAACGCAAACGTGGGGACGTAGAGAAATGGATGGGAGAGAACACACCGTTTCCCAAACGGGATGCCTTTGAGCGTGCCTACGACCTTACACCTGGGTACGCGGCCTTCTTCGAACAATTGCTTGATTTTGCCCGCAAGCTAATTGCTCCCGATGGAGAGCATGCCGGCCAGCGTCGTGTTCAGTACTGGACGGCACTCGCGTTGTTGCGTGGGGTCATGTCCAGTCCGGCAGCCGGCGTGGAGATGCTCAATACACGATTGAATGGATTCACCGTTCCTGATCACGAACAAGTCGATGCTATTGCCAGCGAGATTACTTCTAGCCTAGCGACCGAACTCAACCCAGTGGCAGATACCGAATCGGGAGCCGAAAGCGACAACACCCCCACCCAAGTCGTCGAACGCAACGATTGGTCGACCTACCAACGCTCTCAACTGCGGGGCTTTGCCGATCAGCTCGGAAAGCTGGCCAACCTGAAAGATGACCAGAAGCTCGCCGCCACCGCCGTTATCATCGGTGAATGGCTTAAGCTTGGCCTCAACCCGGTGATCTTCTGCCGCTATATCGCCACCGCCAACTACGTTGGTGAGCAGCTTGCTCCAGCCCTACAAAAAAGCTTCCCCAAGCTCAATCTACAGGTTATCACCAGCGAGCTGCCAGACGAGTTGCGAAAACAGCGCATCGAGGAGATCGACGTCTTACGGCCGAGAGTACTGATCGCCACCGACTGTCTGTCAGAAGGGATCAACTTGCAGGACCGCTTCACTGCCGTCTTGCATTACGACCTACCGTGGAATCCAAACCGCCTCGAGCAGCGCGAAGGTCGCGTCGACCGCTTTGGCCAAATCGCACCAGAAGTGAAGGCCTGCTTGCTTTACGGTGCAGACAACCCGATCGACGGCATCGTGCTCGACGTGCTGCTGCGCAAGGTGCGTGAGATTAAACGCGCCACGGGCATCAACGTACCCTTCCCGGAAGACTCTCAGAGCATCATCGATACCATCACCCAGGCGTTGCTGCTCAACCCCAACCGTCACGTCAAACAACGTCGCGATCGTAACGATCCTAACCAGATCGAGTTTGATTTTGGCGACTTGGGGGAGGCTGCTACGGCCAAAGCCAAGATTTCCTACAAGGTCGATGAAGCCGCTGCACGCGAAAAGGCCACGCGCAGCATTTTCGCCCAGCACGCGACCAAGGCACAGGAAATCGAAACCGATCTGCGTGAAGTTGATGAGGCAATCGGCGATCCTGCCGCCGTGGAAAGCTTCGTCATCGGAGCACTCAGTAATCTGTTCGGCGTCCAGGTTCTCCAGGATACTCGCGATCTGCGCAAACACCGTATCGTCACTGGCAACCTGCCGCCCCAGTTGCGAGAACTGCTGCCCGCGGGTGACCAAATTCCAGTGAGCTTCCAGTCCCCAACTCCCGAAGGGCACAACTATCTGGGCCGTAATCACCGCTTCGTCGAGCAGCTATGCCAGCTTGTCATGGCCAACACCCTGGCGCGCGCCGACAAGCGTGCGGCTCGTGCGGCAGTCATCCGTACCGGCCAAGTCGCGATCAAGACTACACTGCTGCTCTTCCGCTGCCGTAACGTCATCGAACAAAGTCGAAGCGGTCATCAGATCGTCGCAGAGGAAATGTTGCTCTGGGGTTGGCGTGGTACCCCGCAAAGCCGCGAGTTCCTTGATCATGCCGAAGCCCGCGCACTACTTGATAGTGCCCGTGCCAGTTCCGATTTATCGCTGCAGGCACGCGCAAGCTTCCTTACCAACGAACTGCAACTGCTCGCCGAGCTGGATGAGGCCTTCCAGCAGGTCGCCGAGCGACAGGCCAAGCACCTCGTAGAAGCGCATGAGCGCTTCAGCGCACTGATGGACGGCAAGCACTTCCAGGTCGTTTATCCAGTACTACCCATGGATCTGCTCGGGGTCTACATCCTGCTGCCGGATCGCGCATCGAACAACTGAGTCACAAAGCATGAACTACCCTAGCATCCGCATCGAAGGTGCCATCCTCTCGCCTGATATCCTCGACCGATTGGACGACGCAATAGGTCAGCGCCCAGCCGACTTTGGTTTCGGCACAGGGGTTAAGGTCAAAGACGAGATCGCCCGGGCCTGGGCTGACGCACAGGACTATTGGCGCATCTTTCAGCGTAAGCTCGAAGCCTTGCGTCCCGACTCGGTCGCCACAACTGAAACCCGCCAACAGTGGATCGTGCCGCTACTCGGCCTGCTCGGTTACCAACTCGAATACCAAGCCAGGGGCGTCGAACTCAATGGCAAGACCTACGCTCTCTCGCATCGGGTCGCTAATCGTGGCAGTACGCCCGTACATATCATCGGTTACCGCGAGCCTGCTGGGCTAGACCGCAAGCCCGAACGCACCCACATCGGTGCCCCGCGCATGTCGGCGCACGCGCTGGTGCAGGAGTACCTGAACCTGCACGACGAAGTGTATGGCGTCGTCACCAACGGTCGCGTTTTACGCCTGTTACGCGACAGCTCGCGACTGATCAAGCTTAGTTATCTCGAATTCGACCTGGACCGTATTTTCACCGATGGGCTTTTTGCCGACTTCGCGGTGCTATACCGTCTGCTGCACGCTACCCGCCTGCCAGCAAGTCCGGAGGCCACCGCCGAAAGCCTGATCGAACGCTACCACCAGGATTCGCTCGATTCCGGTGCCCGTATCCGCGAGGGGCTCAGCACCGCGGTGGAACAGGCAATCCGCGACTTTGCTAACGGCTTTCTCACTCACTCGGCCAACGAAGCCCTGCGAGATGCTGTAGATAACGGCAAGCTCGACGCAACCACCTACTACCAGCAGCTACTGCGCCTGATCTACCGTCTTTTGTTTCTAATGGTGATCGAAGAGCGCGGACTGGTCTTCCCTCTTGGAGCCAGCGCTACACAACGTGGTATGTACGAGCGCTACTACAGCCTCCAGCGCCTGCGCCGGCTCTCGGAAAAGCGCCATCTGGCAGATCGCCGTCAATACGACCTCTGGCTAAGCTTGCTCGCCACCTTCCGGTTGTTCGAGGCGCATGGTCCGGGCCAAAGGATGGGAATCGCTCCACTGGCAGGCGATCTCTTCAGCTCACAGGCCATCGACATGTTGGCGTGCTGTACTCTTGGCAACGATGTGCTACTCGGTTGTCTGCGCGCCTTGAGCCTGTATCGTCACCCCACTAGTGGCCAGTTCATCCGGGTAAATTACGCCGCGCTGAACGTCGAGGAATTCGGTTCCGTCTATGAAGGCCTGCTCGAATATGAGCCGAGGTTGAGCTTCATCGACAATCGCATCGAGTTCGGCTTCATACAAGGTGACCAGCGTGCCGCAACTGGTTCGCACTACACCCCTGATGACCTCGTCCAACCGCTGATTAAACATTCGCTCGACTACCTGATCGCCGACAGGCTCAAAGAGCCCGATCCGGCCAAGGCCTTGCTCAGCCTGCGCGTGGCGGATATCGCCTGCGGCTCCGGGCACATTTTGCTTGCTGCTGCCCGTCGCATCGCGACGGAGCTTGCCATCGTGCGTACTGGAGAAGAGCAACCATCGCCTGCCGCCTTTCGGAGCGCAATTCGCGACGTTATTCGCGAATGCATCTATGGGGTCGATCTCAATCCGCTCGCCGTTGAGTTGTGCAAGGTTGCGCTATGGCTGGAAGCGCATAGTCCTGGCGAGCCGCTCAACTTCCTCGACCACCACATTAAATGCGGCAACGCTATCGTCGGTTTCGCGCGGCGTGAAGAACTGGAGCGTGGCGTACCTGACGAGGCATTTAAGACGCTCCTTGGAGACGACAAGGACGTTGCCTTCCAGCTCCGCAAGCGCAACAAACAGGAACGGAAGGACTTCGAAACTGGTCAGTTGCCGCTGTCGCCTACGTTGCAGAAACAGCTCGATGACATCCTACGTAATTGGAATGCCCTTGCCGCCTTACCTGAGGAGACGCCAGACCAGATTGAAGCTAAAAAGGTGCGATATCTTGACTTTGGGCAGAGTGAAGACGCTCAGCGGCTAAACCAGATCGCGGCCATTCCAATAGCGCAGTTCTACTTGCCTAAAACAGAAACTAACCAGCAGAAAGTTGTCACCGATGCAGCTTACCGGCGCTATTTGAGCGGAGAGCAGGCACCACAAGGCCAGGCAACTGCTGAAGCATGGGCGATGGCAGAGCGTAAGTGTTTTTTTCATTGGTTTCTGGAGTTTCCGGAGATCATTGGACGCGGAGGGTTTGACTGCATTCTTGGTAATCCCCCCTATCTTGGAGGTATTGGACTGAGTGGGAGGTATGGCCATTCGTTCTGTAACTATGTTAGTTGGGAGTTCGCACCTGCTGGTCTATCTGACCTTGTTGTTTATTTTGTGCGGCGTATCTATGCTTTGTTGCGCCCAGGTGGGTTTTCTGCCTTTATCACAACAAATTCCATTAAGGATGGTGACATTCGGAAGGATGGGCTGGAACAAATCTTAAAATCTGGTGGTGCGATTAATATGGCGGTGCGTGGGATTAAGTGGCCGGGGCGGGCCAATCTTGTTGTGTCGCTTGTCGCTCTGTATAAAGGTGAGTGGAATGGAAAATCCAAGCTTGATGGGCGAGATGTAGATTACATCAGTCCATTCCTGGAGGATTTCAAGGACCATGCCCCCCCCCTTTCGTTGTCAGAAAATCAGGGATCTATATATCAAGGATCTGTTGTTCTTGGAGATGGGTTTTATATAAGTTCTCAAGTTGCTAAAGATCTTGAGCTTCAGGATTCACAAAACTCTGAAGTTATTTTCCCAATAATTAATGGGGATGAGCTAAATAATGAGCCGGAGCAGCGTCCTTCTAGAACGGTTATTTGTTTTTCAGATTGGTCTATAGATCGTGCAAAAGAGTACCCAGGTCCTTTTGATATAGTCGAACGGCTTGTTCGTCCTGGTCGAGAGTCGCTACCTGATAACCCACGAAATCTTGGGGCAAAAAAGAAATGGTGGTTATTTATCTGGCCGCGGCCTGAGCTGTATGGGAAAGTGCGGAGGATCGAGCAATGTTTTATAGCCTCACGGACTACAAAGTATCTAAATTTTTCTGCCGCTCCGACAAATTATATTTTTACAGATGCGATCTATGTCTTTACGACAGATCGTTGGGACTTTTACTCCGTTGTTCAATGCTCTCTGCATGAGGTGTGGGCTCGTAAATACAGTGGCGCGCTTGAAACCCGTTTGCGCTACTCACCATCGGACTGCTTTGAGTCCTTCCCTTTCCCGAAAGGGCTCTGGCAAACCGGCAATCCCATGTTAGCAAATATCGGTGAGCGCTATCACGAGCACCGGCGAGCCCTGATGCGGCAGCTTTGGCTAGGTTTGACCGACATCTACAACTTGTTCCATGACCGGGACCTTACTCCGACCCTTGTTGCCAAGGTTAGTAAGAAGCAGCCTGAAATAGCAGAAGCTGGATTCCAGGGACTGCTAGCACTGCGCCGCCTGCACCGAGAGCTTGATGAAGCTATTCGCAACGCGTATGGCTGGACAGATCTTGACCTTGGCCATGACTTCCATGAGGTCGAAACCCTTCCGGAAAATGACCGTGTTCGCTACACACTTAGTCCTACCGCAAGAAAAGAGGTCCTCACACGCCTCTTAGCAGAAAACCACCGCCGCGCTGCCGCTGAGACAGCTGCCACAGAATTACTTGCACCCGCCAAGAAAGCCCGTGCCAGGAAGTCGAAAGTTGTTGAGCCCGTTGCTGGTTTGTTTGACTTCGATACGGCGGTGCCAACGCCACCTGCTGTCGCCAGGACATCAACGCTACAGGACCTCACGAAGCTTGCTGATAACGAATGGGCAAGGCCAGGAACAGATAAGGCTAACGAGGAAACCGCTGTACTTGCCGCAGTCCTGAAAGCGATCTCGACTCCGTTGCCTAAGCGGGACATTCGATTGGTGGCCTTGCTCGCCATGCACCCCAGGTTGGTTACGCCTTTGCTAGAACCGGACGCAGCAGGGCAATGGAAGCGCGTGGTTGGCTCTGAGGCCGTGCCGCTACCAACCGGTGTGTCGCCATTGCATCCGCCTGCTGATCATGCATGGGGCAATGCTGTTCGAGGATTAATCGGACGCGGTCGAATGATCGAGGACATTGAGGCCCAAACCTGGGCTCCCGGCGAGGGTCTCAACCTAATCATTACAGATAGTTGGCCTGACGGGCGGGTTGGTATGGTGATGGAGATACTGAATCAACGCGGTAGCGATGCGCTAGTCGAAACCTTGCCTAATACCTTAAGGGAATGGGTGAATGTTAGAGCAGCTTGAGCTTGTGATGCATTCCAAACTTGCCACGAAACCCGAACCGGGCCACTTGGCCCCGCGTTTTTGGGTTCGGCGGCTGGTGATATGGGAAAAGCCCGGAACGATTCTTCGGGAAATTACTCTGCGGCCGGGGCTCAATATTGTGTGGTCTCCTGACCCCGCTGACCGGGGGAGCACGTCTGAAGCTGACAGCGATCTGGGTCATGGCAGTGGGAAAACCCTGTTCTGCCGGTTGCTTCGTTACATCTTGGGAGAGGATCGTTTCTCCCCGGATGATCAGCGTTACCACATTGCACAAGCACTGCCTGGAGGCATGGTCGGCGCAGAAGTGATGGTTGATGGCACTCAGTGGGCGGTCCTACGTCCCATCGGCCATGGACGACAGCATTTCGCGGTACCTGATGCCGACCTACACAAAGTGTTGGCAGGCGAGTTTTCGGCTACTGGCATCGAACCGCTCCTGCAAGCGATTGAGAACCAGATTCTCTCAGCGGATGTGGTCGGGCTCATGCCTATCGAGAACCCGCGGCATGCTTGGCCGGTAGCGTTAGCCTGGTTATCTCGGGATCAGGAGTGTCGTTTCGACAAAGTATTAGATTGGCGGTCCCCGGATTCCGATTCCGGCTCCCCTGCGCGAGGCTTATCAGCAACAAAACTTCTCGATGCTCTGCGAACCTTGATACGGGCAATCGTCCCAGAAGAATACAAGCTTCGCGCCGAAATCGGAGCGATGGAGCAGCGTCAGAAGGAATCCATACAAGATGCTGAGCGCCGAACGTGGGAAGCGAATCGTCTCAAAGCCAGATTAATCAAAGAACTTGGTTTGAATCCTGATGATCTTCTTCCCGGTCGCTTAGCTGTCGAACCGATGCGACGGACAGCAAAGGCAAGACTCGCGCAACTGGCAACGGTAGCTCCCAACGTGGATGTGACCGACTTAGCTGCTTTGCGGGCAGAAGCTGACAAAGCGCAACAACATGTAGAGAGCCTAGACCGGAATCTAGCCGAAGTAACGGCTCGGATTCCAGAAGTGGAGGCCCTAATTGCCCGTATCAGGGGTGAACGCCCAGGCTTATCGGTTGAGATCGACAAGCTCGAAAATCCGTTATGTCCCGTTTGTGATGTACCAATCGATCATGCGCTTGCCCAGGGATGCAATTTGTCCCACCGCTTGCAGAACCCGGCAGAGGCGAAGCAACGACTGGCACAATTCAACGAAGATCTAAAAAAAGAAGCCATTCGGCTTGAGAACGAACGAGAGGAATCGACTCGGCTCAAACAAGAGTTGACTCCAGCGCGGATGCGGGCAGAAGAACTGCGCCAGCGAGTACAAATGGTCGAACGCGCCCGAGACGCTAGACTTGAAGCGTGGTACCAAACTCGCCGGTTGATCGACGATGCGAATCGACTGGAAGAGCTGTTGCTAGCCCAAGAACAGATCAGTACTGCTGCCGAAAATCTTACAAAAGAAACCCAGGAAAAGAGGGAATTAACTGGTGCCTTTCGAGATGCCCAAGCTGATGTGTTCCGCCGGCTTTCCTGGTTCTTTGACGCGATAATCCGAGAGGTGGTTGGATCAAATGCTGGTGGTCAAGTAAGTCTCGATGGGAATGGTCTGAAATTGTCGGTTGAATTGGGTGGAGAGCGCTCAACCGCTGCAATTGACTCCTTAAAGGTCATTGCGTTTGATCTTGCTGTTATGTGTATGAGTATTGAGGGAAGGACGTGCCTGCCAGCCTTCCTTCTGCACGATAGCCCGCGAGAAGCTGATCTTGGCCTGAGCGTTTACCATCGACTGTTCAATCTATTGCACCGCCTGGAACAAGAGCATGATGGCCAACCTCTGTTCCAATACATCGTCACGACAACGACTAGGCCACCAGACAATCTCCTAATGAAACCTTGGCTATCAGAAATGCTAGGGGGGGCTCCTGCTGATGCTCGACTTCTAAAGAGAAATCTATAAATAGCTACCTGACAAGAATTTCTTAATTCTATAAGAATGGGGGCGATGTCAAACCAGCTCCGTCGGTATCCCCCCATCTTTAGCTGTCGGCTAAAGTAGAGGTCATTTGGCTGCGTACCAGTTTCTGTTTCTGTGTGACACCGCCGAGCACCATACTCGGGACTTCGTGATTGTAGGTCCATATCCAGTCGGTTGCATATTACTGTACTTCGGCGATTGAATCGAACAGGTAATACCCGAGCCAGTCGTAACGCACAGTTGGGCGTGTCAGAACTTCTGTGTAAAGCAGACGGCGTTTGGAGTGTGTACAAACGTCAGCTCCGGCCAAAAGGCTGCAATTGCATCCCAGATTTTTTCAGGCACATATCACCCCAATGAGAACGGAGAGGGTTTGCCTACGAATGGCATTTCTCCCCGCTCGACCGTATCCCATGCCCTGCAACTGCGGGGCATTTTTCATTGGAGTGATCATTATGGCGCATCTAGTTGAAACCATGGCCTATGTGACCTGACTGGTTTTATCGGACCACTGGGCTCTAGAAATTGATGGCCCCAGGTTGGGTTATCATCTCTGACTTCCGGCGAAATTCCATCGGCGTCAGGTAC
>Ga0213872_10002303_pt1 | contig 11391 bp, 8 predicted proteins | sample VelepicomBERX_R2_FD_160071 | JGI IMG/M metagenome (GOLD analysis project Ga0213872, IMG submission 160071) | Rhizosphere microbial communities from Vellozia epidendroides in rupestrian grasslands, the National Park of Serra do Cipo, Brazil - RX_R2 | ecosystem: Host-associated > Plants > Roots >... | reverse complement strand
CGATGCCGACGCCGTCGTCGCGCAGGCGGGCCAGGGCGCCGAGCGCTACGTCGTCATGGTTGAGGACGATGTTCTCGGTGATCTCCAGTTCCAGCGCGCTAGGCGGCAGGCGGTGGCGCTCCAGCGCTTCCTTGACCTCCCGCTCCAGGTCGCCGACGCGGAATTGCGCCCCGAACAGATTGACCCCCATGCGGAAATCGGAAAATCCGTTGCGGCGCCAGGCGGCAGCCTGGGCGCAGGCCTCGTCGAGCACCCAGGTGCCGACGATCGCCGCCAGCGGGCCGTTTTCCAGCGTCGGCAGGAACACCGCCGGCGAGAGCAGGCCGCGCTCGGGGTGGCGCCAGCGGATCAGGGCCTCGGCGCCGGTCAGCGCGCCGTCGGACAGCCGGGTCTGCGGCTGGTAGAACAGCAGGAATTCGCCCTCGTCGACGGCGCGATGGATTTCCATCCCGTAGCGCCGGCGCGCCGCCGCTTCGTTGCGGAAGGCCGGCTGGAACACGGTGACCCGGCCGCGACCTTCGGCCTTGGCCCTGAACAGCGCCAGATCGGCGTCGCCCACCAGCTCCATCGGGTCCTGCGCCTGAGAGGGCGCCAGGGCCATGCCGCAGCTGGCCGCGACGCGGATTTGCTGGCCGTCCACCATGATCGGCGAGGCGATGGCGGCGCTGGCGGCCAGCGCGATCTCGGTGGCCGCCATGAAATCGGTGACGTCCGGCAGCAGGATGGCGAATTCGTCGCCGCCGATCCGCGCCACCAGGTCGTCGCCCTCGATCCGTCTCGCCAGCCGGGCGCCGACCTCGCGCAGGACGGCGTCTCCCACGGCGTGGCCCAGCGTGTCGTTGACGTCCTTGAGGCCGTCCAGGCCGATCATGATCACGGCGACGGAGAGCGGGCGGGCCAGCGCCTCCTCCACCCGCCGATAGAACCGCCCGCGATTGGCCAGTCCCGTCAGCCCGTCATAATTGGCCAGCCGGTAAAGCTCGTCATTTTCATAGTGGGGAGAGGGTTCCTGAGCCTTGTTCTCGGCGGCGACCTCGACCCGGCGCAGCTCCAGCCGATCCGACGCCATATGCGCCAGCTCGAGCAAGCGCTCGCGGTCGGTAGGGGAGAATTCGGGGTGCGGCTTGCCGTCGATCACGCAGAGCGCGCCCAGCGGATGGCCGTCCGGCGAGAAGAGCGGGACGCCGGCATAGAAGCGCAGCCCGGCCTGGCCGGTAACCAGCGGATTGTCGTGGAAGCGCTCGTCCAAGGAGGCGTCGGGAACGACCATCACCTCGTTCTGGGTGATCGCATGGGCGCAGAACGAGACGTCGCGCCGCATGTCGACCTTGCCGATGCCGATGCTGGCGGCAAAGAAGACATGGTCGTTGCCGATCATGTTCACGGCCGCCACCGGCATGTCGAACATGTGGGCGGCGATCCGGGCGACGGCGTCCAGGCTGTGCAGCGGTTGTTCGTCGGTCAATCCATAGAGGGCGAGGGCGCGCAGCCTCTCGTCCTCCGTTTCGAGAATCGGAGGACACTTCATCTGGATTCCCTTTCTTGCACGTTCCTGGAACGGCAAACCGGCAATTTTGCAAGTCTCAATTGCCTTGTCAAATTAACTCGACAACTGCGGATTGCGTCAATTGGACGTGGATATAGGGAGGTGCCGCAAAATTAAGTTGCAAAATGAAACTTAAAAGGAGTAAGTAGCATTATGCAACTTAATTAACCGCGACTCGCCGCGCCGATGGAGGCCCCCGGTCGCATTGGAGTGTGTCATGGACAAACGTCTTCTTGTTCTCGCAAGCGGCATGTTCGCACTCGGCACCGACAGCTTCGTCGTCGCCGGGATCCTGCCGCAAGTCGCCGCCTCGCTCGGGGTTTCCGCCGCGCTGGCCGGCCAGATGGTCACCGTCTACGCGCTGAGCTTCGCCCTGCTGTCGCCGATCATCGCGGCCGCCGCCGCCCATTGGCCGCGCAAGCGCCTGTTGCTGACCGGCCTGATCATCTTCGTGATCGGCAACGTCATCACCGCGCTGGCGCCGACCATCGGCATCGCCCTGGCGAGCCGCTTCGTCGCCGGCCTGGGCGCCGCCATGTTCAGCCCGACGGCCACCGCCGCCGGCGCTTCGCTGGTGCCGCCCGAACAGCGCGGCCGCGCCTTGGCCATCGTCATCGCCGGCCTGTCGAGCGCCACCGCTCTCGGCGCTCCGCTCGGCACCTTCATCGGCGGCCTGCTCGATTGGCGCGCCACCATGTGGTTCGTCGCCGCTGTCGGCACCCTGGCCGGTATCGGTGTCGCCCTGCGTCTGTCCGGCATCCCGACGCTGCCGCCCGTCAGCCTGTCGAAGCGTCTCGCTCCGCTGGGCGACAGCCGCGTCGTGCTGACGCTGATGACTACCCTGCTGACCTATGCGGGTCTGTTCCTGGTCTACACCTATATCGGTCTCAGCTTCGACCGCGCCACCGGCGGCAATCCGCAGGTGCTGGCCATCCTGTTGCTGTTGTGGGGCGTGTCCGCGACGATCGGCAATCTGGTCGCCGGCAAGCTGACCGACCGCTTCGGCAGCCGCCACATCATCGTCGCGGCGATCGTCGTCCTGGCCGTGGACTTCGCTCTGCTGCCCTGGACCTCCGCCTCGCTGGCGACCGCCATCCCCGCGCTGATCGTCTGGGGGCTGTCCGGCTGGGGCCTGGTGGTGCCGCAGCAGCATCGCCTGATCCACGCGGCGCCCGCCGCCGGCCCGCTGGTGCTGGGGCTCAACTCGGCCGCGCTCTATGTCGGCGTGTCGATGTCGGGCCTGGTCGGCGGGGCGGCCATCAATCTGGTCACGCCCCACAATCTCGGCCTGGTCAGCGTGCCCTTCATCGTGGCGGCGCTGCTGGCCGCGGAACTGGCGTACCGGCGGATCTCCCAGCCGGTCCAATTGCAGGCCGCGGAGTGAGGTAGACCGGAACAGTCGGGAGGCGCGGAAAAGGCGCCTCCCGATTTCGGTATTGATATCGTCATGCAACTTTTTGCTAGGATGTTCCCATGCAAAGAAAAAGCTTCACCGGAATGAACTGTTCCATCGCCCGTTCGCTCGACCAGGTCGGCGAGTGGTGGAGCCTGCTGATCGTGCGCGAATGCATGCAGGGCTCGAAGCGCTTCGACGAGTTCCAGACCAATCTCGGCATCGCCCGCAACATCCTCACCACCCGACTGGAAAAGCTGATTGAGGCGGGGATCATCGAACGCTTTCCGCTCGAGGACCGCGCCAATACCGACGGCTATCGCCTGACCCAGAAAGGCGAAGAGCTCTATCCGGTGCTGGTCGCGCTTCTGCAATGGGGCGACCGCTGGCTGGCGGTGGACGGCAAGCCGCCGCTGGTGCTGACCGAGGACGAGACCGGCGATCCGATCGAGACCATCACGCTGCACGGCAAGAGCGGCAAGCCCTTGTCCTACCGCCAGATCCGCTTCAACCCTGGCCCCGGTGCCACCGAGCGCACCCACATGATCATCGATCGCCGCAATCAGCGGGTGCTCGGCAAGTCCTGACAGAGATGCTCTTCGCCCCAGCGGCGAAGAGCGGACAGCACGTCATAGAGCCCGCGTCCCTTGGCGGTGAGGCGATAGGCGTAACGCGCGCCGTCCTCGGACAGGCGCGCTTCGACGATCCCATCCAATTCCATCTTCCGCAGCCGCGCGCTCAGAATGTTCGCGGCGATGCCGAGGTTTCGCTCGAACTGAGCGAAGCGCTCAGCGCCCTTGCCGGCTTCCCGCACGATCAGCAGGGTCCATTTGTCGCCCATCACCTCCAGCGACCGGGCGATGGGGCAGTCGGGGTTCTTCAGGTTTTTTCGCTGCATCACAGGTCCCGTAAATTAGGTTGCATTTTGAAACCTACTCACATATATCTCGCAAAGTTTCATTGTGCAACTTAACTCGTCCTTACGACGGAGCTGGATATGTGGATCGTCAAGGTCGCCTTGCGCCGACCCTATACGTTCATTGTGATGGCCCTGCTGCTGGCCATTCTCGGGCCGCTGACGGCCTTGAAGACCCCGGTCGATATCTTCCCCGACATCAAGATCCCGGTGGTCAGCGTCATCTGGAGCTATAGCGGCATGCCGCCGCAGGAGATGAGCGACCGCATCACCGGCAGCTTCGAGCGCGCCTCGCTGGTCACGGTCAACGACATCGACCATATCGAGTCGCAATCCCTGACCGGCATTTCGGTGGTGAAGTTCTTCTTCCACCAGGGCGCCAACGTCGATCTGGCGATGAGCCAGCTGACCGCCGTGTCGCAGGCCTGGCTGAAGCAATTGCCGCAGGGCATCACGCCGCCCTTCATCGTGTCCTACAACGCGTCCAGCGTGCCGATCATCCAGCTGGCGCTGTCCAGCCAGTCGATTTCGGAGCAGGGGCTGTTCGACCAGGCCAACAATTTCGTCCGCACCCAGCTGGCGGGCGTGGCCGGCGCCTCGATCCCCTATCCCTATGGCGGCAAGCAGCGCCAGATCCAGATCGATCTCGACGAGCGGCTGCTACGCGAGCATGGCGTCTCGGCCAATGATCTGGTCGGCGCGATGAATGCGCAGAACCTGATCATTCCAGCCGGCACCGAGAAGGTCGGCGAGTTTGAATATACCGTGAAGCTGAACGGCAGCCCGACCAAGGTCGACGAGTATAACGACCTGCCGGTCAAGACCGTGAACGGCTCGATCGTCTATTTCCACGACGTCGCCCATGTGCGCGACGGCTCGACGCCGCAGACCAACCTGGTGCGCGTCGACGGCCAGCACGCCTCGCTGATGACCATCCAGAAGACCGGCTCGGCCTCGACCTTGGACATCATCTCGCAGATCAAGGACCGCCTGCCGCTGATCCGCGGCGCCGCTCCCCCGGATCTGGACATCAAGACCATCGGCGACCAGTCGGTGTTCGTGAAAGCCGCCGTCGGCGGCGTGGTTCGCGAAGGCGTCATCGCCGCGGCCCTGACCGGCCTGATGATCCTGCTGTTCCTGGGGTCCTGGCGCTCGACCCTGATCATCACGATCTCGATCCCGCTGTCGGTGCTGTGCTCGATCCTGGCACTGTCGGCGCTGGGCCAGACCATCAACATCATGACCCTGGGCGGCCTCGCCTTGGCCGTCGGCATCCTGGTCGACGACGCCACCGTCGCCATCGAGAGCATCAACACCCACCTGGAGAACGGCGAGGAGGTCGAAACGGCCATCCTCAACGGCGCCGAGGAAATCGCCATTCCGGCGCTGGTGGCGACGCTCTGCATCTGCATCGTGTTCGTGCCGATGTTCTTCCTCGAAGGCGTCGCGAAGTACCTTTTCGTGCCGCTGGCCGAGGCGATCGTGTTCGCCATGCTGGCGTCCTATGTGCTGTCGCGTACCCTGATCCCGACCTTGGCCAAATATTGGCTGAAGATGCATGTCGATCATGGCGACCGGGCGCCTTCGCGCAATCCGCTGGTCCGCTTGCAACAGGGTTTCCAGGCCCGGTTCGAGGCTCTGCGCCTGCGCTATCGGATCGTCCTGGAATGGGCGATCGAGCGGCGCAAGCTGTTCATCACCGCCTTCCTGGCCGCTGCCTTGGCCTCTCTGCCGCTGGGCTATTTCCTCGGCAGCAACTTCTTCCCCGCGGTCGATAGCGGCCAGATCAAGCTGCATGTCCGCGCCCATGCCGGGCTGCGCGTCGAGGAGACCGCGCGTCTGTCGGACGACATCGAGGATGAACTGCGCAAGGTCATCCCGGCGGGCGAGATCGCCAGCATCGTCGACAATATCGGCCTGCCGGTCAGCGGCATCAATCTGTCCTACAGCAACTCGCTGCCGACCACGGCCGCCGATGCGGACATCCTGATCACCCTGACCGAAGACCATCACCCGACCGCCGATTATGTGCGCAAGCTGCGCACCGACCTGGCGGCCAAGTTCCCCGGCGTGGGCTTCTCGTTCCTGCCGGCCGACATCGTGACGCAGATCCTCAATTTTGGCGCTCCGGCTCCGATCGACGTGCAGATCCGCGGCTTCAACCAGATCGGCAACAACGCCTTCGCCGAAAAGCTGCTCGAACAGATCCGCCATGTTTCGGGAATCGCCGATCCGCGCATCCAGCAGAGCTTCGACCTGCCCGAATTCGATGTCAAAGTCGACCGGTCGCGGGCTCAGGAACTCGGTTTCACCCAGCGCGACATCGCCAATGATCTGCTGATCTCGCTGTCGGGCAGCTTCCAGACCAACCAGACCTTCTGGCTGGACAGCAAGAGCGGCGTTTCCTATCCGCTGGTCGCCCAGACCCCGCAGGCCCAGCTCGATTCGATCGATGCCCTGCGCAATATCCCGGTCACCGGCACCTTGGGAAGCCAGCCGCAGATCCTGGGCGCGTTGAGCTCGATCACCCGCTCGTCCGGCCCGTCGGTGGTCAACCACTACAATGTGGCCCCGACCATCGACATCTACGGCACCACCCAGGACCGCGACCTGGGCGCCGTGGCGGCCGACGTGCAGAAGATCGTCGACGCGGCCAAGAAGGACCTGCCGCGCGGTTCGACCATCACCATCCGCGGCCAGGTGCAGACCATGCAGACCTCGTTCACCGGCCTGTTCGGCGGGTTGGCCTTCGCGATCCTGCTGGTCTATCTGCTGATCGTCGTCAACTTCCAGTCTTGGACCGACGCCTTCATCATCATCACCGCTCTGCCGGCGGCACTGGCGGGCATCGTCTGGATGCTGTTCGTCACCGGAACGCCGCTCAGCGTGCCGGCCCTAACCGGCGCCATCATGTGCGTCGGCGTGGCCACCGCGAACTCGATCCTGGTGGTCAGCTTCGCCCGCGACCGGTTGGCCCATCTCGACGGCGACGCCCTGCGCGCCGCCGTCGAGGCCGGCTTCGGCCGCTTCCGTCCGGTGCTGATGACCGCCCTGGCCATGATCATCGGCATGGTGCCGATGGCGCTGGGCTTGGGCGAGGGCGGCGAGCAGAACGCGCCGCTGGGCCGCGCCGTGATCGGCGGCCTGTGCTTCGCCACCATCGCCACCCTGTTGTTCGTACCCGCGGTGTTCGCGCTGATCCACGGCCGCCGCCGTGCCATCGCGGCCGAACCCGCCCTGCAGCACTGATCTCTGGAGACCCACGATGAAAAACACCCGTATGATTTTGCTGTGCGGCGTAGCCATCGCCGCGGGGACCGCCTCTTTCGGCATCTGGTCGCGCCATTCCGCCGACGCGGCGGTCGCCCGCGTCACCGAGGATGCTTCCCTGCCGATCGTCGCCGCCGTCGAGGCCCAGCCTGGTCCCGCCGAGGAGGACATCGTCCTGCCCGGCACCGTGCAGGCCATCATCGACACGCCGATCTATGCCCGCACCAGCGGCTATGTGAAGCGCTGGTACACCGATATCGGCGCCAGGGTGAAGGCCGGCGATCTGCTGGCCGAGATCGACACGCCGGAACTGAACCAGCAATTGCGCCAGGCCCGCGCCGACCTGCAGACCGCCGAGGCCAATAACCGCGTCGCCCAGGCCACCGCCCGGCGCGTCCATGCCCTGCTGCCGACCCAGTCGGTCTCGGCCGAACAGGACGACCAGGCGAGCAGCGACGCTTCGGCCAAGGCGGCGCTGGTCGCCTCGAACGAAGCCAATGTGAAGCGCCTCGAGGAATTGGTGGCTTTCGAGAAGGTGGTCGCGCCCTATGACGGCATCGTCACGGCGCGCGAAACCGACGTCGGAAATCTGATCAATGCCGGCAGCGGGGCAGGGGCGGAATTGTTCCGCGTCGCCGACACCCGCAAGCTGCGCATCTATGTCCAGGTGCCGCAGAGCTATGCGCCGCGCGTCAAGCCGGGCGTCGTTGTCGCTTTGAGCTTCCCGGAATTCCCCGGCCGCTCGTTCGAGGCCAAGCTGGTCCGAACCGCCGACGCCATCGAGCCGCGCGCCCGCACCTTGCTGACCGAGCTGGAAGCCGACAATGCCAAGGGCGAATTGCTGCCCGGCGGCTATGTCGATGTCCGCTTCAAGCTGCCGGTACCGACGCGCGGCGTCCGGCTTTCCCCCAACACCCTGCTGTTCCGCGCCGAAGGGCCGCGCATCGCCAGCGTCGATGCCGAGGGCCGCGCCACCTTGCACGAGGTGACGCTGGGCCGCGATTTCGGAACCTCGGTCGAGGTGCTGACCGGCATCACCCCCGGCGACAAGGTGATCCTCAACCCGCCCGCTTCGATCCAGAGCGGCACCTTGGTCAAGGTGAAGTCATGAGGCGCTCCCTGCTTCGCGCTGCGTCGGCGATGCTGCTGGTGACGCTGGCCGCCTGCGACATGGCGCCGGATTATCACCGGCCGGAAATCGCCTCGCCGCCCGCCTTCAAGGAAGCCGACGGCTGGGTCGCCGCCACGCCGGGCGACCAGGCGCCGCGCGGCGATTGGTGGGCCGTGTTCGGCGAGCCCGAATTGAACCTGCTGGAACAGCGGGTGACGGTGGACAATCAAAGCCTGAAGGCGGCGATTGCCCGCTTCGACCAGGCGCGCTCCGATGCGCGTGTCGCCCAGGCCGATTATTACCCGACGCTCGACACCAGCGCTTCGGCGACCCGCAACGGCACGTCGCGCCGCACCGCCAACGCCCTGCCGCACAACAGCTTCAACACTTATTCCAGCGGCATCGACCTTTCTTACGAGATCGATGTGTGGGGGCGAGTGCGCAACCAGGCCGAGGCCGGCAAGGCCCGCGCCCAGGCCAGCGAAAGCGACCTGGCCTCGGTGGAGCTGGCGCTGCATGCGGAACTGGCCGCCGACTACTTCATCCTGCGCGGCTATGACAGCGAACAGGACATCCTCGACCGTACCGTCGAGGATTATCGCAAGAGCCTGGAGCTGACCCAGGCCCGCTTCGGCGTCGGTTATGCCGCCAAGCCCGACCTGGCCGCCGCCGAGGCGCAATATCAGGGAGCACGCACCCAGGCGGCCGAAACCCGCCTGAAACGGGCCAGCCTGGAACACGCCATCGCCGTGCTGGTGGGTGAGGTTCCGGCCAATTTCTCGCTGCCGGCACGTCCGCTGGAAGGCACGCCGCCCGCCGTCGCGCAGGTGCTGCCCGCCGAACTGCTGCAGCGCCGGCCCGACATCGCCGCCGCCGAACGCCGCGCCGCCGCCGCCAATAACGACATCGGCGTGGCGCGCGCCGCCTATTATCCGAGCTTCAATTTGAACGCCCTGTTCGGGGTCGAGGCGGCTCTGCCCAACAAGCTGTTCACGGCGCCGGCCGAGACCTGGGGCTTCGGGCCGCAGGCGGTGCTGAATTTGTTCGATGGCGGCAGGCGCGACGCGCTGACCGACAAGGCGCGTGCCGGCTATGACGAGGCGGTCGCCAATTACCGCCAGACCGTGCTGAGCGCCTATGGCGAGGTCGAGGACCAACTGGCCGCCTATAAGAGGCTGGCCGAGGAAGCCAGCACCCAGCAGGCGGCCGTCACCGCCGCCGCCGAGGCGACCGGCCATGCGGAAAAGCTCTATGGCGGCGGGTTGTCCGCTTATTATGATGTGATCGTTGCCCAGAACATCGAACTGTCAGCCCGCTTGTCGGACGCCGACATCCGCACCCGCCGCATGACCGCCGGCGTGCTGCTGATCAAGGCGCTCGGCGGAGGGTGGACGCCCGAGCAGTCGTAAAGTGCCGGAGTGATCTTGAAACGAAGGAGTGCATGATCATGAAGAAGCTTGCAATGTTCTGTGCCTTGTTGGCTTCCGCGATCGTCGTTCCGCCAGTGGCCGCGGAAGACAAATATGCGTTGAAAGACCCGAATGGCATTCCCTTTGCCGATTTCAAAGGCTACGAGAATTGGACCACTGTCGCCTTGAGTGTGACGGAGACCGGTCTGAAGCAGATCGCGGCCAACGACATCATGATCAAGGCCTACAGGTCTGGTATTCCGGGCAATGGCAAGCCTTTCCCGGAAGGCTCGAAGATCGTGAAGATCGAATGGAGCAAAAAGGACAATTCCGAAGCTCCCTTCGCCGTTCAGGTTACCGACAAGCAGAAGTTCGTCGAATTCATCGAGAAAGATACGAAGAAATACGCCGGCACCCATGGCTGGGGCTATGCGGAATTCATCTATGATCCGGCGAAGGACAGCTTCAATACCGAAGGGGAAGATGTTCAGCGCGTGGTGAACGGCGCCTGCAATACCTGCCACGAACTCGTTCCCGGCAAGGACTTCATCTTCACCGCCTACGCGCATCGCTGAGCGGCGGTTTCCCGGCCGCCCTCGTCCGAGGGCGGCCGGGCTTGTCCCATAGCCTTCAATGCATGTGGGACGCCGTTTCCGGGACCGTGAACGTCACGGTTTTTCTGCATTCCTCGCACCCGGCGAAGACGTGGTGTTCGGTGTTGACCAGCTCAACGAGCATCTTGTGCTGACCCGGCGGCAGGCCTGCCACGCTGATCGTGTTGTTTTCGCTCGCTTCCACCCAGCCCCAAGGCAGGTCGTCCATGCGGACGTGCAGATGGCCGAGTCGCGGCGACGTGCCGATCGCGCCGGTGCCGAACACCGGTAGGATACGCACGTTCTCGACGCGATATTGGATCCAGACGAGGCCATGGGCCAGTCCGGCGGCAAGCGGCACGGGGTCCACGATCAGTCGGGGCGGCGCCTCGTTCTCGATGGCGACATAGGGTGACGCGCCGGCCTCGATCGTGCTCTGGGCGAAAGCGCTGGTGGCGAGCATCGCTCCAGCCGCTGCCGCGGCCAGGGTCTTACTAAGCTTGTTCATTTTGCATTCCTAATTTCTGGCGTAATCGCGGATTTCATCCGCGGTTTTTTCCGGGCTCTGCAGGTGCGGGTAATGGCCCATGCCGGGCAGCAGCCGGAAGGGCAGGTGAGCCTTGTCGGCGAATTCCCGGCCCATGGCCGGATCGATGTAGAAGTCCTTCTCGCCCCACACCACTTCGATCGGCGTCTTGAGCTTGCCGAGATTGGCTTCGAGATAGTCTTCGTCGTGGTTGAAATTGATATAGTAGTTATAGAACGCGTCGGCGGTGCTCATGCCGTCGTGGTCCCAGCCCTTGGCCCGATCCTCCTTGAATTCCGCCGAGGTGTCGTAGACGGCTTCGGGCGGCAGGCCGCGCGTGAAGGCGTTCTTCAGCGTTTCGTCGCGGGCTTGCGGCGTGTTGATGGCGGCGCGCACCGCGTCGGCCGAGGGCCGGGTCTTCAGCAGGCGCAGCTTTTCCCACATGAATTGTGGCCGGTTGAGGGGCGCGAAGTCGCCGACGATGATCTTCCTGGCGATGGTCGGCTTGTCCATCGCCAGCAGCAGCGGCGGCAGGGCGCCGATGTCGGTCGCGTAGATGACCAGCTTCGATTTGTCGAGGTGGGCTTTCTCGATGTACTCGCCCAGCACGACCGAATAGTCGCGCGG
>Ga0213872_10002302_pt1 | contig 11392 bp, 7 predicted proteins | sample VelepicomBERX_R2_FD_160071 | JGI IMG/M metagenome (GOLD analysis project Ga0213872, IMG submission 160071) | Rhizosphere microbial communities from Vellozia epidendroides in rupestrian grasslands, the National Park of Serra do Cipo, Brazil - RX_R2 | ecosystem: Host-associated > Plants > Roots >... | reverse complement strand
TTCGCCATCCGCGAAGGTGGCCGCACGGTCGGCTCGGGCGTCGTTGCCACGATCATCGAGTAATAGTTTTTGGAACGCCACAGGGGCATAGCTCAATTGGCAGAGCGTCGGTCTCCAAAACCGAAGGTTGGGGGTTCGAGACCCTCTGCCCCTGCCAGCAACCACTGATCACGGTTGCTGAATACGGCGAAAGGCATCGGCCCGCGGGATTCGTCCCGGCGGGCTTTGCCGCTGATGGGGCCCCGGATGTCCGGTGGCTCGAATGGAATCGAATCAATGTCCAATCCACAAGTCGAAACCGTCACCACCGGCGCGGACAAGGCCAAGCTGGCCTTCGCCGTCGTGCTGCTGGTGGCCGGGCTCGCGGCCTACTACCTGCTGGCGCAGCAAGGCGCGCTGGCGCAGTGGGGTGCGCTGCTCGTGCTGCTGGCTGCGGCCGTCGGTGCCTTCCTGACCTCGGAAGCCGGCAAGGCGCTGATCGCCTATGGCCAGGATTCGGTCAAGGAAGTGCGCAAGGTCGTGTGGCCGAGCCACAAGGAAGCTCGCCAGATGACGGGCTACGTGATGGCCTTCGTGGTCATCATGGCCCTGATGCTGTGGGTGTCGGACAAGACGCTGGAATGGGTCATCTATGACCTGATCCTGGGTTGGAAGCGCTGAAGAGGACTCTGTAGCGATGAGCGAAGAACAAACCGTCACCGCCGTGGAAGCCGGGAACCCCAAGCGCTGGTACGTCGTCCACGCCTATTCGGGCATGGAAAAGGCGGTCGAGCGCAACCTGCGTGAGCGCATCGACCGCGCCGGCATGCAGGACAAGTTCGGCCGCATCCTGGTGCCGACCGAAGAGGTCGTCGAGCTCAAGAACGGCAAGAAGGCCGTGACCGAGCGCCGCTTCTTCCCGGGCTATGTGCTGGTCGAGATGTTCATGGACGACGAGTCCTGGCACCTGGTGAAGCACACGTCCAAGGTGACGGGCTTCGTCGGCGGCGCCAAGAACCGTCCGGCGCCGATCTCGGAAGCCGAGGTCATGAAGATCGTCCACCAGATGCAGGAAGGCGTCGAGAAGCCGCGTCCCAAGGTCGAGTGGATGGTGGGCGAGGTCGTGCGCGTCAAGGAAGGTCCGTTCACGGACTTCAACGGCGCGATCGAGGAAGTCAACTACGACAAGTCCAAGGTCCGCGTCTCGGTCACGATCTTCGGTCGTGCCACGCCGGTGGAGCTGGACTTCGCCCAGGTTGAAAAGGTTTAACAAGCCGAGCTTGTTAAACCTTTCGCCGGAAGCCCAAGGCTGAAGGCAAAAGGTCTGAGGTTTAAGGTCTGAACGCCGTCCTTAACGACGTTCCGTAGTCAGTCCGCAACGAGAGGCGGACAGGAGGAGCCGAGGTAAGCGCGCAAGCGTGAGTCCAAGGCGCTGGTACTCAAGGCATCAGCCGCGCAGCCGCGGGCGGTGCTTCTAGGAGAGAAACATGGCAAAGAAAATTGTCGGCTTCATCAAGCTGCAAATTCCGGCCGGCAAGGCAAATCCTTCGCCGCCGGTCGGTCCCGCGCTGGGTCAGCGCGGCCTGAACATCATGGAATTCTGCAAGGCGTTCAACGCCCAGACGCAGAGCTATGAGCCGGGCATGAAGCTGCCGGTGGTGATCACCGCCTTCGCAGACAAGAGCTTCACCTTCATCATCAAGTCGCCCCCGGCGACCGTGCTGCTGAAGAAGGCTGCCAAGATCGAGAAGGGCTCGCAGCGCCCGCACCTGGACAAGGTCGGCAAGCTGACCCGCGCCCAGCTCGAGGAAATCGTCAAGATCAAGCAGAAGGACCTCACCGCTGCTGACGTGGACGCTGGCGTTCGCACCATCGCGGGTTCGGCTCGCTCGATGGGCATCATCGTGGAAGGTGTCTGATCATGGCCAAGCTGACCAAGAAGCAAAAAGCCCTCGAAGGCAAGGTCGAGACGACCAAGCTGTACGCCCTGACCGAGGCCCTGAACCTCGTCAAGACGCTGGCCACCGCCAAGTTCGATGAGTCCATCGACGTGGCCGTGCAGCTCGGCATCGACGCGAAGAAGTCGGACCAGGTCGTTCGTGGCGCCGTCGTGATGCCCAACGGCACCGGCAAGACCAAGCGCGTGGCCGTGTTCGCCCAGGGCGCCAAGGCTGAGGAAGCCAAGGCCGCTGGCGCCGACGTCGTCGGCATGGAAGACCTGGCCGAGCGCATCAAGGGCGGTGATATGCCCTTCGACGTGGTCATCGCCTCGCCCGACACCATGCGTATCGTCGGTACGCTGGGTCAGGTGCTGGGTCCCCGTGGCCTGATGCCGAACCCGAAGGTCGGCACCGTGACGCCGGACGTCGCCACCGCTGTCAAGAACGCCAAGGCTGGCCAGGTCCAGTTCCGCGTCGACAAGGCCGGCATCATCCACGGCACGATCGGCCGTCGCTCGTTCGACACCGACAAGCTCGAAGGCAACCTGCGCGCGCTGATCGAGGCCCTGAACAAGGCCAAGCCGGCGTCGAGCAAGGGCATCTACCTGCGCAAGGTCGCCGTCTCGTCGACCATGGGCGCCGGTGCTCGCGTGGACATCTCGACGATCAACGCAGCCGTCGCTGCCTGATCGCATTCAGCTTGAGGCGCGACGCTGAGTCTGGCGGCGCGCCGATGAATTGGTGGGGCGTGGGGAGTAATCTCCGCGCGTCATCCAAGACCGTTGGCGAAGTGCTCCGGCACTGCTTAATCGAGGGGCTCGCCCCGAAGCCAACGCAGATGGCGAACCCGCTGGAACGGAATCGAAGGTTCCTGAACAGAAGGTCGCTGCAACCCGGTGCTCCGGCTGGGCCGCAAGGTCCGAAGGAGCGTAATGTGAGGAGTAGACCTTGAGTCTCAATCGCAACGAGAAAGCAGCCGTCGTTTCCGACGTGGCAGCGCAAGCCGCCAAGTCGCAAACGCTCGCGCTGGCCGAGTACCGTGGCCTCACCGTGGAAGCTCTGAACAAGCTCCGCGTCGACGCACGTTCCAAGGGTGTCTATCTTCACGTGCTGAAGAACACCCTGGCCCGTCGCGCCGTCGCCGGCACTTCGTTCGAAGCTGCCACGGACGCCATGGTCGGTCCGCTGATCTACGGCTTTTCGGAAGACGCTGTCGCGGCTGCCAAAGTCATCGCTGACTTTGCCAAGACCAACGACAAGCTCGTCATCAAGGGTGGTGCCTACGGCGGCAAGGCTCTGGACGTCAACGGCGTGAAGGCGCTGGCGGCTGTCCCGAGCAAGGAAGTCCTGCTGTCGCAAATCGCCGGCCTGCTCAAGTCGCCGGTGCAACGCACCGCGGCCGTGCTGGCTGCACTGGCTCAGCAACGTGGCGCCGGCGCAGAAGCCGAAGCCCCGGCTGCGGCCTAAGCACCCCCATCAAGCAACTTATCTGTTTTTAGGAATCAATCATGGCATTCGACAAAGACGCTTTCCTGACCGCTCTGGACAGCATGACCGTTCTGGAACTGAACGACCTGGTCAAGGCAATTGAAGAGAAGTTCGGCGTTTCCGCCGCTTCGATGGCTGCTCCGGCTGCTGGTGGCGCCGCCGCCGGTGGCGCTGCCGCCGCTGAAGAGAAGACCGAATTCACGGTCGTGCTGGCTGAAGCTGGCGCGAACAAGGTTTCGGTCATCAAGGCCGTTCGCGAAATCACCGGCCTGGGCCTCAAGGAAGCCAAGGACCTGGTCGACGGCGCTCCGAAGCCCGTCAAGGAAGGCATTGCCAAGGCCGACGCCGAAGCTGCCAAGAAGAAGCTGGAAGAAGCCGGCGCCAAGGTCGAACTCAAGTAATGACCTGGTTCGCGGCGGGATTCGTCTCGCTGCGTTCGTCGAAGGGGCGTCTCCCATGGGAGCGCCCCTTCGGTCCCTCCGCCGCAGGGCCTAGGGTTATTCCCGTTGAGAGCAGCTGAAAGGCTCGTGCATGCAGGTATCATGCGCGGTTCTTTCAAGTGTTCTCTGATCCGACTGCAGAGAACCGGTTTGGTCGGACCCGGGCATCGCATGAGCATGCGACCAGGGTTGTCCGCCAGCGGTTGGTAGTGGCCAACCACCAAGCTTCGGTTGCAACGACCGAATAGCCAGTCGCCGACGAAGTCCGCTCCACGGCCAGGGGCGGACTCTCGACACGGAGTGTTTATGGCGCAAACATCCCCCTACAGCTATACCGAGCGCAAGCGGATCCGCAAGAGCTTCGGCAAGCGTGCGAGCGTGCTCAATGTTCCTTACCTGCTGACCATGCAGAAGGAATCGTACGTCGCCTTCCTCCAAAAGGACGTTCATCCTGCCAAGCGCAAGCCCGAGGGCCTGCAGGCAGCTTTCCTCTCCGCCTTCCCGATCGTGTCTCACAACGGGTTCGTGGAGATGAAATTCCTCGAATTCAACATCGCCAAGCCGCCGTTCGACACCCGTGAGTGCCAACAGCGCGGCCTGACCTATGCAGCCGCCGTTCGCGCGCGCCTGCAGATGATCATTTACGACCGCGAGAGCCCGCAGGCCAAGACGGTCAAGGAAATCAAGGAGCAAGAGGTCTACATGGGCGAAGTGCCCTTGATGACCGACTACGGCTCCTTCATCGTCAACGGCACCGAGCGCGTGATCGTCTCGCAGCTGCACCGTTCGCCCGGCGTGTTCTTCGAGCACGACAAGGGCAAGACGCACTCGTCCGGCAAGCTGCTGTTCAGCGCGCGCATCATTCCCTACCGCGGCTCGTGGCTCGACTTCGAGTTCGACCCGAAGGACATCCTGTACTTCCGCGTCGACCGTCGCCGCAAGATGCCGGTCACTATCCTGCTCAAGGCCATCGGCCTGAACCCCGAGCAGATCCTGGCGCACTTCTTCGTCTTCGACAATTTCCGCCTGATGGACTCGGGCGCGCAGATGGAGTTCGTGGCCGACCGCCTGAAGGGCGAGGTCGCGCGCTTTGACATCACCGACAAGAGCGGTGCCGTCATTGTCGAGAAGGACAAGCGCATCACCGCTCGCCATGTCCGTCAGCTCGAGCAGAGCGGCACGCAATACATCACCGTGCCGGAAGACTTCCTGCTCGGTCGCGTGCTGGCCAAGAACATGGTCGACGGCGACACGGGCGAGATCATCGCCAAGGCCAATGACGAGCTGACCGACGCGCTGCTGAAGAAGCTGCGCTCGGCCGGCATCAAGGACATCCAGTGCCTGTTCACGAACGAGCTGGACGAAGGCGCCTACATCAGCCAGACGCTGGCCTCTGACGAAACGGCCGACCAGTTCGCCGCTCGCGTTGCCATCTACCGCATGATGCGCCCCGGCGAGCCGCCGACGGAAGACGCCGTCGAGGCCCTGTTCAACCGCCTGTTCTACAGCGAAGACACGTACGACCTGTCGCGCGTGGGCCGCATGAAGTTCAACGCCCGCGTCGGCCGTGATACGCCGGAAGGCGCGATGACGCTGTCCAACGAGGACATCCTCGACGTGGTCAAGATCCTCGTCGAGCTGCGCAATGGCCGCGGCGAAGTGGACGACATCGACCACCTCGGCAACCGTCGTGTTCGTTGCGTCGGCGAACTGGCCGAGAACCAGTACCGCTCGGGCCTCGCCCGCATCGAGAAGGCCGTCAAGGAGCGTCTGGGCCAGGCCGAGACCGAAGCCCTGATGCCGCACGACCTGATCAACTCCAAGCCGATTTCCGCGGCGCTCAAGGAGTTCTTCGGCGCGTCGCAGCTCTCGCAGTTCATGGACCAGACCAACCCGCTGTCCGAGATCACGCACAAGCGTCGCGTCTCGGCCCTGGGCCCGGGCGGTCTGACCCGCGAGCGCGCCGGCTTCGAAGTCCGCGACGTGCACCCGACCCACTACGGCCGCGTCTGCCCGATCGAAACGCCGGAAGGCCCGAACATCGGCCTGATCAACTCGCTGGCCCTGTACGCGCAGCTCAACGAGTACGGCTTCCTCGAGACGCCGTATCGCCGCGTTGTCGACGGCAAGGTCACCGACCAGATCGACTACCTGTCGGCCATCGAAGAAGGCAAGTACGTCATCGCCCAGGCCAATGCTTCGCTGAACGAAGCCGGCCAGCTGATCGACGAACTCGTGTCCGCTCGCGAAAGCGGCGAATCCGTGCTGACCTCGCCGGAGCGCATCCAGTACATGGACGTGGCCCCGACGCAGATCGTCTCGGTCGCTGCCTCGCTCGTGCCCTTCCTGGAGCACGACGACGCGAACCGCGCACTGATGGGCGCCAACATGCAGCGCCAGGCCGTGCCGGTGCTGCGCCCTGAGAAGGCCTTCGTGGGCACGGGCGTCGAGCGCGTGGCTGCCAAGGACTCGGGCACGGTCGTGGCGGCTCGCCGCGGCGGTATCGTCGACTACGTGGACACGAACCGCATCGTGATCCGCGTGAACGACGACGAGACCGTGGCCGGTGAAGTCGGCGTCGACATCTACAACCTGATCAAGTATCAGCGTTCCAACCAGAACACGAACATCCACCAGCGTCCGATCGTCAAGCGCGGCGACAAGGTGTCCGCCGAGGACATCATTGCCGACGGCGCCTCGACCGACATCGGCGAGCTGGCCCTGGGCCAGAACATGCTGGTCGCGTTCATGCCCTGGAACGGCTACAACTTCGAAGACTCGATCCTGATCAGCGAGCGCGTCATCGCCGATGACCGCTACACGTCGATCCACATCGAGGAACTCGTCGTCAACGCCCGCGACACCAAGCTGGGCGCCGAGGAAATCACGCGCGACATCCCGAACCTGTCGGAGCAGCAACTGAGCCGCCTCGACGAATCGGGCATCGTCTACATCGGCGCCGAAGTCGGCCCGGGCGACGTGCTCGTCGGCAAGGTCACGCCCAAGGGCGAGACCACGCTGACGCCGGAAGAGAAGCTGCTGCGCGCCATCTTCGGCGAGAAGGCTTCGGACGTGAAGGACACCTCGCTGCGCGTCGACCAGGGCACCAGCGGCACCGTCATCGACGTGCAGGTCTTCACCCGCGAAGGCATCACGCGCGACAAGCGCGCCCAGCAGATCATCGACGACGAGCTCAAGCGCTATCGCCTGGACCTGAACGACCAGCTGCGCATCGTCGAGAGCGACGCCTTCGACCGGATCGAGAAGCTGCTCGTCGGCCGCGTCGCCAATGGCGGCCCGCAGAAGATCGCCAAGGGCACGACGATCAGCAAGGACTACCTGGCTTCGGTCGAGAAGTTCCACTGGTTCGACATCCGCCCGGCGGAAGACGAAGTCGCCAACCAGCTCGAGTCGATCAAGAACTCGCTCGAGCAGACGCGCCACAGCTTCGACCTCGCCTTCGAAGAGAAGCGCAAGAAGCTCACGCAGGGCGACGAGCTGCAGGCCGGCGTGCTCAAGATGGTCAAGGTCTACCTGGCCGTCAAGCGCCGCCTCCAGCCTGGCGACAAGATGGCCGGCCGTCACGGCAACAAGGGTGTGGTCTCCAAGGTCGTTCCGGTCGAGGACATGCCCTACATGGCCGACGGCACGCCGGCGGACATCGTGCTGAACCCGCTGGGCGTTCCGTCCCGGATGAACGTCGGCCAGGTGCTCGAAGTTCACCTGGGCTGGGCCGGCAAGGGCATCGGCCAGCGCATCGGCAACATGCTGCAGCAGCACTCGGCCGTGGCCGAGCTGCGCAAGTTCTTCGACGAGCTCTACAACCAGTCGGGCGGCAAGTCGGAGAACATCGACCTGCTCAGCGACGGCGAAGTCATCGAGATGGCGCAGAACCTCTCCAAGGGCGTGCCCTTCGCGACGCCGGTCTTCGACGGCGCCAAGGAAGAGGAAATCCGCGCGATGCTCAAGCTCGCGTACCCGGACGACATCGCCGCCAAGAAGGGCCTGACCGCCACGCGCACCCAGGCCACGCTGCATGACGGCCGCACCGGCGAAGCTTTCGAGCGCCCGGTCACGGTCGGCTACATGCACGTGCTGAAGCTGCACCACCTGGTCGACGACAAGATGCACGCTCGTTCGACCGGCCCGTACTCGCTCGTCACCCAGCAGCCGCTGGGCGGCAAGGCGCAGTTCGGCGGCCAGCGCTTCGGTGAGATGGAAGTCTGGGCCCTGGAAGCCTACGGCGCGTCCTACGTGCTGCAGGAAATGCTGACCGTCAAGTCGGACGACGTGAACGGTCGCACCAAGGTCTACGAAAACATCGTCAAGGGCGAGCACGCCATCGACGCCGGCATGCCGGAATCGTTCAACGTGCTGGTCAAGGAAATTCGTTCGCTCGGTATCGATATCGAGCTCGAGCGCAACTAATCAGGAACAGGAGAGAACACATGAAAGGTTTGCTGGACCTGTTCAAGCAGTTCACGCCGGACGAACACTTCGACGCGATCAAGATCGGGCTCGCATCGCCCGAGAAGATCCGTTCGTGGTCCTTCGGTGAGGTGAAGAAGCCTGAGACCATCAACTATCGGACTTTCAAGCCCGAGCGCGATGGCCTGTTCTGCGCCAAGATCTTCGGCCCGATCAAGGACTACGAGTGCCTGTGCGGCAAGTACAAGCGCCTGAAGCACCGCGGCGTGATCTGCGAGAAGTGCGGCGTCGAAGTGACCCAGACCAAGGTGCGCCGCGAGCGCATGGGCCACATCGACCTGGCCGCGCCCTGCGCGCACATCTGGTTCCTCAAGAGCCTGCCGTCGCGCCTGGGCCTCGTGCTCGACATGACGCTGCGCGACATCGAGCGCGTGCTGTACTTCGAGGCGTACGTGATCGTCGACCCCGGCATGACCCCGCTGAAGAAGTTCGGCATCATGAGCGAGGACGACTACGACGCCAAGCGCGCCGAGTACGGTGACGAGTTCATCGCGCTGATGGGCGCCGAGGGCATCAAGAAGCTGCTCGAGGAGATGGATCTCGACGTCGAGATCGATCGCCTGCGCAACGACATGACCGGCTCCGAGCTCAAGGTCAAGAAGAACTCCAAGCGCCTCAAGGTCATGGAGGCCTTCAAGAAGTCGGGCATCAAGCCGAACTGGATGGTCATGGAGGTCCTGCCGGTGCTGCCGCCGGACCTGCGTCCGCTGGTGCCGCTGGACGGCGGCCGTTTCGCCACGTCGGACCTGAACGACCTCTACCGTCGCGTCATCAACCGCAACAACCGCCTGGCCCGCCTGCTCGAGCTGAAGGCTCCTGAAATCATCGTGCGCAACGAAAAGCGCATGCTGCAGGAAGCCGTCGACTCGCTGCTCGACAACGGCCGCCGCGGCAAGGCCATGACGGGCGCGAACAAGCGCGCGCTCAAGTCGCTGGCCGACATGATCAAGGGCAAGAGCGGTCGCTTCCGCCAGAATCTGCTGGGCAAGCGCGTCGACTACTCGGGCCGTTCGGTCATTACCGTGGGCCCGACGCTCAAGCTGCACCAGTGCGGTCTGCCCAAGCAGATGGCGCTGGAGCTGTTCAAGCCCTTCATCTTCTCGCGCCTCGAAGCGCAAGGCATCGCCACGACGATCAAGGCCGCCAAGAAGGAAGTCGAAGCCGGCACGCCGGTGGTCTGGGACATTCTTGAAGAAGTCATCAAGGAACACCCGGTCCTGCTGAACCGCGCCCCGACGCTGCACCGCCTCGGCATCCAGGCCTTCGAGCCCGTGCTGATCGAAGGCAAGGCCATCCAGCTGCACCCGCTCGTCTGCGCGGCCTTCAACGCCGACTTCGACGGTGACCAGATGGCCGTCCACGTGCCGCTGTCGATCGAAGCGCAGATGGAAGCCCGCACGCTGATGCTGGCCTCCAACAACGTGCTGTTCCCGGCCTCCGGCGAACCGTCGATCGTCCCGTCGCAAGACGTGGTGCTGGGCCTGTACTACGCCACCCGCGAACGTACCAACGGCCGCGGCGAAGGCATGATCTTCTCCGACCTGCCCGAGCTCCAGCGCGCGCTGGACAATGGCGTCGTCGAGATCACCGCCAAGATCAGCGTTCGCATGGTCGAGTGGCACAAGGACAAGGCCACGGGCGAGTTCGTGCCCGAGACCAAGCTCGTCGACACGACGGTGGGTCGCGCGTTGCTGTCCGAGATCCTGCCCAAGGGCCTGCCGTTCTCGAACATCAACAAGGCGCTCAAGAAGAAGGAAATCTCGCGCCTGATCAACGTGTCGTTCCGCAAGTGCGGCCTGAAGGAAACCGTGGTGCTGGCAGACAAGCTGCTGCAAAGCGGCTTCCGCCTGGCCACGCGCGCCGGCATCTCGATCGCCATCGACGACATGCTCGTGCCGAGCGAGAAGCACACGCTGATCGAACGCGCCGAGAAGGAAGTCAAGGAGATCGAGCAGCAGTACGTCTCGGGTCTCGTGACGGCTGGCGAGCGCTACAACAAGGTCGTGGACATCTGGGGCAAGACCGGCGACGAAGTCGGCAAGGTCATGATGTCGCAGCTGTCCAAGCAGAAGACGACCGACCGCAACGGCAAGCAGGTCGACCAGGAGTCGTTCAACTCCATCTACATGATGGCTGACTCCGGCGCCCGCGGTAGCGCGGCGCAGATCCGCCAGCTGGCCGGCATGCGCGGCCTGATGGCCAAGCCGGACGGCTCGATCATCGAGACGCCGATCACGGCGAACTTCCGCGAAGGCCTGAACGTTCTGCAGTACTTCATCTCCACCCACGGTGCTCGTAAGGGCCTGGCGGACACGGCGCTGAAGACTGCGAACTCCGGCTACCTGACGCGCCGCCTGGTCGACGTGACCCAGGACCTGGTCGTGACCGAGGACGATTGCACCACCGACAACGGCATCTACATGCGTGCCCTGGTCGAAGGCGGTGAAGTCATCGAGTCGCTGCGCGACCGCGTGCTCGGCCGCGTGACCGCGATCGACGTGCTGCATCCGGAAAGCCAGGCCGTTGTGCTGACGGCTGGCCAGATGCTGGACGAAGACACGCTGGACATGCTCGAAGCCGCTGGCGTCGACGAGATCAAGGTCCGCACGCCGCTGACCTGCGCCACGCGCTTCGGCCTGTGCGCCAAGTGCTACGGCCGCGACCTCGGCCGCGGCGGCCTGGTCAACACCGGTGAGGCTGTCGGCGTGATCGCCGCCCAGTCGATCGGCGAGCCCGGCACGCAGCTGACGATGCGTACCTTCCACATCGGCGGCGCGGCTTCGCGTGCCGCCGTGGCCTCGAGCGTCGAAGCCAAGTCGGACGGCAACATCGGCTTCAACGCCACGATGCGCTACGTCACGAACGGCAAGGGCGAGCTGGTGGTGATTTCGCGTTCCGGCGAAATCATCATCGCCGACCAGCACGGCCGCGAGCGCGAGCGTCACAAGGTGCCGTACGGCGCGATCCTGAACATCAAGGCCGACCAGCAGATCAAGGCTGGCCTGGTGCTCGCCAACTGGGACCCGCTGACCCGCCCGATCATCACGGAATTCGCCG
>Ga0213872_10002301_pt1 | contig 11393 bp, 10 predicted proteins | sample VelepicomBERX_R2_FD_160071 | JGI IMG/M metagenome (GOLD analysis project Ga0213872, IMG submission 160071) | Rhizosphere microbial communities from Vellozia epidendroides in rupestrian grasslands, the National Park of Serra do Cipo, Brazil - RX_R2 | ecosystem: Host-associated > Plants > Roots >... | reverse complement strand
GAGGCCGGAGGCAAAGCTGGCACTGGTGGTGGTCTTGCCCACGCCGCCCTTGCCGGAAGTCACCACGACGATTTTGGCCATGTGTTGCGAGTCCTTCAGTTCAGTATTGAATGGGATATGTTGAATGGGTCAGAGGGCTTCCATGATCAGCTTCTCGCCGACCAGCCGGATCTGCGCCGCCCTACCGGCCACCTCGGGCGGCAGGGCCACCTCGGTGGTGCGGTAGATGCCGGCGATGGAGACCAGCTCGGCCTCGAGGCAGGTGCTGAAGATGCGGGCCTCGGTGTTGCCCCGGGCGCCGGCCACCGCCTTGCCGCGCAGCGGCGCATAGACGTGCACATTGCCGTCGGCGATCACCTCGGCGCCATGGCTGACCAGGGCCAGCACCACGATGTCGGCGCCGCGCGCATACACCTGCTGGCCCGAACGCAGCGGCTTGTCGATGATCAGGGTGCCGGGCCCGGCCACGGGCACCTGCACCGGGACCTCGACCTGCACCTCGCGGATCACCTCGCGCACCTCGACCTGGGGCGCTTCCGAGCGCTGCGGCAACACCACGTCGGGGGTCGCGATCAGGCCGGCGGCCACGGCGGCCGCCATCTGGGCCGGGTTGCCGCCGCGCACCGCCAGAGGCAGCACGCGGTGACGCTTCAGCAGCGCGATCAGGGCCGGGAAATCGGGGCAGTCGTCGCGCTCGCGCACCGCGCCGAGGTCGATGACCAGGGGGTCGTCGGAAAAGAAGTCGGGGCTTTCCTCGAGACGGCGGGCCAGCTCGACCGCCAGGGCCTGGGCGTCGGTGGTCTTGAGCAACAGGGCCACCAGGGGCAGCGTGGCACTCTTGAAATCGAAGTTGGCGCGGGCAGCGCCCGCAGTCGCACCGGTCATGAAGGGCTTGGGGTCTCGAAAAGGTCGAGTTTAACGCGCCTGCCCTTGGAACCTGTTCACGGTCTCCCATGGGCCATGCGGGACCGTGAACGGGTTCTGAGCAACAGCCCCCGCCAGCCACGGTCTTTGGGCCACCCCTATCATCAAAGCATGAATTTCGTCCGCAAAAACCACCTCGATGGCCTGGCCGTGGGCCTGCTGCTGGCCTGCTGCCTCTTCTGGGGCTTCCAGCAGGTGCTGGTGAAGGCCACGGTGCCCGATGTGCCGCCGGTGTTCCAGGCCGCGATCCGCTTCCTGCTGGCCGCCGCCGCCCTGTGGGCCTGGTGCCGCTGGCGCGGCGTGCCCCTGTTCCGGCGCGACGGTTCGGCCGCCGCCGGCCTGCTCGCCGGGGCCCTGTTCGCGGGTGAATTCGCCTGCCTGTACCTGGGGCTGCAGCACACCGCCGCCTCGCGCCTGACGGTGTTCCTGTACAGCGCGCCGTTCTGGGTGGCCCTGATCCTGCCGCGCTTCCTGCCGGCCGAGCGGCTGCACGGCGTCCAATGGCTGGGCCTGCTGCTGGCCTTTGCCGGCGTGCTGCTGGCGCTGGGCGAAGGCGCCACGGGCTCGGGGGCCGCCGGCCAGTGGCTGGGCGATCTGCTGGGCCTGTGCGCCGGCCTGATGTGGGGTCTCACCACCGTCACCCTGCGCAGCACGCGCCTGGCCCGCCTGGCACCCGAGAAGCTGCTGTTCTACCAGGTCGCGGTGTCGGCCGTGGTGCTGCCCCTGCTGTCGCTGGGCCTGGGCGAGACCTGGCGCTGGCACTTCAGCGATTTCGCCCTGCTGTCCATCGGCGCCCAGGCCCTGGTCGGCGCCTTCGCCAGCTACCTGGCCTGGATGTGGATGCTGGCCCATTACCCGGCCACGCGCATCTCGGCCTTCGTCTTCCTGACACCGGTCTTCGCCCTGGTGTTCGGCGCCGGCTGGCTGCACGAGCCGGTCACCGCCGGTCTGCTGCTGGCCCTGGCCCTGGTGGGCGCGGGCATCGTGCTGGTCAACCGGCGGCGCTGAGCCGACCCGTCAACCGGCCTGGGCGGCGCGCCGGGCCGCCAGCGCCACATACCAGTCGAGGCAGCCCGGGTTGGCCATGGCATCGCGGTTGAGCACCTTCTCGACCGGTTGCCCCAGCAACAGCTTCTTGATCGGCAGCTCCTGCTTCTTGCCGCTCAGGGTGCGCGGGATCTCGGCCACCTGGAAGATCTCGTCGGGCACGAAGCGCGGCGACAGCGCCACCTTGACGGCGTCCCGCAGGCGCTGCGCCAGCGCCTCATCGAGCAACCGGCCCTCGCGCAGCACCACGAACAGGGGCATGTAGCTCTCGCGCCCCAGGTATTCGAGGTCGACCACCATCGAGTCCAGCACCTCGGGCAGGGCCTCGATGGCACTGTAGAGCTCGCTGGTGCCCATGCGCAGGCCATGGCGGTTGATGGTGGCATCCGAGCGCCCGTAGATCACACAGCCGCCGTCGCGGCCGATGCGCAGCCAATCGCCGTGGCGCCAGACCCCGCCGGCCTCTGGGCCGGCATCGCCGCCGCCCGGGCCGCGACCGTGGCCCGGCGGGTACATGTCGAAATAGCTCGACAGGTAGCGGCGCCCACCCTCGTCGCCCCAGAAGTACAGCGGCATCGAGGGGATGGGCTGGCTGCAGACCAGCTCGCCGACCTCGTCCAGCACCGGCAGGCCCTGCTCGTTCCAGGCCTCCACGGCGCAGCCGAGCAGGCGGCACTGCATCTGGCCGGGCACCAGGGGCAGCTCGCGGTTGCCGCCGATGAAGGCGCCGGCGAAATCGGTGCCGCCGGAGATGTTGCACCACCAGATGTCCGGCCGGCCGACGCGCTCGAACTGCGCCGTCCCCCAGCGCTGCACCTCTTCCGACAGCGGCGAGCCGGTGGTGCCCAGGGCGCGCACCGCGCTCAGGTCGCCCTGGGCGTCGAGCTCGATGCCGGCCTTCATGCAGTTGGCGAAGAAGGCCGCGCCGGCGCCGAAGAAGGTGACGCCGGTCTCGGCGGCGAAGCGCCACAGCGTGCCCCAGTCGGGGCGGTCGCGGCTGCCGCCGGGGTTGCCGTCGTAGATCACGCAGGTGCTGCCGCTGAGCAGGCCGCTGGCCTGGGCATTCCACATCACCCAGCCGGTGGAGCTGTACCAGTGGTAGCGCTCGCCCCAGGAGTTCTCGGCATAGCTGCAGCCGATGTCGTTGTGCAGGGTCTTCAGGGCCAGGGCCACCAGCAGGGTGCCGCCATGGCCGTGCACGATGGGCTTGGGCAGGCCGGTGGTGCCGCTCGAATAGACGATCCACAGCGGGTGGTCGAAAGGCAGCCATTCGGGTTCGAAGGCGGCCGTGGCGGCATCGTTGCGCGCGCAGGCATCGGCCAGGCGATCGGCCCCCGGCAGAACGGCTCCGGCATCCAGGTTGCCGTGCAGCAGCAGGTGCTGCACCGACGGCAGGGCCTGGCGCAGCTCGGCCACCACGGCCAGGCGGTCGTGGTCGCGCCCGCCATAGCTGACGCCGTCGCAGGCGATCAGCACCTTGGGCTCGATCTGACGGAAGCGGTCGAGCACCGCATGGGTGCCCATGTCGGGCGCGCAGACGCTCCAGACCGCGCCCAGGCTGACGGTGGCGAGAAAGGCCACCAGGGTTTCGGGGATGTTGGGCAGGTAGGCTGCCACGCGGTCGCCGCGCTGCACGCCCTGGGCCCGCAGGTGCAGGGCCAGCGCGGCGACCTGGCGCCGCAGTTCGGGCCAGGCCAGTTCACGCGCCTGCCCTTTCTCGTTGCGGCTGACGATGGCCGGGAAACCCGCCGCATGGGCCGGCCCCACATGGCGCAGGACCTGGTGCGCGTAGTTGACCTGGGCCCCGGGGAACCACTGGGCCCCGGGCATGGTGTTGCGCGCGAGCACCGCATGGTGCGGCGTCGGCGACTGCAGGTCGAAGTAATCCCAGATGCTCTGCCAGAAGGCATCGAGGTCGCTGACCGACCAGCGCCACAGCGCCTCATAGGACTCGAACGATAGGCCGCGCTGCTGCTGCAGCCATTCGCGGTAGAGCGTGATCTGGGGGCGGAACGCCCCCCTGCCTGGCGGGTTCTTCACGGGCTTGTCTCCTTGTGAAAACAAGCGTACCAGCGAGCGGCCCGGCCTGCCCTGTCACCGGTTTGACAGCCCTGCGCGTCGCAGGGCCCCTGGCGCGTCCGGCAGGCTCAGAGCGGCCTCAGGGGCTCAGAAATGCACCGCCTCGAAGGCCGGGTGCAGCTCGTCGATCCAGTGGTTGAGCTCGTCCTCGCTGACATGCAGATGGGCCAGACAGGCCTCGCCATGACGGGACCATTCCCGCGAGGGCGCCAGATGCTCGTGCTGGTTCACCAGGTATTCGGCCAGCAGGCCCATGGCCACCAGATGGCGCACCGTCTCGGGGAAGCGCTCGGCGTTCAGGCAGCTGAAATCATGGTGCAGCCAGATCGCCTGTGCCACCTCGTCGGTCAGGCGCCAGGTGCGCGCCACGATGGCCCCCACCACCGCGTGGTCGGTGCGGTGGTTGGCGTTCTCGGTCTGGGTGAAGGTGCGGTCCTGGCGTGCCAGCGCCTCGGTCATGGTGCCGGCATAGCCCTTGACCGCCATCATCATGATCGGCAGGCCCACATGGCAGAACAGGCCGAAGCTGTGGCCCAGACCGGGGTCGAGGCTGTAGAGCTGGCGGCCGATGTGCTCGCAGGCGATGGCGCGGCGCTGCGAACTCTCCCAGAAATGGTCCAGCAAGGCGGTGCGGGCCGGCAGGGCGTGGCGCACCAGGAAGCCGGTCAGCAGTTCGACCGAGGGCTGCAGGCCCAGCACCGTCATGGCCAGGCCCACCGTCTGTACCGGCTGGGCCAATCCATGCATCGGGCTGTTGGCCTGGCGGATCAGCGCGGCCGCCATCGCCACATCGGCCGAGGCGATCTGCTCGATCGCCCCCAGGTCCGGCTCGGGCGCCGCCACCGCGTCCTGCAGGCGCACCAGCAGCGCCGGGCAGGGCGGGATGAGGATGTTGCGCACCGCAGGCTGGCGGCGCGCGTTTTCGATGTCTTGGTCGATCTGGGAGAGGGTCACGGTCGTTCAGGCGGCGGCCGCACCAGAGGCCGCATGCCCCGATTGTCGTATCAAATGGTTACAAGGACGGCGTTTTCCCCTGTGCCGACCGCGACATGCGGCCCGGCTTGACCTGCCACGGGGCCCCGTTGGCCGGGGGCCCCTAGAATCGCGGCCGTTTTAACGATCAGAAACAGGACGACATCCATGGGATTTTTCAACTGGCGCCTGCGCGGCGCCGAGGTCTTGCAGCAGGGCGGGGTCATCGGACCCGATGAACGGCTACCCTGGGGCCAGACGGCGCTGATGGGGGTGCAGCACGTCATCGCCATGTTCGGCTCCACCGTGCTGGCCCCGATCCTGATGGGCTTCGATCCGAATGTGGCGATCCTCATGAGCGGCATCGGCACCCTGATCTTCTTCCTGGTCACCGGCGGTCGGGTGCCCAGCTACCTGGGTTCGAGCTTCGCCTTCATCGGCGTGGTGATCGCCGCCACCGGCTATGCGGGCCACGGCCCGAACGCCCAGATCGGGCTGGCACTGGGCGGCATCATGGCCTGCGGCGCGGTCTATGTGCTCATCGGCCTGCTGGTGCAGGCCATCGGGACCGGCTGGATCGAACGCCTGATGCCGCCGGTGGTGACCGGTGCGGTGGTGGCGGTGATCGGCCTGAACCTGGCCAGCGTGCCGGTGAAGAACATGGCCGCCAGCAATTTCGACAGCTGGATGCAGGCGTTGACCTTCGTCTGCGTCGGTCTGGTGGCGGTGCTGACCCGGGGCATGCTGCAGCGCCTGCTGATCCTGGCCGGCCTGCTGCTGGCCAGCGTGATCTATGCACTGCTGACCAACGGTCTGGGGCTGGGCAAGCCGCTGGACCTGTCGGGCGTGGCCCAGGCCGCCTGGCTGGGCCTGCCCAGTCTGTCCGCGCCCCTGTTCGACGGCCGCGCCCTGCTGCTGATCGCGCCGGTGGTCATCATCCTGGTGGCCGAGAACCTCGGCCACATCAAGGCGGTCACCGCCATGACCGGCAAGAACCTGGACGCCTACATGGGCCGCGCCTTCATCGGCGACGGCCTGGCCACGGTGCTGTCGGGCAGTGCCGGCGGCACCGGCGTGACCACCTATGCCGAGAACATCGGCGTCATGGCCGCCACCAAGATCTACTCGACCGCCGTCTTCGCCTGCGCCGCCGTGCTGGCCGTGCTGCTGGGCTTCAGCCCCAAGTTCGGCGCGGTGATCCAGGCCATCCCGCTGCCGGTGATGGGCGGGGTGTCGATCGTGGTGTTCGGCCTGATCGCGGTGGCCGGCGCCAAGATCTGGGTGGAGAACAAGGTCGACTTCTCGGACAACAAGAACCTCATCGTGGCGGCGGTGACCCTGATCCTGGGCACCGGCGATTTCACGCTGAAGTTCGGCAGCTTCGGCCTGGGCGGCATCGGCACCGCCACCTTCGGGGCCATCGCCCTGTATGCGCTGCTGAACCGGCGCCCCCGCTGACCTCCCTTGGCAGGCGCTGCCAGGGCTGCCTGCCAAGACTGACAAATCGTCGCGCCGACAACAATATTTGCCCAAATGTTAATATTCGTGTCGAGCGTCCGACGAGCGCCGGGCGCTGATATCTGCAAAATCTGCACTTTCCCCGATATTGGAGTCCCTGATGAAATCGTTCAAGAGCGTGGCCGCCCTGAGCCTGGTCACCCTGTTCCTGGCTGCCTGCAGCAGCACCCCCAAGCCCGCCGCACCGGTGGAAGAGCCGGTGGCCAAGACCGCCACCCCCGCCAGCGGTGAACCGGCCCAGCCGACCTCCACCGTCGCCAAGGTGGTGGTGCCCGACTACCTGGACCCGAACAGCGCCATCTCCAAGGACCGCAGCGTCTACTTCGACTTCGACAACTTCAGCGTGAAGCAGCAATACGTGCCGGTGGTCGAGCGCCATGGCAAGTACCTGGTGGCCAACCCGCAGCTGGCCATCCGCGTCGAAGGCAACACCGACGAGCGCGGCAGCGCCGAATACAACCTGGCCCTGGGCCAGAAGCGTGCCGAAGCCGTGGTCAAGGCCCTGAAGGTCTATGGCGTCAAGGACAGCCAGCTCGAAGCCACCAGTTGGGGCCGCGAGAAGCCCCGCGCCGCCGGCCATGACGAGGCCGCCTGGGCCGAGAACCGCCGTGTCGACCTGAGCTACCCGACCCACTGAGCCCACTGATGAGCCCGCAGGGCGCGTCAGCGCCCTGCCCCAGTTCTGAGCAGCCGGCCTTGACCGGCTGCTTCTCTTTTGGCCTTCGGTTCGCGAGGTATGCCCATGCCACCCATGCACCACCCCCAGGTCCTGCCGGCCATCCGGCGCGAAGTCTCCGACTGGCGTCTGTGGGCGACGCGGCTGGCGGTGCTGGCCTTTGCCGCCCTGGCAGGCCTGACCGTGGTGGGCTTCACCTGGCTGGGTGAAAAATCGCTGCGCCTGTTCGAGGCCGTCGCCCAGTTGGCCTGGTGGCTGCCGCTGCTGTGGACGCCGCTGTGCACCACCGCCTCGCTGGCGCTGATGCGGCGACTGGCCCCGGGCGCGGCCGGCTCGGGCATCCCGCAGGTGATGGCGGCCCTGACGCCGGGCCTGCGCGCCCCCACCATCGGCCGCTTCGTCTCGCTGCGCCTGAGCCTGGCCAAGATCGCCCTGACCGCGTTGGGGCTGCTGGGCGGCCTGTCGCTGGGCCGCGAAGGCCCCTCGGTGCAGATCGCTGCCGGCGTGCTGCACAGCGTGCGCCGCTGGCTGCCTCGGCACAGCCGCATCACCTCGCACGGCCTGCTGGTCGCCGGTGGTGCGGCCGGCATCGCCGCCGCCTTCAACACCCCGCTGGGCGGGATCCTGTTCGCCATCGAGGAACTGTCGGGGCGGCCCGAGCGCCGCAGCAACGGCCTGCTGATGGCGGCCATCGTGCTGTCGGGGCTCATGGCGGTTTCCATCCTCGGCAATGCCACCTATTTCGGCATCATCCATGTCAACGGCCTGAGCCTGGATCTGCTGGCCCCCGCGCTGGCGGTGGCCGTGGGCAGCGGGGTGCTCGGCGGCCTGTTCTCGCGCCTGCTGGTGGTGTCGCTGGCCGGCACCTCGCCCGACTGGTTCAGCCGCATGCGGCGCCAGCACCCGCTGCGCTTCGCCTTCGGCTGCGGTCTGGCGGTGGCGCTGATCGGGCTGGTCAGCGGCGGCGCCACCTTCGGCAGCGGCTACGGCCACACGCGCGCCATGCTCGAGGGCACCGACCACGAATCCATGGTCTATGTGCTGCTCAAGTTCGCCGCCACCTGGATCACCACCTGGTCGGGCGTGCCCGGCGGCATCTTCGCGCCCAGCCTGGCCATCGGCGCCGCCCTGGGCAACGACATCGCGCAGTTCGCCCCACCCGACCAGGCCGCCACCCTGATCGCCCTGGGCATGGCCGGTTTCCTGGCCGCCGCCACCCAGGCACCGCTGACCGCCTTCATCATCGTCATGGAGATGGTGGACGGCCACGCGCTGGTGTTGACGCTGATGGCCGCCGCCCTGGTGGCCAGCGCCATCTCGCGCCTGATCAGCACCTCTTTGTACGCGGCGCTGGCGGCGCTGCAATTGCAGCGCCTGCCGGCCGAAGAAAGGCCGGCCGCCGGCACAGCGCGGCACTGAGCGCCCCTAGAATGGCCTGTCGTGGCGGAAAGCCGCCAGACAACAGGGTCACCGACCCGGAGGGGCTTCCACCACCATGTCTTCCGTTGCGCCGGCAGGCCCCAGCCCTGGGGTCGACGCCATTCTCAAGAGCCTGGTCATCCCATCCTGCCCCGAGGTGCTGACCGATCTGCATGCCGAAATGCGCAAGGAGGATCCCGATCCCCAACGCATCGCCCGACTGGTGGGCGCCGACGTGGCGCTCAGCGTGGCGGTGCTGCGCACCATCAACTCCCCCTTCTACGGCCTGAGCCGCCCGGTCGACAGCATCGCCCAGGCGGTCGCCATGCTGGGCCTGCGCCAGCTGGCCTCCCTGGTCAGTGCCGTCCTACTGCGCCAGGCGGCGGCCTTCAAGGGCCTGAACCTGGTGCGCTTCTGGGACGTCTCCAACAAGCGCTCCTTCGCCATGATGAAACTGGCCCGGGGACTCAAGGGGGTCGACCCCGACATGGCGCAGTCCTTCGGCCTGTTCTGCGACATCGGCATCCCCTTGCTGATGCAGCGCTTCCCCGACTACGGCCCGACCCTGAAGCTGGCCAACGAGGCCGAAGACCGGCCCTTCACCGATGTCGAATTCGAACGCCATGGCATCAGCCACACCCAGGTCGGCAGCCTGATGGCGCGGTCCTGGGGCCTCAACGACACCCTGTGCCTGGCCATCCGGCGCCACCACGACTACGCCCTGTTCCAGGAGCCGGGGGTGCCCGATCCGGTGGTCCGCCTGGTGGCCATGTGCCTGGTGGCCGATCTGGCGATCCAGCGCTTCGCCCGCCTCAATGCCGGCAGCGAATGGCACAAGGGCGGCGACTCGGCGGTCGGCGCCCTGATGCTCAGCGACCTCGACCTCGAAGACTGGATCGAGACCCTGGGCGAGGGCTTTTCTCGCGAGCTTGACTAAGAACCCGCCGGCACGATGCGGTAGACCCACAGCGGGCGCCCGTCAGGGCAGCGCAGGCAGGCGCTGCTGGCCGCCCCGGGCACCTCGAATTCGAGGCTGACCAGCCAGCCGCCTTCGACCATGTCGCTGCGCGCCTTGGCCAGCGCCCGCGCCATGCTTTCGGGCCGCTGGAACAGGTAGACCAATCGGTACGGCGCCCAGGATTCGCGCCAGATGTCGGCGCGCCGCACCCGCGCCCAGGGGCAACGCAGCGCGCAGGCCCAGCGCAGCGGCCAGCTCCATTCGATCCCGTGCAGCCGGGCCTGCGGCCAGGCCCGGCGCAAGGCCAGGAGGCCGTCGCCCAGGCCGCAGCCGGCATCCAGCACCCAGGCGTCGGGGGCCAGATCCACCACCGCCGGCAGCCCCAGCAGGGCGGCTGGCGGCGTCGGGAACAGGGGCGCATCGCGCCAGGCATTGATCGGGTAGACCAGCAGGCTCAGGCCCAGCGGCAACAGCCACCACCCGGCCGGCAAGGCCATCAGACCCGACAGGGCCAGCGACAGCGGAAAGCCCAGCGCCAGCATGAAGCGGCGCCACCAGGAACCGGCCAGGACGCTGCCAGCCACCCCCAGCAGCACCGCCCCCGCCAACGCCTGCCAGGGCGCCACGGCGGCCTGCAGGAGTACGAAGAACAGGCCCCAGCAGGCCGCCCAGACGAACAGCGCCGGCAAGGGCCAGGGCAGTCGCGACATGGGCGGGGGCGGCGGCTCAGTGGCCGCCGCGCAGGCGATCGATCAGGCCGTTGAGTTCGTCGAGCGAGCCGAACTGGATGGCCAGCTCACCCATCTCCTCGAGTCGCCCGGCCCGCTTGACGCGCTTCTTGACGCGCACCTCGACCTCGGCGGTCAGCAGGTCGCTGAGTTCTTCCTCGACCCGTTTGAGGTCGCGTGACTTTTCCTTATTGGCCGGCTTGGGCGAGACCAGGTTGAATTCGGCACCGATCTTCTTGACCAGCCCCTCGGCCTCGCGCACCGACAGCTTCTTGGCCACGATCTGGTTGGCTGCGGTGATCTGGGTGGCGCGGTCCAGCGACAGCAGCGAACGCGCATGGCCCATGTCCAGGTCGCCGGCCATCAGCATGGTCTGCACCGGATCGGCCAGGTTCAGCAGGCGCAGCAGGTTCGAGGCCGCGCTGCGCGAGCGCCCGACCGCCTGGGCCGCCTGTTCGTGGGTCAGGCCGAATTCCTTGACCAGGCGCTGCAGGCCTTGCGCCTCTTCGAGCGGATTCAGGTCTTCGCGCTGGATGTTCTCGATCAGCGCCATGGCGGCGGCGGCCTCGTCGGGCACCTCGCGGATCAGCACCGGCACGCTGTCCAGGCCCGCCAGACGCGACGCGCGGAAGCGCCGCTCGCCGGCAATGATTTCGTAGCGTCCGTCGTTCGGCCCCGCCGTCAGACGGCGCACCAGGATGGGCTGCATGATGCCCTGGGCCTTGATGCTTTCGGCCAGTTCGTACAGCGCCCCTTCGTCCATGCGGGTGCGTGGCTGGTAGACCCCCGGCACCAGTTGGTCCAGACCCAGCATGGCCGGCACGCCGCTGTTGGCCGCCGGCACACCGCCGGCCTCGGCCGCCGTACCGCCCTCCTCCACCTTGGGGCCCAGCAAGGCCTCCAGCCCCCGGCCCAGGCCCTTGGGTTTCTTGGTCACCATGGTTCTTGATTCCTTCTCTGTTCTGTCTTCAGGGCCGGTCCAGCGAGCGCAGCAGGGACAGGCCCTCCGGCCAGTCGCCCAGGCCCGACTCCGCGTTGACGTGACCCCGCTCGCCGACGCAGACGAAGCCCA
>Ga0213872_10002300_pt1 | contig 11394 bp, 7 predicted proteins | sample VelepicomBERX_R2_FD_160071 | JGI IMG/M metagenome (GOLD analysis project Ga0213872, IMG submission 160071) | Rhizosphere microbial communities from Vellozia epidendroides in rupestrian grasslands, the National Park of Serra do Cipo, Brazil - RX_R2 | ecosystem: Host-associated > Plants > Roots >... | reverse complement strand
TCGATGCGTTGCAGCCTGCCTTGACAACGGCCGATGAGGGTCGTGACCTTACCATTGTTGGTACCGTCGCCAATCTGCCGTATCGGTTCCCGCAAGGTGTGCGCTTTAACTTTGCGGTAGAGCGCGTGGAGGGCGATGCCGCGCAACTGCCACCCCTGATCACGCTGGCCTGGTACTCCGGTTTCCGCGATGAGGTAAATGAGGTGGGCGACGTGCAGCCGGGCGAGCGCTGGCGGCTCCGGGTACGCTTGCAGCGGCCGCACGGTGCGGCCAATCCGCTCGGCTTCGACTATGAGGTGTGGCTGCTGGAGCAGGGCATCCGCGCCACCGGCTATGTGCGGCCAGCCTCTGGCAACAGTAGGCTGGATGGCTTTGTCCTCAGTTTTAACAACGTGGTGGAGTATTGCCGCGCGGTGCTGCGCGAACGTATTCTGCGAGCCTTGCCGGGCAAGGAGTATGCGGGCGTGATCGTCGCGCTGGTGGTCGGAGACCAGCGCGGCATCGATCAATCGGACTGGCAAGTCTTCAACCGGACGGGGATTGGGCACCTCATTTCGATCTCCGGCTTGCACATCACGATGGTGGCGGGATTGTTTGCCGGACTGGCCTCGGCCTTGTGGCGGCGATCCTTCTTTACCAGGCGGCAGCTGCCCTTGCTGCTGCCTGCGCAGAAGGTTGCGGCCATCGTCGGTACGGCGACGGCTTTTGTGTATGTGCTGCTGGCTGGCTTCGGCGTGCCGGCGCAGCGGACGCTGTACATGCTGGCCGTGGTGGCGGTGGCGTTGTGGACCAACCGCATCACCAGCGTGTCGCACATCCTCTGTAGCGCGCTTGGCGTGGTCGTGCTGCTGGATCCGTGGGCGGTGCTGTGGCCGGGATTCTGGCTGTCGTTTGGCGCGGTGGCGGTCATTCTGTACGCTTCGGTCGGCCGCGTCGAGGTGCGAGTCCAGCGCGCTACGGGCGCCCGTGACGCCAGGGCCGAAACTGGACTGCCGCAGCCCGCAGGCAGCGGATGGCGCCTTCGCTGGCCTGGCTTGCTGCACACCGTCCGACTGGGCGCCCATACGCAATACGCAGTCACGCTTGGACTGGTTCCATTGACCATGCTGCTGTTCGCACAGATCTCGCTGGTCAGCCCCATCGCAAATGCGGTGGCAATCCCGCTGGTCAGCACCATCGTGACGCCGCTGGCACTGATTGGCAGCCTGCTGCCGCAAGGTCTGGCGGAGCTGGTGCTGGGACTCGCGCATTGGCTGATGGTGTGTCTGGCCGTTTGCCTGCGCTGGATGAGCGGCCTGCCGTTTGCCGTCTGGAGCGCGCCAACGCCGCCGTTCTGGCAATTCTGTTGGGCGAGCTTCGGCACCCTCTGGCTGCTGGCGCCGCGCGGGTGGCCGGTGCGCTGGCTGGGGCTGGCCACCTGGCTGCCCTTGCTGACCGCCGAACCATGGCACCCGCCCGAAGGTCAGTTGCGCGTGGTGGCCTTCGATGTCGGCCAGGGCATGGCGCTGCTGATCCAGACTAGCCACCACATCCTGCTGTACGACACCGGCCCCGCCTACAGTCCCGAGAACAATGCGGGTGGCCGCGTCATCCTGCCGTATCTGAAAGCGCAGGGTATCAGTGCGCTGGATGGCATGATCGTGACGCACAGCGATGCCGACCACTCCGGCGGCGCGCTCGCCATCCTGCAAGGCATGCAGGTGGGATGGCTGCTGTCCTCCCTGCGAACCAACAGCCCGATCGTGCAGGCCGCGCGCAGCCATCGCGCTTGCAGCGCCGGGCAGCGATGGGTGTGGGATGGCGTGCGGTTTGAAATGCTGCATCCGCCGGCCGCCAGCTATGCGGACGCCAGCCTCAAATCCAACGCGCGCGGCTGCACCTTGAAGATTACGGCAGGCCGCCGCGCCATTCTGCTGGCGGCCGACATCGAGGCCGCGCAGGAAGCAGCGTTGATCCAGCAAGGCAGCCCGCTACAGGCCGATGTCCTGCTGGCGCCGCACCATGGCAGCGGCACTTCATCCTCGCTGCCGTTTCTGCGCGCGGTGCATCCCGCATTGGCGCTGTTCCAGGTCGGGTATCGCAACCGCTACCACCATCCCAAGCCGGAGGTGTATGCGCGCTACGGCGAGTTAGGGATTGAGCGCCTGCGTACCGACGAAGCAGGGGCGATCACGCTGGACTTCAATGGCGACAGCAACAGCACCTCAAGTTACCGCAGCGATCATGCGCGCTACTGGTATGGGCGTTAGCGCTTATTGGTCGAGCGACCAGGCATAGACCATCTTGGTCCACACAGGCTCGGTCTGGCCATCCGCCGGTTTGAACTTGCACTGGGCGACCGCCTTGCGGGTGGCCTTGTCCAGTTCCGGGAAGCCGCTCGATTTCTGCACCTTCGATTCGATCACGCGGCCGTCATTCCCCACCAGCAGCGATAGCAGCACCGTGCCGGTTTCGCCATTGCGATACGAGCGTTCAGGATACGTCGGCGTAGGGCAGTCGCGCGCGTCGGCGACGACCGTGCTGCGCGAGGTATTGCCGGAGCTGGCTGTGATGGCTGCGGCAGGTGCGCTGTTGCGGCCTGCGTCAGCCAGCAGCCTTGCCTCGCTGCGAGCGGGTTCCTGCGCGGCCGTCCGTTCGGCTTCGTCGCGCGCGCGGGCCGACTCGGTGGCGGCAGGGCGGGTTGTGGGCGAGGGCGCGGATACTGCTGGCGCCGATACCGACGTATTAGAGACCGGCTCTGCCGCCTTGGCCGTCGTCTGCGGCTTGGCTGGCGCCGGAGCAGCGGCGGCAGCGGCCGGCGGTGCGGCCGCAGGCTGCTTGTTGTTGGATCCCAGTGTGGGCAGTTCCAGCTTATGCAAGCCCAGTCCCATGCCCTTCAACATAGCGGTGAGTTCCTGCCGGCGCAGCGCCGGGGGCTTCCCCGCCGCTGCCGCCCAGCCCCGATGGTCCGGATACTTCGATGACGGCGACAGCGGCTTTCTTGGATTTGGCGCCATTGTCGCGCTCATTCGAATCCGGGCGGCCAAAACTCAGCGCAGGCCAGCTGTTGTTCGACGGTGCTTCCGTTCCCGTCTGGTATACCGCCGCTTGAGCAAGCAAGCGCGATTTTTCTTCTTCGACGCGGGCGTTCCACAAGATGATCACCATCACGGCCGACACCGTCCCCACGACCGCCGCAGCGATACGGCCATTGCGCGAAAACGCCACCTGGCGCAGCCGCAGCAGCGGGGAGGCGGCATCGCCGGCAGCCAGCTGCTCCTGTACCATCTGCAGATCGTACAGTTTGCGTTGCTCCGGATCGGACAGCACGGTATAGGCCGCGTTAAGGCGCGACATCATGTCCGCGGCCGCCTGATTGCCGACGTTCTTGTCCGGATGGTGCTTTTGCGAGAGCGACTTGTAGGCTGCGCGGATGACCTCCGTGGGCGCGTCGCGCGTCACGTTGAGGCTCTCGTAATGGCTGACATATTTTTTCATCACTGCGTCGCGCATGGCCGGAAATGGTGTCGAATACTTAATGATGCAAGATCATATAGTCGAATGCGCAGGCCCCAAAGCATCGGATGACGCGCGATGGCGAAAAATGATTAAAAAACAACAAAAATATCCGGCGCGCACCGCCGAAATTAGAGCCTTTCCACCAGACCTGCTCCAGTCGGCCCATTACAATGCCTGAATGATGAGCAAACCAAAGTTGCATTTCGCCCACGCCAACAGCTACCCGGCTGGCGTCTACCGCCAGTACTTTGCGCCGCTGTCGGCCTCGTTCGACATTCAGACGCTGGATATGCACGGCCACAATCCGCGCTACCCGGTCGACGACTGCTGGGAACAACTGGTCGATGAATACATCAACGAGCTGACCACCCGCTATCAAGAACCAGTGGTGCTGGTCGGCCATTCGCTGGGCGGGATGCTCAGCATGCTGGTGGCGAAAAAGCGCCCGGAGCTGGTGCGCTGCGTGGTGATGCTGGATTCGCCCATCGTGGCGGGCTGGCGCGCCTGGGCCTGGCGCCTCATCAAGTTGACCGGCAGCGCGCACAAAGTCCCGCCGGCCAAATTCGCCATCCGCCGCCGCAATGTGTGGCCGGACCCGCAAGCGGCCTACCAGCACTTCGCGGCCAAGGAGCTGTTTGCCGCCTGGGCGCCGGGCGTGCTGCAGGATTACATCGACTGCGGCCTCAAGCCGCATCCGGAAGGCGTGCAGCTGCGCTTTACGCGCGAGCAGGAGACTGCGATCTACAGCACCTTGCCGCATCACCTGAGCCGCGTCGTGCGCAGCCGTTTCCCGGTGCCGATCGGCTTTATCGGCGGGACCGATTCGTGGGAGACCAGCCAGTCCGGCCTCGGTCACACCCGCGCTTTCGTGGGACGCCATTTCCGCCTGCTGCCGGGCGGCCACCTGTTCCCGATGGAGTGTCCCGAGGCGGCCGCGCAGGCAACCGCCCAGATGATCGCCGATCTGCTGGGCCAGGACGGCGCGCAAGCATGCAAAAAGAACCATGAGGCGGGGCTTTTCGCGTAAAATCTCGTGCATCTTTACTGACTGAGTGCTTTGCGATGACGATTAAGAGCGATAAATGGATCCGCCGGATGGCGGAAGAACAAGGGATGATCGAGCCGTTCTTTCCCGACCAGGTGCGCCAGATGGATGGCCGCAAGGTGATCTCCTTCGGTACTTCGTCCTACGGCTACGACATCCGCTGCGCTGATGAATTCAAGATTTTCACCAACATCAACAGCACCATCGTCGATCCGAAAAACTTCGACTCCAACTCCTTCGTGGACGTCAAGAGCGATGTCTGCATCATCCCGCCGAACTCCTTCGCGCTGGCGCGCACCATGGAGTACTTCCGCATTCCGCGCAATGTGCTGACGGTTTGCCTGGGCAAGTCGACCTATGCGCGTTGCGGCATCATCGTCAACGTCACTCCCTTCGAGCCGGAGTGGGAAGGCTATGTGACCCTGGAGTTCTCCAACACGACTCCGCTGCCGGCCAAGATCTACGCGGGCGAAGGCTGCGCGCAGGTGCTGTTCTTTGAAAGCGATGAGGTCTGCGACGTGTCCTACAAGGACCGCAATGGCAAGTACCAGGGCCAGCACGGCGTGACGCTGCCGAAGGCCTAATCTGCTTACCTAAGCCTTACACGGCCGGGAAATCTGCACACACAGCCCGCCATCCTCGCGATTGCGGGCCTTGATCGTGCCGCCATGCGCCTGCACCACGTGCTGGGCGATGGCCAGGCCCAGCCCGTGGCCTTCCGCGCTGGCGCTGGGGCCAGCGCGGCATTACCACACCCGGGGTTTTATCATCAGGCCGCAAGTTCCCTGAATTCGACGCTGAGGCTTTCGCCCTGCGTACGCCAGTTATGGAAGCGTGCGCTTTGTGCTCGCTGCTTGTCTACTTGTTGGGTGATCTCGCTCACATCGGCTTGCAGCTCGACGTAGTCGGAGAAAAAGCGGCTGACAAAGTCTTCGTCATTGATCAAGGCCAGCAATTCGTCACGTTGGGTTTCGAAGTTATTCACCATCTTTGTGATGGCTTTTCCGAATTGCTCTTGGCGCTCTGCCTTCTGCCAGGAGTCCCAAGCTTCAATGGCCAAGCCTAAAGCCGCAAAAAGTCCGTTGAGTCCGTTGGCCAGATTGGTTGCTCCCCAAGGCTTAAACTTGAGCATCTTGGCAAGGTCGAGGCCGATGAATTTCGCTGCACTTACTACGCCGTCGCGCGCCGCGAGAATGGTCGTGTTGTTGATGGCTTTGCTCTTGATGAGGAAATTGACCCCTTGCTTGCCAAATTGCATGGTCAGTGAATTAAAGTGATTGATCTCGGTATCGAAGCCCATCCGCATCGAACTGATTTCTTGAGTCACCGATTTGAGTTGGCGTTCGAACTCGTTTTGCAGGCGCGTGGAAATCATTACCCCATTGCTGCCAACTTCCCGTTCAAAGAACTCGGCGTACGTCTCAATATCTACGCCCTTGGCCTGCAAAATCAGGTCGGAAAAATAATTGCTGACAAACTGACGCAGGCTGATGCGTACATCGCTGATGCGGCCGCCGGTTGTGTTCAACTGGCGCTTCATATGCAGCGCCATGTCATCTAGTCGGGTTAGCTCGGTTGCGATTAACTGGTCCCGTTCGATTGCCAGCGGCAGCTGCTTGCCCAACACGTCTCGGATGATGCTGTGCTTGGCTTCTTCCACGACTTGCACTGCGCCGCCGTTTTCCTTGATTTTCCCCGACGTGGCTTGTTGCAGGGTGTGTATCCGCGACAGGGTCTTGAACTGTTCCAAATTGGCCAGCCAGTGCTCGGTACCCATATCAAAAGGATTGGCAGCCACAGCGACGATGGACAGCTCTACCACTTCGGCAGGCGTGAGGCTGACCAGCTCCATCAGGCGGGAAGCGACATTGTTCTGCTTGACGGTCAGATTGTGGCGATAATCTGCATCGCTCTCCACGTCGGCCACCTCATCGAAGCGGCTCAGGACGAAAACCGTGCGAGGCAGAAGATTCAGGCTGCGGAACAGCCACTCCAGGTCGTCCTTGTGGCTGGCTTTGATCGGGTTGGCCGGGTCCATCACGTACAGCACCAGATGGGCTTCGCTAATGTATTTTTTGGTGATGTCCTTGTACTTTTCAATCTGCTGGGTCTCCAGGTTCATCTGTTCCTTGAAGCCGAACAGGCCCGGCGTATCAATCAGCACAAAGTCGCTACCCACATCGTAAATGCGCACTTCGTTCGACGATTCCTGGTGGCTGATTTTCATGGTCGACTTGTCCAGCTGCTCCATCCACGCTGCGGCGATGGACGTTTTGCCATCCGAGTAGCCGCCCACCAGCGCCACCTTCAACTTTTCACCGGCCACCGTATTAATGGCGTTGTCCAGCTTGTGTTTGAGGCTAGGATCGATATCGACGCCCACGTCTTCTCCCTGCTGCAGAAATTCTTGCAGTTTTCCCAGTAGTTTGAGCGAGCGTGCTTGCTGCGCCTTGAATGCGTCTAAAGTCTTGTCCATCACAGGGCTCCGCCAGTTTGAATATTTTTGGAAATGCTCGCCAGCTGCTTGCCAACCTGGGCGAGTTGCTCGACGATTTTGGCGACTTGTTCGCCGGGCGCCATCAGTGCCTTTTTCAGTTCTTCCACCTTGGGTTCCAGTTGTGGCAAGGCTTCATCGAGACTGTTATGCAGCGAGCGGCGCATCTTGTCGGCAATGTCGGATAGATTGGAGTCCACCGCCTTGCGCTGCTGGGCCTTCTTGTAATCGGAACTGAAAAATCCCATTACGGCTTTCACTGCTCCGACCAGCGCTGTCACCGCACCCAGTGCGATCATGGCCCAGCCTGCGGGGTTCCAGAACATCAGCAGGCCGCCGGCCAGCGCGCCGATCAAGCCGGGGATGTTGATGCCATTGTCGATTTTGATGTCCAGGTCAATGCGGGCACCCAATCCATTCACTTTGATATTGCTGTAGGCGCTCACCAGCTCTGCGGCCCGATCCTGTACACGCTCAATGGCATCCGAGATTTGTTCTTGAAATTTTTCCACTTCTTTCTGCATCACTTGCGGCAGCAGTTCGGCGAGGTTTTCCTGCTCCGCTTGCAGCCGGCGCGAGAAGGTGTGTTTGAAGTCGTCGTTAGATATGTCGTCGTCGATAGCGCCATAAATCCGGCGGCGGACGGTATTAATAAAGTCAGAGATGGCGCTTTCGCCTTGCGATTCAAGCCGTGTTTTCAGTGCGTCGAACGCGGTGTCCAGCTGGTTGCTCGCCGTAGATGCGCTGCGCTTTAATTGCGCGCAAAGCGGACGGAAGGTGTTCGTCAGGGCCCCGTCAACTTCGTGACCGGCCTTCTGCACCACTTGGTTCGCCTTGTTGTAATTGGAACGGTAGATTTTCTGCTTGTGGTCTTTGACCAAGTCGTCCAGCAGCAGCTGGCGCAGGCCACTGATATTGGACTTTTCTAGAATTTGCTCCTGGCTGAAACTGTCGAGGAATTTGGCGCGGCCATTGGCGTGCGGCGAGCCTAGGGGCAGGCAATCGGCAACGGCCAGAAAGCCCGGCAGCGCGCTTACGGTCAAGTTCCCTCGATAATGCTCGCCCAGCTCCTCGTGCATCTTCGCGTCAAGGTCTTTTAGGCTCTCGCGTTCGCCATCGCTGGTCAGCTCGCGTTGTTTAAAGGGCAGGGGATTGGTGATGCGCTTGTTGTAGATGGTCCGTACTTCCGTCTGCGCGCCCAAGTGACGCTTAATTTTCTGCAGCGTGCCGTCATGTGACTCGCTGCCTTGCTGGGGGGCGCTTGGCTTGCCGGTGACGTAGAACACGGCGTGTGCCTTCTGCACAGCAGCCAAGATTTGATCCTTGACCTTACCTTCGCTGCCCTCGATGCCGGGGACGTCAAGCAGGGCAAACGGTTCCGCGCCGGCGCTGAACTGGTAGGCTTGGGTGTCGATAGTGAAGTCCGAGCGCCCTGTACCGATAATGGCGCCGTCGCCCAGCATGGCCATCTGCGCGATCGCGGCTTCCGCTTCACGCAGTTTTTGTTGCTGTGCTGACTTGGCTTGTTCGGCAGCGGCCTGTTGTTGCTTGAGTTCGCCGCTGGCGGCGGCCTGCTCCGCATCGACAGTGTTCAGTGCCCGATTGAGCTCGCCATATTGCCGCATTTCCGGTAGCCGGCCCAGCCAGCGCAGGAGCTTGTTCCACAGGGATGCGCGAGCTTTCTCGTCGATCAGCTGTTGGAGTTCTGCAATTTGCTTGCGCAGAGCGTTGGCCTTATCACCGAATTGCTGCTCGAGCACTTCCAGTTGGGAGCGCAGATCTGTCAGCAGTTGAGCGCTTTGCTCGACCAAGGCACGCATAGATTCGAGCTGCGTGTCTGTGATGCCATATTTGTCGCGTAATGCGATGAATTCCGCGCGGGTCTTCATCTTGCCCGGCTCGTTGAGCAAAATACGCAGCGTCTCGATCAGGGTAGACTTCCCTGCGTTGGTCTCGCCGTAGAATGCGATAGTGAAGGTGTCCCACTCGGCGTTTTTTTCCAGCGCCGTGATGTGGTCGGTAATTTCTGCGTTGATCTGATTGAATGCTTCGAGTGCGCTGCGCTTAGCGTCGGCGACTTCCTCTTCTGCGGTTAGCGACTCCAGACTGGTCACGATTGCGTTGATCTGGTCGGATACGCGCAGGTAGATATCCTCGGGCAGTTTTAAGTCCATGTCGATCCTCGGCGTAACTTTTAGTAGTCGGCATATCTTATTTGATTTCCTTTGGGAAAAATTCACCAATTGTCACTATGGCGGAAATTCTCGGCTTGAGCGCCGAGTGGCTCAGACGATCGGCAGGACAAGTTCGACGCAGAGGCCGCCAGTGGGCCGGTTGCTGGCCTTGATCGTTCCGCCATGCGCCTGCACCACGTGCTGCGCGATGGCCAGGCCCAGCCCGTGGCCTTCCGCGCTGGCGCTGCTGGAGCGGAAGAAGGGCTGGAAGATCTGTTCCAGGTCTTGCTCCGCCACGCCGGGGCCGCGATCCAGCACGCGGATGCGCAGATGCTGGCCTTCCGCGTGCGCCTCCACTTCGACCGTGCCCTGATCGGGGCTGTGCTTGACCGCGTTGCGCACCACGTTCTCGATGGCGCGCGCCAGCAGGTCGGCCTGTCCGGTCACCATCACATCCGTGTCGCCCTGCAGGACCACGCTGCGCTGCTGCGTCGCGGCTTCAAAATTGGCGTCGCCGACGATCTGGTCGAGCAGCTCGGCCATGCTGATGTCTTCCCGCGCGGCGTTGATGGCGCCAGCTTCCAGACGCGATAAGGTCAGCAGCTCTCCCACCAGCTTGTCCATGCGGACGCTCTCGCGTTCGATGCGCTCCATCGAGGCCATCACCTTGTCGGGCTGCTGATGCGCGAGGCCGATGGCGGCCTGCAGGCGCGCCAGCGGCGAGCGCAGTTCGTGCGAGACGTCGTGCAGCAGGCGGGTCTGGCCATCGATCAGGCTGCGCAGGCGCGCGGTCATGCGGTCGAAGTCGCGGCCAAGGTCGTGCAGTTCGGCGCTGCGCAGGCCGGACTTTTTCTCGAAGCGGGGCGACAGGTCGCCGCCCGCAGCCGCTTCAAACGCTTGCCGCAGCGCGCGGATCGGGCGGGAGAAGTACCACGCCAGCAGCACCGCAAACAGCAGGCTGGCCAGGATCGCCGCCACCAACGGCGCCCAGGGCGCCAGCGGATGGAAGCGCGGGCCGCCGTGGCCACCGGGACCGCCTGGAGCACCGGGACCGCCGGGGCCACCCGGACCAACGGCAAACGCGGGACCGCCAGGCGGCGGAAAATCCTCGCCTGGGCCTACTCCGTCAGGCGCGCCGCCAGGCCACGGGCCGCGCGGGTGATGATCCGGGCCTGCCATCTGCCGCGCCGCGCCTTCCATCATCGGCAGCATCGGATTGCCATTGTGCGATGGCAGGAACAGCAGGTAGTGCTTGCCGTCGGCGCCGCTGAGCTGGCGCACCACGCGCCATTTGTCGTCCTTGTTCAGCAGCGCGCGGGCCTCGCTCAGCATGGCGGCGCTGACGGGGCGTCCCAGCAGCTCCTGGCCTTTGTCGTCCACCGCGAACACACGATGGCGCTCCATCCGCTCCAGCATGGTGCGCAACGCCTTGGCGCCGCCGAATTCCAGTGTGGCGGCGGCCGCATTGATCGCCATTTCGGCCGGCGGACTGGTATCGAGATCGGCGGCCTCGCTGGAAGCCTGGCTACGGTTCTTCAGCCACACCGCGCCGCCGATGCCCACGGTGGCCGCGAACTGGGCCAGCAAGATGGAGAGGAAGAACTTCCAGAACAGACGGCCCACGGGCTCACTCCTTGATCAGCTGATAGCCCATGCGGTACACCGTCTGCAGGCAGGAGCGGCCGTCGGCGATGGTGCCCAGCTTGTGCCGCAGGCTGCTCAGGTGGACGTCGATATTGCGGTCGAAGCGTGCCATCGGCCGGCCCAGGCCCTGTTCGGACAAGGTGTTCTTGCTGACCGGCTTACCGGCGTTCCGCGCCAGCACTTCCAGCAGATTGAATTCGGTGCTGGTCAGTTCCAGCTTGCTGCCGGCCCAGGCGGCGCGGCGCTGTTCCGGCCACATGGTCAGCTGGCCGACCGTGATGGTGGCCAGTGCGCCGGCGTCGTTCGGTGCGCTCTGTGAGCGGCGCAGGATGGCGCGGATACGCGCCGTCAGCTCGCGTGGCGTGCAGGGCTTGGCCACGTAGTCGTCCGCGCCCAGTTCAAGGCCGACGATGCGGTCGGTGTCGTCGCCGCGCGCGGTCAGCATCAGGATCGGCAGCTGGCTGTGCGCACGGATGCGGCGCAGCGTTTCCAGCCCGTTCATGCGGGGCATCATCACGTCGAGTATGGCGATGGCATAC
>Ga0213872_10002299_pt1 | contig 11394 bp, 9 predicted proteins | sample VelepicomBERX_R2_FD_160071 | JGI IMG/M metagenome (GOLD analysis project Ga0213872, IMG submission 160071) | Rhizosphere microbial communities from Vellozia epidendroides in rupestrian grasslands, the National Park of Serra do Cipo, Brazil - RX_R2 | ecosystem: Host-associated > Plants > Roots >... | reverse complement strand
TTCTTCGAAAAAATTCCCTTCCTGCCTGTCAACCTGACTGACCGCCTGATGCAGTTGGCCAGCTACCTCTTCCCGCACCATCTGCCGCAGCGCATGGACGACTTCCACCACAAATACGAGCATCACCTGCTGCTCAAGGTCAGCGCCGCCGGCGCCGAGGAGGCGCGCACCTTCCTCAAGGATTACTTCGGCCACGCCACAGGCGACTTTTTCGAGTGCACGCCGCAGGAAGGCAGCAAGGCCTTCCTGCACCGCTTCGCCGCCGCCGGCGCCGCCAACCGCTACCGCGCCCTGCATACCAGCACGGTGGAAGACATCCTGGCGTTGGACATCGCGCTGCCGCGCAACGCGCGCGACTGGTTCGAGACGCTGCCGGCCGCCATCGCGCAGCCGCTGCTGATCAAGCTGTACTACGGCCACTTCCTGTGCCATGTGTTCCACCAGGATTACATCGTCGCCAAGGGCCACGACCCGATGGCGATCGAGCACCAGATGTGGAAGCTGCTGGACGCGCGCGGCGCCGAGTATCCGGCCGAGCACAACGTCGGCCACCTGTACTACGCCAAGCCGGCGCTGCGCGAGCACTACCAGAACCTCGATCCGTGCAACTGCTTCAATCCCGGCATCGGCCATACCTCGAAGAAGGCGTTCTACAAGGAGGAATGAACCGGGCGCCTTTTTAAACCGCCTGCGGATGCACCAGGCGCCGCAGGTCCATCGACAGCACCGCCAGCTGCGAGGCGGTTTGCAGGGTCTGGGTGGTGCTGGTCTCGGTCTCCTGCGTGGTCTGGGCGACGTCGGAGACGGCAATGCGCACCTGGTCGGCCGCCGTGGCCTGCTGCTTGGTCGACAGTTCGATCTCGCGCACCGCCTCGGTGGTGGTGCTGACCAGGTCAGCAATCTGCTTGAACGCCACCGCCACCTCGGCAAACTGGCGCGCGCCCAGGTCGACCGCCTTGGCGCCGCTTTCGGTCGCCATCACCGTGGTGTTGACGGCGCTGCGCACATCGTCGATCTGGTTGCGGATCCCCTTGGTGGAGGCGGCCACGCGGTCGGCCAGCTTGCGGATCTCTTCCGCCACCACGGCGAAGCGGCGCCCCGCCTCGCCGGCGCCGCTGGCCTCGATGGTGGCGTTGATGGCCAGGATATTGGTCTGCTCGGCCAGTTCCGAGACGATGTCGAGCACGGCGCCGATCTCCTGCGATTTTCTCCCCAGATCGAGCATGTGGCTGACCACCAGGTCGGTCTGGCGGCGGATGCCGCCGATCGACTCCTGCCCTCTTTCCACCGTACCCTCGCCGCTGCGCGCCGCCGCCGCGGTCTGCTCGGCGATCTGCGCCACCCGCTGGGCGCTCTCGGCGATCTGGCGCGAGGTCACCCCCAGTTCGCTGATGGTGGTGCTGATCTCGCTCATCGCGTTGGCCTGCTCGCGCGCCCCGGAAGCCTGCTGGGTGGCGGCGGCCTGCAGCTCGGCCGAGGAACTCTGCACATGGCCCACCGCCAGGCCCAGGCGGTCGGTCAGCGAGCGGGCGATGGTGTAGCCGGCGCCGACCACGAACAGCAGGCACAGCAAGGTGCCGCCGACGATGGTCGACTTTGCGTTGCTGGAAGTGGCGCTGGCGTCCGCTTCGCGCTTGCTCAACAGCTCGCGCTCCTCGTGGCCGATCTGGTCGCACACCGCGCGCAGCGCATCCATGATCTTCTTGCCTTCGCCGCTCAGCACGATCTTCATGGCCTCATCGGCATGGCCATTCTTGCGCAGCTCGATGGTGCGCTTGAGCTCGTTGAACTTGCTGGCCACCAGCCCATCGGCCTGGTTAATCCTGGCCTGCTGGGCCGGGTTGTCCACGGTCAGCGTGCGCAGCTCGGACAACACCTGGGGCGCCCCGCTCAGGGCCGACTGGAACGGTTCCAGATAGGCCGGGTCGCCGGTCAGCAGATAGCCGCGCTGGCCGGTCTCGGCATCCTTCATCTGGCTGACCAGGCCGACGACATGTTCCAGTACCCTTTGCGTGTGGGTGACCGAGCCGGCGGTGGCGATCAGCACGGTGATGCTCCAGTAGCCGGCGATCCCGATCGCGACCAGGAAGGTCGACGACACCGCGAAGCCAAACGCCAGCTTGCGCCCAAAGGTCCAGTTTTTGTTCATGATGGCTTGCTCCACTTGCTTCATTCACCGGCGGATCGGTCCGCCCCCCTTGCACTCGTTCTGCTACGGCGCCGGCGGCGCGCCCACCAGGCGCCTGATCTCGGCCACGAAACTGTCATATTCGATCGGTTTTTCGATGTAGCCGTCGAAGCCGGCCGCGAGGATTCGCTCGCGGTCGCCCTTCATCACATAGGCCGTCAGCGCCACCACCTGAATGACCCGCGTGGCCGGATCGTTCTTGAGGATGCCGACCGCCGTCAGGCCGTCCATCTCCGGCATCTGCACATCCATCAGCACCAGGTCCGGCTGCTCCTGGCGGGCGATTTCGATGCCGGTGCGCGCGCGCTCGGCGCAGAACAGCGTATGCCCATCGCTTTCCAGCATCAGGCTGGTCAGCAGCATATTGCCCGGCGTGTCTTCAATGATCAGTATGCGTGCCATCATTTCCCTCCCCTGCCCGGCCGGCCTCGTAGATCATGACGGACGGCGCCAGCGCCTGCTCGCCGGCCAATCCCAGTACGATCACCGCGTCGTGCAGGTCATGGCCGGACAGCACCGGCTGTTCCGGCGCCACGCTGCGCAGCGGCAGCCAGATTGAGAACTGCGCCCCGCGCCCGGGCGCGCTGCGCACGCCAACCGTGCCGCCGTGCAGTTCCGCCAGACGGCCCACCAGCGCCAGGCCCAGGCCGCTGCCCTCGTGCTGGCGCGAGCTGGAGGAGTCGAGCTGGCTGAAGGTCTCGAACAGCAGCGGCAAGTCGGCGGCGGCGATGCCGTCGCCGTTGTCGCTCACGCGCACTTCGATGAAGTCGGCAGGCGGACCATCCGGCAGCGGCAGCAGGCGGCTGGCCCAGGCGGCGTCCTCGGGGTGGCCGCCGTAGCCGACCATGGCGCGCGGCGCACGCCGCAGCGACAGCGTGACGCTGCCGCCGTCGCGGCTGAACTTGACGGCATTCGACAGCAGGTTGTAGGCCATCTGGCGGAATTTGCGCAGGTCGACCTGCACCGCGCCCAGCCCGGCGCAAGGCAGGAACTCCAGTCCGATGCCGCGCCGGGCCGCGCTGTCCTGCACGATGGACAGGCAGGACTGCAGCACCGCGTTGGCGTCGATCGGCTCCAGCGCCAGCTCCATCTTGCCGGCCTCCACCTTGGACAGGTCGAGGATATCGTTGATCAGCCCCAGCAGGTGGCGCCCGCTGGCCAGCACGTGGCCGACGCAGGTTTGCTGCCTGGGGCTGAGCGGGCCGGTGACGCCGCGCGCCAGCAGGTCGGAAAAGCCGATGATGGCGTTGAGCGGCGTGCGCAGCTCATGCGACATATTGGACAGGAACTCGGACTTGAGGCGGCTGGCCTTCTCCAGGTCGCGGTTCTTCTGTTCCAGCTCGGTCAACAGGGCGGCGCGGCTTTCCGCCAGGGCGCGCGCGCCGCGCATCTCGACCGCCTCCAGCTCCTTGCTCATCAGTTCGGCGCGGATGCGGCGGCTCTCGTCCTCGAACTGCTTGCGCCGCAGCTGGGCCCGCACGCGCGCCTTGAGCACGTCGAACTCGCCCGACTTCAGCACGTAGTCGTCGGCCCCGGTCGACAGGCCTTCGATCATCGCCGCCCGGTCCTCCATCGCCGTCAGCATGATCAGCGGAATGTCGCGCGTGGCCGGATCCTGCTTCAGGCGCTGGCAGGTTTCGGTGCCGGACAGCCCTGGCATCAGGCGGTCCAGCAGCACGCAGTCGACGCTCTGCACCGTCAGCAGCGCCAGCGCCTGCTCGCCCGAGTTGGCCAGGATCATGTCGTAGCCTTCGTCGCCCAGCACCTCGGCCAGCTGGTGCAGATAGGTCAGGCTGTCGTCCACCGCCAGCACGCGCCGCCCGGCCGGCAGCGGCCCCACGGCGCTGGCGGCGCCGTCCACATTGCGCAGCACGGCCGCCAGCCGCGCCAGCAGCACGCCGGCGTCGCCATCCTTGCGCACAAAGGCGTCGGCGCCGGCGTCCAGCGCCTGCAGTTCGGCGCCGTCCTCGTCGGCGCCGGTCAGCAGGATGCAGGGCACGGTGCGCAAGGATGGTTCCAGGCGCAGCTCGCGCACCACGGTGGCGCCGTCGATCCCGGGCAGCGTGCGGTCGACCACCAGCGCCGCCGGGCGCCGCAGCAGCATCGCGCGCAGGCCCTCTTCGCCGCTGTGCGCCAGCGCCACCTGGTAGCCCTGCTCGCGCAGCAGCGCCGCCAGCTGCTCGCGGTAGGTCAGGCTGTCGTCGATCACCTGCACCAGCGGCGCGCTCGCGGCTGGCCGGTGCTCCGCCCCCAGCAGCTGCAGCGCGCGCGCCACCAGCCGGTCGCGGTCGTAAGGCTTGCCGACGTAGTCGTTGGAGCCGGTCAGCATGCCGCGGATCCGGTCGCTGACCTGGGCCTCGCTCGACAGCACCAGCACCGGCAGGCCGGCGCCGGCGGGCGTGGCGCGCAGCTCGCGCAGCAGCTCGATGCCGTCGCCGTCGGGCAGCATCACGTCCAGCACCATCAGGCCGACCGTCTGGCTGGCTATCGCGGCGCGCGCCTCGGCCAGCGTGGCGCAGGCCAGGCACGCCAGCCCGGCCTCGGCGAAGGCGTCCGCGAGGTCGGCCCGCACCGTCAGGCTGTCATCGACGATCAGCACCGGCGCCGTCATGATGGCCGCCCGCTGTTCGATGCCGCCAGCGCGGCCAGCGCCGGGCCGATCTCGGCCAGCGGCAAGATGCGCTGCGCGGCGCCCAGCAGGGCCGCCTCGCGCGGCATGCCGTACACCACGCAGCTGGCTTCGTCCTGGGCGATGGTCAGGCCACCGGCCTGGCGCAGCGCCAGCATGCCGCGCGCGCCGTCCTGGCCCATGCCGGTCAACAGCACGGCGGCGGCGCCGGCGCCGTATTCCTGCGCCACCGACTCGAACAGCACGTCGACCGACGGCCGGCACGACAGGCGTTCCGGGCCCCGTTCGCACACCTGCCGGCCGGCGCGCAGCTGCAGGTGCAGGCCGGGCGCGGCCAGCACCACGCCGCGTGCCGGCACTGGCTGGCCGTGCTGCGCCAGCCGCACCTCCAGCGCGCAGTGGTCGTCCAGCCAGTCGACAAAGGCGCGGCCGAAGGGCTCGGCGATATGGATCACCACCAGCAGCGGCAGCGGAAAATCGCCCGGCAGCGCGCCCAGCACGTCGACCAGGGCGCGCGCGCCGCCGGTCGATGCCCCGATCGCCACCAGCCGCAGGCGCTGCTGCGCCGCCTGGGGCGTGACTGCGGCCGCCGGCGCCGATGGCCCAGAGGCGGCGCGGCGGCCGCGCATATGCGTGATCACCTTGATGCGCGCCACCAGCTTCAGCATCGACAGGTAGTGCTGGTCCCAGCGCTCCTGTCCGGGGTGCGGCTTCTCGATCACATCCAGCGCCCCGGCCGCCAGCGCCTCGTAGGTGCGGAACAGCTCGCCGCGGTTGACGGAGGACGACACCACCAGGATCGGCGTCGGGCAATAGGCCATGATGTATTCGGTCGCGGCCAGCCCGCTCATGACCGGCATCATCATGTCGAGCGAGATCACGTCCGGCCGCAGCGCCAGGCACAGTTCGATGGCCTGCTTGCCGTCCTCGGCCTGGCCGACCAGGTCGAACGCCGGGTCGGCCTGCAGCAGGTCGCACAGGTGCATGCGCACCGTCAGCGAATCCTCCACCACCAGTACCCGTACTCTGTTCATCGCTGCACCAGTTCCCCGATCTGCGCCAGGAAGGCGGTCTGATCGAATTCGTTCTTGACGATGTAGCCGTTGGCGCCGGCCGCGCTGCCGCGCCGCTTGTGTTCCGCCGAGTCCAGCGAGGTCACCAGCAGCGCCGGGATCTCGCACAGCTGCGGGTCGGCGCGCACCGCGCTGATGAAACCGAAGCCGTCCATGCCGGGCATCTCGACGTCGACCAGGAACAGCGCGTAGCGGTGCTGGCGCGCCAGTTCCAGGCCCTCCTCGGCGGATGCCGCCAGCGCCACCTGGTAGCCGGCCGACTCCAGGATGCTGCTTTCCAGCATGCGGGTGGTCAGCGAATCGTCGACGATCAGGATTGGCGGGCACGGCGTGGCGACTTCCCGGTCGCTGCTGCGGCGCCGGGTCAGCGCGCCGCCCAGTTCCTCCGGATCGAGCACCATGCGCGGCTCGCCCTCGATATCCAGGTACAGGCCCAGCACCATCGGCTCGGCCGTCATCAGCGGCGGCAGCGCCCGCAGTACCACGCTGTCGACTCCGCCCAGGCTGCTGGCGGCCAGGGCCAGCAGTTCGCCACGGCTGCGGATCACCACTGCCGTCATGGCGCGCGGCGCCGCCAGATGCGCGCTGCGCGCCGCCGCCCCGAGCGCCAGCGGCAGCAAGGGCAGCAACTGGCCCTCGTACACGATGGCGGCGCCGTCCGCCGTGTGCACCACCTCCTCCTGCGGCACCCGCAGCGCGCCTTGCACCGCGTCCAGCGGCAGCGCCATGGACTGGCCGTCGGCCTCCACCAGCAGCACGTCCAGCGCCGCCAGCGACAGCGGCACGCACAGCTCGAAACTGGTGCCGGCGGCGCTGCTGCTGGCCTGGGCCTGGCCGCCCAGCTTGCCCATCGCGGCGCGCACCACGTCCATGCCGATGCCGCGCCCGGACAGCTCGGTCACCGCGCTGCTGGTGCTGATGCCGCCCTCCAGCAGCCTGGCCAGCAGGGCCGCGCCATCGTCCGGCACTGGCTGGCCGCGCTGCGCCAGCACGCGCCGCAGCGCGGCCAGGTCGACCCCGCGCCCATCGTCGCGCAGCCGGAACCAGGCCATGTAGCCGCGCCGCGCCACCTCCAGCGTGATGCGGCCAGTCGCATCCTTGCCAGCCGCGCCGCGCTGGGCCGGCGTCTCGATGCCGTGCGCCACCGCGTTGCGCACCAGTTGCAGCAAGGCGCCCAGCATCACGTCGAGCACTTCGCCGTCGATGCGCAAAGGCCCGCCGCTGGCCTCGAACACCACCTGGCGCCCGCTGCTGTGGGCGGCGTCGCGCGCGCAGCGCCCCAGCGTGCTGAAGATGCCGGCCACCGGCACCAGGCGCAGCCGTTCGGCGGCGTCGCGGGTCTGGCGCAGCTCGCGGTCGATGCGCTCGGCGCCGCCGGCCATGCGGCGCTCCAGCGCGTCCAGCTGGGCCAGCAGCACGCGGCCGCCCTGCGGCGCCGCCTCGCCCGCCGCCAGGGCCAGCTCGCGCAGGTCTTCCAGGCTGCCGATGGCGCGCCGCAGGCCCGCCAGCTCGGTGCCGATTTCACCCAGCCCTTCCAGCAAGACATCCACCTCCAGTACATCGGCGCGCACCATGCGTTGCGGCGGGTCCTGGGACGGCGCCGCGAGTCCCGGCGCGCCGCCGGCGCCGGCAGTACCGCCGCTACTGTTGCCGGCCCCGGCGCCGTCGGCCGCCGGCAACTGGCCCAGCAGCAGGTTGACCTGGTCGCAGGCGGCCAGCAGCTGGTCCACGGTGCTGCGCGGCGGTGCGGCGTCGGCCGAGCGCAGCGGGGTCAGCAGCTCTTCCACGCCATGCACCAGGTCGGCGATGCGGGCCTGCCGCACCACCCGCGCCGCGCCTTTCAGGGTGTGGGCCCAGCGCAGCAGCAACGCCACCTGTTCAGGCTCGCTGCCACCCTGCTCCAGCGCCAGCACGCCCTTGCCCAGCTGTTCGATCAGCTCGCGCGCCTCGATGCGGAAATAGCGGTAGGGATCTTTAGCCATGGCGTTCATCCCGGCGGCCCCGGTGAGGTACGGGCGGTGCGCGCTTCGATCTGCGCCGCCAGCGCGCTGACGGCCAGCACCGGGACCACGCCATCGCCGGTATGCACCGCCTCGCACGGCCGCTCATGGCCGGCCAGATCGGCCGAGGCGATCAATTGCCCGGCGCTGGCGCACAGATGCGACTCGAAGGCTTCAAAGGCCAGTGCCAGCGGCGCGCTGGCCTGCACCAGCACCATCCAGCGCGGCGCTATTGTTGTGGCGGGCTTGCCAAGCAGCGCGCCGAGCTGGTACACCGGCACGATCTGGCCGCGGAAGTTGGTCACGCCCAGCAGTTCGGGCAGCGGGCTTGGCACCGCCAGGATGCGCCGGTCGGCGTGCAGGCCGCGGATGTCGGCCAGCCGGATCGCATACGGTTCGGCGCCGATCCGTATCGTCAGCAGATTGACGCTGCCGGGGGCCGGCAAGGCCGGCGGCAACGCAAAGGCCCGGTCGAATTCCTCGCGCAGGCTGCGCGCGCTGTCGGCCAGTGCCATGGCGGGCCTCACCGCGGCGCTCCCAGTGCGGCCAGCTCGGCCCGGCACAGCCCGACCAGGGCGCTGCGCGGGAAGCCGCCGCCGAACAGCAGCAGCCGCGACGGATCCTCATGCTGCAGCAGGATCAGCGCCTGCGCCAGGTCGCGCCGCGCCGCTTCCGGCTCGGCCATGCGCCGCTCCAGCAGGCCGATGTGCAAGCGCGCCAGCGCGAAGCCGGGGTCGAGGTAGGCCGCGCTGCGGTAGCGCGCCAGCGCCGCCGCGTGCTCGCCGCTCTCTTCGTGGCACAGCGCCAGCACATAGTGTGCGCCGCTATTGAGCTCGTCGCGTTCCAGCAGCTGCTGGCAGATCGCCTGCGCCGCCGCCAGGGCGTTGCGTTGGCTGAGCGAGATGGCCTTCAGCAGCAGCACGTCGGGATCGTCGGCATGCTGCTGCGGCAGCTGCTCGATCAAGGCCAGGCTTTGCTCGAACTGCTCCTTGTGCAGCAAGGACAAGGCCTGCTCCAGATCGGGCTGGGCCGGCAAGGCGGCGCCGGCCAGCCCGCCCCCGCCCGCGCGCGGCGCCGCCCCCGCCAGGGCGTCGATGCGCTGCGCCGCGCGCGCGATCACATTGACCCAGGCCGGATCGTCCACCAGCAGCGGCCGTATCTGCGCCCCGCTCCATGGTGGCTGGTTGAGCTCGGGCGCCGGCGCGCTCTGGCCGCTGTGTTCCTTGCGCTGGTAGTAGAAGGTGGCATGGGTGTGGCACAGGTGGAAGTCCTGCGACAGGCCGCGCAGGGTTTCCGCATGGCCGAGGAACAGGTAGCCGCCCGGCGCCATGGCGGCGGCGATGCGCGCCACGGCGGCCTGGGCCTGGGCCGGGCTGAAATACATCAGCACATTGCGGCAGAACACGATGTCGTAGCTGCCGGGCGCCCACAGTTCCGCGTCGTCCTGCGCCAGGTTGCGCTGCTCGAAGCGCACCGCCTGGCGCACGCCGTCATGCAGGCCAAACATCTCGCCCTCGCGCGTGAACCAGCGCTCGCGCATGGCCGGACTCACTTCGCGCAAGGACCAGGCCGAGTAGCGCGCCCGCGCCGCCTTGGCCAGCATGGCGGGATTGGCGTCGATCGCGCGGATGGTCACGCTGGCCGGGCCCAGGGCGGCCGTTTCGCGCGCCGTGATCGCCAGCGTATAGGGTTCCTCGCCCGAGGCGCAGCCGGCCGACAGCACGCGCACCGGCTGGCCGGCGCGCGCCAGCAGGCAGGCCGGCAGCGCCACTTCGGCAAAGGCCTGGATCTGTTCGATATTGCGGTAGAAATAGGTTTCGGTCACGGTCAGATCGACCGCCAGCGTATGCCAGACGGCCGCTGGGGCGGGCGTGGCCGCCAGCGTGGCCAGGTAGGCCGCGTGATCGCTGTCGCCGTGCAGGGCCAGCACGCGCGCCAGATTGCCCAGTTTGGTTTCATCGAACTGCAAGCCGAGACGGGCGCCGATCAGATCGCGGAACTGCGACACCTGGGCGGACGTTGGCTCGAGGTTCATGCCGCGGCGCCTCCCGCCGCCAGGCCTTCCCATAAGGTATCGGGCACCATGCGGCCGGTGCGCAGCACCAGCAGCAATTCCGCGTCGTGGGTGGCGATCGACTGCACCAGGCCGGCATCGCTGCTGTCCAGCAAGGGGGCAACCTCGGCCAGGGTGGCGGCGGACAGCTGGCGTACGCCCAGCACGCCGTCCACCGCCAGCGCCAGTTGGCGTTGGCCCAGCGTCAGTGTGACGAAACGCGCGACCCCGGGCGAGCGCGCCCTCCCGACCAGGCGCGCGCAATCGAGCACCGGCACCGGGGCGCCCCGTATCAATGCCAGACCCAGCAGAAAGTCCGGCATGGCCGGCACCGGATCGACCGGCAGCGCCCGCATGATTTCACGCACATGGGTCAGGGGCAGCGCGTACAGGCGTTGGCCGCTGCTGCACAGTAGTACGGAGTGCAATGATTCTCTATCAAATGTCATGGATATCCATTTCACCGACAAGCAGAACAATGACCGGTCGCAGCGGGAGAACCGGGCGTTCCATGATCATTGCACAAGATTCTTGCAAAAAAACTCTCCAAAAGTCACGCTGTTGCGATGCAGCATCTGACCGCCTGATCAGCTCGGGCTTATATTTCTCCGGGTAAAACTGCTATGATGAGTCGCTAAAATCGTTAAATTTAATTGTTCATTTTTGGCAATTGCGACAATCGATAAGATGAAGCCTGCCGTGCAAACCGAAGAAGTCTGTACCACCCAGCGCGCCGCCGAACTGCTGGGCATTTCTGTTTCGACGGTACAGCAACTGGTGGAGGCTGGCGTGATCGAGGCCTGGAAGACCAAGGGCGGGCATCGCCGCATTCCCTTGGCTGCGGTGCTGGCTTACAAGGCGCAGCCTGCTAGCGCGGCGGCGCCCCAGCCGCGCCCCCAGCATGAGGCCGCCGCCATCCTGGTGGTGGAGGACGATCCCATGCAGCGCCAGCTCTATGAAAGCCAGCTGGCCCTGTGGGGCCTGCCGGCCAAGGTCACTTTCTGCGAGAACGGCTACCAGGCACTGCTGGAAATCGCCCGCCGCCAGCCGGACATCTTGCTGACCGATATCATGATGGATGGCATGGATGGCTATGAGCTGGTCAAAAGTATCCAGGCCGATCCGCATCTGCCCCCCATGCACATCGCGATCGTTTCAGCCCTGACGCCGGCCGCCCTGCAAGAGCGCGGCGGCGTTCCCCGTGGCGTGGTGTTCTTCAGCAAGCCAGTCAATTACGACGAGTTGCGCGGCTATCTGCGGGCCTGCTGCGCCCAGCGCGAGCGCGATCGGGGCTGATTCGGGCTTCCCGCCCCCCGCCGGGCTGAAAAAACATGGCGGAAATTGGCGACATAAATGCTTGATTTTGCTATACTTTCCGCCTTCGATTGTGAGGAACACCCGCCATGTCTCTGCTTGACCACCAGCTCGAACTGCTGTCGCCCGCCAAAACC